>Ga0256839_1000234_pt1 | contig 72197 bp, 69 predicted proteins | sample 354166metaG_FD_185968 | JGI IMG/M metagenome (GOLD analysis project Ga0256839, IMG submission 185968) | Hydrothermal vent microbial communities from Mid Atlantic Ridge, Atlantic Ocean - 354-166 | ecosystem: Environmental > Aquatic > Marine > Hydrothermal vents | place: Atlantic Ocean: Mid... | reverse complement strand
TCCATGCTCAAGCCGCTCGGTCACTATCAAAACCATTACTTATATATAAAAACAGAGGGGGCGGTTTTGTCTATGATATAGCCCCTATACATGCCTCTTGTGTTGAAGGTCATTGAAATATTGCCGTCCTTATCAATGGCGATGATGCCGCCATTGCCGCCCATTTTTTCCAGTTTTTTATTAATCGTTTCATGGGCTGCCTCTTCAAGGCTCACGCCTTTATATTCAACCATTGCACAAATACTGCGCGCGACAGTTGCGCGAATAAAGTACTCACCATGTCCCGTTGCGGACACCGCACAGCTATTATTATCCGCATAGGTACCCGCACCAATAATCGGGCTATCCCCAATGCGGTTAAAACGTTTATTTGTAAGGCCGCCGGTCGAAGTACCCGCAGCGAGGTTACCTTTTTTGTCCAGAGCAACCGCGCCGACAGTGCCAAATTTATAGTCGGGATCAATTGGTTCGCCAGACGATGCTCTTTTATCACCATCATGGTCTAAAATAGCACCACCATTGCGCTCTATTGCGCGCTCCAACTGCATTAATCGCCTTTCAGTTTTAAAATAAGCGCCATCAATTAAAGGAATACCGCGTGTTTTTGCAAATTCTTCCGCGCCTTTACCCGCAAGCAAGACATGTTCTGACTTGTTCATAACTTCCCGAGCCAAGCTAATTGGGTTTTTTATATGGGCAACCCCCGTTATTGCGCCTGCATTTAACTTCCGCCCATCCATAATGGAGGCGTCCAGTTCATTTGTGTAATCATGTGTAAAAACGGCGCCTTTCCCGGCATTAAACAACGGCGAATCTTCCATAATTTTTATGCTAACTTCTACGGCGTCGACTGCCGAGCCTCCAGAATCCAATACTGATTGACCCGCTTTTAAGGCTTCCGCTAATTTGGCTCTATAGGCGGCCTCGACCTCTGGAGTAATGTTTCTTTTACGAATAGTGCCCGCGCCGCCGTGTATAACGAGAGCATATTGTGGTTTGATTTGCGCATTGATGTTTGACGGTAATTTTGGCCGCGAAGCGCACGATGTAAGCAAAACACCGAAAAGCAAAATGACTGCGTAGAAAAAATACTTCATTCTTTGACCTTTTGTCATTATTCATTCTTGTTGAACCCAGAAAGGTCTAAGTAATCTTCTGGGCAATAACAATAGATTTTTGGTAATAAAACACCTCGCTCCGCAGAGTGGCGAAACGAGGTGTAACCTTAAGGGTTAGCGTAATTATCGCTTAGAAATCGTACTGAGCGCGAAACACAAACCCACTGACTTTCTCTTTGGTAATATTAGCCACTTGCAAGGCTACAAATTCAGGCGCTAGACGTGATGAACTGGTACCGAGGTTAGCGTCAGAATTGAAATAGTTGACACCAAAGCGAACACTGCGCGTCGCATACCAATCAGCGCCTATAATCCATGTCTTTAAATCACCACCATCAACAGCCGTGTCCTTAAGATCAAGACCGTCATAGCGGGCGACTAACGCAAGTGCGCCTTTGCCACCTTCGGTAACAGGGTCATATACCTTTGGCTGATTAAATTTGCCGTTCTTATAAACTTTTCTGCCTCTAAAAAAGATACCCGCCTCTGCATAATAGCCGTTAAAACTAGGGTCGGAAATACAGGTTGAGCATTTAGCTTTATTGACGGCATATTCGCCCGCAACCCACATTTTATCCTTTATCCAAGCCGCTTCACCGACAAATGTTGTATCTGATTCCGCTATTCTTCCCGTGCTTAAAATAGGGTCGGTAATATGAGAATATGGCCTTTGGGTATAGCGGTTTGGCCCTCTATCTTTATTATCGGTTCTATGACGAAAAGCAGCGCCAAAGTGCACAACTTCCTTCTTCTTCAAAAATGGGGTAAAGGTGGCGCGACCAGCAACAACGCGACCACTGGCAAAAGGTTGGCGGTCAATAGCGCCGCCAAAAACGGCTGCGGAAACGGTATATTTCTCTCCGCGCTGGATAACGCCGACACCAACGCGCCTTTGTATATTAAAGCTGTCTGTAAATGCAGCGCGTTCATAAGTAGATGTATACCGTGATGAGGTGCTCTCATCCAGTGACATTGGCGTTTTGAACTGTCCAGCGCGGATACGAAAACCTGAACTGAGTGGTTTCCAGTCTACAAAAGCCACAATAGGTGTGACCTTCCCAGTTTCATCCACACCGACATCAACATTATAACTAATATTTTTGGCGAGTTTTCCGCGCGCGCCTATATAAGCTCTGCGCAATTCTACACCATTAAAACTTGCGTTGGAATTGCTGGCTTTTACGAAATTATAATCTACCTGAAGACGTCCTTGAGGTATAAATGTCAGATTGTCTTTTGCCGTAGCACTTTGACCATATGCACCCAATAAAAGCGCAGTAGCAGAAAGTGTGTAGCAAGATTTTTGAAGAAAATTTTTCATTGGGCTATCCTATTAAGTTAACTAAAAAAATGGGTAATGTTTTGAACCATTATAATAGAGACGTTCCCAAATCGGTTTTTATTCCCTTATTTATAAAAATAAAAATAAATCAGTTTTTTGGGAATAAAAATCCGTTTGGAAACGTCTACTAAGTAGAATTGATTTTTACAAAGGAATACCATTATGACCATCTTACTAGTAAATGAAGCATCTGAGATTGACGCCATGAGCGCGGAAAACGTTTTTAATGAACTCACCCATACACATGCAGACAGAGATTTTTTCATTACACCTAATAATGCCAATAGGCAGCTCACTGACATAGCTGGTAAGAAACACATGAAACCCAAATTTTCCGCCTTGAAAGCGAGCCGCGTCAAAAAGGCAAAGCGCGCTTATGTTACACGTAATATGAACTTAAATATTGCAAAATACCTACAACGGGGCGCCGTCGTTCCTAAGGCAGGTGATCTTGTTTTAGCGAAAATTGTATCCTTAGGGCAGCACAAACGCATTGAACAAACCGATGGACGCCGCGCCTTTCTTCATGCGGGGGATGAAATTATCCTTAGCTATGGCGCACGCTATGCAGCGGATCAATTTGAAGGCTATGTACCTGATGATCTAAGTGAGTGCTTTATGGTTGCTGCGGGCGGTATTGCGGCAACATATTCATCAAAAAATGCGCGTGTGAAAAACCCCACCAAAATTCAACCAATCGGTATTTTATGCGACAAAAATCGCGAGGTCATCAATCTCAAGCGCGGCGCTCTGCCACAGATAATGGCGCCAAAAACCGCAAGCAATCCTCACATAATTGCAATTGTTGGCTCGGGTATGAATGCTGGGAAAACCACAGTCGCTGCAAATATTATTCATAGCCTCAGTAAAGAAAATTTAAGCGTGGCTGCCTTGAAAATCACGGGTACGGGTGCTGGTGGAGATATGTGGCAGTACCAAGACGCGGGCGCAGTGGTTGCCTACGATTTTACGGACGCGGGATACCCCTCCACCTTTAAGACACCTTATGATGAACTCAAAGAAATTATGACGACTTTAATCAATGCAGCTCGGTCCAAAAAACCAGATGTCATTGTTATCGAAATTGCCGACGGATTATTGCAAGAAGAAACCAACCATATTATTGGGTCAGATTGGTTCAAAGCGCAAATTGACTGCCTTGTTTATGCAACGCGGGATGGTCTGTCAGCAAGTGCCGGTGTTGACATATTGCTAGCGCAAAAACTGCCCCTCATTGCGATTAGCGGTATGTTGACATCGTCACCACTTTGTACACGTGAGGCCGCTGCAGCGACGCAAATACCGATACTGGACGCACAATCATATGCAAGAACAGCCAAGCTTGCACATACTTTGCTACAAACACCATAAAAGATTGGCAAAACCAAGAGGTATTAATGTATATTCGGACGAAATTGATTTCTTGGGCATTGCTTAAGTCTTTAAAGAAGCTTGCTTTTATAGGCGCACTGCAAGCCGCCTTGGCGATTGGGCTTGCTCTGCAAATTAAAACAATTCTCGGCAGCCAACTGATCTCGGCGAATGGTTTTGATATTAAAATATTAATTCCGTTCGCTATTGCAGCGTCCATAGGAGGGTTAAAATGGCTTGAACGTGTTGAAGCTGAACGTGTAGGGCAAAATTATGTACATGCTATTAGATTGTCCTTATTTGACCACCTTAGCCGTTTGTCATTTCGTACATTAGCCCGGAAGCGCAAAGGCCCGCTGCTCTTACGTTTTATGAATGACTTAACGGCGTTGCGGCAATGGGTCAGCATTGGGTTATCTCGGCTTTTGGTGTCATCCATCGTGTTCGTGAGCGGGCTTACCGCCTTGTTTTTCATCAATAGACATATCGCAATATGGCTCATTGGTTTGTTTTTACTTGGTGCCTTTTGCGCTTTCTTACTGGGGAAATTCGTCAACGCTTCTGTGCGGGATGCCCGCAAACGTCGCTCTATACTTGCCTCAGGTATCACCGAAAAAATAATCACCATGCCCAGCATTCAAATCCTTGCACGCCGCCAAGTGGAGCGCCGGGATTTCAACCGCAAATCAAAGCGCCTCAAAACCGCTATGGGCGCACGGGCAAGTACAATAGGCCTGTTACGCGGTTTGACGCGCATGGTCGGTAGTTTGGCTTTAGTGTTGACGGCTATGATCGGAGCCGCCGATTTGCACAGTGGGGTTCTTTCACCAGGTGAATTATTCGCAACTTTAGCGCTGATTAGCTTTATTACACCAGCGCTTTATGATCTAGGACGTGTTTATGAATATTGGCACGGTGCGCAGATCGCGCGGGAAAAAATTGATAATTTACTCAAACTAGAACCATTAATCTTATCCCCGGTTAAAGGCAAACGGTCACGCATTTCAGGGCTGGACATACGGTTTAAAGCCGTGAAGTTCTTGCCTGCTTTACGCCGGATTGATGTGGTTGCTAAGCGCGGCGAGAAAATAGCTTTATTTGGGTCAAATGGCGCTGGCAAGTCCACCCTATTACACTTGATAATGCGCTTGGATGAAGCAAATTCTGGACGGATTCTTTTAGGGGGTACATCTATTAAAAACTTCGGTATCGGAAGTTTACGGCGCACTATCACCCTCGCCAGCTCTGACGACCCGCTTTTCAAGGGTAATGTTGGCAAAAATTTGTGCTACCCTGGAACAGTAACAGATTTGAACCAAGCCAAGCCATTATTAAACGCGCTTGGCATGGATATTGATGACCCAAAATCTGCTTTTTGGAAAGACCGCCCCGTAAAAGAGGCGGGGGCAAATCTATCCAAAGGTGAAAAATCAGCCATTGTTATTGCGCGTGCTTTATTGATGAAGCCAAAAATTTTATTGCTTGATGAAGTCGATGTCCATTTGGACAAGTCAATGAAGTCGGCATTTTTCAAAGTATTGGGCGGCTTTAAAGGTACTGTGATTGCCGCCACCCATGACCCAGAATTCATGACCTTATGCACAAAAGTCTGGAAATTAGAACGGGGACGCATTTCAGTCTCCGATACATCCGGATCAAAGCCAACAATTCACTCCTTCGTCCCGAAGAAATCAAACAGGATATAAAAAAATGACAAAAAACTTAAAACGACAAAAAGTTATAGCCCTAAACACAGAGGATGAATTTGCCTATCCCTACTATATTTTTGTCCCGGAAAACATCACCGAAACGCCAGAAATTTTGGTAACCATTCACGGAATAACCCGCAATGCGGCAGAGCATTGTTTGCGTTATTCGCAAAAATTTGAACTGGGTAATACTATTATTATTGCTCCTCTTTTTTCAAAAGAAGAGTTTAAGCATTTTCAAATTCTAAGAGCAAATGACCAGGGAAATAGACCAAGCGATGCTCTCAATACTGTTTTAAATGATGTGGCAACCCGGCTCGGCGTCTCGACAGAGCAATTCACTTTAAGCGGCTATTCTGGCGGCGGGCAATTTGCCCACAGATATGCTATGCTCTATCCAGAGAAAATTAAAAAAATGATTTTAATGGCACCAGGGTGGTACACATTTCCCAATGACGACATTGCCTATCCCGAAGGCCTCGGTACGAATCAAGAGTTTTCGGATCTGCAATTACACCCCCAAGGCTTATTATCATTCCCGATTGATATAATCGTAGGAGCAAGCGACACACGCCGCAACAAGGCTTTGAATATCGCGCCGAGCATTGATGAGCATCAAGGCCTCAACCGATTAGAAAGAGGACAAAACTGGATGAACGCAATCAAAGAACTTGCTACAGGACGCAAAAAAACACCGTTGGTTAAATTGAAGCTCATTCAATGCGCCGGGCATTCGTTTACAGCAAATTTTAAGAACGAAACATATATTGAAGCCATAGAACAATCAACATTTGCTGGCTCCTAATAATTTGGAGAAAAGTGGTACGGGCGGCCGGACTTGAACCGGCACTTCCTTACGGAAACAAGATTTTAAGTCTTGCGTGTCTACCGATTCCACCACGCCCGCAAAAGCATAATATTGAGGTTTGCTCGGTAGGCGGCAATATGGCGATAAATTTGTTGAATACCAGTTAAAAATTGCGCTTGGGCAAGAAAAACTTCATAAAGCCCTATGAAATTTACATCCCCCCTTATCCAAGGCCGCCTGATTAGCCGTTATAAACGGTTCTTTGCCGATATAGAGCTGACGGACAGTAGCATTGTCACGGCGCACTGTGCCAATACCGGGTCTATGGCGGGCTTGAAAGATGCGGGCAACCGGGGCTGGATAGAGCGGGCGGATAACCCCAAGCGTAAACTTAAATATGATTGGCGGATTGTGGAGGTAGGTGAAGGTTTGCAAAAGGCTCTAGTTGGTGTGCATACGGCTTGGCCAAACAAGATTGTTGAAGAAGCATTGAATAAGCAAACCATCCCCGAGCTTGCGGGTTATGATAGTTTGCGGCGCGAAGTTAAATACGGAGAAAACTCGCGTATTGATTTCCTGCTGGAAAGTGCGGACGAACCACCCTGTTATGTCGAGGTTAAAAGTATCACATTTTCACGTACACAAGGTCTGGCGGAGTTTCCCGACAGTCCCAGCATTCGCGCGACCAAACATGTGACCGAACTGACCAATATGGTCACTTCTGGCGCGCGAGCAGTAATGCTCTATGTGGTGCAGCGAGATGATTGCGACCGCTTTAGTATTGCTGCGGATGTTGACCCAAAATATCAAGCCGCGACAATACTGGCACACAAAGCAGGTGTGGAAAGCCTGTGTTATGCCTGCACATTATCACCAGAGGAAATTACCATCTCACATAAAATTACGATATTAGGGGCAATTAAGATTGCGCACAAATGACAATCTATTGTATAGGACAAATATGATGAATTATATACAAGCAGACATGGCAGGCGAGGCTCGCGACGGGAAAATTAAACTGCACGGCCCCGAAGCCTTTGCTGGGATGCGCAAAGCTGGGCGTTTGGCGGCGGAATGTTTGGATATGTTGGTGCCAATGGTCAAACCCGGTGTCACCACCGAAGCCATTGATGATGCAGCGCGGGAATTTGTGCTAGATCACGGGGCTGTGCCTGCCTGCCTTGGTTATCGGGGTTATCAGCATACTGTCTGTACGTCGGTCAATCATGTGGTTTGCCACGGCATCCCTGCCCCCAAGCCGCTTAAGAACGGTGATATTGTCAATATTGATGTCACGGTTATCGTCGACGGTTGGCACGGCGATACATCGCGCATGTATCCGGTCGGGCAGATAAACCGCAAGGCCGACAGGTTGATTAACATTACTTACGACGCGCTGATGCTGGGGATTGCACAGGTTAAACCCGGCAATACTGTCGGCGATATTGGCGCGGCCATACAGAAATTTGCCGAAGGTGAGCGCTGTTCTGTGGTGGATGATTTTTGTGGGCATGGTTTGGGGCGACTGTTTCACGACGAGCCAAACATTTTGCATGTGGGCAATCCCGGCGAAGGTGAAGTTCTGAAAGAAGGCATGTTTTTCACGATTGAACCAATGATAAATCTAGGCCGCTCCCACACCAAAGTCTTATCAGACGGCTGGACTGCGGTCACCCGCGACAAAAAATTAACGGCGCAGTTCGAGCATTCCATGGGCGTCACCGCGTCGGGCGTAGAGATATTCACCAAATCCCCGGCAGGGCTAGACCGCCCACCCTATAGCTAGGACGTGTCTAATATAGCTCCCAAACCAAAGCCACATTACCATGGGCACCGTGACCGTTTGCGGGCGCGGTTTGCTGAGGGCGGCACTAAGGCACTGGCAGATTATGAACTACTTGAACTGTACTTATTCAATTCCATCCCGCGCAGAGATATAAAACCCATTGCCAAAGCTTTGATTGCGCGGTTTGGGAGTTTCGCTGAAACTGTCTCCTCCCCCATTAAACACCTGCGCGAAGTAAAGGGCGTCAGCGAGAAAACGGCTCTGGATTTGAAGATATTACAGGCAGCGGCGCTCAAAATTGGACAAGAGAGTTTATTGGGGCGGCCTGTACTTTCGTCGTGGTCGGCGCTTTTAGATTATTGCCGCTCGGCCATGCAGTTTGAAACCGAAGAGCAATTCCGGGTTTTATTCTTGGACAAGAAAAACCGCCTGATCGCAGACGAAATATTGGGACAAGGCACAGTCGACCGTGCGCCCGTCTATCCGCGCGAAGTGATTAAACGGGCATTGGAATTATCATCAACTGCCATAATCCTGGCCCATAATCACCCGTCCGGCGATCCAACGCCGAGCCAAAGCGACATTGACATGACCAATAATATAGTTGCAGCCGCCAAACCACTAGGCGTCACTGTCCATGACCATCTGATTATTGGGCGCGATAGCACTGTGAGCTTTAAAACATTGGGTTTGATGTAGTTGTAAAACGCGACAGACTTAGCCCAAGTGCACATAATGTTGTGCGTAGAAACACGGTATATTAGCAAAACTGCATATACGCTTGCGAAACTCCGGTTTTTTGGCTATAAGAAGCTGTTGGGGAAGATGTTTCCTGCAATAATAACAATAATGGAGGAAAATTATGTACATGAAAAAAATGTTCTTTGTGACGGCTTTGGCACTGAGCTTAGGCGTGACTGCGGCGAATGCCCAGGAACAATCAACCAAGACTGATAATCTCGCGGAAGAAATCACTAATGAAGCAACACTTGCCAAAGCCGCTGGCCCTGAGGGCATGTGGGTGCGCAGGAAAAAAGGCCAAGATGTACGCGTATCGTTTAAAGACGGCGCCATGTATTGCACAATCATCAACCGCACCAAGAAAAGCGGCAAGCCCAAAAAGGATTTCGAAATGTGCCACGGCATGATGGCCGAGGGTGATGCTTGGAAAGGCAAGAAAATGAAGCATCCAGAGATGCCGAAATTCATGACGTTCAAGGGCACCGTCACCGTCGAGGGTGATGTCCTGAAAATCAAAGGCTGCGCAGGCATTTGTGACAGCGAGAAATGGGACCGCGCCAAGCCAGCCGAATCGGCAAAAATTGAAGAGATGAAATCTGAATAGACTTAAACCATTTCGATAAAACTATTAGAGGCCTGCCCTGATTATATCGGAGCAGGCTTTTTGCTATCGACGTCGTGTTGCTATTGACTGTATATAACTAAGCCCTAAGAGTGTTCTTATAAAAATAATAATTTGGGGATCCCATGACTGATAACAAAAACTACCGAACGCTTGTGCTTCTGCTCTTGACGCTGGTTTACGCCTTCAATTTTATTGATCGCCAAATCATCGGGATATTGTCACCGTTTATTCAGGCGGATTTAGGTCTTTCCAATACCCAGCTTGGACTTTTGAAGGGCATAGTCTTCGCCTTATTTTATACCATTATCGCCCTACCCATAGCTTGGCTGGCGGATAGGTATAACCGAGTAAATATTGTCTCCACATCATTGGCGGTCTGGAGTGCCTTTACGGCATTAACTGGAATGGCAGGAAACTTCTTGCAGATTGGTCTCGCTCGTATTGGTGTTGGCATTGGCGAAGCAGGCGGTAGCCCACCGTCACATTCTATTCTGTCGGACTTATACCCAAAGGAAGAACGGGGTAGTGCATTGTCTATTTATGCTCTCGGCATTCCTATTGGGCTTGGCTTTGCTTATTTTATTGCAGGTATAGCCCTTGGCAATCCCGGTTCTGGCTTTGACTGGCGCCAACTCCTTATCTGGCTCGGCATTGCGGGTGTCGGCTTGGCGGTCATCGTCCGAATTGTCATTCGTGAACCGGAACGCGGCGCACAGGAAGCTTCAGATACGGGCGAAAAACCAACCTCGCCGCCATTTGGAGAAGCGCTCGGCATTCTCCTATCCATACCGTCTTGGTGGGCAATGTGTCTAGGCATCGCCTTTGCTTCATTTGCTGGCTATGCGTTTTCCACTTGGCAAATAGATTATCTTTTGCCCTTTGACGGCAGTTCTGAAAAACCTGTCGGGTTTAAAAACATGATGTTCACCCTCGGCTTTATCAACATGTTTGCTTACGGATTTGGCACATGGCTAGGCGGCTATTTGGCTGACCGTTTTGCCAAGCGCAATAACAATGTACGCGCCTATGCGCTGATCCCGGCCATTACCGTCATCTGTGCCTTGCCATTAGCCGTCCTGTCGTTCTGGGTGCCGACCGTATGGGCGCATATGGCCGTTATCACCATCTTTGTGGTTTTCCTTGGTATGTATCTCGGCCCGTCATTTGCCATCGCCCAAACCTTGGCACCTATCAATATGCGGGCAATGTCCACGGCTTTGTTTTTCCTTATTCTCAATATTATCGCCCTGGGCGGCGGCCCGACAATCGTAGGTATATTGGTAGATGTGTTTGAACCTGCCCACGGCAAGGTTCACGCCATTCGTATTTCCATGACTTGGGTGAGCCTCTCCTTTGTTGTGTCAGCCTTAAGCTTTATGGTAGCCGCCAAAAACTTACCCAAAGACTGGGCAGCGGCGGAAAAACGCAATGAAGGTTTGGCAAAAGAACAGACTTAGGATAAGGAGCGGGCGTACAAATATAAGGTAGTATTATGATTCCCCGTTACGCCCGCCCTGATATGGTTGCCATTTGGTCGCAAGAGACCAAGTTTCGCATCTGGTTTGAAATAGAAGCCCATGCTTGTACGGCAATGTCTGAATTGGGGGTTATCCCCAAGGCGTCCGCCGAGAACATATGGGACAAGGGCAATGCGGCGGAATTTGACGTTGCGGCAATCGACGAGATTGAGCGCGAGGTCAAGCACGACGTTATCGCATTTCTGACCCACCTTGCCACATTCATCGGCGACGATTCGCGCTTTGTGCATCAGGGTATGACCTCATCAGACGTTCTGGACACAACATTGTCGGTACAGTTGGCTCGCGCCAGTGATCTACTCCTAGAGAGTATGGACAAAGTTTTGGCGGCGCTCAAGGCTCAAGCCCTAGAGCATAAATACACCCCAACCATTGGCCGCTCCCACGCTATCCACGCAGAACCAACCACGTTCGGCCTGAAAATGGCGCAAGCTTACGCCGAATTTGAACGCTGCCGCACACGCCTCGTCACAGCCCGCGCCGAAATCGCCACCTGTGCTATTTCCGGGGCGGTCGGAACTTTTGCCAATATAGACCCGCGTGTTGAAGAATATGTAGCCGACAAGCTTGGCCTCACGGTCGAGCCTATCTCGACCCAAGTCATTCCCCGCGACCGCCACGCCGCCTATTTTGCCACACTCGGGGTTATTGCCAGCAGTATAGAAAGACTGGCCGTTGAGATCCGGCATTTACAGCGCACCGAAGTTCTGGAGGTTGAAGAGTTTTTCTCCAAGGGACAAAAAGGCTCCTCTGCCATGCCCCACAAGCGCAATCCAATTTTGACAGAAAACCTAACCGGACTGGCCCGCCTCGTGCGTTCCGCCGTTACCCCTGCCCTAGAAAATGTTGCCCTGTGGCATGAACGGGATATTTCCCATTCCTCCGTAGAGCGCGGTATTGCTCCCGATGCGACTATCCACCTGCACTTTGCTCTATACCGTCTGGCGGGTGTTATGGAAAAGCTGGTGGTGTATCCGGAAAACATGCTGGCGAACCTCAACAAGCTTGGCGGCCTACACAATTCCCAGCGCATTATGTTGGCTCTGACCCAAAAAGGCATGAGCCGTGAGGACGCCTATAAGGCCGTGCAGACTAGTGCCATGGCAAGTTGGCGCGGTGAAGGCGAGTTCCAGGCACTCCTTAACGCCGACCCTGTGGTAAACAAGCATTTAAATCCGGACGAAATTGGCGAAATGTTTGACCTTGATTATCATTTTGCACAAGTGGATGAAATTTTTTCAAGAATTTTTTCCTAGGTTTTCCTAAAATTTCTTAGGTTTTTTGCAGTACTTAGCCATTTTTTTAATGACATTCCGCTCTTTGGTAAATGAAGGGTTAGCGACACATTTGCCAAAAAATAACCATTGATGTGTATCAAAGCGGCATAACAATAATAATTGGCATTAACTTCAAGAGAACTAAGGACTAAAACAATGAAAAAATTTACCGCTATTTTGGGTACGGCAGTATTATGTGTAACCGCTGCCACAGCAACTGCATCTGAACGCCCTGACATATATGTCGTCAAATTCCGCGCCGATGATTGTGCAAATTGTGCCGTCATGGAAAACAAATTGGACAACGCTATGAATATGGTGCGCAGCTCAAAGGTAGAGCTTGTGACTATCGACACATCAAATGCACTGAAATGGGAAGTTTCTGCCCATACTGCATTTGACCGCAATATCACTAAACAGTACAATAAATGGGCTGGCCTCACTGGTTTTACGGCTGTAATTGACCGTCAAAGTGGCCGCACACTTGGTTGTCTCACTGACAATGCAGACCTATTTAAATCAGCCAACTTTATTAAAGCAGCCGCTGGCCTGCCGCACGATCAAGCGGTTTCCAACCGTTCAGCGCAATTCCGTTGCCCAGCAGCCCATAATGTTGATCCCGGTCAATAATTTTGGCAAATAATTACTCCCGTAAATACAAAACAATAGGTTCGGTTCGCCGAGCCTATTTTTTTGCCCGCATTCCCCGTATTTACATCACGAATATTTTACATATTAAGCTGTATAAGTCAGATGCGCAGACTTTTTGGCACAGCTATAGGTGAGTAATGACACATTTGATTAAATATTTTTTCCTGCCCTTATTCCTAATCTTGGGCATTGGTTCCGCCGCTCATGCGCAACAGCCACCAGAAATGTATGTGGTGATATTTCGTGCCGACTGGTGCGCGCCTTGTAAAATTGTCGAGCCAAACCTTAACCGCGCCCTTAAACAACTAAATGACCCTTCAATCAAAGTCGTGGTTATTGATGTTACCGATAGCGGGCGCATTGAACGCAGTGCCCATATCGCTTTTGACCACCAAATCGCAACGCAATACAATCAATGGTACGGCGTCACAGGCTTTGCAGCCATGGTAGATGCGGATACGAAAAACACGCTAGGCTGCGTCAATATGATGTATGATGCAGGGGCTATGGCGGCCCATATCGGAAACCTGAAAACCTATGCGCTGGCAAATAAGCCGTCATTCGACATTACCTGCCCCGCCCCCAACGCACCGCGCTGATGTAACAAGTTCTTAATTTCTCCTCCCCCCATTTTTTGATGGGGGAAGGAGAGAAGTGTTTTACTCAGCCTCAGTAATCTGCTTACGGGCTTCGGTTAAGAAGATGTCCATGCGCTCACGGATTTCTACGTCGGACATTTGTGCGCCGGCGGCAATTATATCTGCCTTAACCTTGCGAAACACATCATCGTCGCCTGCTTCTTCCATGTCGGATTTGATCACTTCCAGAACATAAGGCATGACGTCGTCGCCAGTTTTCCCGATAAGGTCAGCAACCCACAGGCCAAGCAATTTATTGCGGCGGGCTTCGATTTTAAAATCTTGATCTGCATCTGATACAAATTTCTTCTCTGCAAATTTATTACGGTCATCAAAGGACTTCATTTTATTTCCAATCAAGTTGAGCATTTGCGCCATTTTACCTAGCCTGACTAAAAAAGGCCACAAAATTATAATTAATATCCCCAATAAAAAGCAGCGTATTTCATGTAGATTGTCTTGTGGAGTAAGACCGCCTAGGATAAATTCTTGCCTTATAGTGCGAATCGGCACGCAAATGGCAGTATATAATGTCCAGACGAGAAAAAATCTACGAAGGCAAGGCAAAAATTCTATACAAAGGGCCAAAGCCGGGCACACTTGTTCAGTATTTTAAAGACGACGCCACTGCTTTTAACGCCAAAAAGAAAGCCGTGTTAAGCGGCAAGGGCGTCCTGAACAATAGAATTTCAGAATATATTATGTTGATGTTGGGCAAGGTTGGTATACCGACGCATTTTATCAAACGCCTGAATATGCGCGAGCAATTGATCAAAGAGGTGGAGATTATTCCCCTCGAAGTCATTTGCCGCAATGTTGCCGCAGGCTCTATTTGCCCGATGTTTGGCCTTGAAGAAGGCAAGCGCCTGTCCCGTTCTATTATCGAGTTTTGCTATAAAAAAGACGAGCTTAACGACCCGCTCTGCACCGAAGAGCATATTCTCGCATTTGGTTGGGCGACATCCGCAGAGGTCGACGAAATGACGGCACTGACATTACGTATTAATGATATTTTGTGCGGCATGTTTGCGGGCATTGGCATTGATCTGATAGACTTTAAAATAGAGTTTGGTCGTTATACGGACGAGAACGGAGATCATGTGTTATTACTGGCCGATGAAATCAGTCCGGATTCTTGCCGTCTTTGGGATAGCAAGACCCAGGAGAAACTGGATAAAGACAGGTTCCGCCGCGATCTCGGCGGACTGGTTGATGCCTATACGGAGGTTGCGACCCGGCTCGGTATATTAAAGCAAAACCCGAAAGCGCCGCCTAAACTATCTGTTGTTTCTAATAAGGATGAATAAATGAAAGCTATTATACATATCGGTCTTAAGCCCGGCGTTCTCGACCCGCAAGGCCGCACCATTGCCCGTTCTTTAACTCATATGGGTTTTGAGGGTGTCACCAAAGCCCGCCAAGGTAAAACCATCGAGCTTGATCTTAGCTCTGATAATGCTGAAACCGCAAAACTGGAAGTCGAGAAAATGTGCAAGCAACTCTTAGCCAATACGGTGATTGAAGATTACCAAATCGAGATTGTCGAGTAGGACATAGATATGCAAAGCGCAGTTATTGTCTTCCCCGCTTCCAATTGCGACCGCGACGCCGCGACCGCACTTGAGAAAATCACAGGGCGCAAACCTCTCATGGTTTGGCACGAAGAAACCACCCTGCCTAAAGTCGATTTTGTCGTTATACCGGGCGGATTTTCCTACGGCGATTATCTGCGTTCCGGGGCAATAGCCGCCCGCTCGCCGATCGTCCGCGATATTGTCAAAAAAGCCGGAAACGGCCTACCTGTGGCCGGGTTTTGCAACGGCTTTCAAATCCTGACCGAAGCCGGGCTTTTGCCGGGGGCTTTGATGCGCAATAAAGGCTTGCGCTTTGTCTGCCGCCCGCAAAAGCTACAAATTGTCAACGGGGATACAATGTTCACCAAAGCCTATAAAGGTATAACCGAAGTGACCTACCCTATCGCCCATTTCGACGGCAATTATTACGCCGATAATGATACGCTTAGAGAGTTGAGAAAAACCGGGCGTATCGTGTTCAAATATATAGATAACCCCAATGGTTCCCTGAACGATATAGCGGGTATTTGCAACGAAGCGGGCAACGTTCTGGGCATGATGCCCCACCCTGAACGGGCGGTGGACCCCTTAATTTGCGATTCTGGGCGCGGCGGTACGGACGGCATTGCTCTGTTTAAGAGCGTATTGGAGGCGGTGCGATGAAAAAAGTGAAAATCACACCTGAAGTCGTCGCAGAACACGGCTTATCAGAAAAAGAATACGAAATTATTTGTGACAGGCTTGGTCGCGCGCCCAACATCACAGAGCTAGGTATATTCTCGGTCATGTGGTCGGAGCATTGTTCCTATAAATCATCGCGGCGACATTTGAAGAAAATGCTGACCAAAGGCAAACGGGTTATTCAAGGCCCCGGCGAGAATGCGGGTGTTATCGACATAGACGACGGTGATGCGATTGTTTTCAAAATGGAAAGCCATAACCATCCGTCCTATATTGAACCTTTTCAGGGCGCAGCCACAGGCGTAGGCGGTATTATGCGCGATGTATTTACTATGGGTGCGCGGCCTATTGCCAATCTCAATGCGCTGAGATTTGGTGAGCCGTCCCACCCTAAAACCAAGTCATTGGTGGCAGGCGTAGTCCACGGCATTGGCGCTTACGGCAATTGTGTTGGTGTGCCGACGGTTGGCGGCGAGACCAATTTCCATCGTGGGTATAATGATAATATTCTAGTCAATGCCATGTGTGTCGGCCTTGCCAAGCAAGACAAGGTTTTCTATTCGGCTGCCAAGGGCGTCGGTAATCCGATTTTTTATGTAGGCTCCAAGACCGGGCGCGACGGCATTCACGGTGCGACTATGGCATCGGCTGAATTTGATGATGACAGCGACGCAAAACGCCCTACCGTCCAGGTCGGTGACCCGTTCACAGAGAAACTGCTAATCGAAGCCTGTATGGAATTGATGGCCACGGATGCGATCATCGCCATCCAAGACATGGGCGCCGCAGGCTTGACATCTTCGTCCATCGAAATGGCGGACAAAGGCGGAGTTGGCGTTAAAATGAACTTGGATAAAGTCCCCCAACGCGAAACCGGTATGACCCCCTACGAGATGATGCTGTCCGAGAGCCAAGAGCGTATGCTCATGGTCTTACAGCCCGGCAAAGAACATATTGCCATAGAAATATTCGAAAAATGGGATCTCGACGTAGCGGAAGTTGGCATAACCACCGATACTGGGCATCTGGTTTTGACCCACAAAAGCAAAACTGTTTGCGATATTCCCATTGCCCCGCTCGGTGATGACGCTCCGAACCTGAACCGCCCTTATGACCCACCGAAAAACCTGGACACGCTCTATAACGACCAGATTATGGACCCAGTTACGCGCGGAACAAGCTATAATGATGTGGTCACGACCCTGATCACCAGCCCGGACATCGCCTCCAAGCGCTGGATATGGGAACAATATGACCGCTCCGTTATGGGTGATACAGTCGACAGTTCCAATTCCGGCGGCGACGCGGCCATTGTCCGCATTCACGGCACCAACAAAGCGATAGCTATCACAACGGATTGCACGCCGCGCTATGTTACTGCCGATGCATTTGAAGGCGGCAAGCAAGCGGTCGCGGAAACCTACCGCAATCTTTGTAGTGTTGGCGCCGAACCTATCGCTATTACCGATTGTCTGAATTTTGGCAACCCGGAGCGCAAAGACGTTATGGGGCAATTCGTGCGCTCCATAGAAGGCATAGACGCGGCGTGTCGGGCGCTGGATTATCCTGTGGTTTCCGGTAATGTGTCCCTATATAATGAGACCAATGGCCAAGCCATTCCCCCGACCCCGGCGATTGGAGGTGTTGGCCTGATTAAAAATTTGGAGCGCTATGCAACGCTTAAAGGGGCAAAAGAAGGTGAGCATCTTGTGCTTTTGGGCAAGACTGATGGCTGGCTTGGCGCATCTCTATATGCACACCTCATCCTCGGTCACGCAAAGTCCGAGGCGCCCCTATACGCACCGCCGCCCGTCGACCTTGAAGCCGAGAAAGCAGCCGGCACCTATGTGCGCCGGTTGATCCGCGACCGCCGCGTTAGTTCCGTGCATGATTTATCCGACGGCGGCCTTGCTCTTGCGGCAATAGAAATGGCATTTGCTAATGGCTTTGGCTTTAAGCTGAAAGGCTCTGCCGATGTGCCGCTTTATGCATGGCTATTCGGCGAAGACCAAGGGAGGTATCTGGTATCAGTCGAAGAAAACAGCCTAAACCCCGTCATCAGCACGGCGCGGACATTAAATATCCCCGCCCAAAAAGTCGGCACAATTGGCGGAAGTCGTTTAATCGCAACAGGCGGGTTTGACTTATCCTTACAAGATACCCATATGGAATATGAAAGCTGGCTACCAGACTATATGGCCGACTAAACTAAGGAACACACCTATGGCTATGCAAGCCGACGATATTATCCAAATGATTAAAGCCGCCCTGCCCGATGCGCAGGTGGAACTAATCGACTTGGCCGGAGACGGAGACCACTATAAAGCCGTCATCACTAGCCCGTCTTTCGCTGGGCTATCCCGTATCGCCCAGCACCAAGCCGTTTATGGCGCTCTTAAGGGTAAAATGGGTGGAGAACTTCACGCCCTTGCACTCGAAACCAAAGCAGAATAACAAAACAAGGAAACACCATGACCGACACAGTAAGCGACCGCATTAAAAACACCGTCACCAGTAATGATATTGTGCTTTACATGAAAGGCACACCAACATTCCCCCAGTGCGGGTTTTCCTCCACTGTTGTGCAAATATTTGACTATCTCGGCGCAAAATATGCCAGCGTTAATGTACTGGATGATCCGGAAGTCCGCCAAGGCATAAAAGACTATAATAACTGGCCAACCGTGCCGCAAATCTTCGTCAAAGGCGAATTTGTTGGTGGTTGTGATATTATGCGCGAAATGTTCGAAACTGGCGAACTTAAGACATTATTAGCCGAAAAAGGCATTTCTACAGCATAATCTTTCTAACTTCGGCCACTTATTACATCGTAAGGTGGTATATTTACTTCGTCTAAACCATATCGTGCTATAAGCCCCCTATATTTCATAAATATAGGTTAGATTTGTACGATGGCCCTAACTATTAAACAGACAAAAAAGGACAGAACTTGGACGGCTATTCTGCTCGAAGAATCAGAAAGTAGCCTGAGGCACCGCAATGCCCGGCGCGGCAATACATTTCGGCGGATGTATTCCAGTGTGTTGGTATTAGTCAGCGCTGGTTTTGTCGTATATTGTAGCCTGTTTTATGTTGGTGCTTTTTTTGATGCAGGGAAAGTTGTTGGTATTAGCCAGTCCCTGCTGGCAGAAAAAGCCCAAAACAATGTACGCAATATGCCGCGTGTAAAAAAACGGACACTATTTTCCCCTATTATAGAAGGCTTCTCCACAAACCGTATCTATCTACGCAAAGGACAAACTATCCTCGCGACATATTCCTTACCGCGCAGAAGCAAACTCACACTCACAATCAAGCAATGTAAATCTCTGCCCGTTTTAGAAGTGTTTAAATGTGAAGTTTTGGGCGAACAAGGCAAAGTTATACGCAACCGTTCTACTGGTTTTGTTGAATTTACGGTTTCGGAGCCAGGGTTTTATTATTTCGACGACGAAGTTATTAAATTACCAAAAACGGAACTAAAAGCCAATTTCGACTACCGTATTGTTTGGCAACGCGGTGGCAAGCAAGCGCGTGTTACGCGCGAGCTTCCACGATTGCGTTAATCTCAATGTTTAGCGAGAATAGAACTCGACGGTAAGATTTGGTTCCATAACAACCGGATACGGCACTTCGTCGAAGGACGGTACGCGTACATATGTTACTTTCATTACCTTTGGATCTAGGTCGAGATATTCAGGAATTTCTCGCTCTGCACTCTCAAGCGCTTCCAAAACTAGTGCCATAGTGCGGGATTTCTCGCGCACTTCAATCATATCACCAGGCTTACAGCGGTAAGACGGGATATTAACGCGCTTGCCGTTGACCGTAACATGGCCGTGATTAACAAACTGCCGCGCGGCGAAAACAGTTGGTACAAATTTCGTGCGGTACACAACGGCGTCCAAACGGGATTCCAAAAGGCCGATCAGGTTTTCGGATGTATCCCCGCGCATACGGTCAGCGGTTTTATAAGTACTGCGGAATTGTTTCTCGGTAATATTGCCGTAATAACCCTTAAGTTTCTGCTTGGCACGCAACTGCGTACCATAATCAGATAGCTTACCACGACGGTTTTGGCCGTGCTGTCCCGGCGGAAATGGGCGTTTGTTTACTGGCGACTTAGGACGCCCCCAGATATTTTCACCAACACGGCGATCGATTTTATATTTAGCGGAATGACGTTTTGACATGCGAAAGCACCTTTTTGCGACGTGGCCCGGCTCCCCGGCCAATCCGAAGAGCGATTTTGCCCAAAAGGCAACAACGGCGGCACCACACCAACCCGTGAAAAACACTGCCGTAAGCAGAGTTGCGCGTCTTTTAAAGGCGGGTGCATCAATGTCAAGCGGGGTTTATGAAGAATTTGTACAAAACACGTCTGTTTGCATGCAATCGGCTTTTTGTTGGAATACAAGGTTAATTAAAATTTATTTGCATGTGATATGTATACGTATTATATGCTAGGAATGATAACAAAACACGAAGACTTACTGGGAACGCTCATCCATGACGTAGCCCACTTACTGAGGTGTGATATTGATAGCCGTGTGAAGCGCTATAATTTAACACGCGTTAAGTGGCTGGCGCTCGGCATTATCGAGCATAGACCAAATATTACGCAAAGGGACTTGGCCATAGAACTAGAGCTTGGCTCTGCTTCGGTTGGCAGGCTTGTTGACCGATTGGAAAGCCGTGGGTTTATTTCACGAAAACCTGCACCGAATGATCGGCGGGCTAACTGCCTTAGCTTAAAACCAGAGGCCTCCAAACTTTTGCAAGAACTCAGAAATGTAGCTGGCGAGATGAAGAACAACGCGCTCCAAGGGTTAAGCGCAGATGAAGTCAAAGCCGTAAACTCTGGACTACTCAAAATCAAACAAAACTTAAAAGGACTATTAACAACGGTTATATTTAGCGTCTCGGCCTTTTCTCAAGATATTATCATACGACTTGGCGAAGCCAGCAGTACCGGAACAATGACAATCATTTAACTTTGCCAAAAAATAATCATAGGAGACTAACATGTCAATTAAAGCAATTATTAATCAAGAGCAAATCCCCCTCAATAAATGCAAATCTACAGACCCGCTCATGGCCGCCATAGAAATTATGGCGAAGGAAAGCGCTAATGGGTTAGCCGTAGTAGACAAAGGCGGCAAGCTTGTGGGAATCATAACGGGGCATGATGTCGTTACGGCGCTCGTGTCTGAAAATTTTGATATGGATCGTGCCCAGGTACATCATTATATGTCCACCCATGTGGTAACTTGTAACCGCGACACCAACTTAAGCAGTGCGCTCATGAAAATGAAACATCACAACATCCAGCATTTGGTCATAGTAGATGGCTCTGTACTCGTCGCCGTTTTATCCATGCGAGATATTTTAAACAAAATGCATCAGAACGATGTTATGGAGTTGTCCGTCTTAAAGGATATTGCGGTTGCCCATAAAGTTGCAATGGTAAATTAGCTCTAGTGGTCATATCCATTAGAGCAAAGAAAGCAAACAGCCCCGGCAAACCAGGTGCTGTTCACTCCTCTCCGCTAATACACGTTTCAAAAATGTAAATAGCCCCAAAGCTGCAACAATCTGCAACACAGTGTTCCGCTGTCTGGCAAAGATTGTCTGGCACTCCCCATATATCTGTGACAAGCGGGAGTGTGAATAATAAATCAACCATAATAAGCACCGCCCATTACGGCCTGCTCGCAGGCATTGCCGCCTATGTTATGTGGGGTTTTTTCCCGGTTTATTTTAAAATCACCCAGGACGTACCACCGTTAGAGATATTGGCACACAGGATTGTCTGGAGCCTGCCATTTGCCGCCATTATTTTATATTTTCGCAAACAATGGCCGCAAATATGGCACGCCGCGCGCAATCTGAAAACTCTGGGCGCATTGACCCTAGCCGCCCTGCTCATAGCCTTTAACTGGGGGCTTTATATCTGGGCCGTACAGGACAGTCAGATTTTTCAAGCAAGCCTGGGGTATTATATCAACCCACTTATTTTCGTTCTGGTCGGTGTGGTATTTTTGGGGGAAACGCTGAGCCGCTTGCAAATTCTTGCCGTTGCATTTGCTACGGTTGGCGTCGCGCTGTTGACATTTTACGGCGGGCAGTTCCCGTGGATTGCGCTAAGCTTGGCGGTCAGTTTTACCATATACGGCGTCATCCGCAAGCAAGTGAAAATTGGTGCCGTTCCGGGCTTGTTTATTGAAATATCCGTTCTGTTTATTCCGGCAATTGCTTATTTGATATATTTATCCAGCCAAGGCCAAACCAGTTTCCTAAGAGACGCGCCGGTCATGAACACATTGCTAATCATGGCAGGTCCGCTCACGGTCTTGCCATTGGTCGCATTTGCTTTCGCTGCCCGCCGTCTACGCTTATCAACATTAGGCTTTTTACAATTCATCGGCCCTAGCCTGCAATTCCTCATGGGCGTCTTGTACGGCGAAAAATTGACAACAAGTATCTTGCTTTGTTTTGGCTTTATATGGGTGGCCGTCATCATTTTCACTTGGGATGCTGTTGCCGCTAAAAAGGGGTGATTACGCAGGTAGATTACGCCTTATAAGGGCGGCTTAAATTCCATAATAATTTCGTCCACGGCCAGATTATCGCCAGCTTGCGCGTTAATTTTACTGACGACTGCCTTTTTCTCCGCCCGTAGGGTATTTTCCATTTTCATGGCTTCGACGACCGCAAGGGCTTGTCCGTCTTGGACTTCATCGCCCTCTTCAACCAATACAGAGACAACGACACCGGGCATTGGACAGAGAAGCAGGTTAGAAGTATCGGCTACTACTTTTTCCGGCATTAATAGCGCCAAAGCCGCTTGCGCGGGTGTGCGGACTTTGACCTCAATATCGGAACCACGGTACTGTACGCGGTAACCTTCGGGGATTGGGGTGGCCGCGAAAACGAACGGTTCGTTATCAATCAGTGACGTTGCCAAAGATTGCCCCGGCGTCCAACCACACGAGATTTCCAATTCTATGGCGGCTTTGTCACTGCCGTCTGTGGACGTCACCAAGGAACTACCATTAGTGCGCTCGGTGGTAATATCGTAATGTCGCTCGCCAACTTGGACACTTAATTTTGTGGGGATAGCGCGTTCATGGTGTTTTAATATGCCAGAGCCGCTGGCCGCACGTTCGGCAAGCTTTTGCGCCATCAAGGTACAGACGCTAGCTATAGTGCGGGCATGTCCGGGGTTAAGGGGGACGCCCGCAAACCCGTCCGGGTATTCTTCGGCGATATAATTGGTGGAAATATCACCGCGCATGAACCTGTCGCACTGCATGACGGCGCTCAGGAACGGGATATTATGCCCGACACCTTTGATCTCAAAATTATCCAGCGCGGCTTGCATGGCTTTGATTGCAATACCCCTGTCCGCGCCCCATGTGCACAGTTTAGCTATCATCGGGTCGTAGAACATGGAAATTTCGCCGCCCTCATAGACGCCCGTATCGTTACGCACGATTGCGCCGTCCTCGGTCTCACCTTCGGCGGGCGGGCGGTAGCGGGTTAAGCGGCCAATGGACGGCAAGAAATTGCGGTACGGGTCTTCGGCGTAAATGCGGCTCTCTATAGCCCAGCCATTTATGCTAATATCTTTTTGCTTCAGTTTGAGTTTCTCCCCGCTTGCCACGCGAATCATCTGCTCGACCAAATCAACTCCGGTGATAAGTTCCGTAACCGGATGCTCCACTTGCAAGCGAGTGTTCATCTCAAGAAAATAGAAATTCTTGTCCTTATCGACAATAAATTCCACCGTCCCGGCGCTGTCATAATCAACAATAGCGGCCAGCGCGATAGCTTCCGCGCCCATTTTTTCCCGCGTGGCATCGTCCAAAAACGGTGACGGGGCTTCTTCTATGACTTTCTGATTGCGGCGCTGGATGGAGCATTCGCGTTCGTTCAGGTGTATAATATTGCCGTGCTTGTCACCCAATACCTGAATTTCAATATGGCGCGGGCTTTCGATAAATTTCTCGATAAATATCCGGTCGTCTCCAAAAGACGATTTGGCTTCGTTCTTGGAAGATGCGAAACCCTCCCGCGCCTCTTCGTCCGTATACGCAACCCGCATCCCCTTACCGCCGCCGCCCGCAGACGCCTTTATCATCACCGGATAGCCAACTTTGTTGGCAATCTTAACGGCTTCATCGGCATCTTCAATCAAACCCATATGCCCCGGCACGGTACTAACCCCGGCCTCAAGCGCCAATTTCTTGGAAGCAATCTTGTCCCCCATAGCCTCAATAGCCCGCACATTCGGCCCAATAAACACCACGCCCATGTCTTGAAGTTTAAGCGCAAAGTCCTTGTTTTCACTAAGAAAACCATAACCCGGATGCACCGCATCCGCTCCAGTGTCTTTAATGGCTGCCAATATCTTATCCATATCAAGATAGGATTCAGAGGCCGCCGAAGCCCCAATATAAACGCTCTCATCCGCCATGGTGACATGCAGGGCATTTTTATCGGCATCGGAATAAACAGCAACAGTAGCAATGCCCATCAATTTGGCGGTCTTAATAACCCGACAGGCAATCTCACCCCGATTAGCGATTAGTATTTTTTTTATCATTGGTTCATGTCCATATAGCGATGAAAAATGACAACACTAAAAAACCCCAACCAATTAGCATAGCTAATTGAAGGCGATTTTCGTATTTGTCTAAATAATTAATTCCACCTTGTTCTGTTAATGGAAAACCCTTGTTTCCGTAAACTGTTTCATATCGTGCTAAATATTTTTCACCCTTACTTGGAGAACCATATAAGTGCAACTTTTCACGTATAATTATCCATTTCAGTATTTGCCCACCTAAGAAGTTAAAATAGCTACCGTATAAAAAGCAAACGACAGCGATAGAAAGAGAAGCTTTTATCCAGATCGATTCAAGGTTTAATAGAAAACGAAACTGAGTTGCAATAAGAACTAACGGTGCACCAAATATCATAGTATTTAACTTTACTACGCCATTTAACTCTTGGAGGGTTTCAATATAATATTCTTTTTTCTTTAATAGATCAGACATAATCACTCACAGTAAAAAGGTTTATTATGCCCCTAACACCCCACTCATCTCGTTGAAAAACGGGATACACCTTTCGGTTTGGTGTAGCACTCACAATGGATACCGACTTTCGCACCCCAAGGGCACTTCCAAGAGGGCGTCGGTATGAGCGGCAGAGGGGGAAACCACCCAACACCCCGCTCATACCCGCGACGGCGGGTATCCAGTTGGATATCCAAGATGGATTCCCGCCTGCGCGGGAATGAGCGGATAATGGGGGGATACTTACACTTAAGTAAAAATATTTGATTTTGCCAAAACCCCAAACACCCCGCTCACCCCTGCGGATGCAGGGGTCTATCTTTGGGCTATCGGTGCAAAACACGAACCTCTGAGGTGGATACCTGCATGCGCAGGTATGAGCGGAGTTTGGGGAGGAATTATTATTTAAATTGGGATGTTTTTTGGGGTCGCCCAAACCCCCAACACCCCGCTCATACCCGTGGAAACGGGTATCCAGTTTTTTGGGTAAAGTGCGCAGCTTTGCTGCGCTCATAATCGCTGGTTCCCCACTTTCGTGGGGATGAGCGGATGAGAGTGAGGGGAGTTGTTGCATAATACTCACAACGGCAAGTTCCCATGTTTTTTCCATGGATTTTGTAGGTCTTTGTCTTTTAGCATTGCGAACGACCTGCATATGCGTTTGCGTGTGGAGTGCGGCATAATTACCTCGTCTATATAGCCTTTTTCAGCCGCCTTGAACGGGTTGGCGAAGTTTTTTTCGTATTCTTCTGTGTGTTTGGCGATGACCTCTGGGTCGCCTAGGTCTTTTCGGTACAATATCTCAACGGCGCCCTTTGCGCCCATGACGGCGATTTGGGCGCTTGGCCATGCGTAATTCATGTCGCCGCGCAGATGTTTGGGGGCCATTACGTCGTAGGCACCGCCGTAGGCTTTTCTGGTGATGACCGTGACTTTGGGGACTGTGGCTTCGCCGTATGCGTAGAGCAGTTTTGCGCCGTGTTTGATGATTCCGCCGTGTTCTTGCGCCGTACCGGGCAGAAATCCGGGGACATCTACGAAGGTTAAAATCGGGATAGAGAACGCGTCACAGAAGCGGACAAACCGCGCAGCCTTGCGCGAGCTATCACTATCCAAACACCCTGCTAGCACCATAGGTTGATTGGCCACCACACCGACCGTACTGCCGTCCAAGCGGATAAATCCGGTTAAGATGTTTTTGGCGTAGTCTTTTTGTAGTTCGTAGAAATCGCCCTCGTCCGCGACCTTGGTAATCAGTTCATGCATATCATAGGGCAGGTTCGGATTGTCCGGTATCAGCGTATCAAGCGACATATCCACGCGGTTCGGATCGTCAAACACTTTGCGGGTTGGGGCTTTGTCTTTGTTGTGTAGGGGCAGGAAATCGAACAGACGGCGGATTTCGGCCAGCGCTTCCATATCGTTATCGAACGCCCCGTCGGCTACGGATGATTTGGTCGTGTGGGTTTTGGCGCCGCCCAATTCTTCGGCGGTGACTATTTCATTGGTCACGGTTTTGACCACATCTGGGCCGGTCACAAACATGTAAGACGTGTCCCGCACCATAAAGATAAAATCAGTAAGCGCCGGAGAATACACCGCCCCACCCGCGCACGGCCCCATAATGACGCTAATTTGCGGGATTACGCCGCTGGCAAGAACATTGTTTTGGAACACATCTGCATAACCGCCGAGGGATACCACGCCCTCTTGGATACGTGCGCCGCCGCTATCGTTGAGGCCAATGACAGGCGCGCGGTGTTTAATGGCCATTTCTTGTATCTTGCAGATTTTCTTGGCATTGGTTTCGGACAGGGAGCCGCCAAACACTGTAAAGTCTTGTGCGAACACAAATGTCTTGCGCCCGTTAATCGTGCCCCAGCCTGTGACAACACCGTCTCCCGGAAAGCCTTTATCCGCCATACCGAAATCCGTACAGCGGTGGGCGACAAACATATCGAACTCTTCGAAACTGTCCTCGTCCAGCAACAAGCTTATGCGTTCTCGCGCCGTCAATTTGCCTTTGGCGTGTTGCGTATCAATACGCGCTTGCCCGCCGCCGAGCCGTGCCTGTGCGCGGCGTTCTTCCAACTGTTCAAGAATGTTTTTCAAGACATACCCCCTTTGGTAATTTAGATGTCATGATACTACCCAATCAAATACAAAACGGAACCTTTATTTCACCATACAATTATGAATGGGCGCTAGCCGATAATTGTTTCCGTTTTTCAATACTAAATACTTGCGCCTGAAACGAAACGGCATAGATTGACTTTATTATGAAATTTAAAACATCCTACCTCGTCGCGGCTCTCCTCATGGCTCTCATTGTGCTGTGGTTTGTTATTGGTAGCAAAAAATCCGAGAAAGACAAGTCGCCACCCAAACCAACTGCCAAGGTTGAAGAAACCATGCCCAGCGTGGTGATTAAGCAGCTGAGCGCCGAGCTGCACGAAAGCTATATGGAGCTTTACGGGCGCACCGAAGCTGACCGCGAAGTTTCTGTGAAAGCAGAGACTGCCGGGCTAGTCGTAAAAACACCTGTGCGCGAAGGGAAGTTTATAAAACGCGGCACATTGATTTGCGCCCAAGATATTGACGCACGCCAAGCCGTGCTTGATCAGGCGAAAGCTACATTGCGGTCGCGTGAGTTGGAATACGAAGCGGCGGAACGTCTCGTTGCCAAGGGCTTCCGCTCTAGCACCCAGGCCGCAGGCGCCCTCGCCGCTTTGGACGGTGCCAAAGCTCAAGTTAAGCAAGCCCAAATTGAACTGGGTAATGTCAATATGCGCGCCCCCTTTAGCGGTATTTTTGAAAAACAAATGGCAGAAATCGGTGATTATCTCGCGCCGGGTCAGCCCTGTGGTCTGTTGGTGGACATGGACCCACTTGTTGTGATCGGCGAGGTTACGGAAAAACAAATTGGGCGTCTCGCAGTTGGTAAGTCTGCCTCCATTAAATTAGCAACAGGTGAAACGCTGTCCGGAAAAATTCGCTTTATCGAAACCCGCGCCAACCCAGCAACTCGGACATTTAAAATCGAAGTCGCGGTGCCCAACAAAGACAGAAAACTACGTTCGGGCGTGACGGCAACAATCAAACTTTCTGCCGGACAAGCCAAAGCCCATCTTATTCCGGCCAGTGTTTTGACCCTTGACGACCAAGGCAGTATGGGTGTGCGCTATCTGGATCATGACCGCAAGGTCCGGTTTTCGCGCGTTAAGACGATTGACGAAACCAGTGCTGGTATCTGGGTGACGGGGCTTCCGGAATATACCGATCTGATTATTCAAGGCCAGGATTACGTGAACGAGGGTGTACAGGTTACGACACAATTCGATAATCCCGAGAACGGATCCGATTGATGACTGGTATTGTCGACTTTGCCGTCCGCCAATGGCGTATGACACTAGCCGTTTTGTTTTTCTCCGTGGTTGGCGGCTTCGTAGCCATGTTCACAATCGCTCTAGACGCAGAGCCTGATGTCGCTATTCCGTGGGTAACGGTACAGGTGGTTTTGCCTGGCGTATCGCCTGAAGACAGCGAGAGACTGCTGGTCAAGCCTCTGGAAACCGAACTAAAATCCTTGGACGGTATCAAACAGATGGACGGCATTGCCCGCACATCTGTGGGTACAATTGTCTTGGAGTTTAATGCAAATTTTGATCAAGATTCGGCTACTGATGATGTTCTGGAAGCCGTTAACAAAGCCCGGGGCGAATTACCCGAAGAAGCTAAAGAACCCTTGGTTGAAGAGCTGAACACGCAAACCCTGCCCATCATCGTGGTCAATTTATATGGTGATGCGCCGGAAAGGAAGCTACAAAAACTTGCGAAAAACTTGCAAGCCGCCCTAGAGGCCAACTCCAAAATTCTGGAAGCGGTTATTCAGGGCGAGCGTGAGGAACTACTCGAAGCTGTTGTCGACCCTGCACTCATGGAAAGCTACGGCATTACGTTCAACGAACTCGCCGCCGCTATTTCGCAAAACAACCGCCTGATCACAGCTGGTAAATTGGAAACCGATAGCGGCAAATTCGCGGTCAAACTGCCCGGTCTCATCGAAAAAGCTTCAGATCTTGCGGACATCGTTATCCGTAAATCAGATGATGGCTCCATTGTCCGGGTCAGCGATATTGCAGAAGTGCGGCGCAACTTTAAAGACCGGGATAGCTATGCTTTGTTCCAAAGTCGGCCATCCGTATCCCTTGAGGTTTCCAAGCGCAACGGCGAAAATATTATTGATACGATTAAGACCGTGCAATCTATTGTCGCAAACGTTACAAAAAAGTGGCCCGAAACTGTCAATGTAGACTTATCGCAAAACCAGACCATCCAAATCATGGACATGATCAAATCCCTGATCTCAAGCATAGTCAATGCTGTGGTGCTTGTGGTTATAGTTTGTATTGCAGCGCTCGGTTTGCGCTCGGCGCTGATGGTGGGATTTGCCATTCCCGCCAGCTTCTTGATGACTTTATTGATGCTACAAATTCAGGGCGCATCAGTGAATATGATGGTGATGTTCGGCATGATTTTATCGGTCGGAATATTGGTCGATAGCGCTATTGTCATAATTGAATATGCTGACCGGAAACTGGCCGAAGGTCTGGACAGACGCGATGCTTATGTCATGGCGGGCAAGCGGATGTTCTGGCCGATTATCTCCAGTACGGCGACAACATTGGCAGCGTTCCTGCCGCTCTTGTTCTGGAATACCCTGCCCGGACAATTTATGTCCTATTTCCCGAAAACTTTGATGTTGGTGTTGACGGCTTCACTACTTATGGCCTTGATTTTCCTGCCAACACTCGGCGCACTCTTTGGACCAAGAAAGCTTAAAGGTGCGCGTGCTAGCTTGAAAGCTCTCTCTGGTGCTGAGGGTGATCCGTTGTCCATAGCGGGCTTCACAGGCACTTACGCTCGCATGATAAACCGTTTGGCGTATCATCCTTTGAAAGTATTGATTGCCATTCTTATGCTGGTGTTTGGCATCTTCTATGCGTTCGGCGCAACCGGAGACGGCAGGCGGGTTGAATTTTTTACGGCAGACGGCGGGCAGGAAATCTATGTATATGCCCGCACACGCGGCAATACGGCAACTATAAATGAATATGAAACCGCCAAACAAGTAGAAGCCCGCCTGCGCGGTATTGACGGCATACAATCAATGTTCACGATTGCCGGCGCTGGCGCTTCATCAGGCGGCGGATTTAATGGCCCGCAAGGTGTTCCGCTTGATACTGTTTCGAGAACATTCCTTGAGTTAAAACCATTTGATGATCGCCGCAGTACTTTGGAGATAGAAAAAGATGTCCGCGCCGCCCTGACCAATATGCCGGGGTTGATAATGGAAGTCGAAGTGCTCTCCGACGGCCCGCCCACTGGCAAAGATGTTAGTGTTGAGTTGACCTCGGATAATCTCGGCCACCTGAATAAAGCCACCCGTGCGCTTAGTGCTTATATGAGCAGCAACAAATCATTGATCGAAGTCGAAGACACTATGCCCTTGCCCGGTATTGAATGGCAATTGGATATTGACCGCGAAGAAGCCGGGCGGCTGGGTCTTGATGTCAGTACAATCGGGGCCGCCGTGCAATTTGTCACCGAAGGATCACTGGTCGGTTTTTTCCGTCCCATTGATAGCGACGACGAAATCGACATCCGTATCCGCTTCCCAAAAACCTCCCGCGACTTATCCGAGCTTGACAATCTACGCATACAAACCAGTGAAGGCGCGTTGCCACTCTCGTCCGTCGTCACGCGTACAGCCAAACCACGACAAGACAGTATCCAGCGCCGCAATCAATTGCGGGTTTATGAGGTCAAAGGCAATTCCGCGCCCGGAATTGCCACCAACCAAATTGTGAAAGAAGTACGCGAATGGATTGAAAACGAAGCAAATTTTGAAGGCGATGTCGCGTTTAAATTTTTGGGCCAAGACGAGGAAAACAAAGCCGCCGGGCAGTTTTTTATGGTCGCAGGCTTGGCTACCCTCTTCATGATGGGCGTCATTTTATTGTGGCAGTTTAACAGTTTCTGGCACGTCACATTGACGCTTTCAGCCGTTGTATTTTCTGTTGCGGGTGTCTTGCTTGGCCTGATCTTTTATCCATATGTAAGCATCTTACTCTGCGGAACCGGGGTGTTGGCTTTGGCAGGGATCGTGGTGAATAATAACATAGTACTTATCGACACCTTTCAACATTTAAAACGCGAAGGCCACGAAACCCACGAAGCCGTGGTACGAACGGCAGCGCAACGTTTACGCCCCGTATTGCTGACGACCATAACAACCATAGTCGGCCTCATGCCTATGGCTTTGGCCGTTCGTGCTGATTTATTTGCTGGCGAGTTTTCCACCAAGGGATCGTCCACATCAGCTATTTGGGCGCCTATTTCTTATGTCCTAGTTTGCGGGTTAGCATTCTCAACCATATTAACCCTAATCCTAACCCCGGTTATGCTGGCCGGGCCTGCTCTGTGGTGGCAAAATTTAAAGCATATGTTCAATTGGTTCTACCGCAAGAAAGAAGACCCCTGGAGCGACGACGAAGACTGGATCGAAAACAGTGAGCCTGAAGCGGCTTCTCAGCAAAGCTCGTAACCAGGAAAAGAGCGCCTCTCTTTCAAGAGGGGTTTGGGCATTTGGTTATTCTTTATATGTGACACCCAAAAACAATGTTCTGGGGCGGCCCGGGAAGTAGCGGTCGCTGCCAAAAGCAAAATCGGCACGGTTGGCATAGTCCGTATTGCCCAGATTATCGACACGGCCATAAACATTGATATGCCGATTGAGGGCATAATTTGCCCGCAAAGTGAAAATATTATGTCCGGTATATTTCGCCGTATTACCGGGGTCTGTGTAATAACTTCCCACATGTTGTAGTTTCAAGGACGTGCTGAATTTGTCACTTGGCCTTGCGGTGATTTGCAGAAAGCCGAGTGTATTGGGTGCGGTATCAACCTGATTGCCTTTGGTGATGGAACTGGAGGCGCGGCCAACAATATCGGTAAAAGCATAGGTGTGTTCGGTCAGAGTAAAGCCGCCCATCAGGTCGAACATATCGCTGAGCGGTGCATCAAAGCTTAGCTCCAGTCCCTTATGATTGGTTTTACCGTCCACCACATTAAACCCGTCGGCATTTCTGAAAAAGAAATTTTCTTTGCGCATAACAAAGGCGGCTAATTCAAAGTTAATCGCGCCCGAATTACCCTTTAGACCAAATTCCAGACTGTCCATGGTTTCCGGTTTTATTTCGCCAGCGACCTGGCCCAATTGCAGGCTGTAGGCATCAGTTACTTGCGGAGCGCGCCCACCGCGAGCAATGCGGCCATAGGCGGTGATTGTGTCCGTGAGTGCGTGGGTAATGCCGAACTTGGGGGTCAGGATAAAGTAATCATCCTTGCGATCGGGGCTGCGGATGAAACGCCCAAATTGGCCGTCGTCAATATTGTTATTATAATCATAAGACGTGTAATCGGCCCGTGCGCCGATATTAATCTTTGTGCGCGGGTTCAGGTCGAGCCTGATTTGTGCGTAGGGAGACAACACCACGGCTTTAACGGTATAATCGAAATGCTCGCCCTGGATAAACGAAAACACGCCAGGGCCGGGCTGAAATTCTCGCAAAAATCCGTCCGTATATTCGCTGTCAAAGCCGAGCGTATAGCCGCCAAAATTTGTGGCACCTGCTAGGCTGGACAACAAGCCAATGCTTTTGTGCCCGCTGTCTTCTAGGGCTTTGCCCGGCACAAAATGCCGCCGGAACGATAAATCAACCCAGCGCCCATAGGGGATGAAAGACAGGGTCGCGCCGTTGTCGGATGCTTTGGTTATGTGCATTGCCAAGCGTGCAGATTGCCCGTCCCTGAAGGCTTCGGGGTTAGGGTTGCTTGCGGCTATTTCCTCGTCTTTATAAGCTTCAAATCCGCGAATAAACCCTGCCGTTTCTTGGTTGAGATTTTGCAAGGTAGCGAGAGTTTTCACCGCCCAAGCGCCTACATCCACATCATGGCGGATTTGTAGTTTTTGCTGGTCAAACCCTGAGGCATCCCGAAAGCCTCCGTCGTGTGTTAGATTAACGGACACACGATAACGTCCAGAAAAAGCACTGCCATTACTGGCGGCTTTGACGCGGGCAAAGTCGTCATTGCTGGCCAAAACATCAAAGGATAAATCGCGGTTGTCTGTGGGGGCTTGGGACAAAATATTGACAAGTCCGTGAACGGCGTTGGAACCATAAAGCACACTGCCAGGGCCTTTGGTTACTTCTACGCCGCCTGCAAGCTCCAAGGTGCCCTCGAACAAGCCGTTGACATTGGAAAACCCGGCGGCGCGGAAGGGCACACCGTCTTCCAAATAAAGAAAAGAGCCAGCACCCGCTCCACCCGTCAGCACAGGTGACCGAATAGCGGTTAAGTGTTCTTGTCCACTACCCCGGTGAATATTAACGCCAGCGATTTCGTTGAGAAGTTCTGCCGGGTGGACGGGGGCAACCAATTGCAATCTTTCTTCGCTCAAACCAGAGACACTGCCCGCATAGTCTTTGGCAGGCATAGCTTGCCGGGTTGCTGTGACAATGATTTCGTCAGCCCCCTCAGTACTTCCCTCATTTTGGGCGGCGAAACATGGTTGCGCTACCACAAAGCACATAGCAAAAACGGAAATGGATATGTAGTTTTTCATACTTGTCTTAGTAATGATTTAAGTGGAATTTACCAATGTTTTTAACAAAAAACGCGCTAGGCCGTGGTGAAGAATTAATCTCACAGCTCGTAAAGGCAAGGAATTGTGTTGAAAAGCCAAGATGGGAAAGCTAACACCATTAGGATAAAAATAAATAAAAGGGGATAGCTATGTCCGGTCACAAATTACAACAAATATTGCAAACACAGCGCACTGCATTTAACGCGAAACCAAATCCGTCATGGGCAGAGCGCAAGGCGAATTTGCTTAAGCTTCGCAAAGCGATTTCAGACAATGAACTGAAATTCCAACAAGCGATTTCCGAAGACTTTGGCAATCGCTCATTTGTGGAAACGACGATGGCGGAAATCGCGATTATCCACGGCGGCATCAAACATGCGCTTAAGCATACACAAAAATGGATGCGCACCAGAAAAGCGCCGACCGCCATGCAGTTTAAACCAGCGACAAACCGCATCATACCCCAACCCCTTGGTGTAGTGGGGATTATAAGCCCCTGGAATTACCCACTACAACTTGCTATCATGCCCGTTATCGGGGCGCTTGGTGCGGGTAATCGTGTGATGATTAAACCCAGTGAATACACGCCGATATTTTCAGATCTGTTAAAAACCGTCCTCGGCGAAATTTTTACCGAGGAAGAAATTTATGTAGCGGTTGGCGGTGTAGACATTGCGCAAGAATTCTCAAGCCTGCCTTTTGATCATCTCCTGTTTACAGGTTCGACCAATGTCGGACGGATTGTGGCCGGGGCGGCGTCTAAAAATCTCACACCCGTGACTTTGGAGCTTGGCGGGAAATCCCCTGTGATTATTGATGAAAGCGCCAACCAAAAACTGGCCGTGGCGCGGATTGCCAATGGCAAGCTTATCAATGCGGGGCAAACATGTGTGGCACCTGATTACCTTCTGATGCCGGAGGGCGAAATTGATGCATTCTCCAAAGCACTCATTACCAAGGCCGAAGAATTCTATCCGACCTTTGCCGGTAATCCGGATTATACCTCCATTATTGCAGACAGCCATTATACTCGCCTGCAAGGCTTGCTTGAAGACGCCGAGAATAAAGGTGCAAAAATACAGACGGCTGGCAATGACGATACGCAAGTACTGGCCGGAGAGCGCCGCATCCCGCTGACCGTTATTACCAACACCAATTCTGATATGAAAATCATGCAAGAAGAAATTTTCGGCCCACTCTTGCCCATTATTGCCAGTGAGAGCCTCGAAGATTCCATGAACTATATTCAGGAACGTGATAGACCATTGGCGCTCTATTGGTTCGGGGAAAACAAAACCAAACGCGACCATGTGCTGAACAACACCATATCCGGCGGCGTGAGTATTAACGAAACCGCTTGGCATGTGGTTCAGGAAGACATTCCGTTCGGCGGCGTAGGTCCGTCCGGCATGGGTGCGTATCACGGCGAGCATGGTTTTAAAACTTTCTCCCACATGAAGGGCGTATTCATGCAAAGCAAATTTAGCGGCGGCAAAATGCTCTACCCCCCCTATACAGAAAAGACCCAAAAGGTTTTGAATATGATGAAGAAGTTTATGTAACTTATTCATAAGCTATTACATCCGCGTTCTCGAAACTCCGACACCGCGCTGGCCGTTATTTGATGCAAAACATATGTGCGCGGATATACCCGCCGGTGCAGAGCTTGGCGATAATGCCGGATGCTCCAATCATGAGTGCGGTTTTTCGCAGTCATTTGTTTCCCCATTATTTACGACGTATTTTTCTGTAGCGTTATTGCGCAAAACCATTCATGATGAAGTATGAGAGATACACCCACACGTTTGAACGGTAAATATACGGATATTTATAACTGGCAAAGCTCGACCGATGCGTCGCTCTGCGTCTATTATAAAAAGGCGAGGGGCAAAAAAGCCAAAGGCATCGTCCAGATCAATCACGGATTGGCCGAACACGCAGGACGTTATGCCCGCTTTGCCGAAGCCCTGAGCAAGGCCGGATACCATGTCTATGTCCATGATCACAGAGGCCACGGCGCGACTAAAGCACCTAATGCTAGCCAAGGTGTGTTTGCCCTCGAAAACGGGTCAGGCAAAGTTTTGCAAGACGTTAAATTTGTTATTGGCAAAATCCGCAACACCCATCCTGACCTTCCGGTTATTATGTTTGGGCATTCCATGGGCGCGATGATTACCTATAATTATTTATTGCGCTGGCCAGAAGATATAGACGCTTGCGCCGTTTGGAACGCCGCCATGAGTAAAGGCGGGGCGAACGGCCTGCTTAAATTCATATTGGGGCTTGAGGGCAAGTTTAAAAAACCGGATGCGGGCAGTATCATCAACAAGCTGACTTTCGAGAGTTTCAACAAAAAGTTCAAACCCAATCAAACGAAAAGCGATTGGCTTTCCAAAGACGTGGACGAGTGCCGCGCATATGACAACGACCCGGATTGCGGCTGGCCCGCTTCGGTGAGTATGTGGAAAGATTTACTGGCATGGGTGTTACGCGGTGCCTCTGATGAGGGCTTGGAAAATGTGCCCAAATCCATGCCGATATATCTCCTCGGCGGCGATGCAGATCCGTCGACCCTGAACGCTAAAGCCACCCTCGATATGCAATCGCGCATGCAAGCGGCAGGCTTAACCAATGTAAAAACTTGGATCCGCAAAGACGGTCGCCACGAAGCCCTAAACGAGCCAAAGGCTGAACGAGATGCGGTGGTCTCCGAGTTTTTAGAGTGGGTGGCCAGTTCCAGTGCCAGTTCCAGCGTCTAACTACGTTCTTTAATTTTCAAGAAGCGTAAGTCGGGGTTTTTATCGGCGGCGTAACTAACATCCCATTGGGACTTCGCCAGCAGAACCGGCGCACCGTCCAAATCTTCGGCTATAGCGCCTTGGTTTTTGTTGATGAATGCTTGCAAAGCGGCAGGGTCATCGGAAACAACCCATCTTGCAACCTGATACATGCTTTGCTCAAATACGACCTCAAGACCATATTCAGTTTTAATCCGTTCAGCCATAACATCAATCTGAAGCGAACCAACCGCCCCGACAATCATGTCAGAACCCATGGCGGGCTTGAACAGTTGCGTGACGCCCTCTTCGGCCAGACTTTCCAGAGCCTTGCGCAAATGCTTGGCCTTGAGCGGGTCAGACAAACGCGCACGGCGCAAAAGCTCCGGCGCAAAATTTGGGATGCCGGCGAATTTAATCTTGCCGCTTTCCGACAAGCTGTCCCCTACCCTAAGCACGCCGTGGTTTGGGATACCAATAACATCCCCCGCATAGGCCAGCTCGGCCAGCTCCCGGTCTTGGGCGAAAAACAGTATAGGATTGTGGACGGATATAGTTTTGTTTTCCGTATTTTTCAGCTTCATACCGCGCTTAAACACGCCGGAACTGAGCCGTAAAAACGCGACCCGGTCGCGGTGGTTCGGATCCATATTGGCTTGAACTTTAAAGACAAAGCCCGAAACAGTTTTATCGGACGGTGCGACGGTGTCCTCTTGACCATTCTTTATGCATTTCTCGACCTGCGGCCCTGGAGCAAATTTTGCCAGCGCATCGATCAATTGCAGCACGCCAAATTTCTTGAGGGCGGAGCCGAAATAGACCGGGGTCATATGACCTTCATTAAAAGACTGTTCGTTAAATTCACCGTATTCACGCGCCAGTTCAGCTTCTTCACTAAACTCTTCGCACAAATCCGCATCGTCTATAAATGCCGCCATATCGTCGCTGCCAAAGGCAATGGGGGCGCCGTGTTCGCCTTCCGCAGTGAACGGCAGGAACATATTTGTACCTAGCTCGGCCATACCCTTAAAGCGCCTTCCACTGGCGCACGGCCATTGCATAGGCACCACATCAAGCGCCAATTTATCTTCGATCTCGGACAGGGTCTCAAACACGTCGCGGGCTTCGCGGTCAAACTTATTGACGAATGTAATGATCGGAATATCGCGCAAACGACAAACTTCGAACAATTTCAGCGTCTGCGGCTCAATTCCCTTGGCCGCGTCCAAAACCATGACCGCACAATCAGCAGCCGTCAGGGTGCGATATGTATCTTCGGAGAAATCTTCATGACCCGGCGTGTCCAGCAGGTTAAACACCAACCCTCTATGCTCGAACGTCATCACGGACGAAGACACGGAAATCCCGCGCTCTTGCTCAATTTTCATCCAGTCGGATTGGGTGCGCCTACGCTGTCCGCGCGCCGCCACTTGTCCGGCCTGGTGGATGGCTCCCGCCGCTAAAAGCATGTTTTCGGTCAGCGTAGTTTTACCCGCATCAGGATGAGAAATGATTGCAAACACGCGGCGCGTATTTGAGGGATGTTGTGCAGTTTCAGTCATGGCCACCCCTTAAAACCCCAAGGCATCTGATACAAGCATTATTCGCTTTCAATTGGTTCAGTCAAAAAATTCCGGCCTTGTTTGTCTTCTATTTCTACCACCCAGAGATCCGGGTCGGTCTTGACGCGTTTGCCAATCATTTCGTCGATTTCTCGTTCCGGCAATGGGCCTTTGGGCAACCAAACTCGTTCGCCATTTATATTTCTGATAGGTCGGAACAGCACCGCATTCCCGTCAAGCGTACAGACTTTAACCAAAACTGCACCCGCATCGCCGTCGCCTTTACGAGCAAGGGTCGCATAGGCCGTTTCCACTTGGGCGCGGCGGATCAGGGCATAGACCCAAATCGACGGTTTCAGGGTTGGCATCATAATGAAGTCATCTTTTCTCTTTTAGAGCGAAACTGGCACTCTATTTGCTTGGTTGGAAGCGTATTAACCAAATAAGGCGCTGACATGTCCCAAAATAAGCACAAAACTCTCGAATTCAAGCCTAGATCCCAACCAGGGTTCAAAGCTGGAACAGTAATGAGCTTTGAGCGGATTTTCTATACAATGCTATTGGTCTGCTTGGCTGGCATCTTTATTTTCGCCGCCAGCACTGCCCAAGCTGCCGTGACAGCGACAAAAACAGCTAAAAACCCAACCTATATCTTAAAATCCAGCCTAAGCGATATGTCCAAACGCGACAGTGCCATTCTGGACTGGCGCACCCAAGAATATGAATTGGCTTTCGATTTACCGGCCAATGACTGGTATGAAAGCCTTGATCTGTTCATTAGTGCCTACCCGGAAGGGCAAGTCGCACGGGGTACACCTTTGCTCATCAGTTATAACGGCGCAAAACCTGTGCCGATTTACGGTCGGGCCTCGCGATTTGACGCCCATATCCGCATGGATACTTCCCGCATTCGCTTGTCAAGAAACAGCATAAAAATCAGCTACCAGACGCCCAGAAATGCAGATTGTCTCACACCTGCAAATGGCCAATGGGTCATTGATTTATCACGCTCAAAGCTGGTGGCCAAAGCCCGTGCTAAAAACCGCCAAATGAACATTGCAGAAATTGAACAAAGATTAGGCCACGCCATGACGGCACCTAAGCGCGTAGGTATCACCGCTATAGGCAGTCATAAATTAGCCTATGAAGCCCTCGCCGCCCAAGCTATCGCCCAGCGTATGTCGTTCATACCCGAGTTTAAGCTTGGCTCTGGCCTAAGCGATATACGATTTATTATTGGAACACACGACAATATTCGCCCGCTCCTGAACAATAAATCCATCCTGGATACCCAAGGCGCAAAAGTGTTGATCGACAGCGGTCACAAACCGCAAATTGTCCTGACCGCAGAGACCGAAGAACAGGTCTTGGAACTGGTGCGCGCCTTTGCTACATATCACCTCCCCAAAGCAAGGCGCGGCAGTATTTCTATGCACGAGCTTTATTCGGGCGAAATATTCGCTCCTCAAGCCATTGTCGGCGCTGGTCATCACAAGCTATCGGATATTGGTACTCCCGTAATTGCGCCCACATGGCGTCCCGAAGCCAGCAATATTAATTTCAATGTTATAGACCCGCATGCAAGCAGTGGCGTTCTGACTTTGAAAGTGCTAAGTGCCAAAGACATCAATCCGAAATCCCGTTTGTCCGTTAAACTTAACGGCCAGGCTATCGGCTACACCCATCTCAATAAATCCTCAAAACTCGTAGAATTCAATATAAAGCCCGGTATGTTCACGGCGGTCGGCAATACGCTCACCATTGCGCCGGATATCCAGCCGAGCGGCTCTGCCACATTGTGCCAGCCCCAGCAATATGTCCCGACTGTTCTGGTCAGCAACGCATCCAAGTTCCGCCTGACAACATCCAGATCGTCACACCTTACGGATCTAAGTCGGCTTTCAGCATCCGGCGCGCCATTTGATAACAACAGCACATTGGTATTAACCGCGCGCACTACAAAAGACAGGTTAGCCACATTAAATATGCTCGCCTATGCCGCCCAGCAATTTGGCCCCAAATGGACAGGGGCTGACTATGTGTCTGCGCTACCTGCAAAATCGGATCTGGATAGAAACATCCTGATCATAGGCCCCAATCCGATCATTGATAGCGCTCTGTATTCCGCCGCACCGAAGGGGCTAAAGATAGCATTGGGCAAGAAAGTACGCAGTAAGCAAAAGGATCTAAACATAGTTGATACCGACAGGTTCGCATCTAGCAATGCCGACCAAACTTTCAAACTTGCCGCAGGTCAAGAGCGGGGCGCCCGTCTTGATTCTGGCGGCCTGGCGGCCATGTTCCCGTCGCCCTATGCCAATGGCCGCATGGTGGGCATTATCAGTTCGGACCATCCTGCAAAATTCGCCAGCGCCATGGGTGCCGTAATGACCAATGACTATTGGAACGGCTTGCAAGGCAGTGTTGCGCGCTGGGATAAGAGCACTATTTTGATGGCACAAACAGCAACGCCCTTACCTGCCTCATTTGGCCTAAGCGAAACGGTACCCGAAACAAAGCTTTTATCAAGCGCACCTAAATTTGTCAGTGCTACCAAAAATTGGCTCGCAAACCTTTCATGGGGCACGCCGAAACAGGCGGCAACCGGACTGCCAAATCCGTCTGCGCCCATATCCGCTCCTATGGACGCTCCGGCGCCCACATCTGTGTCCGCGCCTGTCCAAACCGCTTCTAATGACCCGCAAATCGGTATGGGGCGTCCATTGGAACAACCTCCACAATTACGCGGCTCTGTACCTGTCCAGCCAACTCCACCTACTGCGGCGCCAAAGAAAAATTGGAAAGCCTCCATGCCTAAACTCGCCAAGCCATCCTTGCCAAACATGACCAAAATCAAACTGAAAGGCTACCAAACCAAACGCGATCTACAGGCTTGGTGGGGAAAGGCTTCAAGCCAGGCTTTCAAAGCAACGCCCCTACAACAGTGGTGGAAAGATATTACCCACAATAGAGCCGCATTTTTCTTGCTCATCGTGTTCTTTGGATTTTTCATAGCAGCTCTGGCATCACCCATGAGCATCCGCAAAAAGAAACGCTAAACGCGTGGTTTTGTTAAGGGCAGAGAGACCAATACCTTGGTGCCGACGCCTGGATGGCTGGTGATTTCGAAATCGCCGCCGTGTAATTTGGTCAAATTCTTGACCAGTGAAAGCCCTAGACCGGTACTGCGCTGTTTCACTAAATTGGCATTGGAATTTTGAGCATAGGGTGTGCCGACGGAGGCAATGTCTTTGGCCGTCATGCCTGTGCCTGTGTCCTCAACACTAATCTCCATGCGGTTTGCTTTGATATATGCGGCTGATGTTATACGCCCACCTTTAGGGGTAAATTTGACGGCATTGCTGAGCAGGTTCAGCAAGATTTGCCGCACGGCACGGCGATCGGCTTCAATGATCAAATCCCGATCCGCCTCAATGTCTGCGGCCAGTACTAGCTCTGCCGCATCGGCAGAAGGCCTGATCATTTTCATGGAACTTCTAACCACATCGGCTACGTCAAATTCACCATAATTCAACTCGTATTTATTGGCACCCACCTTGGACATGTCCAACACATCCCCAACCAGATCGAGCATGTGTTGACCACTATCATGAATAAGGTCTGCGTACTCAGCATATTTGCCCGGCAAGGGGCCGAACAGGCGCGAGCGCATCATATCCGAAAATCCGATTATGGCATTGAGCGGTGTTCTGAGTTCATGGCTGACCCCGGCGAAAAATAATGTTTTTTCGTCGAATTCCTTCTTCGCCGTTTCCTGTGCATCTGTGAGGTTCAAGACTTTGTTGCCGATACGCGAATAGTCGGAGGTGTAAGCAAATACCGAACCGTCTATTTGCGGTACTAAAGTCAACTCCATAAAGGACGACGACCCACCAAGGTTTTCTTTGAAGTGTTCAGGAATATCAATGCCAAGCGAAGTGGCCTCTCCGGTTTCGCGCATAACATCAAATGCCGCCACGAGGGAATGCTCCTGCGCTTCACCTAAGGCTAGGCTGGACAAGGTGATATGATCTGCCTGATCATCACCAATATCGAACATTTTTCGCGCCGTTGGTGTAGCCATGGCCAGGTTTCCGTCAGCGTCAAATTGCATAACCGCACCAGGGAAAGCTTCGGCAAAGCGGTAAGCATTATCGCCCACATATCCCGCGTCTTTATTTTGTTTGCTAGAGGCCGCAAAAAACATAGCCCCCACCATAAATGCTATCGTGGCCATAATGCCTGCCAGTTCGCCCCAACTGGCTTGGTCAGCATTGGCGATGGGATCAGGCGCCAGACCCGCTTGGCCAAAATAGAAAACACCCGCTGCAAATATGGCGCTAAACACCATAGCTTCGATGACTTTTTCGCGTTCAAACAAAGCCGCCGCTGCCGGGGCGCATAAGAACAATATAGCCATGGGCACAAAGGCAATGGCAAAACAGGCAACAATAGCCAAAGCTATCCACGAGAAAATCACCAGCATCTGCACCCATTCACGCCGAGAGAACGGCCAGAGTAACAACCCGATAATTGCAGGGGCTATTGCAACGCCAGCAAAGGGCAGTAATGACATAGCATCAATGCCCTTGAAATATGCAGCAGCCAAGGCTGCCAGTAGTGCCAGACACCACAAAATGCTGATCAGGGGCAGTCCGCGATTTATACTGAAATTCAAAATTCTGACCTCTCGGATATGATTTCGCTAAGTGGGTGTTTACCACAGATAATAATTAATGGGCGATTCGCGGATAAATTAATAGTTAATTCGCGTTTTAGGTGAAATAGGGTATATATGTTTCTCCGCCGAGAATCAGCTTTGTTTGGCACTCGTGTACTGACCATACTATTATCACTGCGGCTTGGGGGCTGAAGGAATAAAATGTACGAACCAAAACACCCGATCGCTTTAAGAGCCTTCGCTCTTGCTACAGCCCTTACATTAGCGGCATGCAAGACTACGGAGCCGCCTGCACCAGCACCCGCTTTAGAACCAACACCGCCCCCTGCCCCCATTGTCGCGCCCACCAAACCCGCACCGCCACCGCCCTTGTTTATTCCGGCCAGACCTACGGCAGAGCGCATAGATGAACCTCTGGTGCGCGCCGCAGGCAATTATGCGGTTTTAATGAACCAGGTCAATTTGATCGCCGCCGAAAGCATCCGCTCGTCTAAGCATCTCAATCAGACCATGGACGGATTAACACAAGTCTATTCACCTAGTTTAGGCCCCGCCTTATTGGGGTATGGAGCTTTGATCGGCGCGCAACAACCAGAATTCGTTGAAGGCGTGATAGAAACCGCCCGCTCTCAGGGCATCGACAGCGTGGTATACCAGTTATATGTCGACCCTGATTATGCGGCTAACCTCTCGGGGGCGCCCTATGCCGCCGCACAAATTCAAAACGCTTGGGCCAGCGACATCGCCGCCGTCAGCCGCGCCAGCGAACACATAAAAAGCCAATCCTATTCTTTGCAAAAGCAAAAACAGTGGAAGAAAATGCGGGTTGATTCCAGAAGCGACCGCCTTGAAGTTCTAAGCCGATCCCAATCAACACGCTTTAACCCGCCCCACGCGACGGCAGAAAAAATCGCCATCACCGGCACGATCAGAGCCAGTGATGTGGGCGGCGACCAAAAGCGCCAACAATTCTGGCAGGTTTATGGTCGAAACAGTCCGCCCAGAACCCAAACTTTCAGAAGCCAATATAAAGGCGCAATGCACCGCAAAGCCCTGACTTTATCAGCCTTGGAAATCCTCGGCGCGACCAGTTCAGAAAGCACGCAATGGATTGAAAACTACATGACATCGCCCGCCCTTACTCAGTGTGTCAACACCGCCCGCCTGAACACGGAACAATGTATCGCCGCCGGGCATTTCAAATATGAAGACGCATTTTGTATAGCAGAGCACCAACTCAAAGAGATCAGCAATTGTTTAAGCGCCAGTACATTATAGTAAGCGCCAGTACATTATAGAATGTATATTATGGGGCGCTTGCCTTAGCTGGAGCCAGCACCAATAGCGCTGCCAAATTTCCAGCGGTTTGTGTTAACTTGGCATCATTTATTAACGCGGTTGTCATAACACAGCTTAGCTGAGTAATTTCTCCAATTTTGGTAATAGTTTCTCGCTGGCGCAAAGTAGATTTCCACTAGCAAGCACATCATCATTCTTGCCTGTGTCCAAATCTTGCACAATACCGCCTGCTTCGCGGACTATAACGATGCCTGCGGCTATGTCCCACGCTTTGAGACGGCGTTCCCAGAAGCCGTCAAAGCGGCCTGCAGCGAGCCATGCTAGGTCGAGCGCGGCGGAACCATTGCGGCGAATGCCCGCAGTTTCGGCCATGACTTTATGCATTTCTGTCAGGAATTTTGCGTGTCCGGGTTTACCGCGAAACGGTGAACCGGTTGCTATCGTGCAAATAGTCAAGTCGTCGCGCGGCGGGATATACAGCCGCTTTTCAACGCCGCGCCCGTCAACGAGGAAAGCGCCCTTGCCTGCTTCGGCAAAAAACATTTCGTCCCGGATGACATCATAGACGACGCCCGCATGGAGCTTGTCATCGCGCTCTACGCCAATGGAAATAGCGAAATGGGGATTGCCGCGCATGAAATTTGTTGTGCCGTCGAGCGGATCAATAATGAACCTGTGGGTTTTATCAGAGCCACCGACCGCGCCACGTTCTTCGAGCAAGTAGCCGTACCCTGGACGGTCATGGCGCAGGCTTTCAAAGATTTTTTCTTCGGCCATTTTATCGGCTGCGGTAACGAAATCCGCAGGCCCCTTGCGGGACACTTGCAGGTTTTCAACTTCGCCAAAGTCCCGCGACAGCGTGCGCGCGCCCTTACGGGCAGCGACCATCATAACATCAACGAGAGGGGATGAATTTGCCATTAATCTGCTCGCTTCACATAAGAGCCGTCTTCGGTCATGACGATAATCCGCTCGCCTACATTAACGAAGGGCGGCACGGTTGTACGCACACCATTTTCCAAAATTGCGGGCTTGTAAGAGTTCGCTGCCGTTTGGCCTTTAACCACAGGCTCGGTTTCGCTGATTTCCAGCGTGACTTGCTGGGGCAAAGACACAGAGATTGGTGTTTCCTCATGAAACTCCAATTGCACTTCCATGCCATCGTTCAGGTAAGCTGCGCGCTCGCCAATAAATTCGGCTTGCAAATTAATTTGCTCATAATTCTCAGAGTTCATAAACACCAGCATATCACCTTCGGCATAAAGATAGGTGTGCGGTTTTTGGTCGAGCCGAATTTTCTCTACGGTTTCAGAAGCCCGAAAACGTTCATTAAGCTTGCGACCATCGATTAGGTTTTTTAGTTCGACTTGATTAAACGCACCGCCCTTGCCTGGTTTCACCGCACCCGTCTTAACCGCGACCCAAAGGCCGTTTTGGTGGCTGATAATATTACCAGGCCGAATTTCATTACCATTGATTTTCATGGTTGCTCCTTAAACTCTTTACGATGTACAAACTAGGATGGTGTAATCTTTACGCTATAATCTTGGGCGGCTCTTACCAAACGGATGCGCTGACAGCAACATGATAATTACATGTTTGCATGCTAACAAAACTGTGATTGGACACTGGAGATAATCTGCTAACAATACATCTAAACAGGAGCGCATCATGATGGACTTAATCAACGGCTTTATAACAGACGTAGAAGCGGGGCCGACTTGGATATATTACTGGGTCAACTTTATGGGGTTGGTATTTATATTGTCCATTCCATTTGCATTTAAGCGGGTTGAAGCGCGGTGGATTGCCATCTCGACGCTGGTAGTTGCGCCCATAGTCATGTTTACGCTTTACCACAAATTTGGCTATGAACGGGTGCTAGGCTGGGGGCATATCATAGCCTGGACACCGGTTTTGTTTTATCTTTGGAAACGCAAAGATACATGGCGGGTCAAGGAAAGTTTGGGCGGAAAATATATAGCCTTAACAGTTATAGTGATGTTGGCTTCTCTGGCATTTGATATGCCTGATGTCGTGCGCTATGCACTCGGCGAGCGCAGTTAGCCGAGATTGGCGGCCATGCGCATACCAGCCGGGGTAAGAACAACGATAAACAAAACCGGCAAGAAAAACACGATCATTGGCACGGTTAGCTTCGCAGGTAATGCCGCCGCTTTTTTCTCAGCCGCCATAACCCGCATAGCACGGTTTTCATCCGCCATAGTGCGCAGGGTTGACCCGAGGGGTGTACCGTAGCGCTCTGTCTGAATAAGTGCCGTCGAAACTGCACGAATACCCACATGGTTATTACGGCGGCCAAAATTTTCATAAGCTTGGCGGCGACTTTGCAAATAGGACAATTCTGCTGTGGTTAGGGAAAATTCTTCTGCAAGCTCTATGGAATTTTCCGCCATTTCTCTTGATACTTTGCCAAATGCCATTTCGATGGACATCCCGGATTCGACACAAATCAACAATAAATCGAGCGCATCGGGGAAGACGGGCGAAATCGAAGCCATACGCTTACCCGCTTTATTTTTGATATAGATCCCCGGCGCATAATACCCAAGCAACATCATTGCAAATGCCGCGACCAAGGACTGCATCAGACGCCAATCCAACGGGTTTAAGATAACAAAATATAAAATCCCAAACAAAAACAAAGCGATCGGCATAATTAGTCTGAACATATAGAACAAATATACAGGGCGCTGCCCCCGCAAGCCTGCTTGTGACAGTTTATCTTTCAAGTCTGGCGCCGCTAATAACTTTTCCAAGGATAAATTATCAACCAGTTTTTTGACAAACCCTTTAGATTCCGACCTAAGCTCGTGCGGGTTATCTAACCTATTATGTCGGCTTTTGCGTAAACTGTCCCGTTCATTGGCAACAGCCCCCATACGCTTTTTGAGGGCGTCTCCTTCAAGCAGAGGCGATAATAACGAATATAGAGTCGCAACACTCGCCAGACAAATTAATAGAATAAGCGTAGTTTGAATTATACTTGGTAAGTCAATTCCCATACCTATTCCTAAAACTTGAAATTAATCATTTTACGCATAACGAAAATACCAAACGCCATCATTAAGCCACTAATCATCAAATTAGTCTGCCCGGTTTTCGTGAAATATAAATCATGCATATAGTCGGGCGAAACTACACTCACCATTGCCATAACACCGGGAGGAAGAACGCCAATGATAATGGCAGATACTTTTGCCTCTGCGGCTAGCGCTTTTATTTTTTCGCGTAGCAATTTACGCCCCCGCAATACCTTGGAAAGATTGTCCAAACTTTCACCCAAATTACCACCCGTGGAGCGTTGAATTGACAGCACCGTACCGAAGAAATTCACTTCAGATAAAGGCATACGTTCATACATACGTTCAATACAAATTTCCAACGGCACACCGACGCTTTCGCCTTCGACCAAGCGTTGGAATTCGCCGCCAACTGGTTGTGGGGCTTCGTGGGCAATCATCCGCAAACAATCGCCAAGCGGCAGTCCTGTGCGCACACCGCGCACAATAATATCCATGGCGTCAGAGAAATGTGACGTGAAGGCTTTTTGGCGGCGGGTTATAATAGCGCCTAATATAAAGCGCGGTACACCAAAACCAAGTACAAAACCAATCCCGGCAGAAATCAACGGGCTTGCTCCCAGAAAAATTGGCACACCCGCACCAATAATGCCGATAACAGCCGACATTATTGTAAAGTTTTGTGCGGTGGTTTTGAGGTTTGCTTGAATAAGTTTAGCTTTTAGTGACTTGCTTTTCTTTTTCTTGTCTTTTTGGCTTTTTTCCAACTCAGCCAAAGAATTTTCAATTTGTTTGCGTCGATTGCTGGAATCGTCAACTTTCATAAATGAAAATGCTGATTTTTTCTCTTTATCTCCAGCTGTTGTTGCAGTTAATTTACCCACGCGTTTTTTACTTGAGCTATTATCGGAATCAAATATCAAATAGCCGATTATTGCCACACCAAATGCAACCAATAGTCCTAGCATTAAGGTCGGTTCCATTAACCTTCTCCCGCCTCGTCTAGGGCCAATGCCAATTCTTTTTCAAGGTTGAAATAGCGCGCCCGCTCCCAAAATGCAGGACGGGCAATACCGGTGGATTTATGCTCACCAATAATTTTGCCGCTGGCATCTTCACCGTCCATCTCGTAAAGCACTAAATCCTGAGTGACGATGACATCACCCTCCATGCCCAGAACTTCAGTAATGTGAGTAATTTTACGAGAACCATCTCTCAGGCGGGTTGCCTGCAATACAACGTCAATAGAGCCGACAATCATTTCGCGAATTGTTCGGACGGGGAGTGAAAACCCGCCCATGGTGATCATGCTTTCCAACCTAGAAAGCCCCTCACGCGGCGAGTTGGCATGAAGCGTACCCATGGAGCCATCATGACCTGTATTCATAGCTTGCAACAAATCGAAAGCTTCAGGGCCACGCACCTCACCCACGATGATGCGTTCCGGGCGCATCCGCAAACAGTTTTTAACCAAATCAGACATGGTAATTTTACCCTTGCCCTCAAGGTTTGGCGGTCTGGTTTCAAGGCGGACAACATGCGGTTGTTGCAATTGTAATTCGGCAGCATCTTCGCACGTAATAATCCGTTCATCAGGGTGGATAAAAGCGGTTAAGCAATTCAGCAATGTGGTTTTACCCGAACCTGTACCGCCAGAAATCAAAATATTACACTGGCAAGCACCAATTATCTTGAGGACTTTGGCGCCAGCAGGGGAAATTGAGCCAAAATTCACCAAGTCTTCCAGTGTCAATTTGTCTTTTTTAAACTTCCGAATTGTCAATGTCGGGCCATCAATAGCCAAAGGCGGTGCGATTACATTCACTCGTGAACCGTCTAATAATCGCGCGTCACAAATCGGTGAACTTTCATCAACCCGCCGGCCAACCTGCGAAACAATACGTTGGCAAATATTCATAAGCTGTTGATTGTCACGGAACCGGATATTGGTTTTTTCCATCTTACCATCGGTCTCAATGAACACATGTTTAGCACCATTGACCATAATATCGGCAATATCATCACGCATGAGCAATGGCTCAAGCGGCCCATACCCCAATATGTCATCGCAAATCTCGCCAATAAGCTTGTTTTGTTCGACAACCGATAAGCGGACATTACGAATAGCAATAATTTCGTCAACAATCGTCCGAATTTCTTCCCGTGCAGCTGATGGTTCCATACCCGCTAAAGCGGATACATCTATTGTCTCAAACAATGCATTAAAAATCGTGGCCTTGGTTTCGTAATATGCATCCGAAATTTCGCCGTCCTGTGCTGGCGCAGGATTTTGTGGTGCAGGTTCGTTTACAGGTACAGCAACCTTTTCAACGTCCGCTACTTTATCTGCAGATGGCGCACTCGCTGTGCGTGCCGTATTCCCACTGGCTCGTTTTCCAAACATAGTACTCTATTTCCGCTTTCTCAGGCCAGCCAAAAGCCCGCCAGATTTTTTTTCTTTTTTACCAGACTTGGACTTCCCAATTTTCAAACCCTTTTTCTTGGTGATAGGCGCCGGGAACTCGCCAGTGCGCAAGCGTTGCGCCAAATACATAATACCTTCAAAAGCTGCTGCAGCCGTTTTTAAATCACTGAGCATTTTACCGTCATTAGAAGCCTCGGTATAAACTACAGGCTCATAGGCAAGAACCAGAGCCGGACTAATACCAACCGCCGCCGCAAACTCCTTAACCGGAATCTCAGCCGTTTTGGGAACACCGGTCTTGTTCAAAATCAGCAATGGGTCGGGATCATTTGGTCGCGCCGTTTTCAGATACTCGATCAGGTTCTTTGCATTACGCAAATTGGCCAAATCAGGTGTAGCTGTAATCACAATCTCGTCCGCACTTTCTAATATTTGCTTTGACCACTTGCTCCAAACATGGGGCATGTCCAGTAATGTCATTGGAGACAAACCGCGCATGCCGTTGACGAGCGCTTCATAGGAGGCCGGTGAAGTTGGCGCTGTTGAACCAAGAGAGGCGGCGGCTGGCAGAATGGAAAGTTTTTCCGTATGTCTAATCATGATACGGTCAAGCAATGTTTCGTCCAGCCGCTCTGGGTCTGCTAACGCTTCTTCTAGCCCTTGGGAGCTATCATAATTGAAATCAAGGCCAGTTGTTCCCCAGCTCGAATCCATGTCAACCAGAGCAGTCTCCTGCAACATTTTCGTGGCCATTCCCCAAGCAATATTATGTGCTATTGTTGATGAGCCAGCGCCACCTTTTGCCCCGAAAAATGCAATAACTTTGCCGACAAATGGTTTTTCCGGATCTGTATACAGATCTGCAATCGAGCGGATAAGCGTCAAAGGATGAAACGGCGGTACAAGGTATTCGCTCAAGCCTTGATCCATTAAATCACGGTATAATTTAATGTCATTAACCGCACCGATCATGACAACCTTAGTATCCGAATCACATACAGATGCCAATTGCTCTAATTGGGCAAAAAGTTCCTGACCACGTATTCTCGATTCGAATATAATAAGCGAAGGCGTGCCCTCATTCTTATAATATTCAATGGCCGCAGGCAGACCACCCATGTAAACTTTCAAATTGGTTCGCCCCATGCGCCAATCTTGTGTTGTAGACTGGATAGTTGCTGCGGTCTCAGTACGTTCACAAAATGCGTGAATAGCAATACGCGGCAAGGCTTTCTCGCCGCCCTCTTTGTCACGCTCCACCATTGGCGCGGCAATAGCAGGCGCGTGGATAGGAGCGCCTTGAGTTGGGACGGTAGCACTTGGCATGCCGGAATGCGGCAAACTTTGCTGTTGCGGTTGCTGTGGCATTGGCGGAAATCCGCCTTGCGGCTCCGGTTGTACATATCCCTGCTGTACGGGCATTGCCTGCAAAGGGACGGTGCCGCTCTGCTGAACCTGTTGTGGTGCTATAGGCGATTGACCTGGAAAAGGCGCTGGAACTGGTGCGGCTAACGGCCTTGCTGCTCCTTGGCTAGGCGCTCCTTGTCCAGGCGCAGGATAGGCCTGGGGAGTTGTCACAGGACTTATTTGTGGCTGCGTCATAGTATTAATCTCCACCTGCAGAAACTTCTTGCCCAACAGGGCGTTTTGTTGATGTCGCATCACCAACATTATAGTTATCGATAACCGTCATACGGCGCACCGCGTATGCGTTATCAAAGTCATATGGTGCCAATAATTGCATTGGATTATCAATTAAAGCCGCCAAATTCGCAGTTTGTGCGCAACCAAAATTTCCGTAGGGCTGATTATTCGACGTGTGCGTTAAACTTGCTCCTTGGGAACAATCGATTGGCGCGGACGTCAAGCGGCGATAGGAAACTATAACAGGTGCATCACCACCCTGCTTTGCTTGATATTGACCGGTCTGCAGATTTGCACCACCTCTACCCATGCGGCCCAAATAGCTTTGTATGATAGACTGAGCTTGCGCCACACCTTTGCTGGTAGCGCCGCTTGACGGCACATTAATATACAACGGCCCCTGACCTGTTGCTGCATATTGTGATAAAAACGAAGCGACGGCATCTTCATCGCGTGCCGAAAGATCCAACCCAGCTTGTCCTGCGTATAACTCCAACCGTTCAACCGTTTCCGCCACGGTAATTTTATTTCTAAGCACAGAGGGGGCATATGACGGCTGATAAGTTGTACAGCCGCCAGTGGCCAAGACAGCAGTAATTGCCAATGTAGCCAATTTTGCGCGAGGAAAGACCCGCCTTTCTGGCTTGAACTGATTTTTTTGCTTTCGCATTTAACTGCTCCTAATCCACCACATGGCCAAATGTCCCAAGCAGCCGCTGCTTGGGGGCTGGCCTACTATTTTTCCCGTAAACTTTATTTAAGCGCCCCAAAAATGCAACTTCCCGATCATTCGCCGCAATCATACCATCTAACGGTGTTTGCAATTTGTCAGGGTGTGTCGGGTTAACCAGATAAGGTGTTACGATAATCACAAGCTCCGTTTCCGTAGTCTGGTCATCACGGTTACGGAAGAACGCACCCAGGCCTGGAATGTCTTTAAGACCCGGTGTACCACTCGTACTTTGCCGGCTTTCCTCACGAATTAACCCTGCAATGACCATACTGCCACCAGCTGGTAATTCGACAACAGTATTCGCACGCCGGGTTCGTATACCCGGAATTTCCCCACCATTGGTTCCAAACGCACCTTCGGTTGTCGGTTCAGAAACTTCCGTGGATATATTGAGGGAAATCCGCCCCTCACTCATCACAACTGGTGTAAATCCAAGGGACACACCAAACGGCTTATATTCAAATTCTCGCTGCAACTGCCCATTATCATCAATAAATACATTGGTCAGCAAGGGAAACTCGCCGCCTGATAAAAAGTTCGCGGTCTCACCAGATATTGTTGTCAACACCGGCTCCGCCAAAGTGCGAACCAAACCAACCTTTTCTAGTGCCTGGAGGTTACTGGTCAAAGATTGTAGAGCGCCACCACCCGTATTAATCCAATTTAAGTTACCATTAAAACCCGCGCCCGTAGTAACAGCAGAATTACCAATCAGACCGAAACTCGCATCTCCGACTTGCGCTAAAGCATTGAAATCAATGCCCATTTGCTTGGTCACCGAGCGTTGCATCTCCACGATACGAACCTTGAGCATAACCTGTTCATTGCCCATAACTTGCATGATATTTGTAATTTCGCCTTTTTCTCCAGTGGCCGTTGCCTCGCTTAGCCATAAATTAGCCAAATCCATTACGACTTTTGAAGTCCCGGCATTAGCGACTTCACCTGACAACAAAATGTTGTTGTTAAACGATTCGACATTAATAGCATTACCGGGCGCATGCTCGGCAATCAGAGCCTCAAGACCAGATACATCCCGCTCAACCCGGACATCAAGATTTAACACCTCATTTCCGCTGGCATCATAAAAGAAAACATTGGTTTGGCCCGGATTTTTGCCAATGAGCAAAACACGGGTTTGCGTATGCACAACCGCATCTACAATAGATGGACTTGCCACAACCACATCGGCCATACCGCCTGGTAAATCAATAGTACTCGCTTTGCCATAAGGTATCAGCATGGACTTCTTGGTTGTTCCAGAGAAATTGGACTGCACTATACTAGAGCGAACATCCGCATAGGATCTTGGCCCCGCCTGCGCAGTTAAAGACAAGCTGCCGAGGCATGCCAACGCTATTCCCGTCGAATAAAACAATACTTTATAGTGCGCTTTATAAAATTTGGGCAACATTTTTGTTTCCACCTTTTTAATTTCCTTGTTCAGTTTCCCTGGATCGAAACTTGTTGTTTTTGACCATTTCGGTAAATAACCAACGACCTGACCGCACCAGATGATTTTTCACGAATTGCCGTTGCCGCACTGGGAACATAACCCGCACCTCGGCGGTTCAACCCCCGCAAAATAAGCGAAATATCCCCCCTTGACTGGGCTTCAATTAACACTTCAGCATCCGATGGCGACATCTCTAAGAGCGCCGTAGAACCAATAACAAATGCTTCACTTTCGGGACCTTGATTGCTGGTCTGACCAATGGCTAGTACAGGAACATTTTCAAAAATCGTGTTTGAAACAAAGTTATTTTGCGTATTTGCTACGTTTTTTCGCATAGAACGCGGCAATTGTGTGGTTAAAACCACGTCAACCCGGTCGCCCGGCTGAATAAAGCCACCCGCAGCACTGCCGGCAGTTATACGGGTTGAAATAGCCCGCATACCCGGCCTCAACAAAGCCGCCATCCGGCCACGATCTCCGGTTTGAACCACTTTTGGCCGCATAATTGGCTCGCCTTCATATATATCTGCGCGCGCTACAGCTTGCGTATAATCTTCCAACGCTTGCGGTTGATTCTGCATGTCAATGTGATTTGGCTCAAGCGCCTCCGCAGGCCAAGGCTTCCACTGTAAATGGTCAGAGGTCAGACGCGTGCCGCGCTGAATATCCATCGCCGCAACCAAAATGTCCACATACTCAACATTGGAAACCACTTCAGCAACAGGTGCCGCCGCAACAGGCGCGACCGGGGCCGGCGCTGACATTTTTTGCAATTGCAAGAATGCAACAACAGAAATGACGCCAAGGCCACCTAATAACAATACTTTTTTCGTGTTCATAACCCCTCGCAGGTTTTATTAAAGCCCATTTCTGTGAAAATCTAACGCCCTATATGATAAAGCATGGTTAATAAGTGTAAACTTTTTCGCATTTTTCCGTTATTTTCATGCAATTCCACTTGCATATAGGTATAAATCACTCGTCGGCAGGGTAACCAAGGCACCAAACGCCAAAGCAATGCCGTAAGGAATCTTCTTTTCATCTTTAAATAAATGGTGCAGCCAGTCTGTTTTCAACGCTTTTTCAGGCAAATACTTGCGTCCAAGAATAATGAGTAAAGTCAATACCCCGCCTGCCAGCGCCGTATAAATCGCATAATGCCCTAAATCTGCCCATACCCACCATATTGATGTGGCAGCAAATAGTTTTGCATCCCCGCCCCCCATTTGGCCAAATGCAAACAAAGTAACACCAATGAAGAAACAAACCAGACCGACCAATATATGCGTGCCGAAGACTGCCCAGCCCTGCCAGGCAAATGGTGCCGTGATAAAGAAACCCGCGACCAATACCAGACTGATCCAGTTGGGAATTGTCATGCTGGTCAGGTCTTTCCAACCTGTTGCCAACATGCATCCGACGACAATTAAAATCATGAAAAATGACACGAACATTTTACCCTCACCTCTATCTGACTAGTTAAATTAGGGTCTTTGGAAGCCCTTCATATGTCTTGATAGCAAAACAGAGTTAACGGCTGGTTTAAACCATAAAAAAACCGCCCTGAACCAGAGTTCAGAGCGGTAAATTCAAATCCTCGATTGTGCGAGAATATCAAATTAATTGCTAGGCTTAGCTAGCATTAGCAACTGCCAGTGAAACTGTGTTGAATTTCGTAGCAATGTTGTCGCCCAAAGATGTGGCGGCAGCAATAATACCAACAGAAATCAAAGCAGCGATAAGGCCATATTCAATGGCGGTAGCACCGGATTCGTCGTTCTTAAAACGAGTAACAAAATTTTGCATAACTAACTCCCACGTATGCATTAAAATAAAGGTTTTCCCTTTTTCAGGACAATCCCTGATAACCGCAACATAAGACAGAGGTTTTACCAACCTGATAAAAGACACGGTAAAAATTTGGTAAAATTAAAAATCAGTCACATATTTTAAGAAATAGCCATAAAAAAACCGCCCTGAACCAGAGTTCAGAGCGGTAAATTCAAATCCTCGATTGTGCGAGAATATCAAATTAATTGCTAGGCTTAGCTAGCATTAGCAACTGCCAGTGAAACTGTGTTGAATTTCGTAGCAATGTTGTCGCCCAAAGATGTGGCGGCAGCAATAATACCAACAGAAATCAAAGCAGCGATAAGGCCATATTCAATGGCGGTAGCACCGGATTCGTCGTTCTTAAAACGAGTAACAAAATTTTGCATAACTAACTCCCACGTATGCATTAAAATAAAGGTTTTCCCTTTTTCAGGACAATCCCTGATAACCGCAACATAAGACAGAGGTTTTACCAACCTGATAAAAGACACGGTAAAAATTTGGTAAAACTAGCCCAAGAAGCATTTAAACCGCAGTCACTTTATATATACATACGAAATTTGGCCGTTTTTCGTAAAGGTTGGGTGGTTTTGTAAACGGTTCATTCACCACATCAGCGTATTAACACTTAAATATTAAAGGAACACCCAATGTCAAAACAGTTCATCACATCCGTTTCTCGTGCAATCACTGTCGGCTTTGCTGGCCTGTGTTTTTCCGCTTTATTACCACAAACGGCCTTTGCCGGGGACTTCTCCGCGACAGAAGATTTTTCTGTGGCACTCAACAAAACGCAAATTATGCGGCTCCCTGCACCAGCAGCAGCGATTATTGTTGGCAATCCGGCAATCGCGGATGTCTCCGTTCACTCCCCAACCCTGTTGTTTGTTCTCGGGCGTGGCTATGGTGTGACCAATGTGATCATCCTCGACGACATGGGAAATACGATTTTGAACACCGACATACAAGTCGGCAATAATCAATCGGGATCTGGGAAACGGTTAATGTTAGCGGGCAAAGGCTGGCAGTCTTATAGTTGCACGCCCTTTTGCCAGCCCGCACCTGTTTTAGGTGACAATCCAAAGTTTGTAGCGAATTTCAAGGGCAAAGACAAGCCCATTGATAATACAGGCACGCCTATCTCAGCAAGCCCGTTTTCCAGCGGTGGTTTTAGCGACGGCGTTCTAAATAGTACGTTTCCAACATCGCAAAATGCGCAATCCCAAACTCAGTCATTTGCCGCCCCTGAAGTCCAGAAAATGCAAACGCCAATGCCTATTAATGCGGCAAGCGGTAGAGCGGCAAGGCATTAATTTTTCTGGTATATAATATCCGGTTTACATTTTTTTAACCACCTTATTTAAACGAATATTAGTGCGTATTTGCTAGCTTCCGTTCCATAAACTGTTGTGGAAAAGAGTTATGCCCATTGAAACTATAATAAATAATCGTCGCAGTAAGCGCTGCTTTTTCAGTTTGCTCCGTAAAAACAAAGACGGAGCAACCGCCATAGAATTTGCCATGTTGGGCATTCCGTTCGCCGCACTGCTGTTCGGTATTGTTGAAATATCCGTTCTTTTCTTCATGTCATCAACCGTGAACCATGCCGTCGCAGAAGTTGCACGGGACATCCGCACCGGAGAATTTCAGGGTACGGGTGGAGGTGCCGACGAATTTAAAGCCGCCGTTTGTGCCGCTATGAGCACGGTGGGCAATTGTGACAATCTTAGAGTTGATGTAGCATCATCCGCGAATGGCAAATTTTCAGAGTTGGTATTGCCGCAATCCCCGCCCGATTGCACGGGAAGCCAAGCGGTCATTGACGCTTGTGAAGCTGCGGATCCCGCCATGCCGCCAGATACTTATACAGCCACCGCTAGTGGTGATGTCGTTATTGTCCGTGTTCAGTATGTGCATCATTTATCCGTTCCCAACGAATTGACGCGTCTGGCGAATGCCGCAGGCAACACACATGTTATCACAGCCACAACGGCTTTTAAAAACGAACCTTTTTAGGTTTTGGACAGGATATATGATGTTGAACGTAAAGAAATCACCCCTTAACCGCATCGGCACACTTGCCAAACGCATCCGAGACGACAAAGACGGCGTTGCTGCAATTGAATTTGCATTTGTGGCTCCGGTAATGATTGCGCTGTATCTTGGGCTAGCCGAAGTTTCTATGTTAATCTCAGCAGACCGTAATGTGTCCCATGCGGCTTCGGTAACCGGAGATCTAGCCACACAAGAAGAAGCGTTAACCGAGGGCGAAATTGAAGAAATTTTCAACGCGTCCCTCGCCGTCGTCGGTGCAAGTTATACGAACTCCCAAAGAATATCAGTTGATGTGATCAGCTTTGAAGTAGATTCTGACGGCGACATCCAAGAAGTCGGTTACGCTAAATTAGGTTCAGGTCTCAACTCGAAATTTGACCCGTCCGGCACCAGCGCTACTTTACTGAACCAAACTTCGGGCTTGGTTGTTACCAGAGTTTCCTATGACTATATTTCACCGTCGCGCACATTTGTGCAATCGCCGACGCTGAAAGAAACATTTATGTTGAAACCACGCAAATCCAAATCAATTTCATTTGGTGGTGCCGATATTACATGTAGTGTGGTGAATTCAGCAAATGGTCCAAGGGCAAGTTGCTAGAGCAGTTCCGGTATAGCCTGACGGCTTCACCTCACATAATGCCCCTTAAGATTTTCGATTTCATCTACGCTCAGCATAAGCACCTCACGGGCATATGTTCCAACATCGCCAATGACCCTAAGTGAGTTCAGCAAATATTCCTGTTCCACATGAAAATACGGCCTGAGCGCAGTGCTTGTAAAGCTACGTCCGTAACGCTGCTCCATCTTCACAGTGATCATGGGAATGATGAGATCAATATCCACGGCATCTTGTGTGCGCATATACTCCGCCATGACATCATCCGGGGAAACGCCGAGCAACATCAGCAATATCGCGGAAAATGTGCCGGTGCGGTCTTTGCCCGCTGCGCAGTGTACATAACTCACCTCCCCCGTCTGCGCCATGCGTTTCAAACTCCTGGACACCAGTCCAACAAAGCCCGGATCCGTAGGCCTGTCCTTATAGGATCCGAGCATATAGCGCCGGGCATCCTCTGCCGTGTTTAGTTCGCGAATAGCGAAAGCTTCGTGGGGTGCCAGTTCATTAGGGTCGGTATGGTCATATGCCGCCTCAAATGCAAAAATTTCCGGGCGAAACACATCTGATAAAGGGGTGGCTTGACGTGTGCGTTCCGGCAAGTAGCGCAGATCGATCAGCAAGGAGATATTCATTTCTGCCAAGCGCCTCTGTTCTGCCTCTGTTATCGCGCTAAGTTGCGCACCACGAAAAAGCTTCCCAAGCACTATCTCACGCCCATCCGCCAGACTGTGCCCGCCATAATCCCGGACATTAAGAATATTATCAAATTTCAAAATCCGGTGCATAATGTTCCTCTTGCTCAGGAGGCGGCTTGGACGAAGCTAACCAGCTTTGGCCTGATTGTGTTTTTCAAACAAGCCCCAAACACCGTCGTCCCCGTGCCATTCGCCTTGGGAGGCTCCTTTGGAATATTCGGTCGCGCGGGCTTCAAAGAAATTGGCATGCTCAACGCCGTTCAAGATTTCCACCAACCACGGCAGAGGGTGTTCCTTAATCCCGTAAACAGTAGGCAAGTCCAATTGTTGTAAACGCCAATCGGCAATATAGCGAATATAGGATTTAATATCCTGCGCCGTCATACCCTCAACCGGCCCCATTTCAAAAGCCAAATCAATAAATTTATCTTCCATGCCCACTACAGTTTTACAACAATCTATGATGTCGTCTTTGACGCTTTGAGTGACGCACCCGGTCTCGCGGGCGAAGGTGTGAAACAATTTTATCATGCCCTCACAGTGCAAGCTTTCGTCGCGAATAGACCAGGTCACAATCTGTCCCATGCCCTTCATTTTATTAAAGCGCGGGAAATTCATCAACATGGCAAAGGACGCAAACAATTGCAGCCCTTCGGTGAACCCGCCGAACATTGCCAGGGAACGGGCAATATCTTCATTAGAATTCGTCCCAAACTTTTGCATATAATCATGCTTGGCCGCCATGCTCTCATATTCCATGAACGCCGAAAATTCGCTTTCGGGCATACCAATAGTTTCGATGAGGAGCGCATAGGCGGCAATGTGAACGGTCTCTATATTGGAGAACGCCGCAATCATCATTTTAAGCTCGGTCGGTTTGAACACCCGCGCATAGTGTTCCATGTAATTATCATTGACCTCAATATCGCCTTGGGTGAAGAACCGGAAAATCTGGGTCAGGAGATTGCGCTCCGAATCGGTTAAACTGGTCGCCCAGTCTTTGCAATCTTCGCCGAGCGGCACTTCTTCGGGCATCCAGTGGACTTGCTGTTGCTTTTGCCAAAAATCATAGGCCCAAGGATAGCGAAATGGCTTATAACCCACGGATTTGGTTAAAAGTCCCGGTTTTTCTGCACCAATTATCATGGATCCCCCGTTTTTTGAAGTTGGCATTTCACTCTCCCAGTTACGAATCGCCTGATGGGCTATCGGGCAAACTCTGCCGTAAATTCGTAAATAATCTATATATAGATGTTTATTACACAATGTTATCCATATCTTGTATGCGCACCGGATAGCAAGCGTCTAATTAGCAATGCCCATAAAAAAATGCACATTCCCCAAAAAAGAGGGCATAAAATTAGGCGCGGTGGTGACCATCCTAAATAATTATATCCTGCGGCGTGGGAATGCGCACAATTGGTCGGCGCCCCAAAAAGCTTTCACTTGCAGATATGCTTTCGAGCCTATCGCCGTTCGGCAACACACTTGCTATTATTCTCCTAATACTCAGGCAAAACCGTCTCCGTCTTGACAATGGTTAATTCTTCACCACGGCCTAGAGCCTATGACAAGAGCTACACCGACGTCTAAAACGCACACATCGCCCGATCTGGGGTCGAATCCATTGGAACACAAAACTTCTTGCAAAAACAGCCACCTGCGTTAGCACTGGGAACGTCTCCCGTTCACGGTGCTAACGCAGGCACTCAAAGTGGTTCCAATGTATGAAGATATGCTCTAGTCATAAGATACATAGAAAGCTTAAACCGCACGAAATAGCTTGTCCGTGATGCCCATCACGAACCAAATACTCAATGCTAACTGGCTATTCAGCGCAAAGTATAAAGGAAACCGCCATGACAAAATTACTCGACTTTCTTGCCCGGACACCTGTTATTGTCTTCCTGCTGGTTGCCTTTGTTTTGCTGGGCGCATCGTTTTATTTTGCCGAACAAGCGGTAGGCGGCCCACTTTTGGACATGCAAATGAACAGTGCCGATGCTTTTTCCCGACTGGAAGCCATGAGCAGTGAACAAAAGCACAGGCACATCATTGCGACTTTAACGCTGGATACATTTTATCCGCTCACCTTCGGCGGCTTATTGGCAGGCATTGTCGCGCGCTTCTCCGCTCAATACCGCCGTTTTCTCGTGATACCGGCATTTGTAACCGTCATTGCTGATTTCGCAGAAAATTTCGTCCAGTCATTGGCGCTCTCTGGCTCAACCAATCTGCTGGTCGCCAAAGACATCCTAACGCCGCTAAAATTTACAAGCTTTATATTAGCCACCATTATCGCTCTACTTGTGCTGATCTTCGCGCTCGCCAAATGGACGCGGCGCAAGCGGAATTGATTGCACAACAGCACCATTATGGTTTAGGTAGTGGTCTCATAAACAGATTGAAGTTCGGGCATTATGAATGATATTCAAACATTATTAAAGCAAGCCCATGCGGCAGCGGGGAACGGGCAATTAAATGAGGCCGAGGCCTATCTCAAACAAGTCCTCACCGCCCAGCCAGACCAGTCCGACACCCTCGGCATGCTTGGTCAATTAGCGTTGGCACAAAACGACCCTAAAAGTGCCGCAACATATTTCGAGCGACTAACGAAATCCCTGCCAGATAATCCGTGGGTGTATTTTGATCTGGGTAATGCCTATGAACAGATGCGCGATTGGAACACCGCTGCACAGGCATATTTAAGCGCGTGGAAGATTAATCCGAACAACGCCCGTTATGCTATGTTTTTAGGGGCGGCTTTGTACGAAATGGGCGACACTGCCCGTGCCTTACAAATTTGGTCTCTAGGCGCGGATCATGACCCTATGGTTCGCGCCGCGCACCAAAACCCAAATGCGGACGCCCCAACAAAAGCCAAGTCTTTACTCGCTGACAAAATGTTGCGGCAACATTTCACGGCGCAACATATAAACAGCCTGGACAAATGTGATAATCCGGAACGGCTTCGGTCGTCGCTGTGGCCACAAACTCATAATGGCCCGGTTAGATTTGAAAACAAGCAGTTAAACCCCTGGATTTTTTATGCGCCGGATTTGCCGTCTACTCCGGTGTTTGATTGCCCTGACTTGGCTTGGGTGCAGGAACTACAATCTGCATATATAGACATTCGGAACGAATATTTGACGTATATGCGCGGGCAAACGGAGCCGAACGCGCCATATTTAGCCGCGAATATGGGCGCAGATGTATCCTGTGACCATTTGATCGGACAGCAGACCTGGACGGCGGTACATTTATATAAAGACGGTGCGCCCCAAGCTTGTCTGGAGCATTTCCCTAAAACCAAAGCAGCATTTGAGAATGTACCTGTGGTTATTTTCAACGGCCAGCCTATGGAAATATTCTTTTCTGTCCTCAAGCCAAATATCCACATCCCACCGCACTTTGGCACGGCCAACACAAGGCTGACCGCCCACCTGCCGCTTATTATTCCGTCAGACAAATGCCGTATACGCGTTGCAGATCATACCCATTACTGGACGGAAGGGGAGTTGTTCCTGTTTGATGATGGTTGGGATCATGAAGCCTGGAATGATAGCGACGAGACCCGCGTCGTGTTAATCTTTGAAGCTTGGCGCCCGGATTTAAGTGCAGAAGAAATTAAAGCCATTCAAACAAGTTTTGAAGATCGGGATAGCTGGCTGAAAGCAAGAGAAATCCCTGAAAGTATTTAGTGCGCATTGAAGTAGTATTGTGGTTTACTGTTATCTTTTCCAAGTAATGGAAAGTGCGGCAGCGTTTTCGTCATAACTATAGTTTTCCGCTTTGGCTTGACGCTTATAATAAGTCAAAGCCAGATCGGCGTCGCCGAGGCGGTAGCCGACACCGGCTTGCGCATCACCAATAATTATCCGGTCTTGGAGATGAAACTCACCACTGGTCAGGCGGCGGACGGAATTTGGCGTGTAGGTCAAAGCTTCTGCGTCCGCACCGGCAAACAAATACCATGTATTGGATTTCATTTCCGACCCTTCACGCAAACTGTCGCCAATCCGTACCAACGCCCCAACAAGGGCACTTTGGCCAGTGTCATCCACGCGCAACCCACCGTGGGGGGTCAATTGTAGGTTAAATCCGTTTTTCTTGCCTTTGGTGATGTTTTTGGCATAACCAAAATCAATGCGTCTATTGTCATTAGCCCGGCATTCAATGGCGGTGCCCAGACAAGGTTGCCCGCCAAGGTCCAGCTTGAAAACCGAAGCATTCACATTGTCAGTATTGGAAAGATCAAACAAGGCGCCGCGCAAGGAAGAACTGAGATTGATAACGCCGTCTGAACGTGTCGTAGCCTCAAGCGGTTTGACAAGCCTTAAGGTCGGAACATCGCTGGTTTTCAACAAATCTTGTGCCGATAATAAATCCGTCGGCATAATGTCCGCTTGCATAAGCGGTCGAGCAATCGGCTGCGGGGAACGCTGGCTAGCGGCGCTTAAGCCGGTGGGCTGGGTTAGAGTCTGTGGGTTCCAGCGATTACTGCGGGCGCGCTTTTGTTGTTTTATGTCTTTTGGGTTGATCGTCCGTGCCGTCGGCACTTTCAGAACTTCCGGCTCTAAATCACGTGGCAAAGCCTGCTCGGTTGTTGCGTCAGGCGTCGTCGTGGCAATAATTACTTGGTCGTTTTGAACATTATCAGAAACTTGGCTTTGCGCAGATGCATAACTTGCTGAAAACACAGAAACAGCCGCACATATAAGCAAAGCGGCTTTAAAAACCGTCTTTTGCTCTTGTTTGTGCCCTTCAATGCGCCCCTCAACGTGCCCACCTAGGATGTGTTTATGTTGCTTCTTGATCATTTTACTCCCGTACACAGTGTACCAAATCGACCGCTAATTTCAATAAATATATAACCTATAAACGTAAATTATACCCTAATTCGCCTTAATCTCGCATTAATCTGTGTTAATGATGTGTTTATGCAACACAATCATACCTTGATTACCTGAATTATACCAGATGCTCGCGACCTTAAGCGTGATGTAACTCACGATTATGTCGTTTTTATGCCGAAAACTGTCTTTTTTCTTGGTTTTTACAATTAAATGCTTTTTTAGGGTGAAAAATCCGCCAACCCCCATATAAGCGCCACAAGAAACCAATTCCGAAATAATAACTCAAAGAAACCATTATGCCTCCACCGATTCTTACCTTGAAGAACATCCACCTCTCCTTTGGCACAACACCTTTGATAGAAGGAGCCGAGTTTGCCGTCATGCCGGGGGCGCGCATATGTTTGGTTGGTCGCAACGGCTCAGGCAAGTCGACCTTGCTTAAAATTGCGGCCGGTATCATTCAGCCTGATGAGGGTGAACGGTTTTTAAAGCCCGGAACAACGGTGCGCTATATGCACCAAGAGCCGGATTTATCGGCCTATGCAAATCTCAGTGAATATATTTCTGGTGGGCTTGAAGGCGCCGATGATGGCTACCGCATTCATTATCTTATGGACGCGCTCGGTCTCGACGGCAAGGCCAACCCAAATAATATCTCTGGCGGTGAATCGCGCCGAGCGGCGCTCGCTAGAGCCTTAGCACCAGAACCTGATTTACTCATGCTCGACGAGCCTACCAACCACTTGGATTTACCGATTATAGAATGGTTAGAGGGCGAGTTATCCGCCTATAAAGGTGCGCTGATATTGATCTCCCATGACAGGCGTTTTCTCTCAAAACTGACCAATGAGACCATCTGGGTTGACCGGGGCGAGACCCGTCAAATCAATAAAGGCTTCGGGGCGTTTGAAGACTGGCGCGATAATTTTCTGGAACAAGAACAGCTGGACCGCCATAAACTTTCACGCAAAATAGAGCGCGAGCAGCATTGGGTCGTCCACGGAGTTTCGGGCCGCCGCAAGCGTAATGTGCGCCGCCTCAAGGAATTGGGCAATCTACGCAGTACCAAACGGGACGAAAAACAATCCGTTGGTAAAGCCAATATCAGTGTCACTGAAGGGCAGACTTCTGGAAAATTGGTCGCCAAGCTGGAACATGTCAGCAAAGCTTACGGCGAGCGTATCATTATAGATGATTTCTCGACCCGGATCGCACGCGGCGACCGTATCGGCATTATCGGCCCGAACGGTAGCGGTAAAACAACCTTGCTAAAATTGATTATGGGGCAGTTGGAAGCCGACGACGGCACTATCAAGCTCGGCACCAATCTACAGCCGCTTATTCTTGACCAAAAACGCGAAGGACTTGATCCGAACACGACCTTAAAAGACGCCCTCACGGGCGGCGGGGGTGATAGTGTTATGGTCGGCGACATTCAAAAACATGTCATTGGTTATATGAAGGACTTCTTGTTCCTCCCCGAACAACAACGCACCCCCATTAGCAGGCTGTCCGGCGGAGAACGGGCGCGGCTGGAACTGGCACGCGGGCTGCGCTTACCGTCCAACCTACTCATCCTCGACGAACCTACCAATGATCTTGATCTGGAAACGCTTGACCTTTTGCAAGAACTGATCGCCGATTACAAAGGCACGGTCTTGCTGGTTTCTCATGACCGGGATTTTCTCGACCGCACGGTGAATTCTGTCATCGCATTTGAAGGCGATGCGCACTGGCAAGAATATGCGGGTGGCTATACTGATATGATCGCCCAGCGCGGTCATGGGGTTGAGGCACGAGCCAAAAACAAAGCCCAACAATCCGGTTCTACTAAATCCCAAAGCAAGTCGAAACCCGCAAAACTAAAACTCAGTTATAAGCATAAATTCGCTCTGGAAACCTTGCCAAAAACAATAGCAAACCTCGAAGCCGACCTAGCCGCCCTTAACGCAAAACTAGAAGACCCGGAATACTATATCAAAGATCCGGACGGCTTTACGCAGACCATAGAAGACCTCGACAAAGTCCAAACCAAATTGGAAAAATGCGAAGAGGAATGGCTAGAGCTGGAAGAACTGCGCGAGGCGGCGGGGCTGTAATAACCTACTTAACCAGACGCGCGCCATCATCAGACCTCGGTAACAGCGGCGGTATACCGCCAGTTTCATGATCTACACGGACTTGAGTATTGCTTCTTCCTGAAAACTTCAGACGATAAGCAATAAACGAAGTTGCGGGCGATTGCGACGCAACGGGGCTATCGCTGGAAATGGACAATTCTTGGCTGGGGAAATATGCCGTCCCGACAATGGATAAGCCACCGCCTGATGTTATTGTGCTGGTATCTGTTGGAAAATCTGGCTTTCTGCCCACCGCCGGGTTTTCCGGTATCTGGTAAAACACCAGCCCAGCATATGTACCTGTCATAGGCGCTTTTAAACTAAGCTGTGAATCGCTCTCAATAGACAGGCTGGCACCCTCACCTTTTAACACGAAAGTTACGTCCTGACCATCCACTTCAGATTGTTCACGCACCCGGAATTTACCGCCTTTAACAATATATGTCCCGGGCGGGAACGTAACATTGCGCCCTCTAATATCTAAGCCATTGCAATAAGTTCCCGGGCGCATAACCGTATTATCTTCGATGATGTCTTCGGTGCCTCCCCCTCGGCCCAAACCTAGGCCCCTGCCCATACCTCTACCCATACCTCTACCCATACCTCTACCCATACCTCTACCCATACCTCTACCCATACCTCTACCCGTTACCCGCCGTAAGGTTGAAACATCCACACACGCCCCATCTACAGGCACGGGAAGATTTGCGTAAGGATCTGCGATAGGCGTACATGCATTTTTCACATACGGGTTATAATCCCCTTGCGCTATACCAGCTACACAGAACGATTTTGCTTTCGGCGGCGTAACGACGCCCGAAACCATAGCAAAGGGGCTTGTAGAGTTCACTTGTACTGAACAAGCCGGGGCATTAAAAGCGGCGCGATCAGAAAACTCGATTGCCCGCTCACCACTCGGGTCCAAAGCCAAGACGCAGATTATATCCGAACGGGTAAGCACTGCGGCAGTCTCTTCGACCACATTAATATAATCAATACCCAAAATACCACTTATGGTGGTCGGCACCTGAGAAGTTGCGACTATATCAACACGTTCACGGCCTCCAGATATGTCCAGAGACACGGCATCGCGCCCAATATAATTTCTGTCAAAAACACTTTGAGCGTAAGCATAACGCTCGGTTGTAGACATATTATCGGGAATAACCGCTGCCAAAGCCGCAGCGTCTATTGCCGCACCCACACCTGAATTCTGGCTATGAACCCGGTTAATATCAACGGCAGCCGCCCCAACCAGCAAAAGCGGCAAACCAATAAGTGCTGAAATTACAGCAAATTGCCCCTGCGCATCCGCACGATATTTCTGCGCTAATTGCCCAATATTATTTTTCAGCCCCATAACTGACCCCACACAAAACTCTACTTCATGCGGTAAATCATAGGGGGAAAGTTATTATTTTTTGTTTGAAGAAATGGTTAAAAAACTATTTTTTTTGCGTTGCCTCAAGATGAATATCGACAACAATATCATGCTCGACCCAGTCTTTACTTGCCCACATTCCGGTCCCGACTTTATAGGCGGTGCGGTCCAAGCTGAGTTGCGCATCCATGATAGCGCGTTTGTTTTCAATCTTTAATTTGAACGGCAGGACAATTTCCTGGGTGATATTCCGTATGGTCAAATTTCCCTTGGCTTCATATTTGTCATCTTGCAGATGTTTAAAATCAGAAGCTTCAAACTTGGCAACAGGGAATTTTTTGACATCAAACCACTCTTCGCCGGGCAATGCGTTCGTGCTCTCGCTATCGTCGGTAGTGGCACTGCTCATAATAATGGTTACGGCAACATTCGCAACCGCCACATTGTCAGGATCGAAATTGATGCTCGCCTCAAAGTCGCCAAACGAGCCGGTGAATGCTGCGCCGCTCTGCTTGCCAGAAAACCCAAGCGTGGATTTGGTTTTGTCCACAGTCCAGCCGGATTTTGTCTGTTCACCAGATATAATTTGCTCAGATGTAACATTTGCGACAACCGTTTGACTTGGGTTCTGCCCATTGGCATTGCTGCACGCCACTAGGCTCACAAACCCAATAAAAACACTCAACCGCTTCATTAATCAGTTTTCCGCGTATAACCTGGCATCATGCGCACCAGAATGTCTTTGCCAGCTTTGTGGTGTTTCAGCGCCGCAAACACATGCAGTAAAATCAAGGCGATTGCCGCAAAGGCCATCAATTCGTGAGTTTCTGCGAAAAACTCGTGAACCTCTGTTTTGGCAACTTTATCCAAGCCTTGCCAAAAAGGCATTTCCGGTATGCGCAACTTCGCCCAGTTAAACAAGTACGACGGGAACCGCGACGTAGAAATCATTGCCCAGCCGACAAGTGGCATACCGATCATAAACACATAAAACAAAGCATGGACGGTTTTGGAGACCAGCTTTTCCCACGGCTTCACACCCGGCAGAGGTGCAGGTGCTTTATGGGTCAGTTTCCACAAAAGGCGGAAGACAGACAGAACCAATATCAACAAACCAATAGTTTTGTGCCAGTTAAAGACTGTAACCCGCAAAGACAGATTATCTTTGGGGACATTATCCATCAAAAATCCGAACGCCAACAGCAAGACAATTAACCCGCCAATGCCCCAATGAAGCCTAACCGCTACCTTGTTATAAGACTTACTATCCGCCATAATTTACCCCAGCATTATTTGTCTTTGAGAAATTCCGAGCTGATCAACAAGTCAACCTGGTCGCTAACACCCGGCGCATATTTGCCCAGCCCGAAATCGGAGCGCTTGAGCGTGCCGCGTGCTTCAATACCAATGGCGGGCACTTTTTTGAACGGGTGGGGTTTGGCGACCAACAATGTCACGTCTAATGTAAGCGGCTTGGTGATGCCCATAATAGTCAAATCACCGCTCATCGTGCCCGTAGTGGCACTAGCACGGGTAAAATTCGTGCTTTTAAAGGTGATTTCGCCGTGTTTGTCCGTATCAAACCAGTCGGGGCTGTTAAGATGCTCATCAAATACATCCACACCACTGTCGATACTTTTCGCGTCAATCATGACGGTTAAATTGCTGGTTTCTGGTTTGTCCGCATCAAAGCCCAGCACCGCATCAATATCGCGGAACCGAAGCTGCGGATTGGAGAAACCAAAATGGGAATAGGAGAATGTCACATAACCATGGGTTTTATCCATAGTATAGGTGCCGGACGGCACACCAATAGCTTTATAGCTTGGCGCCATTTCGTGGGCTTCATTGGGGTGCGACTTGGCGCTCTCGTGAGCAGAACTTGTTTTCGAACAAGCGGTTGCGCCGAGCAATGCGATACCCAAAGCAAAATTAACGAGAGTCTTTTTCATAAATATCTCCTATATCTATGCCCTTACTAGCAAATTACACGCACGGTGCCTAGCCCCGGCATGTCACATTAGTGTGATGCTATAAAGTTACCTACGTCCATAGCCCAGCTTAGGGCTTTCCTTTGCAGGTATATAGAGGCATATTATACTGATAACAGATAAGAAAGTCGCACATGATTATTGATCCCAAAGACTATATAGCCCACGCCAAGACCAAGTTTAAACTGGCCAATAGACCAACACGAGTGGATATATTTGCGGACAAAAAAGCGGCCAAAGCCAGCATTAAAAGCGATGCAAAACTGATCGCGGATTTATCCCACAAGCTTTACGCCCAAAATAAAAAATCCCTGCTGATTGTTTTGCAAGGCATGGACACCAGCGGCAAAGACGGCACCACCAGCGCCATATTCTCCCGCACCCCGCCGCTTAATCTGCATGTGGCCAGCTTCAAAGCCCCGAGCAAGCGCGAACTGTCCCAGGATTATCTATGGCGCGTCCATAATGTCTGCCCCGGCAAGGGTCAAATCACCGTGTTTAACCGCTCCCATTATGAGGATGTTTTGGTGGTTAAAGTCCGTAAATTCGCACCCACAAAGGCCGTGAATAAACGCTACCGCCAGATCAATGACTTTGAACAACATCTGCGCGAGAACGGCACGACTATTCTGAAATTCATGCTCAATATGTCCTTTGACACTCAAGGCCAAAGACTGGCCGAACGGTTGGAGGAACCCCATAAATACTGGAAGTTTAATCCGGGCGACCTGGAAGACCGCCTGCTATGGCCAAAATTCATGAAAGCTTACGAGATTATGGTCAAACGCACATCCACGACCCGCGCACCTTGGCACATCATCCCATCGGACAACCGGAGCGTAAGAAACGCTATCATCACAAATATCGTTAGGCAGAAACTGGAAAGCATGAACCCGGCATATCCGGACCCAGGCTACCGACCAGGTGATTTCATTATCAGCTAGAGCCTTCCTTGGTAAATCATACCCAGCCGTTTAATCTAGGCAAATCCTTTCGCCTTCGCGAGCGAGTTTGTATCCGGCTTTTTCTATGTCTTCATAGGCATTCGTATTTTGGTCTAGGGCAGGATTGGAATGGTTCAGGTGGATGAAACGAATTTTAGCGCGGCTAGGAATGTCCAGCGATTTCAGCATTTCCATGGTATGGGTGATGGTCGGGTGCGGGATTTTGCTCATATCGCGCCCCGGTAATTCGTCGCCGTTATAGAATGTACCGTCGATTAGGAGATAATCATTGGCCTCGATAATATCTGTGAGTTTGGTGCCCGCTTCCGCCCATTGTTCCCAGCTATCTATATCGGGGATATAGACGGCGGATTTACCCGCGCCTTTAATGCGGTAGCCAACTGTTTCGGTATATTCGCCCCTATGGGGGACGGTGAAAGGGGTGACGGAAATATTATCGCCGAACTTGATTTTTGTACCATCGCTCAATGGTTTAATCTCGATATTCTTCAACTTAACCAACAAATCCCACGGACCATTATTCTCAAGAAAGCTCTGCATTTTCGGCAAAGCGTAAACGGGTACTGATTTAGCGCCCCCATTTCCGGTATTGAGTGCTTCGCGGCCAAATTGGGCTAGGCCTAGATAATGCCCCATATGACCATGGGTCAAGAATATTTCGCCGAGTTGCAGTCCTTCAACTTCACTACTGATTTCTAGCATATGCATTTGATATTTCACGTCGGGTGTGGCGTCGAACAGGGAGTAGGTGGCGGTGTCTCTATTGACCAAGGCAATTGAACTGGCTGTGCGGATCAAGGTTGAGTCCCGCCACGCTGGGTCGGCACTATTGCCGATTTGTGGTTTACCTGCATCTTGGGCTGAGCCGAGGACGACAAGGTTGGCATTGCAGACATCGGCCTTTATCTCAGTTTTAGATGCTTCGCAGGACGCTAGTCCAAATGTTAAGAATGCGGCCAAGCCCGCTGTCAAACACGTAAGAAGTTTATTGTTCATAATAGTTATTACCTTTACCGAGCCTTCTATATAAGCACATAACGAAAGTGGGTAATCAATGCTATCTTTATTTGAAATTACCAACAAAATGTTGGGACAGAGGTTGGCGGACGTAAAATTTCTGCACGTGCTAAATATTTAACATATCGCGTATCGCATCCAGATATTCTATCCAGGCTTTGCGGCCTGCGCCCGTTAGGTGGACGAGGGTTTGGGGGCGTTTACCTTTATAGCCTTTTTCTTGGCGCACGAAGCCTGCCGTCTCTAGCTTGGTCAAGTGGGTGGACAGATTACCGTTGGTTGCCCCGGTCTTTTCGAGAAGTTCGGGAAAACTCGCCGGGCTGGCAGTGGATAAATAGGCCATAACCCCTAGACGAATACGCCCGTGAATGATGTCGTTTATCTGGTGGGGTGTGTTGGGCATGGACTAAACGATCTCTTTGGGTTCATTGCGTAACTCAATAATACTGGGTATGACGGATGTAAGGACTATGCCGATAATAGCGACCAAGTACAAGTTTGGCGTACCGAGTAAAAACAAGCCTATGGGTACGAAAACCAACGCAATGCTACTGATTATTAGGTAATGTTTATCACTGCTGATTTTGGCAAGCACATAGGCCGTCAAAGCGTATAAACCAAAGGCAACTGGCATGATAGTATCCATAATACTATAATCGGTTTTGCCCAAAGCGGCACTGAACAAGGCCGAGAGACTATAGACAAATAAAAGAATTGTATTTCCCGTCCATAAAGCTTCCGCGACACGGTTGTTTACAGAGGATGCTCCCGGTTTGTAGGTGAGGCTACGCCCTAGAATAAACGCGCCAATTCCGCCCACAACACCAAAAATCAGCCAAATAAGCCCGAGCATTTCAACAGCTAGCGGGCTGATACCCCGCAGGGTAGCCCAATGGCTAAACAGAGCCATACATAACAATATTCCCCACCAAAGACCGATTCGCCCGCCAAGCATAGGTGCGTTTTTACCCTCTTCGGCTAGGGTCTTTACATAGTCGATATCGTCAAGAATGTTGGATTTTGTCATAGTTTTTCTTTCAAGTATTACTTCAATGATACATTTAAAACAAATTAGTTTGCTTTGCAAACAAATTTGTGTATAAATAAGTGTAACTGGAAAGGTGCCCGCACCTGTAACTAATTTTGAGGAATAACATGAAAGCATGGGGATTATTATCAATTGCAATTGCAATGGAAGTTTTGGGGACATCTTTGCTGAAACATTCAGACGGGTTTGCCAAATGGCATTGGGGGATGTTGGCTATTGCTTGTTATAGTATGAGCTTTTGGTTTCTTGCACCGGTCTTAAAAGCCATTCCTGTGGGTGTAGCTTATGCGGTTTGGGCGGGTTGTGGCATTGTATTGATTACACTGGTGGGGCTCTTGGTC
>Ga0256839_1000233_pt1 | contig 72378 bp, 64 predicted proteins | sample 354166metaG_FD_185968 | JGI IMG/M metagenome (GOLD analysis project Ga0256839, IMG submission 185968) | Hydrothermal vent microbial communities from Mid Atlantic Ridge, Atlantic Ocean - 354-166 | ecosystem: Environmental > Aquatic > Marine > Hydrothermal vents | place: Atlantic Ocean: Mid... | reverse complement strand
ATGGGTCCGGGAGTTGCCCCAGTGGTTCCAGGAAACACAATGCCGTCCTGATCCTGCGGAAAGAACAAGTTGCCGCGCAAATGGGTCGCGCCAAATACTGTCAAACCATCATTTGGGGGCGTGTTTGAACCCGCTCCTAGGCCAATGCTCACGCCGCCGTTATCACTCACTTTCAGTTTCGTTGAGCCATTACGACGCACCCGGAACAGATCTGTTTCACTCAAAGGCGCGTTAATGGTCACAAAGGCATTGGGCAAACCGGCGCCCATATTGACCCGGCCGCCAGCATAAGAAATGGTGGTGCCTGACACTGTCCACGGGGACGAACCACCACCAGCATCCCCGCCCAGCAGGGCGCGCACCGCATAAGGCGTGGCGTTAATGCGCTGACGGGGAGAAAGAACCGTGTAAGCACCAGCCGAAGCGCCGTCCCGCACTTCGATTTGCAGAAAAATGTCATCGCCGTCAATGGGCGTCTGGCCAAAATCCAGTTCGGTGGCAAACAGCCCGTCTGTCACCGGCAAGTCGTTGCGGGTTACTGTGCCACCGAGTTGCGCCCCGCCAGCCGCTTGATTGTACAAGCGAAAGCGAAAGTCATAAGGCCCATCCGCGCGATCATTATTCAGCCGCAAGGTGCCCTGATAGGTAAAGCGAGTCCCTACGACCGCCGCCGGGTTCTCCGGTGGCGCACCCACTTTTTCCATATTGGCTTCCGGGTTGGCCACCGGCGCCAGCTCGGCGTTAATGTGCTCGGCCTCAGCCTGAGTAATGTCCTGGGCGGCCTGGGCCGCTCCCATGCCCACCAGCAATACCAGGCTGGCAATGGCTGTTTTTACATTGTGCTGTTTCATGGTGTTCATCTTGATCTCCTTTAACATTTATCCGTCCAGGTCATCCCTGAAAATCAGGTCATCTTCACTGTGATAACCACTTTTGACTTCATAACCACCGGCGCTGGAATTTCCCGCCACCGCCTGACCAATGGCCCCCTGGAGCACATAGCCCCCATTACTGGCCGCACCGCCTGCGGCCACCACCCAGCGTGAAACGCTCGGGTTGTTCAATACCTGTGGTTCCGGTGGCGAGGCCGCCACCACGCTGACAAGCATGCCCAGGCCCAAACCGGCCAGCAGCATGCGTTTTTTAGGCAACATTGCACTATCCATTTCACTATCTCCTTTTCAAGTGTGACAAGTTTGGCTGAAATACTGCCAAATGCAGGTGACAAAGCTGGCACTTTCCCAGCGAACCGCCCGAAAGAAATGCCCCCTTTCCCCGCGTAATTCACTATATGCGCTTGCCAGTGGTCCGTCTATGCGCATCACTACTCTATTTTTACTGAGTATTTGTACTCACCCCTTCCACACTGGCAAAAGAAAAAAGGCAATAACCATGAGACGTGTCACCCATAAAAAAGCCCGGACAAAGTCCGGGCCATGCTACATGCCGGTGTCTGCCGGCAAAACAGTGGTGAGCATTATTTGGCAGGCTTGGCTGTGCTTGTGTGCGTGGTGCCAAAGTCCTTCATATCACTTTGCAGCTTGTCGAACGCGCCTTTATGGGCTTTACGGTCATTCAACATGTCTGTCACCTTGGCGATTTCCGCCGCAAACACCAGGTAAGTGGCCGGATCGCCATAACCCAAGGCTTCCGCCAGGGCCAGCTGGTAAATCGCCGCGCTCACAAATACCTGCAACTGTTCTTGCTCATCTTTGCTGCGCTTGGATTCAGCCAGTTCTGCCGCCTGTTCAATTAACAGCTGAGCACGCAGAATGGGCAACGGAATCACGGTCTCTTCCACCACCAGAGTGCTCAAAGCCGTTTGCAGGGCCGCTTTGGCTTCTTCAACCTTGCCATCCTTAATCAGCGGCACCACAGCCTTGATAGCTTCAGGATAAGTGGCCAGAGGAATACCTGTCACCCGAACAATCATCTCGCTACGCAGCGGCTCAATGGTTTCACGGGCGCTTTGGATGCGACCATCTACTAGGTAATGCGTGGCCACCCGGCGGGCTTCAAAAATGCTCGGCAAATCAGCATAGACGTCATAGGCTTCAATTTCCACAGCCACCGGCGCTACCGCCAGATCCGGGTGGGCCGCAACCACGATTTCCAGTTTGCCCGTGGCTTCAGCCAGCAGTTTCAGCGCTGTTTCTGTACCATTTTTATCCAAAGCCGCCAGCGCCTGAGCGGTTTTCGCCAGGGCATCCACGGCTTCCTGAATCAGGGTATCGCGCTTTTCCTTGGCAATGCTTTGTACTTTATCTTGCACACCAGACTGCACATTGGCAGTGGCATTTTGCTGGGCCTGAGTGGGCTTGTCGGCTTCACCTGCGGTGGCCAGACCAGCCACCAGGCTAACAGCAGCAAAGGCTGCGATGAGTTGTTTTTTGAAATTCATGGGGGAATCCTCCAGTTCGTTTACGTGAGTTGTGTCCAATTCCATCAATAAATGGATTATCTACTATTGCCGTTCAGAGATAAGGTCAGTTTTATCCTTTTCAAGAGCTCCAGTGGCTTTGAGCCGGAGGGCTTTACAGAGATTTCTGAATGCCTCCCGAACCACTAACCGACACCGACTTCACAAAGCCGTGATAAAATCAACGCCATGAATTCATGGTGATAACCTCTCCCGAGGTATCAACCGATGAGACCCAACCGGCGGCGTTGATGCCTGTCACAATGACCAGAAAGCCGGTTTTTAACCATTTTTCGGACTTGATCCATGCGACAAGTACCTGACAACTTCCGCACCATTGCGGCCAAGCGGACGCCATCCGCACGGCGTTACGCCATTTTGGGCAATGGCCGTCTGGCCCGGCATCTGCGAGCCTATTTTTCCGCCATCGGCCTGGCAGTTGTGTCCTGGTCGCGCTGCGGCGACCCTAAAGCCAATACCTTTCCTGACATAACACACGGTGAAAAACGCCTGCAGCACACTCTGGCGCACGCTGATGTGGCGCTGGTGCTGTTCAGCGATCCGGCCATTATTCCCTTTGTGGAAAAACACCAGGGCCAATGCAATGGCAACAGCCAGCCGGTACAATGGGTTCACTGCGCCGCCAGCGTTGTCAGCCCGCCGGCCTTTTGCGCCCATCCGCTCATGACTTTTTCGCACCGCCCTTATGCCCTGGAAACCTACCAGAAGATGGCCTTTGCGTGCGATGACGTGGAGCGCTTCGGCCGCTTGTTTCCGGCGTTACCCAATCCGGTATTCCAGTTATCTGCGGATATACGCCCCCTGTATCACGCCTTGTGTGTGCTGGCTGGCAATATTCCACAAATGATCTGGCAAGGCTGTTTGCAGTCCTTTGACGATCTGCACGTCCCCCGACAAGCGGTGGAAACTTACCTGCGGCAGGTGTTGGCCAATTTTCTGGCCGCACCAAACAGTGCGCTCACCGGCCCCCTGGCCCGGGGCGACCACCCCACCATAAACAAACACCTGCACCACCTGCAACAAGGGACCGATCTGCAGGCTGCCCTGGCTGGCGTGTACCGCGCCGCCACCGCCTTGCATGCAGCCGGTAAACACAAAAACGGGGACACCGCTGCCACACATCCCTCCGTCATGGATACACGCGCATGAACATTCATCGCCTAAACAGCCAAGAGCAACCATTGACCATGCTCACCTGCTACGACTACTGGTCCGCTCAATTGCTTAACCACAGCCCTGTGGACATGTTGCTGGTGGGCGATTCACTGGCCATGGTCATGCATGGCCATGACAGCACCCTGCCTGCTGATGTAGACATCATGGCGCTACATACTCGGGCGGTCAGCCGCGGAGCGCCGGATAAATTTATCATTGCCGACTTGCCTTTTTTGTCTTATCGACAAGGCCGCGCACAGGCTGTCAAGGCCGTGCAAAAACTCATGCGCGCCGGTGCCCACGCGGTCAAACTGGAAGGCGTGAAGGGCAACCGGAAACTGATTCGCCACCTGGTGGATTCTGGCGTGCCCGTCATGGGCCATATTGGTCTGACGCCCCAGGCCGTGCATGCTCTGGGCGGCTATCGGGTTCAGGGACGGGATAACGACACTGCCAACAGACTCGTCAAAGAAGCCCGGCAGTTGCAACAGACCGGTTGTTTTGCGCTGGTCATCGAGTGTGTACCGGCATCATTGGGACAAACCATTACCGAATCGGTGGGCATTCCTACCATTGGCATTGGCGCTGGCCCACACACCCGCGGACAAGTGCTGGTATTGCATGATTTATTGGGTTTTAACACCACTTTCACGCCCAAATTCGTGCGCCATTACGCCAATGGCGCCGACTGGCTCAATCAGGCGGTTAGCCAATTTGTCGACGATGTGCACACCGGAAAATTCCCCGCCCCCGGAGAGTCTTATCAATGAAGATTTTCCGCACATTGAACGACTGGCGTGATGAACGCCGCCGGTGGCACAGCCAGAACATTGGTTTTGTGCCGACCATGGGCGCCCTGCATGCCGGGCATTTGTCGCTGGTCGCAAAGGCCCGGCAGGAAAACCCGCGCGTGGCCGTCAGTCTGTTTGTCAATCCCACCCAGTTTGATGCGCCGGATGATTTGGCGAACTACCCGCGGGATACGGAAAACGACCTGCGCCTGCTGAAAGCCGCCGGTGTTGACGCCGTACTCATGCCGGACGCAGAGCAACTTTATCCCGATGACTATGCCTATCAGATACGGGAAAAGGTATTCAGTCGCGATTTGTGCGGCCAGCATCGCCCCGGGCACTTCGATGGCGTTTTGACCGTTGTCATGAAACTGCTGAATCTGGTTCAGCCGCACCGGGCCTATTTCGGCGAAAAGGACTACCAGCAACTGGTACTTATTCAAGGCATGGTACAGGCTTTTTTTCTGCCATATGAAATCATCGGCTGCCCCATTGTGCGAGAGGCCGATGGCCTGGCCATGAGTTCACGAAACCGGCGGCTGAATCCGCAGCAGCGGCAAATCGCCGCCCGCCTGTACGCAATTTTGTCTAGTGCTGACTCCGTTGACACCGCCTGGAAGCAGTTGCAAGAAATTTTTGATGGCGTGGATTATGTCCGCGATTGGCAAGGGCGGCGGCTGGCGGCTGTCCGCCTGGGGCCGGTAAGGCTTATCGATAACGTGGTATTACCGGCATCCGATAACAACGGGGCTCGCCCATGATCGGGTCAAACAAGAAAAACCTGTTACTAATGGTGTCCGGCTCCATCGCCGCCTATAAAAGCTGCGAGCTGATTTCCACCTGGCGGCAAGCCGGCCACGCCGTGCGCGTCATGACCACGCCGTCGGCGGAAAACTTTATTGGCATGGCCACCCTGGAAGGGCTCAGCGGCCATCCGGTGCTCAATGACACTTTTGCATCAGGCCAGGCCATGGCCCATATCGACTGGGTACGCTGGGCCGATGTGATTGTGCTGTGCCCGGCCACCGCCAATCGCCTGACGGCCCTGTATCAGGGCCGTGCTGATGACCTGGTAGGAACTGCTTTGCTGGCTGCCGAACCCGGACTGCCCATCGCAGTTATTCCGGCCATGAATACCCGCATGTGGCACCATCCAACTGTACAAACGGCTGTTAATGGACTCAAGCAACGCGGCATCGCCGTGATGCCGCCGTCCAGTGGCGCACTGGCCTGTGGCGAAACCGGCGAGGGACGCCTACCCGCCATCGCCGATGTCCTCGACTTTGTGGAAAAGCGCTATCTGAACCCTGCCGGCAAACGCATTCTGATTACCGCCGGTGGCACAACTGAAACCATTGACGCGGTGCGCGTCCTGACGAATCGCAGCAGTGGGCGGACCGGCGCGGCCCTGGCTGACCATTTGGCAGCCGCTGGCCATCAGGTCACGCTGTTGCGCGCTCAAACCGCCGCAAGGCCCCGCTGGCCTGTGGCTGAAATCACATTTACGGATTTTGCCAACTTACACAACCGACTGCAACAGCAGCTAAAACAGCACGCCTTTGACGTGGTCATCCATGCCGCCGCGATCAGTGATTATTCCCTGCAGGCGCTCTGCGTGGATGGTGAGTCCGCCATGCCAGCCGGGCAGCATGGCAAACTTGACAGCGAAGCCAGCCAGCTCAGCATCCACCTCAAGCGTAATCCCAAGCTGGTGGACGCCATCAAGGGCTGGTCATGCTGCCGGGCCACACAATTGGTGGCATTCAAGCTTACCGCCTGTCATGATCCGGCCAAACAGCACGCCGCTGTCAAAAAACTGCTGCGCCGCAGTGGCGCCGACTGGGTGGTGCACAATGATCAGATTGAAATTGATGCCGGTGACCATGTTTTCCGGCTGTATGACAAAAATACTGCGCTTGTGGCCGAGTGCGGACATGTCACAGATCTGGCGGAAACGCTGATGAATGTCTGCGTGCCGCCGGGGCAGCCCACTGATTCCTCAATCCCATCGGAGGCCACACATGATTTTGTGTCTTGATGTGGGCAACAGCCAGATTCACGCCGGTGTTTTCAAGGGCGACGCGCTGGTGTATCAGTTTCGGGCAAAATCGTCCGCCGGAGAAAGCTCCGACCAACTGGGCGTTTTTTTACGCGCGGTACTGCGGGAAAACGGCATTGACCCGGCCGCCATCCGCCATACGGCCATTTGCAGCGTGGTGCCCACCGGTTTGTACTCCCTGCGGGCCGCCTGCATCAAATACTTTGGCCACCCTCCTTTTGTGCTGCAGCCGGGTGTCAAAACCGGTTTGAAAATCCGCTACAAGAACCCGCAAGAAGTGGGCGCTGACCGCATTGCCAACGCCATTGCCGCATCCTGGCTTTTTCCCGAACAAAACCGGCTGGTGGTGGATTTCGGCACCGCCACCACCTGCGATGTCATCAGTGACCGGGACGAATACCTGGGAGGTGCGATTCTGCCTGGTCTCAAATTATCCATGGAGGCCCTTCAGGCCGGCACCGCCAAACTGTCGGCCGTGGAGATACTCAAGCCGGAGCAGGCCCTCGGCCAAACCACTGCCGCCAGTATTCAAAGCGGTCTGTATTTCGGGCACCTGTTTGCCTTGAAAGGCCTGTTACACCGTTTGCACCAGGAAGCCTTTGGCCAGCAGCCTGTCACCATCATTGGCACCGGCGGTCTGGCCCGCCTGTTTGCCGACGATAACCTGTTTGAACATGAAGTCCCTGATCTGGTGCTCACCGGTTTGCGGTTGGCCTTTGTCAAAAACCAGAATCTCTAAAACAACTGTTATTCACGCTAGCAACAGGAGAAACCATGCATATCAACATGCTCAAGTGTAAGATTCATCGGGCTCGCGTCACTGACGCCAATCTCGATTATGAAGGCTCTGTTTCCATTGATCCGGCCCTGTGCGAAGCCGCCGGCCTGATCCCTTTCGAGCAGGTGGATATCTATAACTGCAACAATGGCGCCCGTTTTACCACCTATGTCATTTACGGCAAACCCGGAGAAATTTGCCTCAATGGCGCCGCCGCGCGCATGGCGCAGGTCAATGACCGGGTGATTATTTGCAGCTATTGCAGCCTGGATGCCCAGGAAGCCAGCGGGCATCAGCCCCGGCTGGTGTTTGTGGACGACAGCAACCGTCAGGTCATTCGGGCGGCTTGATCGCCTCGCCTGTCAGACACAAGTCGGCAAAACGGCGCAATAATCGCCGGCCATTGACTTCGGCATCCGACTCAACAGCGCGCGTCAAGGTTTCCGGGCACAGACCCTCGGCAGAAATATCCGCGGCACGGCAAGCAATAAATGCCTGGGTAATATCAGCGGTAAATTCCGGATGAAACTGAACACCCCAGGCGCAGGCCCCCAAACGAAAGGCGTGGTTGGCGTCCAAAGGGCTTTCTCCCAGCTTCTGCGCATGCCGGGGAAGTGCCTGCACGGCTTGCAAATGGGTGGCATAAAAGGCCAGTGAAGCGCCTTTTTCCCTGACCAGCGGCGCAAATAACGGGTCTGCACCCGCCGCATCGGTGTGGGCAAACCGGACTCGACCAATTTGGCGGCCACGGGAGTTCCAGTCAACCCGGCCACCGGCGGCCTGCGCCAGCAACTGGTGGCCATAACAGACACCCAGCACAGGGATGTTTTTGGCCAGCACCACCTGTAGCCAGCGTTCCACGGCGCTGGACCATGCTGGCTGTTCAGTAATCATGGCGGGCGAACCGGTCACAATGACGCCAGCCATATGCTCGAACAACGGACCTCCCGGTGGCGGCAAGGCTTCATTGGCAAAAGCCCGAATAACCCGCAATTGGTCAGCAGACACACCCAGGTGACGGGCGAACCAGTGGGGGAAGTCACCATGCTGGCGCATCACCGGCACAGGCGGCTGTCCTGTTTGCACAATGGCGATAAAAGTCGGGGCTGATGCGGCTTGAAGTGGTTTTTCCGGGGGAATTCGGTGCGTAGTTGTGGGTGGATTGTGGGTGGTGCTCATTGATACATCAAAGGCGTTAATTTGATGGCTTCCTCTAGGGAGACTTGTCCGCCAATAATATGTTCCGCCAGTGCCAGCCGCAAGGGTTTCATGCCTTCCTTGATGGCCATTTCGGTAATTTTTTCCGAAGGCGTGTTGGCCTGGATACAAGAGCGTAATGATTCTGTGACCGGCATCATCTCATACACCCCCAAACGCCCGTGATAGCCGGTATTGCGGCATTCGATACAACCGGTTTTCTCGTACACCCGTGCCGGTGCTGACAGGTCGAAGGGCTGTACCAACGCCTGCCAGGCGGCCATATTGGTGGCCTCTTCCCGCTTGCAATGCACACACAGCTTGCGCGCCAGCCGCTGGGCGACTACGCCTGCCAGCGTGCTGCGCAGCAGATAGTCAGGCACACCTAAATCCAGCAACCGGTTAATGGCGCCGGGGGCGGAATTGGTGTGTAGGGTGGACAGCACCAAATGACCGGTCAGGGACGCCTGCACCGCCATCTGCGCGGTTTCCAGGTCGCGGATTTCGCCCACCATGATAATGTCCGGGTCCTGCCGCATCAAAGTCCGAATGCCATCCGCGAAGTTCAGCCCAATTTTCGGGTTTATCTGCATCTGGTTAAGTTCAGGAAACACCATCTCGATGGGGTCTTCCACCGTGGACACATTCACCTCGCCTGTGGCCAGACGGCGCAAGGTGGCATAAAGTGTGGTGGTCTTTCCCGAACCGGTGGGGCCGGTGACCAGCACAATGCCATGCGGGCGATTGATCATGGCCTCCCAGGTCGCTTCTTCGTTTTCGCCAAAGCCCAAATCGCGGTAAGTCTTGGAGACCGCATCCGGATCAAATATGCGCAGCACACACTTTTCACCAAAAGCCGTGGGCATGGTGGAAACCCGCAGCTCCACTTCGCGGTTTTTGCCCGACAAGGTTTTAATGCGGCCATCCTGGGGTTTGCGTTTTTCCGTCACATCCATGCGCGAAAGGATTTTTATGCGGCTGACCACCGCCGCCATCACCGGAGTTGGCAGGGTGTATACCTGGTGCAGCTTGCCGTCAATGCGAAATCGCACCAGGGATTCGTTTCGCTTGGGCTCCAGATGAATATCGCTGGCGCGTTGCTCAAAGGCATACTGCAGCAGCCAGTCCACAATATTGATGACATGCTGGTCATCCGCCGTGAGCTCGCCCCTGGCGCCCAGCTGCACCATTTGTTCCAAATTGAGAAGAGGATCCAGCCGCCGGCTTTGATGTTGCGCCTTGGCATGTTGTATGGATCGATTGACACCGTAAAACTCGAACAGATAGCGCTGAATATCCAACGGATTGGCGTGTACCCTGCGAATATCCGCTCGCAACAAACGTTGCAACTCCTCTACCCATTCATCATTGTCCGGATCGGCCACGGCAAAGGTAATTTGCTGGCCGTCGACGGCGACCGGCAGGATTTTATGCTTGCTGGCATAAGCCTGGGAAACCACTTCAGGCACATTGCCCACATCAATGCTGGTGGGGTCGATTTTCAGGTAATCGAGCCGGTGTTTGCCCGCCACCCAGCGGGTGATGGCTTCCACCGTCAATGGCTTTCCGGTTTTCTGGTTAATCATGCCGTAATCGGCCAGCGACACATAAGGGTGGACAGAAGCACTGGCCGGTTTGGCGGCATTGCGTAACAGCTGTCGCGCATCATCCTTGCTGAGCAGGCCATCACGATACATTTCCCGTGCTGCCCACTCCAGCCACTGATTTACAGCCTGCGACTTTCCCATAATCGATTCAATGTCTCCGTGTGCGGCCAGTCAAGTAAGGCCATCAATTGATCCGGCTTCATCATATCAGCAATTTTGCCTTGCCGGGTGTGACTATCGGCAAAAATCAGCAAGCCGTGAGTGGCGTATTCCGGTGTCAACACAAGGTCATGGCTGGCCATGATGATGGCCTTGTGCGATTGCTGGCGCAAAAACTCCAGCACCCGCAAGCGAAAAGCCATATCAAACTGGCCCAACGGTTCATCCAGCAGCAACAAAGGGGAATCCTGAATCAGGCTGGTCGCCAGTTCCACCGCCCGCCGCTGGCCACCGGACAAATGGGCCAGAGGCCGATGGAGCCATGCGGACAAGCCCAAAGCCTGAATCACGATTTGTTGCCACTGCTCAGATGCCTGACTGCCCCAGGCATAGCTGCCCATGTGCAAGGCTTCAGCCACACTACATGGCGGCGTGGCTTCCTGGGACTGTGGCAAATAACTCACCTGTCGCGCCCGGCCACGGCTGCGCCAATGTTTCAAAGGACGGCCTGCCAGCTCAAGGTCACCGGTAAAGTCCGCATGCAAGCCGGCCACGGTTTCCAGCAGGGTGCTTTTGCCACAACCATTGGCCCCGGCCAAAAGCCAGAACTGGCCGGTTTGCACGTGCCAGTCCAAGGGCTCAAAAAGCGCCTTGTGGGCACGCTTTACTTGCAGCTTGCGCGTTTTCAGAAGTGCTGCCATCCGCTTTTCCTGCGTTGCAACAGCATAAAAAACACCACGCCCAGCAAGGCGGTGATGGCGCCGGCCGGTAATTGCACCGGCGCTGCCATGCTGCGCGCCAGGGTGTCAGCCAGCAGGACAACAATAGCGCCATTCATGGCAACGGCGGGCAACAAATAGCGATGGGAAAAACCCACCAGTTGGCGAGAAATATGTGGCACCATCAAACCCACAAAACCAATGGGGCCTGACAGACTCACCGCTGCGGCCACCAGAACGGCGGCCGTGAACAGTAAAGTCAGGTTCAGCGCCGCCACAGACACGCCGGTTTTTTCTGCAAAACGATTGCCGCGCGCCAATACATCCAGTTCGCGCCAGCCCCGGCCAAGGCCCAGCACAACCAGAATCACCAGCGCCAGTGGCCACCAGCGCAGGGGGCTATGTGATAAATCACCCATCAGCCAAAACAGCAAGGATTGCGTTAATGTTTGCTTTGACAGCACCAGGATAATACTGATGAGCGCCGAAAATCCGAATGAAAGCATGACACCATTGAGCAAAACCCGCTCAATGTGCCGCAAATATCGCCAGGATAAAACCAGCAATGCAAACAACGCCAGGGCAGCGCCTGCCAGGCTGGCCAGCATAACCGGCACCGTCAAGCCCAAGGCGCTGGCCAGCAAATAGCTCAGGGCCGCCCCGGAAGACACTCCGAGAATATAGGGGTCCGCCAGAGGATTCTTGAAAAGATTCTGCACCACCACACCGGCCACAGCCAGCAGTGCGCCCACATTAACGGCTGTCACCACCCGCGGCCAGCGTAACTGCCAGATAATGGCCGCCGTTGTGTGGTTCGTGTTCGAGGTCCATAACACCGTCGGATGGGAAAACCCGTCTCCACCCCACAACAGTGCCGCAGGCACCAGCATGACCAGCACAACGAATATTAAACCCAAACGCAGCATGGGCTTCACCGGGCAATTAACACCTCAACACTGGTAATGTCTCGACGGGCCAGATTGAACTCCGCCATGCCGGTAACATAATGCACTTCCACAATCACCGTGTCACCGGTCACCTGCCGCACCACACCGTTAATCACCCGCCCCTTGCGTGTCCGCAGACGGGCTTTTCGCCCTACAGCCTCAGTCAGGTCATCCACACGGCGGTACCGCGCCACTGTGCCGCCAATCACCTTTTTAACCGTTAAACGATGCTTGTCTTTGGCCTTGCTTGCGTGCTGTTGTCTGGCTTGCTTCTGCCGAAGAACATCCTCGCGATAGGCCTGAACCAGAACATCAGCATCCACCTTGTCGTAAGAAATGGGCTGCAAGTGAACGGGTTCCGGGTCGCTTTCGCCCAAACCCACGGCAATGTCCGACTGGGCAAGGAACACATTTTGCGGCATGGAGAACAGTTCATCCAGATAAATGGTTTTCCCCAAATGAAACTCGGCAAAAAACTCTGCCTTGGGCAACAAGGTGCGCTGATACCAGTTCAGCAGCTTGTCTGGCAGTTCCTTGCCCGCCAAGGTTCGTATCAGGTTTTGTACGATTTGCGCGCTGTTTTTCCGATAAGCGCCAAATGAGCCCTGATAGCGCTGGGCACACAGTTGATTGCGACGTTCATTAAAACCGTTGTCCTGGTGATAATAAAACAAGTCCTTGAGTAAAAAGTCCTCAAAGGAAAACTCGTTGCGACCCACCGCTGATTTCATTTGCCCTGACCAGGAGGACATCCACAGATTCTCCGCTTCCGTATCCGCCTGAAAATCAATGCTGTCATCGCCATTGTGTTCGTAGAAAAAATTCAGGTTATAAGTCACCGGTTCACCCTGCATAATGGCTTGCCATTGGGACAGGCTAAAAGCCCAGGGCGCATTGTCACCACAACCAGGCGCGCCCAGATAGCCCACCACAGCTGGCCAGTAACCCCGCTCTATCAAGGCTTGCTGAAAATCCTGAGGCCCATGGGGTTGCAGGCGCACCCCTTCCAGCTTGATGTTCATATGCCGGGGCAAATAGTGACGCAATTCATCAAGACTGGCCTTGAACAGAAACAGCGGGTCCAAACTTAAGGTAATGTCATCGATTTCCACACGCTGACGGAAACCCGCCGGCTGAAAGCTCACATCCCGGATGTGAACCGTGCCTTCGGTGTCACTGCTGATACTCGACCAGTCCCACTGGCCAGCGGCTGATGCCGTTTCAGCCAGGTTGTCCACCAGAATGGAGGCCCGCTTGTTGGACTGCCACAGGGACAGGGCAAACACGACAACGGCCAGAACGATAAGGCCTGCAAAGATTTTTTTTAAGGTGGTTAACATGGTGCTGACTAGCGCTCTCCAAAAGCTGACAAGGCGTCACGCGACGAGTGACGGCAACTCAACCGGTGACAAGGCTACATGACCGGCTCGGCAAAACCGGCAAAAGCGCTGATAATTATGGTCTGAATCTGCTTGGATGACAAATTCACACCCGGAAAACTGCCCACTGGCCGGTAGTTTCGATAAAAATCCGGGTGTCCAGGCTCCACCGCCGGGTAAGGTGACAATAATTCGTAGCTGCTGGAATAGCGAAAAGGCCACACATCAAAGACCGGCAAGGCGCGTGACAGGCTGGCAATCAATCCGCTGAAGGCGCTCCACAACGGCACTTGTTGCTTAGGCGCCACCACCCAGCTGTTTTCCGGATCGGTATCGCGTTTGATGGCGGTTTTCAGCGCCTGCGCCACGGCCGCTGACCTGATAATCAAACCCGCTTCCGTATTCAGGGTATCTGAACGGTGATCAAAATTGTGCGAGCCAATCAAAGACAGGTAATTGTCAATGACAAAAGATTTCGCATGCAGGCCAAAACGGGTATTTTCATTCACCACCGGTGAGGCGAACATCTCACGCCAGTAGCCGGGTTTGGGCTTGTACTCGTAGATCAGCAAACCCAGCCGCTTGAGATAACGCCGCTTGTGTTTGAAGGAAATGGCATACACATAAAAGGCGTCCGTAGAGGCCAGACTGTTGGTCGACACCAGCAAACGAATATCCGGGTGTTGACGGCGCAATTTTTTCAAGGCCCGGTAGGCCTTGCGGCTCAGCACCAGATAAGGGGTTTGCATAATGACTTCCTGCCGTGCCGAAAGCATCAGGTCGCGAATCTCCCTGCTCAGGGCCTTGTTGGCCTGTTTGCCACTGCGACTGCGAACCACCTTGTCCGGCGAGTCGCTAAAATAACGAACTGAATCAGCCCGCAAGGCGGTATCGACAAATTTTTGGCGGATGAGGGCATAGTCAAAAGTCTGAATCACCATTTGACGGGCATGCGGCGCCAGGGGTGTGTTCCATTCCGAATGATTGCGCTGGCCGTTCAGGATTCGCTGGCTGACATCATCCAGATGTTCCAGCGCAACGCTGTAGGGGTGAGCCCAAAATTCATCAAAGGACTCTTGCACTTGCGCGGCCGCCGCACCCACCACCAGTGCATCCCGATCCCGGTAATTAAAGGCCGGATCCCAGTCAAAGTAGCGGTCCTGATAATTACGCCCGCCGGTGATGCCGTAGCGTCCGTCCACCAGAAAAACCTTGTTATGCATGCGTCGGTTAAGGCTGGAGAGGCAGCAAGCCAGTGCGCTGAAAAAGTCAAACTTGGAGGTATGCGCTTCCCGGAACACCGGGTTAAACAGCTTGATACGAAGGTTTTTATGGAGTGTCGCCAGCTCCGACAACAGCCAGGTATTGTCCATGGAAAACAACTGGTCGATGATGACATTGACCTGGACACCCCGGCGGGCGGCGGCCAGCAACTCCTGCAACACCAGATGACCGGCTTCGTCATCCACCCAGATAAATGTTTGGATATCAATGCGACGCTGGGCCGCTTTAATCAGGTGCAGACGCAATAACAAGGCATCCGTGCCTTTTTCCAGCAAAACCACTCGCGGGCGGCCATCGTACTGGTAATCGCGCCATAGCTGTTCCAGTGGCGTATCCAGCGCGCACCGCCTGGCATCAGCGGCCGGGCAACTGCTGTCAGCGCCTTTGGCAATCTGCATGGTTTCATCCACCCGCTTGAGAAACGCCGGTGACTGGTGACAGGCAGAAAGCACGACGACAATGAGTAACACGGTCGCCCATTGACTGTAGCGAGTCGCCAGAGAATTCATACCGGCCAGTACCATGTTGTCAACCGCCAGTGTGGCGGCGCCACCACAACCAGGTTGTCGACGGCCTGGGTTAGATGCAGGCACAACATCAACTGCTGGTTATTCTCATAGAGCCAGATCAGGGTCTCTGCAGGTCCGCTTTCCACCATGGCTTCCTCGATCGCAACGGGTACCGGTTTTTGCAATGACAACCACAAACGTCCACCGTGCCGTTTGGTCATGGCTTCCTTTGCTGTCCACAAGGCATAAAACGCCAGTGTCTGGTCTGTACCTCTTAGCCTTGCCAAAGCGGCTGTCTCCACCGGAGAAAAATAGCGACGCGCGATTTTCATTAAAGGGCGACGGGACTGAACTTTCTCCATATCCAGCCCCACATCGGTTTGCCCCGGCGCCACCAGCAGCGCCAAATGTCCCTGGCTATGGGTATAGGAGAAGCCCCAGTTCACGCCAGACCATTGCGGTTTGCCATTGGCCGAATACACAATGGCGTCATCCGCCATCGGCTGGCTGGTGATCCGCGCCAGTTGTTGCCGCATCCACTGCCGTCCGGCGCGGCGCGCCTGGTGCAGGTCTTTTACGGGGCCCGGCTGATGTATACACAAGCAAGGGTGTCGTTGACAAGTAAGCGCCGTCGAAGTGATTTCAAGCCGTGGCGAGGATGACCGGCTACTACTGCGCGCCTGTTGAACTTGCTGTTCCATGCTGGTTTTCCTTTCCGTTTGTTTACATGTTCAGGCTGCGTCCGCCATCCACAACCAGAATATGGCCAGTGACATACTCGGCAGTGGCCAAAAAATAAACTGCTTCGGCAATGTCCTGGGGCGAGCCTGTGCGGCCCAGGGCGATGCGGCTTAATATGTCTTGTTGGCTCTGATCTGTCAATTCCGTGTTAGCGTTGCTTTCTTCCGGCCACAAAATACACCCCGGCGCCACACCATTGACCCGCACATGCGGCGCCAGTTCCTTGGCCAGGGATTTGACCATCATGGCATTGGCGGCTTTGGCCATGGAGTACACCGGATAGCCCTTCAGCGGCTTGTCCGCATGAATGTCGACCAGGTTCACAATACTGCCACGATGTCTGGCCAGTTCATCCCCAGCGGCCTGGGAAAGTAACAGGGGGCCGGCCACATTGCTGTCAAATAATTGCTGAAAATCATCAACGCTGATTTGACCCACTGGCGTTGGAAAAAATGCCGAGGCATTGTTGACCAGCAGATCCAGCCGTCCGGCGGCTGTCATGACCGAGTCCATCAGCGCCTGATAGTCGGTGTGCAGGCTTAAAGGGGCCTGAATGGCATGGGCACTGCCAGGCCGCTGTGTATTGAGTGCTGCCAGCAGCGCTTGCGTTTGCGCCTTCGATTGCCGATAATGCAGCACCACGTCATAACCTTTGTCATGCAAATAGCGGGCGATGGCCGACCCCAAACGTCGCGCCGAACCGGTCACCAGCGCCACCGGTGCCGGTGACCGCGCCTTGCCTTCGGATATCTGATGATGACTACCCATGAAGTTCCTGCTGATGTCAAAGCCCTGAGTGTAGCATTGCGTGAACGGATACAACACCAGATTCGCCAAGACGGCTCCATACCTTTTTCCCGCTTCATGCACATGGCCCTGTACGAGCCTACGCTGGGCTACTATTCCGCCGGCTTGCCAAAACTGGGTGCCGCTGGCGATTTTATCACCGCCCCGGAGTTGGGTCCGCTTTTCGCCAATGGCTTTGCCAATGCCTTTTCCCCGCTGTTATCCATGCTGCGCCAGCCAGTCATTGTTGAGGTGGGCGCAGGCAGCGGCGCTTTTGCGCGCGATGTCCTGGTGGCGCTGCAGGCGCAAGATACACTGCCAGAACACTACTGGATTCTGGAAACCAGCGCGCATTTGCGCCAGGTGCAAAAAGACAACTTAAGCACTTTGCCCGCTGACTTGCGCCGCCGTGTTCACTGGCTGGATACACCGCCCCAGGAAGCGTTTGAAGGCATTGTTTTCGCCAATGAGGTCATCGACGCCTTGCCTGTTGAGGTCTTTCGGCGAAACCGCCAGTGCGCCAATGGCTATGAACGCCTGCATGTCCAACTGACCGACTCTGGGTTTGGCGATCACTGGCTGCCCATGGACAAAAACCTGGCCGCCCAGATACCTGAACTGTGCCAGGCGCTGGATGATGGTTATCGCTCGGAGTTTCTGCCGCAACTGGCGCCCTGGATCCAGGCCATCACTGCCCAGTTACGCAAAGGCGGCGTTTTTTTGGTGGACTATGGCTACAGCCGCCGGGATTTTTACCACCCTGACCGGGCTTGCGGCACACTGGTTTGTCACCATCGCCACCAGGCCAATTTCGACCCCTATCAGCAGATTGGTCTACAGGACATCACGGCATTTGTGGACTTTACCGCCGTGGCCGAGGCGCTGGATGGTGCGAATCTGGGTGTGGAAGGCTTTACCACCCAAGGCGCTTTCTTGCTGGAAAATAGCATTCAAGCCAACCTTGGTTCGGCCGACTCAGCACATTACAGCCAGTACTACCAGCGCGCCAGCGAGCTGAAACAGCTGGTGCTGCCGTCGGAAATGGGCGAGAAATTCAAGGTCATATGGGCATCTGCGGGCCTGGATTCCGAAGAATCCGCCCGGATCCCCGGATTTTCGTCAGATTTGCTTTACACCCTGTAATGATAAGTTTGCGTCGTACAATTTTATGGGCACTGGGCTGGGCGATGCTGGCTGGCATCATTTGGCTTTCTCTGGCGCCATTGCCCGCCAACACGCTGGCCATCCCTGGCTCGGACAAATTGGCTCACTTCTTTGCCTGGGCGGTAGTCAGCCTCTGGTTTCTGCTATTGGCCCGTTCGTACCACCTGTACTGGCTGGCCGCCCTGATAACCATCAGCGGACTGCTGGAAGTGGCCCAGTCTTTCACCACCTATCGCAGCGGCGACTGGCTGGATTTTGCCGCCAATGGCAGTGGCGCACTCACCGCCTGGTGGTTATTGCCGCTGGTTGCGGCCACCCGCCTGGCCACCTGGTTATTCTCCGAGCAACAATCGCCGCGCCGCTAAACCCCGCTTTTTTCTTGTAAAAACCACGTTACAATGCCTGCCATGAATGCAGCCAAATCCACCCCGCCTGCCAGCGGCGGTAAATTACAAATCATCGTACCGGTCTACAATGAGCAAGCGGTCATACCCGCTTTTATGCAGCGCCTGCATGGCGTGCTGGACCATGAGCCAATCAACTGGAGTGTGCTTTTTGTCAATGACGGCTCGACTGATGACACCTTGCAGCAATTACAACGTCTGAACCAGCAAGACAAGCGCGTGGGCTATATCAACCTGAGCCGCAATTTCGGCAAAGAACACGCCATGACCGCCGGTCTGGATCTGTGCGATGCGGATGCGGTGGTGATTATGGATGTGGATTTACAAGATCCGCCGGAGCTGATTCCCGAGATGCTGAGCCAGTGGCGTAACGGCTTTGATGTGGTCTATGCCACCCGCCGCGAGCGCCATGGCGAGTCGGCCCTGAAAAAGGCCACCGCCCATGGTTTTTACCGGCTGATGAATCGCCTGGGGGAAATTCCCATTCCCCGGGATACCGGCGATTTTCGCTTGCTGTCACGCCGCGCGGTGGCGGCCTTGCGGCAACTGCGGGAACGTAACCGTTTTATGAAAGGTTTATACGCCTGGATTGGCTATCCGCAAACCAGCGTGCTGTTCGACCGCCAGCCGCGGGCCGCCGGTCACAGCAAGTGGAATTTTGGCAAACTCTGGCGCTTCGCCATGGATGGCATTACCGCCTTTTCCACCGTGCCTTTGCGCTTTGCCACCTGGATCGGCCTGGGCGTTGCGCTGTTCGCCTTTGTGTACGGGCTGATTATTATCATTAAAACCCTGCTTCATGGCAGCGACGTGCCCGGCTATCCTTCGCTGATGACAGTGATTTTGTTTCTTGGCGGCATTCAGCTCATGGCCCTTGGCGTGATTGGCGAATACCTGGGCCGCATGTTCAGCGAAACCAAGCAACGCCCCTTGTATCTGGTGGAGTCGATACAGCCGGCGGATAACGACCGCTGAACAATCGCCATCAGGCCTGCTGGTCAATCACGCCGGCGGCCTGTTTCTGCAAAGCCTGCTGCACACTGCGGCGCGCGGCGGCGAAGGAAAACCACTGCTCGACATTTTTCAGCCCATTGGCCGAGAGTTTTTCCCACAGCGCCTGATCCTGATACAGCCGCACCACGGCAGCGGCGAAATCCGCTGGTGTTTCCGCGTTCAGCACATCCGTTTCATGCGCCGTATGCATGCCTTCGGTGGCCACACCGGTGGCCACCACCGGCTGACCGTATGACATGCTCAAATTGACCTTGCCCTTGACGCCAGCGCCAAAACGCAAAGGCGCCACCGCCAGACGGCAACCGTCCAGAAACGGCGCCAGATCCGGCACAAAGCCGTGAAACACCACGCCTTCTTCCGCACCCAAGGCACGAATTTCGTCGGGCGCCTTGGAGCCAATCAAATGAAAGCGCATCTGCGGCAGTTGCTTGCGAATCCGTGGCCATATCTCTTTGACAAACCATAAGGCCGCATCCACATTGGGCGTATGCTGGAATCCACCCACAAACATCACATCACGCCGTTGGTCAAAAGGCCGTCTGCATCCGGGAATTTCATGGATATTGGACAGGACATCAACGCGGGCTGCCGGTAGCGCCTTTTCCAGTAATTGCTGCTCATAAGGGCTGACCACCCAGGTCACATCCGCCTGCTTGATGCAGGATTGTTCCCGCAAACGGGTTTTCTCCGCCAGACGCGCCAGCTTGGGATTATCAGCCAGTTCCGCCTGGCGGGCTTCCCGCACATAGTGCAAATCCACCGTATCGAAAATCACCTGAGCCTGGGGCGCATAATGCCGCACCAGCGGCAACAAGGGCTCGGCCACGTAGTAGCGGCTGAGAATCACCGCATCCAGCAATGTTCCCTTGTCACGCAGATAATCCATGGGATTTCGCACAAAGGGGTGATACAGACACTCCACGCCCATGTGCTGTAGCTGCCGGGTATAGGCCCCGGCATGCGCCAGATTCTCCGGCATGAATATCACGTGGTAACCCAGTTCACGCAAGATACGGATTAAATTCATCATCCGCAAGCTGCCGGAATCCTGATCCGGTGTCGGTGTGGTGGCATCGGCAATCAGCACCCGCGGCGGTTGGCCATGAATGCGGGCCCATTCGATATCACTGCCTGGCGCCGGCTGCCGCGCCAGGGCCTGCGCCCACTTTTCGGCAAATTTTTTCTGGTTAATCGCCTGGAAACGCTTGGTCCCGCTGGTAATGTCCGTGCCCGAGGAGACACCTTCAAAATGTACCACCTGCGATGCCGGCTGGTAATAGACGCTCTTGCCGGCCTGGCGCACGGCAAAGGCCAAATCCGTGTCTTCGTAATAGGCGGGTTTATAGCGGGTGTCGAAACCACCCAGGTGGTCAAACAGGGCTTTGGGAATCATGATGCTGGCGCCGGAACAATAATCCACCGCCCGCACATGGTTACACTCCGGCGCCTGCGGGTTCTGGTTGCGGCCATAGTTCCAACCACTGGCATCGCTGAAGACAATTCCCCCGGCTTCTTGCAATCGACCGTCCGGGTACAATAACTGGCTGCCTGCCACACCAGCATCCGGGTGGCTCTGAAAAATATCCAGTAACGCATCCAGCCAGTCATCCCTAACCATGGTGTCATTATTGAGAAACAGCAGGTACTCGCCAGCGGCCAGCGCCGCGCCGGTGTTACAGGACTCAATAAAGCCGCCATTATGCGGCTGGCGGTGATAACGAACACCAGAGATCAACGCCATTTTTTCTTTTGTTTCATCTGTGGACGCATCATCCACGACTATGACTTCAAAGGGCACGGCGGTTTTTATTCCGGCGATGGAATTCAGGCAGTTCCAGGTGTGTTCAAAGTGGTTATACACCGGAATGATGACGGAAACCCGCGGGGGCGTATCTGTTGCGGTCTTGACGACTATGGGAGAAAAAGTGGTTTCCATCACCGCCACCGCGTCTGCGTCTGCGCCTGGTGCGTGTTCACCCTGAAAATCAGCCCGCAGACGCTGGCGAACCATGTCGATGGTGCCGCGCCAGCCACGGGTTTTCAAACTGCGGGAAAACCGCACCGGCAATCCGGCGGCCTGACGCAACCGGTAGGCCAGCCGGGCCCGGCCATTTTGCACACCGCGACGAACAAATCGCAATGGTTTGGTGATGCGCCAGGATGTGCTGTTGTATACCGCCGCCAGCTCACTTTGCAGACGGCGTATTTCTTCCCCAAGCCGGGCCTGCTCTGCATGAATGACCTGCTTCAGATGCTCCACCTCGGCCTGTTCGGCGGCAATGTGTTTTTCCCGCTCGGCAATGGTGTGCTGCAACTCGACCTGGTGCTTCTTGAGATCATCAATGGCTTCTTCCAGCAGGGTGATGTGCTTTTGTAATTGCCAGGCCCACTGGGTGCGCTCCTCGGTAAGCGACTCACTGGCTTGCAGACGTTGCTGCAATTGCTGAATTGTCCGCCGCTGGTGCGTGCTTCGCTCGGCCAGCTGGCGCTCCCCATAACGCGGCCACAAGAACACCGGCAACGCCTGATGACGGATCTTGATATCCGTTGCATTATCACGGTTTTCTGGGGTTCTGGCGCTTTTCTGCCCGCTGATTTTTTGCCACAAACGCCGGTAGGACTGGTGCGCCTGGGCAAAATTCATGTGACTGAGCCGACGGCTGTTATGGCGCATTTTTTGTATCAGGTCCGGGTTGTCACGCAGGCTTTTCAGGTGCATCAGCACTTCTCTGGCCTGTTTTTGTGGATCCCCAGGTGTCACCAGCAATCCGGTTTCCCCGTCCCGCACGCGTTCACCCAAAGCGCCGATATCCGTGGCAATAACCGGTATGCCGGCTTGTTGCATTTCACTCAGGGTGTAGCTAAATGTTTCGGCGGCCTGGGAAAGCAACAAGGCCACATGCGGGCGCAGCTTCTGCAACCATGCCGGCAATTCCTCATTGCGGTAATCTTCAATGACACGCACCTGCGGTCTGTGGGCGAACTTACGTCCCTGACGGCCAGCGCCCAGCAATATCAGCCGTGCATCCGGTATGTGCTGCTCCCATTCATCCAGTAACGCTTCCAGAACCTCTTGCCCCTTGACCGCATTCACACGACCAGGCAGCAGAACTGTCAAGGCTGATGCTGGATTCGTTGTCTCCTCAGGCTCGTTGTCATCCTTTCTGGCGGTCGCCATGTCCGGCCACGGCGGCATGGCATGCGGCACCTTGTGAATGACTTTGCCAGCCGCGGGCACACCCAGCGCCTGAAGATTTTTCATCGCACTGTCAGAAGGCGCCAGCAAGACCACATTGTCCGCCTGGTAGGCCCGGATCAGCGCCTGATGCCACTGCTGATGTGCATCAGCGGTGATGCCACCAAACACGTCCTGGCGACTCTCGTCCCAGGCCGCTTGCCAGGCCGATTCATCGGGTGGGCACCCGTTCAGGCGCGCATTCAGCAACGGCCAGTGCGGGAAATAGTCATGGAACACGCGCATGGTTGGCAGACCGGTACGCAGACATGCCAGCCCATGGCCAATCACGGAGGACACCAAAACCCGCTCAACCCCAAAAGCCGTAACCACAGACTCAAGCAGGGCCGTATATTCCACATGGTCATCCGCCATAACCCGGATGGGCGCGCCAAGCTCAAAGCGCCGCAATGACAAGCCATTTGTCGCGCCCCAGTGAAGGTTCAAGGCTTCCCCAAAACGGCGCCGGAAGAATTCACCTTCACTGGCCAGAACCAGATGGTGATAGTCGCGTTCCTGACGAATGTACTCGTTGATCCATTTGTTGACTCCGCCTCCCCAGTCCATGGTGATATGCAACATCACCGGCTTGCCATCCAGCCCGGGGAAACCGGTTGGCCATTCCGGCATGGCGCCGGTGTCGCCTTCCAATTCCGGCAAACGGGTCTGCAACCACTCGTGAAAACTTCGCATGGGATGCGCCGGCAAAGGACGCTGATCCCCCACTTTAGGCACGTTTTGGCAACGCAATAGACCTGGTGGCTGCAAAAATACCGTGGTGGCCGCCGAAGCCCGGGACGCAGGCAAACAGGAAAAATCATGGACGGCCAGACGACCATTGTGCACACGCACCACGATTGCATGGGGGCTGATGACTGAAACCGATTGATAAGGCGAGGTTTTTTGATGCAAAAACAGCAGATTGTCCAACTGCTGAAAGGCGTTGCCAAACCGCACGCCCTCAGGCACCGGAGATAATTCATAAACCCCGGTGGTGAGCGCCGAGCTGATGTCATAGTGGCTGTTTTCTGGCAGTCCGGCGCGCAAGCGCGGCAACCAGTGGGGGCCGAAAGCACTTTCAGCATCCACAAACACCGCAAACCGGGTATCCGGCGCCAATTGTTGCTGGATAACCGTCAGGTCCAGCTCCGTGAGCCGGGGGGCTGCCAGCGGCGTTATCCGGCCGGACCAGTCCTGGGGTAAATTCAAGGCGGCCAGCAACCTCTGGCGATCAGGGTTGCTCAACCAGTCCGGGGATAAATGAAAAAGAAAAATATGGGTATGCTGATCGTCAAGCGACGCAGGATGTGTCATGGGCCAGGACGTGATTGGTGACGGCCTATTCTACACCCAAGCGACTGTCTCGCCAATGACCATACCGGTCCCCTGCCAGAGCAATCCTGTCCGGCAGGGAAAAAAGGTGAGCCACAGACATTAACGCGGCAATTTTTGTATATCAAGACTATGACGTTGATACCCGGCAGGCGGCGCAAACAAGGCTGGATCCAGGGACTTGGTGTGAATCGCCTTCAGGGTCACTTCTGTGCCATTGCTTTCATACCGCACCGGCGCCATGTTTTTGGGCATCCCGGCCATCATGCCATCTGAGCTCACCCCGGCGGCTTTGACGATTTTGTGCATCAAATCCATCATGCGGGCAAAGCTGGCGTAGTCTTCCGGCGCAATGCCCAGTTCATCGATGGGAGCCAGGCACACTTCACCTTCATGGCGTTGGTTCATCCGCAATTCGTAAATTGCACAGTGATGTCCCATAACCTGCTCTTTTCTGCCGCTATCCACATACCGGATAACCGGCTTGTCCGCATCCTCGCCACCCATCCCGCCTCCCATTCTTTGTATCATCATTTGCCGCATTTGTTCGCGCTGCGCCGGGGGCATCTGTGCCAACTGGGCTTCCAGTTTCTGCATCATCTGCTCACGCATTTGACCAATGGCCTGAATATCCTTTTCGGTCATCACCACATATTCCTTGTCCTCATGGGCAAGCACCATGTACTGGTTTTTGTCGCTGTCAAAAATGATGCTACCTGGTTTGCCGTCTTTTCCTGATATATCCATCCGCACTCCCCTGGGCGTCAGGTAAATATGGCGACTGCCCTCATCACTACTAAATTCCAGGGTGGTATCGGCCTGAGCCATAAAGCCGAAACCAGACACCAGGAACACCATGGCCCATAATACGCTCGGAGAAAAATTATTTTGTTTCATTGGATACCCCCTCTGACTGATAATACGCTCTGGTCAAAAAACAAGACCGGCCACTACCGGCGCTGAGCGCCAGTGTCACCCATATAAACGCAACAAACTCAAAAAATCGGGCAAAAGAGTCACTACATTGAGCAAGAAGACCACCAGAACGGCCAAAAAAAACCGTCGCCAGTCCGTTCGTCGCGCTCATCGGCGCCGCTGGCCATGGTTTATTATCGGGGTGGCCATTGGTGTGGGAGTGCCTTGGCTGGCTTATCTCGATTATTTGGTCAAAACGGCGTTCATCCACCACCGGTGGCAAACGCCATCCCAGGTGTATGCCGCACCACTCAACTCCTACCAGGGCATGACGCTCAGCCCTGAACGGCTGCAATATCACTTGCGCCAACTGGGTTATCAATCTGTAAAAACCAAACCGGACGCACCCGGCCAGTACCGTCATTGGCGAACAAACACCGGTCACGCATGGGAAATCCATACTCGCGGCTTTCGCTTTGCCGAAGGTCCGCAGGCCCCTCAACAGGTGCGTTTACGCCTGGAAAAAGCAACACCTGATACCCCATGGCAGGTCGAATCCCTGCAGGGCGCCAATGTATTAACCCTGGAGCCGGTGCGCCTGGGCGGGTTTTATTCCGCCACTGGTGAGCAACGGCAGCCTGTCACCTTGTCGCAACTGCCTACCACGCTGATCCAGGGAATCCAGGCGGTGGAAGACCGGCAGTTCAAACACCATCACGGTATCAATCTGGCTGGCATTTTACGGGCAGCCTGGCACAACCTGAAAGCGGGAAAAGTGGTGCAAGGCGGCAGCACCATCACCCAGCAACTGGTCAAAAACCGCTTGCGCACTCCACAACGCAGCTGGCGCCGAAAAATCAATGAAGCCATGTTGGCTGTGTTGCTGGAGCAACATCTGGACAAGGGCGCCATTCTCGAGGATTATCTTAACGAGGCCTATTGGGGACAAAACGGTAAACTGGCGATTCATGGTATTGCCGAAGCGGTCGAGTATTACTTTGGCACGTCTCCCGAGCAACTGGATTTGGCTGAACAAGCCCTGTTAATTGGCCTTGTCAAAGGGCCTTCCTGGTATAACCCCCGGAAACACCCTGAGCGCGCATTACAACGCCGCAACCTGGTTTTACGGCTCATGGCTGATACGGGCATTATCAGTGAGTCAGCCCGCACCAAGGCGGTTAAAAAACCCCTGGGGGTTACGGCCATCGGGCACATAAACACCGGTCTTTACAGCGATTTCCTGCAGTTGGTCAACCAGCGATTGCAGCAGCGTTTTCGACCCGGACAGTTGCAAAATGCCGGCCTGCGAATCTTTACCACTCTGGAACCCTGGGCCCAGCACCAGCTCAACGAAACCCTAGCCCGCCAGGTGCCCAAAGCCGGGGCTGGATTACAGGCAGCGGCTGTGCTGACTCAGGCCCAAAGCGGCGAAATTCTGGCGCTGGATGGTGATGCGCGGCGCATCTCCGGCTTTAATCGCGCTCTTTTAGCCCGGCGCCAGATCGGTTCGCTTATCAAACCTTTTATTTATCTGGCGGGACTGGAACTGTTGCCGGATTTCAGCCTGGATTCGCCCCTGGCGGATGAACCGGTCGCTGTTTCCACCGGCCAGGGCACATCTTGGCGGCCAGCCAATTTTTCCAGACGCAGTCATGGCACGGCGCCAGCCCGGGAGGCCTTACTGCACTCCTGGAACCTGGCCACGGTGCACCTGGGGTTGAGAATCGGGCTAAAGCCTTTGGCCGACTTTCTCCAGCACCTGGGGCTGCAAACACCCCGGCAGGTGCATCCCTCCCTGTTTTTGGGGGCAATAGATCTCAGCCCGCTGGAAGTGACGCAGCTTTATCAATTGCTCGCCTCCCGGGGCAGCCAAAACAAAACCGTGGCTTTGCGAGCGGTCACCGATACGCACGGCCGCCCCCTGTTACGCATGAAACCATCCAAACCGCCAATACTCAAGCCTGAACATCTGCAGCAGATTTTGCGGGTCCTGCACCAAATCACCTTCTCAGGCACTGCTGCCAGCCTTCAAAAATGGCCAGAATTACAAGGCCCGCTGTTCGGAAAAACGGGCACCACCAATGGAGGCCGCGATAACTGGTTTGCCGGCTTCAACCCACGCTATCTGCTCACCGTTTGGGTGGGGCGTGATGACAACAAGCCCACCGGGCTGACCGGAGCCAAAGCCGCCTTGCCGGTATGGGCCGAAAGCATGCTCGCGCTCCAGGAAAGCCGTTAGCACCACCCAGATTTTCCGGGCAAAAAAATCCCCGCTGACGCGGGGATTTACAGAGACGCCACAACAAAGTTTATGCTGCCTTGTCACCGGCTGCCAGACGACACGCCTCGCGGTTAAAGTAGTCGAAGGGAAACTCATCCACAGCAACAACCTCCATGACGTGCTCTCGCACTTGCTTCAACTGGTCATACTCTTGTGGATTGATCACGCCTTTGTCCAGCGCCTCATCCAGTTGCTTCAACGGATGCAGGGACATAATGTCACCGGCTTTAGCCGCCTTGTAAATTCGGCGTTCCAAAGGCTCGGTTTCAATCACTTCCTCCAGTACCTGATTCAGGAAAGCCACCTGGTTATGCGGAGAGACATCTTTATCACAGCCGTCGGTTAATCGCTTGCGCGCTTCATTCGGGTTCAACACCAATGAGGCGACTTTATGCCCCAAACGATCTCCCGGCGGCAGCTCATGGGTGCCCAGCGGGAAGATAATCCGCCGCAAAACAAAGCCCACCGCTTTGTTGGGAAAATTCCAGCTCAGCAGCTTCAAAGCCTGCTCAATTTCGTAAAAATGATGATGCAAGGCCCAAGCCACAATGGGCTGGTCGGCTTTTTGCTCACCCTGGTCGCGGTAACGTTTTAACACGGCCGAGGCCATATACAAATGGCTCAGCACATCGCCCAGGCGGGCCGAGGTTTTTTCCTTTTTCTTCAACGCACCGCCAAGGGTCAGCATGGCCACATCAGCCGCCAAACCAAAGGCCGCGCTATAGCGGGTGATTTTGGCATAAAACCGCCGGCTGAAGCCATCGCCTGGCACCTGCTCCAGGCGCCAGGTGCCCAGCCCCTGGAAGAAAGAGCGAACGGCATTGCTGTAACTGTAACCAATATGCTGCCACAGCACCTCGTCAAATTTTTCCAGCCGCTGCTGCGGGTCTTCGATATTGGCCGCTTCCATTTCCTTGAGTACGTACGGATGACAGCGAATCGCACCCTGGCCAAAGATAATCATGCTGCGAGTCAGGATATTGGCGCCTTCTACGGTAATGGCAATGGGCGCGCTCATCCAGCCACGGCCCAGATAGTTTTTTGGCCCCATTTGAATGCCTTTGCCACCATGAATATCCATGGCATCACGGGCCACTGCCCGACCCATTTCAGTGGTATGGTATTTGGCGATGGCTGAAGGCACCGCCGGACGCATGCCCTGATCCACCGCCAAGGCGGTCATACTGGACAAGGCAGCACTGGAATACGTGTAGCCCACAATACGGGCCAGGGCTTCTTCAACACCTTCAAAGCGACCAATGGGCATATTGAACTGCTTACGGATACGGGCATAGGCGCCAGTGGCGTAAACCGCCATTTTGGCGCCGCCTGTGGCATTGGAAGGCAGGGAGATTGAACGACCCACAGATAACTGCTCCACCAGCATGCGCCAGCCTTCGCCCACCATTTTTTCGCCACCAATCAAGTAGTCCATGGGGATGAAAACATCCTTGCCTCGCACGGTGCCATTTTGGAACGGCACATCCAGCGGCAAATGCCGGTTACCCACTTCCAGGCCCTCGGTATCGCGCGGAATCAGCGCCAGGGTAATGCCGAGGTATTTTTCACCCCCCAGCAAGCCATCCGGGTCCTCGAGCTGAAAAGCCAGGCCAATGACCGTGGCCACCGGCGCCAGAGTAATGTAACGCTTGTCAAAATTCAGCCGGATGCCTAAAACTTCCTGACCATCGATTGTCTGCTTGCAGACCACGCCGGTATCAGGAATGGAGGTCGCATCAGATCCCGCTGTGGGCGCGGTCAGGGCGAAACAGGGAATTTCTTCACCCACGGCCAAACGCGGCAAGTAATAATTTTTTTGTTCTTCGGTGCCATACTCCTTGAGCAATTCCGCAGGGCCGAGAGAGTTGGGTACGGCCACATGAGAAGCCACAACAGTGGAACGACTGGCCAGCTTCTGCAACACCGCCGAATGCGCCACAGCGGAAAATTCCAGCCCGCCATATTCTTTGGGAATAATCATGCCGAAAAACTTGTTCTTTTTGATAAAGTCCCACATTTCAGGAGGCATATCGCCTTTTTCGTAGCAGATTTCCCAATCATCGATCATGGCGCATAACTCGCGCACTGGCCCATCCATAAAGGCTTGCTCTTCTGCACTGAGCTTGGGCGCAGGTATCTGGTGCAGCTTGTCAAAGTTGGGCTTGCCGCTGAAAATTTCACCATCCCAGCCCACATCACCGGTCTCCAGCGCCACGCGCTCGGTATCAGAAAGCTTTGGCAAAGATTTTTTGTAAAACACCAGAAAAGGTTTTGTCAGATATTGCTGGCGCGTGGGCTTGTGCAACAAAACAAAAGCCAGCGCCGCAAAGGCCAGCCAGGCCAGCAAAATAGAAAACCAGCCGGCATCCGTATACCAGGACAGAACCAATAACACCACGGCACTGGCAATGGTCCAGGTTTTCAAAGAAGTTTTCAGGTAGGCGCATACGAATGACACCAGCACCACCGCCCCGATAAGCAACAAAAAATTCATGAGTTCTCTCCAGATTAGCCAACATACTGTTGCGTACGGCTTAGAGTATAGTCAAATTCCCTAGCCAGTCAATACGCCACCGTATGGAAATTTTGGGGCAATTCCCCTATACTGACCGTCACAGCCGATAAATAATGACAGCCTGCTTATGAATAAACGCCAAAACGCTGCCAGAAAATCAGAAAAACAAAAAAAATCCCTTTCCACCGCCGACTGGGAAGAAGCCGCCCTGGATGTCATTGCCCATCAGGGCATTTCCCAGGTGGCCGTTGAGCCGCTGGCCAAGTTACTCGGGGTTACCAAAGGCAGTTTTTACTGGCATTTTTCCAACCGGCTGGATTTGCTCAAAGCCGCCTTGAAGCGCTGGCGGGAGTCAGACCGGTCCATTATCGAGCGGGACATTCTCAGTATTGAAGACCCGTTAAAACGCCTGAAAGCCTGGTTCAATCTGAGCGCCCAGCCCTTACGCTCACACCTTATTTACAGCACATTATTGGCTGATCGCCAACATCCTGTGGTGGCCAAAACCCTGAAAGAAATCACCGTGGAACGGCTGGCGCACCTGCAACAGGCTTACCGGGATCTGGGTTATGAACCGGAACAAGCGCGTCAACAGGCCTTGCTGGCCTACTCGGTCTATGTGGGTTACCTGCACATGGCAAAAACCCTCCACGGTCGCTTGCAAGACAGCGAAGCCATTGAAAAATACGCCCAATATGTGGCTGAACAACTCATGCCAAAACAAACATCACAAAAGCCTGCCTGAATCTGTTTTGGGTTGATTTTTCTATCGCGCAGGAGTAAGGTTGCGGCCTGTTTTATTGCCTTTGTTTATGCACTGAGACCTGATATGCCTACCACTCACCCTGAGCTGGCCCGCTGGGTCGATGAAGTCGCCCGCCTGACCCGTCCCGATATCATTCACTGGTGCACCGGCAGCCCTGAGGAAGCCGATGCCCTGACGCGCCTGATGCTGGAAAAAGGCGAATTTATCGAACTGAACCAGGAAACCCACCCCGGATGCTATCTGCATCGCTCTGATCCACAGGATGTGGCGCGGGTAGAGCATCTGACCTTTATCTGCACGCCTGAAAAAGAGGATGCCGGGCCAAACAATCATTGGATGGCGCCAGACGAGGCCCACGCCAAAATGGACGCGTTGTTTGACGGCTGCATGCAGGGCCGAACCATGTATGTCATTCCCTACTGCATGGGCCCCATTGACTCGCCTTTATCCCGTTGCGGCGTGGAAATCACCGACAGCCCTTATGTGGTACAAAACATGCGATTGATGACACGCATGGGTACGCCCGCTTTGCGTCGTATCGAGGCGGAAAACGGCGATTTTGTCAAAGGACTGCACTCCATCGGCGAACTGGACCCGGAACGCCGCTTTATCATGCATTTTCCTGAGGAATTAACCATAAAAAGCTACGGCTCAGGCTATGGCGGCAATGCCTTGCTGGGAAAAAAATGCCATGCCTTACGCATTGCCTCCCATCAGGCCCGCAATGAAGGCTGGCTGGCCGAGCACATGCTGATTCTGGGCCTGGAAAGCCCCGAAGGCAAACAATATCATATTGCCGCGGCCTTTCCCTCGGCCTGTGGCAAAACCAATCTGGCCATGCTGATACCGCCCCAGGAATACAAAGGCTGGAAAATCACCACTGTGGGCGATGACATTTGCTGGATGCGACCTGGTGAAGACGGCCGGCTCTGGGCCATCAACCCCGAAGCCGGTTTTTTTGGCGTGACGCCGGGCACTTCAGCCACCACCAACCCCAATGCCCTGGCCATGCTCGACAAAGACGCCATTTTCACCAATGTGGCTGTCACGGCCGACAACCAGCCATGGTGGGAAGGCAAGGACGATCAAGTGCCGGTCACAGACTGGAAAGGCCAGCCCTACAACCCGGACAACGGCCCGGCGGCACACCCCAATTCCCGCTTTACCGTGGCCCTCAAACGCTGTCCCAGTTATTCCGAGAAAGCCGAAGATCCGCAAGGCGTGCCCATTGACGCGATTATTTTCGGCGGCCGCCGCGCCACCCTGGTACCACTAGTCAATGAGGCGCGCAACTGGAACCATGGGGTGCTCATGGGCGCCACTGTGGCCTCGGAAACCACGGCCGCGGCCACCGGGAAGGTGGGCGTGGTTCGCCGTGACCCCATGGCCATGAAACCCTTTTGCGGCTATCACTTCGGGGACTATTTCCAGCACTGGGTCAACATGCAGGAGAAAGCGAAAAATCTGCCCAAGGTGTTTACCGTCAACTGGTTCCGCAAAGACACCGACGGCCGTTTTATGTGGCCTGGCTTTGGCGACAACATGCGCGTGCTGGAATGGATTATCAAACGCATTGAAGGCCAGGTGGAGGCCGAGTCCACCCCCATTGGTTTTATGCCAAAAACCGGCGACCTGAATACTGACGACCTGGACATTGACGCTGACACGCTGGCCGCCCTGTTCACTGTGGATAGCGAAGGCTGGCGCCAGGAAGTGGCCGATATTGATGACTTTCTGGCTGAATATGGCGACCGCGTGCCTGAAGAAATTCGGGTTGAACTGGAAACAACACGACAAAAGCTGGCCTAGGGCCGTTTTCAACAAACAAAAGGCCGCGTCAGCGGCCTTTTTGATGCCCACATTGACTATATCATAGACAAACCCGGCACTCGCAGATTTAGCAAACCGTCTCTGGCGCATGATTCTGCCGCAACCGCACCGGCCCCTGTTTCTCCGGGCGCTTGCCGGTTACGCTGGCATAATAGTCGGCAATTTTCTGCATATCGCGCTGGCAATCGCCCGAAAGCTCTATATATCCGCCGATACCCACGCGCTTGCGGCCAAAGTCCAAATGCCCCAAAGCCACCGGCACGCCTGCCTGGCGGGCAATGTGATAAAAACCGCTTTTCCAGTAAGGGGTCCATGAGCGTGTGCCTTCTGGTGTCAGCGCCAACACAGTGCCAGGGTGGCTGGCGAAATAAGCGGCCATTTGCCGGCTGAGATTGTCACGCTGGCGGCGATCCACCGGAATGCCGCCCAGCGCGCGGAAAAACCAGCCATAAGGCGGCGTGAACAAGGTGTGTTTGCCCAGCCACTTGAAATCCAGCCCCAGGGCCCACTTGGCCAGAATACCCACGGGAAAATCCCAGTTGCTGGTGTGGGGCGCGGCGATAATCACATAGGAATCCGCCGGCGGCCGGCTGTCATCGAGTCGCCAGCCCCACAAATCCAGCAACCAGCATGCCAATCGCTGCCTGACGGTAAGCCGGGCGCCGTTTTTCGGCATCATGCCGGCTTTTTGAAGCGTTTTTTGTTTTCCTTTTTTTCCGGCGGCACCACTGGTTCGTTTTTCGACGCCACCAGGGTCAGAATATCGTATTGCGCCACAGTTTCATCGTCCTGATTGGTCACTTCCACATCCCAGCGCACCTCGCCATAGCCCTTGCCACGGCGGTAGGATTTCTGTTTGCAGGTCAAACGCACGGTCAAGTCGTCACCCGGATACACCGGCTCCACAAAGCGCAAATCATCCAAGCCGTAGTTAGCCAGCACCGGGCCCGGATCCGGCTGAACGAATAAACCTGCGGCCATGGACACCACAAAATAGCCATGGGCCACGCGACCATCGAAAAACGGATTGGCTGCCGCGGCTTCTTCGTCCATATGGGCATAGAAATGATCGCCACTCAAATCGGCAAACCGCTCAATATCCGCCAGTGTCACCGTGCGAGGTCCGGCCACCAGGGTTTCGCCAATGGCCAAGTCCTCAAAATGCCGTCGGAACGGATGCGCCGGGCCGTGGAAAGTTTTGGCGCCGGGCAGATATTTCTGACAAATATGCGTCAATGTGGTTGGGGAACCCTGCAAGGCCGTGCGCTGCATATAATGCAAAACACCGCGCACCCCGCCCATTTCCTCCCCGCCACCGGCGCGTCCGGGGCCGCCGTGGGTCAAATGGGGCAAAGGCGAACCATGGCCTGTGGACTCGGCCGCCGAATCCCGATTAATCAGTACCAGACGGCCATGATGGCTGGCGGTTAAATTGACCAGTTCGGCCACCTGGGTATCATCCGCGCCAAAAACAGAACCCACCAGCGAGCCCTGACCCTGATTGGCCAGTTCGGCCGCCTGTTCCAGGCTGTCATAAGGCATCAGGGTGCTCACCGGGCCGAAGGCCTCAATATCATGCACGGCGGTTTTTTCCACTGGCTGTTCACACGCCAGCAGAATCGGCGACATAAAGGCCCCGGCTTCGGCGTCCGCCCCGGTCACCGATACCTGGTAGGGATCGCCATACAAAACCTCGCAGCATGTGGACAATTCCGCCACCCGTTGACGCACTTCTTCCCGCTGGGCCCGGGACGCCAGGGCGCCCATGCGCACGCCTTCCGCCTGAGGGTCGCCAATGGTGATTGTATCCAGTCGCGCCGCCACAGCATCCGCCACGGCGGGCAACAACTCACGCGGTACAATGGCGCGCCGGATAGCGGTGCATTTCTGGCCGCACTTGGTGGTCATTTCATTGACGATCTCTTTGACGTAGAGGTCAAATTCCGGCGTTCCCGGCACTGCGTCCGGGGTCAAAATGGAGCAGTTCAGGCTATCGGCCTCCATGGTAAACCGCACGGAGTTTTCCAGCACATTGGGGTGGCTTTTCAGCATTTTTCCGGTGGCCGCCGAACCGGTAAAGGCCACCACATCCTGGCAACCCAGGTGGTCAAAAAGATCACCGGTGGAACCGCAAATCAACTGCAGCGCCCCTTCAGGAACAATACCTGATTCCACCATGCGGCGAAACACCCGCTCAGTCAGATATGCCGTATTGGAAGCCGGTTTGACAATGGCCGGAACGCCCGCCAGCAGCGTCGGGCCAAGTTTTTCCAGCATGCCCCATACCGGGAAATTGAAGGCATTGATATGCAAGCCAACACCCCGCAGGGAAGAACAAATATGCTGACCCAAGAAGCTACCGCCTTTACTGATGTGTTCGGGGTTGCCGTCAATGTACAGGGTGTGATCGGGCATTTCCCGGCGGCCCTTGCCCGCATAGACAAACAAAGTGCCAATACCGCCTTCGATATCAATCCAGGAATCCGTGCGAGTGGCGCCGGTGGCCCACGACAAGTCATAAAATTCTTTTTTATGCGCCAGCAATTCAATCGCCAGCTCCTTGAGCATGCTGGCGCGCTCATGAAAAGTCATGGCCCTTAACGCCGGTCCGCCTGTGGATTTGGCATAGTCCAGCATACCGGCAAAATCCAGTCCTTGAGAAGAAATGCGCGCAATGGGCGCACCGGTAATGGCATTGTGGCATTCCCGAAAACCATCATTGGCACTGTACCACTGTCCTTTGGCATAGGATTGCAAGGTATTCATAGCGTTGAGTCCCCGATTGATTATTTATGTGAGTAAAAGCGGTTCGTGATTGGCTACCGCGACAAATGCCACACGGCACGCACAGTGGCCACCTGTTGTCCGTCGGCGTTAAAAATATGCGCCTCTACCGGATACTCCACGGCCTGCTCAGTCACTTCTGGAATATCAGTCCGGCATTCAGCTGTGAGTTTTCCCCGGGCTTTTTTGTGATAGTCGGCTTCCAGGTGGGTCACAATGCCGCGAATTCCCTCAGGCAACCCCACCAGCATGGCCAGCCCGCTGACCAGTTCCCCAATGTTAATCAGTGCCACGGCGTGCACACTGCGCAAATGGTTGCGAATCGCGCGGCGATCCGCCACTGAAATTTTGGCGTATCCGGGCTCCAGTGTCTCCACCACGGCCTTGATGCTCCCGGAATAAGGCACCATCTGCCCTATTATGCGGCTGAAAATGCGCTTGCCGAAGGGTTTGTTATGGCTCTGGCGCCACAGTTGCAAAAGCCGCTGTCCGGGGGATTCGTTACGCCGTGGGCATTGTTCTGTTTGTTGGCTCATGGCCGGCATTATAGCTTGTCCCGGGCAACGGTGAAACAATCGCCGCTGGTGTTACAATCGCCCCTGCATCAGAGGCTTTTGCCAACCACTCAAAGGGTACCGTCATGTTCAGTCAACATCTTGAGATTGTCCAGCAACACACTGATAACGCTTTGGCCGCCAGCGGCCATGACGGCGTGCTGATTTACGCCAATCATCCCCACAACTATTTTCTGGATGACATGCCATGGCCTTACCGGCCCAATCCGCATTTTGCCTGGTGGGTGCCGGAAGCCGCTAACTATCCCCGTAGTTTCCTGCATTACCAGCCCGGCCGCCAGCCTGTTCTTTATTTGTACCAGCCCCGGGACTACTGGCATTCTGTACCCACGGCGCCCCAAGGGGAATGGGCCAGTCTGTTTGACATTCGCCCTTTTGCCGACCACAGCGAACTGCCGGATTTTTCTTTGCTGAAAAACCATGCCTATATTGGCCAGCCAGAAGTCTCTCCACTGGACGCTAACCAGACCAACCCGGAGGCTGTGTTAAACCCCCTGCACTGGGGACGTTCCTACAAAACCGGTTATGAAGTTGAACAAATTCTTGCCGCCAACAAGCGAGCCCTGAAAGGTCATCAAGCCGCCCGGGACGCCTTTTACGCCGGCAAAAGCGAGTGTGAAACACATCTGGATTACCTGCGCGCCACCGCGCACACCGAAGCGGAACTGCCTTACGGAAACATCATTGCCCAAAACGCCAATGGCGCAATATTGCATTACCAGCAGTTATTGAGAGAGCCTTTCCCCGAGTTTGCCCGTTACTCTTTCTTGATTGACGCAGGCGCCTGTCAGCATGGGTATGCAGCGGATATTACTCGCACCTATGCCTGGAATGAGTCCCCCTTCGATGACATGATCCAGGCACTGGATACCGCTCAGCAACAACTGGTCAACCAGGCCGTGGCCGGACAGTCCTACATTGCCCTGCATGAAGAAGCGCATGTGCATATTGGCGATATTCTGCACGATTTCGAAGTTATCAAGGTGCCCGGCCAGGAAGCCGCCGAAATGGGCCTGACCCAGGTCTTTTTCCCCCATGGTCTGGGCCACTTCCTCGGTTTGCAGGTCCATGATGTGGGCGGCAAACAGGCCGACCCCCACGGCACGCCGATCCCCCAGCCGGAAAAACATCCCTACCTGCGCCTGTTGCGTACTCTGGAAGCCGGCCATGTGCTGACCATCGAACCGGGTATTTACTTTATTCCCTTGCTGCTGGATGCCGCCCGCGACAATGCGCTGGGGAAACACATTCACTGGAACACCGTCGAGCACTTTTTGCCCTATGGCGGCATTCGCATTGAAGACAATGTGCGCGTCGGCACCCATGAAGCCTATAATCTGACCCGCTCTGTGGCCTGAAGGTTAGGCCAGATCCTGCGGGTCAATATCCAGGCTCCAGTGAATACCGGACGGCGGCCTTTTCACCTCTGCAAGGCTCAATAACTGACGCAATAATCGCCGCAAGGCCGGCCGCTGTTGGCTATTGAACAACAGTTGCATGTGGTATTGGTCGCCCTTGCGAAAAACAGGCGCGGGCACCGGCCCCATCACGGCCACCGCCGGATCGGCAGGCACAGCGGCGGCCACAGCCTGCAAAAAGTCATCCAGGTGTTCGGCATCGCGGCTGCGGGCGCGCACAATAGCCATACTGGAAGCCGGGGGAAACCCGGCGGCGCGGCGCTGTTCCAGCTCGGCGGCGGCAAAAGTCTCATATCCCTGGCCAAAAAGTTGGGCGAACAAGGGTTGCTGCGGGCTGTGGGTCTGTATCACCACCTCGCCGGGGCGATCCTTGCGACCGGCCCGACCGGCCACTTGCACCAGTAACTGAGCCAGCTTCTCCGGCGCCCGGAAGTCCAACGAATAAAAATTCGCATCCACATTCACCACCACCACCAGCGTCAAATTGGGAAAGTCATGCCCTTTGGACAGCATTTGCGTGCCCACCATGACACATGGCGCACCCGTGCGTATGCGGCTTAAGGTTTTTTTCCATTGCGCCGCGGTGCGCACCGTGTCTCTATCCACCCGCACCACATTGTCCACACCCACCACCGCTTGCAGGGTATCGCCCAGCCTTTCCGTGCCTTCGCCCAAGGGTTGAATGGCTTGGGAACCACACTGGGGACAAAACTCCGGCAGCGGATAATGGCGCTGGCAGTGATGGCAGCGCAACCGGTGGATGCCTTTATGGTAGGTCAACTTAACATCACAATGGCGGCAATCCGCCACCCAGCCACAACCATGACACAATATAGCCGGCGCCCAGCCTCGCCGGTTCAGAAAAACCAGCACCTGATTCCCGGCTGTGAATTCCTGATGGATCTGATCCAGCACATCCTGCGCCAAACCACCTGTCACATTTTTGTTTTGCATATTCAGCACCCGAACACGCGGCAAAGGCGATTTATTGGTGCGTTGGCGCAGTTTTAGCCAATGATATTTCCCCTGCTGTGCATTGTGCAGGCTTTCAAGAGAGGGAGTCGCCGAGCCAAGAATGACTGGCACATTTTCCATTTTCCCCCGCAATACGGCCAAATCACGCGCGTTGTAACGCAGGCCGTCCTGCTGTTTGAAGCTGCTATCGTGTTCTTCGTCCACAATAATCAGGCCAAGATTTTCCATGGGGGCAAAAATTCCCGAACGGGTGGAAACCAGCACATCCACCTGCCCATAACGGGCATGGTTCCATTCCCGCGCGCGGGCGCCATCGGATAGCCCCGAATGTAACACCGCCACCCGGCCTTTTATCCGACGGGCGATTTCTCCAAACAACTGTGGTGTCAGGCCAATTTCCGGCACCAGCACCAAAACCTTTTTGCCCCGGGACAATTGCTGTTGGATGACTCGGATATAAACCTCGGTTTTGCCCGAGCCGGTAATGCCATCCAGCAAATTCACCGCAAATGCCTCTTGTTGCTGAATCTTTTCCAAGGCCGTCTGCTGGCCACAGGTCAGATCAAAATCCGGCTGTTGAGGCTGCTGATTTTCCAGAACACAGCTATCCTGAGCCTTCAACAAGCCTTTCTTTTCTAACTGGCGACACACATTCGCAGCTTGCGGATGGGTCGCGGCCAGCTCTTTGCCAAGGATCACACCCGCCTCATTCACAGCCTGCCAGATCACCCATTGGCGCGGAGCGCGCTTGGCCAGACTCTCCTGTTCCGCCCGGGTTAACGGCCTTGTCACAGTCCACCAGCGCTCAACCGGCGGCGGCTTCGCTGGCAAGCGCCGAAACCAGCCTGGTATGGCTGTGGCCACCACTTCCCCCAGTGGAGCCAGATAATAACGCGCTACTTTGTGTAAAAATGCCAGGCTTTCCGGTGGCAAGAAAGGTTGCACATCCAGCACCGCCTCAAGGCTTTTAAGTCGCTGTGGCGAAACAGCCCGGCCGCATTCAGCAGCGTTCTTGTAAACCGCCGTTACCACGCCCACCAGCGGCCGGTTGTTAACGCGCACAGCCACCCGTGCGCCTGGGCACGGCAACGTGCCGGGCAAACAGCGGTAACTGAGGGTATCGGCAAATGGCACCGGCACCGCCACTTGGGCAACAGCGGCGGCCGGACCAGTAGCATCCGGGGTTTTCATTGGCGCCATTATCGCCCAAAGCCATCAGCCTGTCAGCGCCGGTGGCTGTGGGTGTGAAAAATCGGGTCTAAAACAGGTAACCAATGGAAAACAGCCAGCGGGAATCATTGCCCAGCAAAATGGGGTCAATGTCATCGCCGTTGGCTGATTCATAGTTGATATTGGTCACCCAGGAAGGAGTGGGGCGCAACTGAAACCCCAACGTGTAGCGCTCTTCGTGCTTATCCGCGATTGCCGGGTCGAAAAAGTTTTCGATGGTCACCGAGTCACGCTGCCATACCAGATTGAGCCGGGCATGGGGAAAAGACTGGCCCAACCAGCCGGGCATGAAAAAGTGTGACAGGTTGACAATGCCGCGCAGATAATAGCCATCCATACGCGCCGACCCGGCCACTTCTCTGTCCACATCCATGTTCGTGTACTCAGCCACCAGTTCCAACCAGCCAATGGGCCAGTCCAGGTCAATGTTATATCCGGTGATATAGCGGTCGGACGCATCATTCCAGGCGCCATGATAGCCACTAAAACCAACGGTAAAGCCATTGGTGTTTTGCAGCGACACCTTGCCCACAAAAGCCTTGTTGTTATTATTGTCCTCTCCAAAGCCCTGGCGAGTGTTACGCAAACCACGCGTGGACATGCCGTTGCCCAAACCCGCCACAACATAGGTTTGATAATCGGCAAACCAGCTCTCACCGAGTAAAAACCGGCCATTGAAACCCAGGCCGTTATCGGTCCAGTCCGAAGGCGCCAATACATAGCTGGTGAATGGCGTGGAAATCACGTCACGCAACGGCGCAAAATGATCGCGTTCAATATTGCCAAATGGCATCAGCAGTACACCTGCACGAAAGTTCAATGCGGGCGTGAAACTCAAGTCGGTATAGGCCTGTTCCAGCAGTACCTCTCCACCACGCTCGCCACCCACAGTGGCCGCCCTTTCAAATTCCAATTCAGTAAAAAAACTCAGTCGCTCGTGGGGCTGACCGCTCAATACCAGCTCAAAGGATTGTCCATCGATAATGCTGTTACGTCCTTGTTGCTTACCGGCGACAACCGTTCCATAAACCTTAATACCGGTTTTATGGCTTTCTATCTTGGCCATACGGGACAATTCCACACTGTTGTCTTCTACCTTGTCACGCAATTCGGTTAGCACATCGTGCAGTTGCACCGCATAGGCCTCCAGTTCCGCCAGACGACGCGTGTGCTCATCAGAGGCGTCTTTGTCCATCTCTTGCTTCAGCTGCACGATCTGCTGCTGCAATACTTGGATATTCCGCTCCAGCACGGACAGCTTTTGTTGGACGCTTTGCTGCGCTGCCGCCAAACCCGAAGGCGCAAGCAGGACAAGCCACATCATCAAGCGAACGGCAGACGAACGAATATTCATAAAGTAACCTCCAGGGTCAAAGGACTGGTTTTTTTGCCATCCCGCCAGCCAACCAGGGTGTATTCCCCCAATACGGCGTTAGGTTCCACATACACGCTGACTTGTAGACGGCCATTGGCCAATGGTTTTTGCTTCAGAATGGATATTTGTTCGGCAGGGCGGCGGCCACGCAATACCTTCAACTCGTCCAAAGGCCGGCCTTGCGGCAATTTGAGCAGCAATCGGGAGGCGCGCCCCCGCGGCAAAACTGTACTGGTGAGCGCCTGCAACGGCAACAAACCACTGTTTTGCGTGGAAAATGAAGGCAAATTCGGCTTTGCCAATACGGGTTTCGGCCTGGACTGTGGTTTCCGGGCAAACAAGGTATCCTCAATGGCAGCGATGGTGTTGTTACCGGCTTCCGGTTGTTGGCTTACAGGCGGGTTCGATGGCGCCGCCTTTTTGGCCACTTGAGGTTTATTTGTCTCTGCTTTTCGGTGTGACGGCACGGGTTTCGGCGTGGCTGCCACCGGCTCTGCCGCACGGTGTTTTATTGATGTGCCCGCCGGCTTTGGTGGCTGTTTTTCGGTGGCTGTATCCTCAGGCTTATGGTCGGCCATACGAATGGTGTCATTTGCCGGAACAGTTTGCTGACGCTCGGAGTCATCCCCATTGGCCTGATCCAGATTTTCCCTGGTGTCGCTTTCAGGTGGTAATGCATCACCAGCCAGGGCTTCGTCATTTTGTTTTTCAGGCAAAACCGGCTCTTTATCTGTCACCGAAACACGTTTCTGGCTGTCAATCGCCACCGGTTTCATACCAGTGTCAACCATGACCTTGTCCTGGGACGGTTGTTGTGTAACAAACCACAACAGCGTACCGGCCAGCACAAGCCCTATCATGGCGATGGCGCCAGTTTTGCGCCTGAGTCCCGTACGGGATCGGCCCGGCGTATTTTCCAGCACCGTGGTGCCGGACAAGGTTTCGGCTTTGTCTTTTTGTAACGGCTGAATATGCCGGGACAGGATTTTTTCCTCTATCAGTTTTTCCAGCGCATGCTTTAGCGGCTGCACACCTTCTGGCCGGCTTTCCGGGTTTTTCGCCAAATAGGCAGAGATGGTGTCGGACAAGGATTGGGGAATGGCGGAATTAAGCTGATGTAATGGCGTTGGCACCAATGTCAGTTTTTTGGTCATCACCGCTTCAAACTGCTCAGCGTCAAACGGATTATGACCACTGAGCGCACTATAAGCCATCAAGGCCAGTGAGTAGTTGTCCGAAGAAATGCTATGGGGCTCGCCGGTCAACAACTCTGGCGCCAGGTATTTGGGCGTGCCAATGAAGAAACCTGTCGCCGTCAACCCGGAATTCTCCGATCTGGCTATGCCAAAATCGAGTAACTTGGCATGCCCGCCAGGCAAGACTTGAACATTGCCCGGCTTTAGATCCCGGTGTAGCACCCCTTTCTGATGCGCGTAATCCAATGCATCACACAAACCCAGCAACACCTTTTTATGCTCAAACAGGGTGTGCGGGCTGTTTTTCCAATTTTCCAGGGAACTGCCGGGCAAATACTCCATCACCAAAAACGGTTGATTATTTTCCACCCCGTATTCCAGCAGTGTGACGATATTGGGATGGGTCAGATCACCCACCGTACGGGCTTCATTCTTGAAACGATCGAGCGTGACCGGGTCGCCCACCGAGTGCAAGACCTTAATGGCCACCTTCCGCCCGATGTCTGGATCTTTGCCAAGATAGACCACGCCCATACCACCCACACCGAGGGTGTCGATGATAGAGAAACGACCAATTCTGGCAGGTTTTTTGTGCATAGCAGAAAGACAAACAGGCGAGTCCTTTCATCATATGGATTTGTCAAAAAAATCGCAACAAAAAACTGCCTTTAGCGGCTTTTTCTCTATTACAAGTTCAAGCATCCAGGCCACTGTGCATCCGCTTGTTTCAACGGGCTGGCCGCTCCCCGTGGAGAGAAAACCCTGCGTTTTAGCCCTGTGAGTTAACAACCTTTGTGGGCAAAATGCGCTAAGTATTTGTTTTGCTGGAAAATAATGGCGTTATCCACACAAGCTGTGGATAACTGTGTTAATAACTCCGGTTGCAACCAGGAAAAATTCCCGGTATAGCAACGGTTCCTGCAAAACGGTTAATGATTAACCACATAACAAAATCGCATATAAATCAATGGCTTAAAGAAAAACAAGCCATGTAAATCCGCAAAAATCAGCGCCAAGGTATTTCATCAGGGCCCTTTATCTCGACTTGTGAGTAAATATGCCATTCCCCCCCAAAGCGTAAAAGAATGTCACACATCTTGAGGCGTTAAGGGCGCTTCCAAATGTTTTTCCTGACCCTGTCAACCGTTTGTCATGCGTTGCGTTATTGTATGTAACTCTGCGCCGGATAATGGAAGGCGCAAAACCCGAACCCGGCGGGCATTGACCGACACCGCCGGCGTGCATTTTCCCTGACTGTGCAGTGTGTATGAAACATCATTCTCTTGTACAACCCTGGTGCACCATAAACGTCCATGGTAGCCCCGACCAGCCTCATGCCATGCTATTGCATCAACTTTTGAGTGATTTTTTCATCGCCCACGAAAAGCGCGCTTTTCGCATGGCCATGTTATCTCTGCAAGACCAGGAGGCGGCACTGGACACCGTACAGGATGTGATGCTGAAATTCATAGAAAAATACGCAAAAAAGCCCCAAAATCAGTGGCCAAAACTGTTTTACCGCATGTTGCACCACCGCATTATCGATTATCACCGGCAGCACCAAAAACAAGCGTGGCTGTTTGGCTGGTTTAGCCGTGATTCCCGTCCCGAGGGGGGAGACAAACACCATAACAACCCGCAGAGGGTCGAAAACATGCCCGCCGAAGACCGCTACCAACCCCAAGCTGTGCTGGAAAACCAGGAATTCGGCGAGCATATCGAGCACGCCCTCAGGGAACTGCCCCTGCGCCAACGGCAGGCTTTTCTGTTGCGATGCTGGTATGGCATGAGCGTGGCTGAAACAGCCCAGGTTATGGGGTGCAGCGGCGGAAGCGTCAAAACACATACATCCCGGGCGATTCACGCTTTACGGGCACGCCTGACAGGTCTCCGCAAAACACATTTTGAAGCAGCCGATGCAGAGGCAAAAACATGAACAACATGAACAAAAGCCCAGAGCACGAACCAGCGGCAACCACACGGGACAAGGCCGCTGATGATTGCGTCCAACAGGTACTGAACTACCTGGATGTCAGCACTGAAAATCTGCCAACAAGCATTCAGCAATCGCTGGTAGAAAGCCGCTTGCAAGCCATACGCCGTGCGATGCCGGAAACTTCCGGTTTCAGCATCCGGCACAATCGCTGGCTGGTTCCTGCCGTGGCCACAACCATTCTGTGCGCCTTGTGGTTACCCACTCTGATCCAGAAGCAACCCTTTCAGAATCCGCCACCGGCATCATTGACTGAAACCCACCCCCCCCCGGCAGATGAGCTGGTAGACATCGCCAATACCACGATTATGGAAATACCGGATGAAGAACAGTTGGATTTACTGGAAAACCTGGCGTTCTATCGCTGGCTGGATCAGCATATGGACACCCTGGATACAACCCAATCATCGTAAGCAACCCACAGCACTCTTTCAAAAATCATGAAACCATTCAAAATCCATTCCATCCATCACAACCGACAGTGGCCTCAGGTATGTTGCGCCATACTGCTCGTGTTGTGGAGCCTGGTGGCTGGTGGCGCGCAAACGGCTGAAAAAAGTCAGTCGCGCCCGGGCAACCAGCCGGAACCCATGCAACGCAGTGCGCCGCCGTGGCAAGCGCTCACGCCTGACCAACAACAGCAGCTCAAACGGTTCGAAAATCGCTGGAATCACTTGCCGCCGCGCCAGCGTTGGCGATTGCTGAAAAACCGCCAAAAAATGCATGCGTCAGGCCCGGCGCAAAAAAGGGTCATAAAAAAGCACTGGCGACGCTGGCAGCATTTGCCGCCGGAAAAACGCCGCCAACTGAAAAAACGCTGGCGCATGTTTCGGCAACTGCCCCCGGCTGAGCGCGCACGGCTGATTAAGGTCTGGCGTCAGTTTCACCGCTTGCCGCCGGAAAAACGCCAGGCATTGCGCAAGCAATTTGAAAAAAGTCGTTCCCAAGGCCACAATAAGCAGGAGACAGGCCCGGGCGCGAATAACTCCGCCCCGGCGCAAAACAATCTTGCACAGACCCCTTGAGCGACTTATCATCGGATTTAAGCATGAAACCCTTCACCACATTGCCCGCTACTGTGCGCCTGAACAATGCGCTGCATTGTGCGCACCTGGAAGACAGCGCGGTGTTGCTGAACAGTGAAAAAGGCTTGTATTTTTCGGTTAACGCCACTGGCGCGACGATATTGCAAGGCTTACAGCAAGGCCTCTCCCCCGCCGCCATTGTCGATCAGCTTATGGCTGAATATGACTGCGACAAAACCCAGGCCACAGAAGACACGCTGGCTTTTCTGAACGCACTGCAACAAGCCGGCCTGATTCAATCAGGCGCTTGACCGGCCGGTTCATCCGGTATGCGCCAGGGCGGGTTGAGTCGATACTCGCCGGCCCAGTACAACACCAGGCGATTTTCGTCCGGATCGCGCAAACGAGCCTCAACCCAGCCCCAACGCTGCGCCACTGGCTCCTCGTCGAAAACCACACCCGCCTGCTGCAAACGCCTCACCTGGGCATATAACGCCTGTTCACTGGCGCTTTCGAAATAAATGACGGCATTGGTGGCTGGAGCCACCTGGCCGATATGCACAGAAAAGGTGGTATCGCCCGGGGTACATAAAAACCGCGCATAATGCGGTGAATCCACAATCTGCTGCAGGCCCAGGGTTCGGTAAAACGCCACGGCCTCCGGTATGCTGGACACCGTGACAGTCACCTGATTCAGATTCATGGCTGCAGGCAGCGTGGCTGGCGCCCTTGCTGGCGGGCCTGTTGCATCAACACCAGCGCCTGAGGCAAGTGCTGTTGCAGTTTCTTGATGCGATTGGCCGGTTCAGGGTGCGTGGAAAGAAATTGCGGCGGGCGGCGCCCGCGGCTGGCCGCTTCCATGTTTTTCCATAAATTTACGCTATGGCGCGGATCGAAACCGGCCCTGGCCATCAAATCCAGACCATAGACATCTGCCTCGCTTTCATGGGTGCGGCTAAAGGGCAACAAAACTCCCACTTGCGCGCCCAGGCCCAGGGCTGACATAAGGACCTTTTGTTTGCCGGGATTCTCCATTTTCCGCTGGGAAATTTCATTCGCCACCTGCAAAGCCACCTGCGTGCCCAAGGTCTGGGAAACCCTTTCTGCGCCATGGCGCGCCAAAACATGCGCCACTTCATGGCCCAGCACCGCCGCCAGTTGGTCCGGCGTTTTGGCCACTTTCAGCAGGCCTGCATGCACACCGATCTTGCCTCCAGGCAAGGCGAAAGCATTGGCGCTGTCATCGGTAAACACCACCACTTCCCACGGCTGTTGTCGCCATTTCTGGGGCAATTGCTGGATAATGGCGTCGGCGACACATCGTACATAAGCATTGGTTTTCGGATCATGCGAGACTTTTTTGGCTGTTTTCATCTGCTGAAATGACGCAATGCCCATCTGGTTCATCTGTTGGTCGCCAACAATGATGAACTGTTTGCGACCGGTGGGCGAGGTGGCACAGGCGCTCAGCAACAATGCAAGCAGGGCCACAATCCATATTTTTTTCATAAAAACACCTCCCTAAAGCAGTGATACCGCCTGTTTATTACGCAACAGATCCAGTCTCCCGGCTCAGGCCAGCCGCTGCACATCCAGCACATGCTCAATACTGCTCACGCGATTCAAAATCGCGCTTAAATGATCAAAATCACGAATACGAATGGCCACCTGTAAGTGGTTAAGCCCTGAGTCTGGATCCTGTTCGGTGTGAAAATATTCAATATTGGCCTGCTGATTGGCCAATACGGCGCTTAAATCCTTGATAAAACTTTTGCGATCCAAGGCGGTGATCGCAAGCGTCACGGTAATGGCGCCGGTATGATCGTGGTTCCAGCGAACCGGGATATGGCGACCTGGTTGCTCGCTAATCAGACGAACGAAGTTTTCGCAATCGGCCCGATGGACACTGATGCCACGGCCACGGGTGATAAAACCACCCACGGCATCACCGGGAATCGGGGCGCAGCACTGGGCTGGCGTGGCCAGCACATTCACCAATCCATCCACCACAAAGCGATCACCGCCGGTATCCGAGTGCTTGTCTGACGATGGCTTGGCGCTGACTTTCAGCGCGTTTTTTGCCGCAGGCCGCACCTGTTCTTCAGCCAGGCGCAGCAACTGGTTCAAAGACACATCACCCGTGGCGATCATGGCATAGAGTTTGTCTCGTTCCTTGAGGTTGAAACGCGGCAACAAGGCATCCAGATCCACCGATTCCAGCGCGAATTTTTTCAGCTCCTTGTCCAGTATCTCCTTGCCCGCAGTCAGGTTTTGTTCGAAGTCGCGTTCCCGAAACCAGTGGCGAACCTTGGCCCGGGCGCGGCCGCTTTTCAAGTAGCCGGCCTGTTCACTCAACCAGTCCCGGCTGGGTTGAGCCTGTTTTCCGGTCAGAATTTCCACACGGTCACCGGTTTCCAGTTGGTGCGTCAGTGGCACAATCCGGCCGTTGACCTTGGCGCCCCGGCACCGATGGCCAACTTCGGTATGTACATGGTAGGCAAAGTCCACCACCGTGGCGCCAGCGGGCAAATCAATCACGTCCCCACTGGGTGTAAACACATAAATGCGCTCATCTTCCGTTTCCGCCTGAAACTGCTCCAGCAGACTGTCATCCCCGCTTTCACTGGCGGCCAATAATTGCCGCATCCAGTTCACCTTGTTGTCGAACCCCGGGTCCTGGCGGCTGCCGTCCTTGTAACGCCAATGCGCAGCCACCCCCAGCTCGGCGTGTTCATGCATTTGGTGCGTTCGTATTTGCACTTCCAGGGTTTTTCCCTGCGGGCCTATCACCACCGTATGCAGCGACTGGTACATATTGCCCTTGGGCGTGGCGATGTAATCGTCAAACTCCCGGGGAATGTGCTTCCACAAGGCATGCACAAAGCCAAGAATGGCGTAACAATTGGTGACTGTGTCGGTAAGCACGCGAATGGCGCGAATGTCGTACAGACCCTCAAAGGTGAGGTTCTTGCGCTGCATTTTCTTGTAAATGCTGTAAATATGCTTGGGCCGTCCAGCAATGTCCGCGGCAATGCCCACATCGTCCAGCTTGGCCTTAAGTTGCGCTGTGCACTCGGCAATAAAAGCCTCTCGATCTGCGCGCCGCTCGGCCAGTAAACTGGCGATTTGCCGATACTTTTCCGGCTCCAGATAACGAAACGCCAGGTCTTCCAGCTCCCATTTGATTTGCCACACACCCAGGCGATTGGCCAAGGGCGCATGCAAGGTCATGGTGGTGTGCCCCAGTAATCGGCGGGTGTGCGCATCAAAATTTGTGGCCGCCCGCAGTAATACCAACTGGTCCGCCAGCAAAATCAACACCAGACGCACGTCTTTGATCATGGCAAACAACAAGCGCCGCAAGCTTTCGGCATCGCCGCGGCTGGCCTCGGCGCTATTCAGCCACTCCAACGCCGAGACCCGCTGCAATTCTTGCAACAAAAAACGCACCTTATCGGAAAAGCCATGAAACAACGCCTCAGGGGATTCGGGATTGCTACGTCGGCGCCAGGCATGAAACAGCAAAGCCGCGGTCATCACCTCATCATCGGCGTGCAATTGAGTCAATACCTCAAGCTGGTGAATGAGGTGGTTTGGGGAAACAAACTGGCGAAAAGGCAGGTCGGTAGAAAGGGGCTGGCACAAACGCAGCGCTTTCTGAATGCTGTGATGTCGCTCTGGTGGGTAAGCGGTTTGTTGGGTCGCCCACCATTCCTGAAGATCGCCTGGGAGTGGTCTCATGCTGGGAAGTCAAATGGCTGGAGTTGGCGCATAAGCCGGGTTCTGTCTCCTGCGGATATTCACGCCCGCAGGGGGCAATCATTCATCTGGGACATGCGTCGCCGCATGCCTCAAGCGACCGACCCGGGAACGGCGCGGACCACGCCATGGTTCCCCTATTTGGTCTTGCTCCGGGTGGGGTTTACCTTGCCGTGAACGGTTGCCCGTCACGCGGTGCGCTCTTACCGCACCCTTTCACCCTTACCGCACCCCTGAAAATCAAGGGTGAGGCGGTCTGCTCTCTGTTGCACTGGCCGTGAGCTTGCGCTCCCCAGGTGTTACCTGGCACCCTGTCCTGTGGAGCCCGGACTTTCCTCGACAGTCATCAGACTGCCGCGATTGCCTGGCCAACTCCAGTTAATGCATATTGTGGGGGTTTTTATAAAAAAATCAAGTCTGGCGTAGCCAATAAACGCACACGGCCCATAAATAAAAACTAAAGGGCGTATTAGGCGCAAATAGCTGGTGGATGCCCGGCTCTCCATCACCACAAAAAGGGCCGGTCATGCGCCCATGTTAGTCGACTTTTTGCTGAGTGTGATGCCCCAGCGACTCTGACGGTCCGAATTGAAACATGCTGACCCCAACTGGCTCAAATGTTCCCACCGCCACATCGATTTCGTTTTGCTTGAGTACCTGGTAAATTTCAGCGTACTGTTTCTCCAGCAATTCTTTTAACTGCCTTTCCACCTGGGCGCGTTTTTCAAAAGGGATCTGCGAGGAATAGATACTCCGCTGAAACTTTCTGTTCGCCTTGGCAGGGGTACGATGATTATGCAAAGCCGTATTAACCAACTCCCTTATCACCCAAACCACATAACCAAGAAATGCCATGTCGTCTTCATGCGCCCGAAAATAAGGGCGCAATAACCGAATATGCCCGGCTTCTTCGGTAACACATCCCTGGCGTTTCAGCTCTTTCAATACCGCCCCGGGGCTATAGTCACCACTGGCATAGCGTTTGCAAATGGCTTCGAAACTGTGAGGGCCTCCCTTGCAAGCAATAAGGCCGTCAGGCGTATGCTGCGCTTCCCTTGCCAGGTGGCTCAGAATCATCGCGATTTTATTGCGCCTTCTTCGTGCTGGCAAACGGTGTTTTCGCAAATAGGCACTGACGTGACGCCGATCGATACCGGTGCGAATGGCCAGTTCGCTAATGGGCATGCGCGGGTTTTCCGCCAGCAGAGCATCAATCAGCCCGGCCTTGAAGCTGGGAATAAATTCCAGCACCGGCTTGTTCGCCACCTGCATCAAGCGGGCAATGCTGGTGCCCAAAGCACTCACAACCCGCTGATAAGATCGGACCTTAACCTCATCAGCAGCGTGATTCGCGGGGAGTTTACCGGCCGTTCTGTTCATTGTTCATCTCTTGTGCGCTATTGTGGATACCTCATAATTACCAAAATTCATGGAATCTCGCAAGCCAAAATGATTTTTTTAGACAAAAAAATCCCTGTGCCTGAAGCTGAAGCCCCAAGCACAGGGAATGCGGGTTAAAGGCTTTTTTAAAGCGCCAGCCAGTCCCTTACAGAGAAACGAAAGCCGCAATTCAGACTTTTATCGTCGGTACCTTCCTGTTCGACCTTGTTGTCGGTACCTTCCTGTTCGACCTTGTTGTCGGTACCTTCCTGTTCGACCTTGTTGTCGGTACCTTCCTGCTGGACCTTGTTGTCAGTGCCTTCCTGCTGGACCTTTTGTGCCAGGCAGTCCTCGGTATTCAGGCCAAACCAGCCTGCCTGGGCAGCGGGAGTAAAAGCAATAATAAAAGCCATAGCGATAATCTTTTTCATGAGAGTGTCCTCTTGTCTGGTTCAATGAAATATTGTGTGTGGTTAACAATGTAAAAGCGGGGCTGAATTGCCCCATGTGCGTAAAATGACGCACTAAGTCATACAAAAATGTATGACCGGAATTGTGGTATAGCATAGCTACTACCCGCAAACAACCACTTAAGCGCACATGACTTTACACAAAAGGCTTTTTGCGATAGAAAAGAGCGGTACCGGGCTGAATCATTCATTGGCAAAGGCATCAGTCCTTTTTGCCTTAACGCGGGCTTTGTTGACACAATATGGAAAACACCTTATTTAAACCGGTGCGTCTCCCGCCTGACGAGCAACCACTGTCTGCCGGGTCATCCCGGGCTTCGATTTCCCGCCGCTCGATGTTGATCGGCATGCTGGCAAGTCCACTGGTTTGGGGCGGCCAGTCTGTGCGTACGGGCCAGCGGATATTCGATGTCGCAATCATTGGCGCGGGTGTGTTCGGCAGCTGGATTGCCTGGCATCTGGCCAGGCGCGGCCTGAGCGTGGCGCTGGTGGATGCTTATGAGCCGGGCAATGGCTTGTCCAGCTCCGGTGGCGAAACCCGGGTGATCCGCGTGGCTTACGGGCCCGATACCCTTTATTCTGACTGGGTGCTACAGGCTTTGCCCCAGTGGCGCGCTCTGGATCAGCGCTCACGCGCCAGCGGGGGAGCGCCCTTGTTCTATCCACTGGGCGTGTTATGGATGAGCGGCCACCGCAATCGTTATTTTGATACCAGCCTGGATTATTTACGCCAACAAAAGGTGCCTCACCGACTGTTTGAACGGCGCCAGACGCTGGCCGCGGCTTTCCCGGCCCTGCATCTGCAAGGTGTGGAATATGGCTTTCTGGAAAACAACAGCGGCGCACTGGCGGCGCGCCTGGCTGTCAGGCATGTGGCCGCCGAGGCCCAGGCAGCCGGTGTTCACTGGCGCCATGGTCACGCCGGGCAGCCGCAACCAGTATTGCGTCACCAGCAAAAACTGTGGCGTGTGCCACTGGCAAAAAGCGCCGACAGCATCGTAGCCCGTCAGGTGGTTTACGCCTGTGGTGCCTGGCTGCCTTATATTTTTCCCGATATTCTCAGTCGCCGTATTGTGCCCACCCGGCAAGAGGTTTTTTATCTGGATAGCCGTCAAGCATTTCCACCGGGCAAGAACCCTTACTCGGCCAACCATTTCCCGGTATGGGCCGACTTTAATGACGGCGATGTGTTTTATGGCATACCGGATGTTTCCGGTTACGGCTTCAAAATCGCCCATGACAAACACGGCCCGCCCATCAACCCGGACACAGCCAATCGCCACATGAGCGCCACCGCCGAGGCGGAAATACGCGCCTATTTGCACAAACGGTTTCCCGAACTGGCCACAGCACCATTGCGTAGCGTGCGTGTCTGCCAGTATGAAAACACCTCCAACGGGGACTTTTTGCTGGACCGTCACCCGCACATGGATGGCGTCTGGCTGGCCGGTGGCGGCTCCGGACATGGTTTCAAGCATGGGCCGGTGGTGGGGGAATACATGGCTGATCTGATCACCGGTGCACGCCAGGCCACGCATCCACGCTTTACGCTGGCCAGCAAAAAAACCACGCAGCAGCGCCAGGTTGTCTAGCAACCAGTCGGCTGCCTTGCGCTGCTTGAACAGTTGTCCTAGAATCTTCTTTCCTGTCGTCCATCGCTGGCCATGCCATACCTGAACCGAGTTGTACCACACCCTGAACCATTGGATTGCCGCATTCTTACTGCAGCGCTGAAGCTGTTTCGGGACAAGGGTTATCACAACACCTCGGTGCATGAAATCCAGCAGAAAGCCCGGGTCAGCATTGGTTCTATCTACAATTATTTCGGCGGCAAGGAGGGCATCGCCAAGGCGCTGTATACACATATTCTCGGCGAGATTGAGCAACTTGTGGACGCGCACATGGCGCGCCAGCCTTCAGCCATTGCCCGTTGTGAAGGCATCATTTCGGCGCTATTTGCCCACACTGAAACCCACCCGGACATTATCGGCTATGTTTTTCATGCCAAACATGCCGACTTTCTGCCCGATCATGCTTCACTCAGCGATGCCGCGGCTTTTACCAAAATGAAACAGATTGTTTGCGCAGGCATCGCCCAGGGCGAATTGCAGAAAATGGACCCTGTCATCGCCAACGCCCTGATTTTTGGCAGCGCCGCCCAGTTGATTCAACAAAGACTGGATGGCGTTATCAAAGAGCCGCTGCAAAGTCGTGAACGTGATTTTTTCGCCTGCCTGTGGCACGGCTTGAAAAACAGCACACCAGCCCCGCCATAACCCGCCTGCAGGATTCATCTCTGTCCCAAAATCCACGCTGCTGTGTTGCTGGCCAGGCACAGGTGATGAAAAGCCTTTTCTTTAAAGGACGCTCCTTGACAGAAATGAACATTCATTCTAATCTTACCATTATCGCTTGCAACAACCATCAACAAGGGGAAACTCGCTATGAAAACCAAAGCCGCAGTGGCATTTGAACCGGGCAAACCGCTGGAAATCGTGGAGCTGGATCTCGACGGCCCAAAAGCCGGTGAAGTGCTGGTGGAAATCAAGGCCACCGGCGTGTGCCATACGGATGCTTTTACACTCTCAGGAGACGATCCTGAAGGTATTTTTCCCGCCGTGCTGGGGCATGAAGGTGCGGGGGTCGTACTGGAAGTGGGGGAGGGCGTGACCTCCGTTAAGCCTGGCGATCATGTGATTCCCCTGTACACACCTGAATGCCGGGAGTGCGAGTACTGTCTGAACCCGAAAACCAATTTATGCCAGGCCATTCGCGCCACCCAGGGGCAGGGCTTAATGCCTGACGGCACCACCCGGTTTTCTTATCAAGGCAAACCGGTTTACCACTACATGGGCACGTCAACCTTCGCCAACCATACCGTGCTGCCGGAAATTGCCGTGGCCAAAGTCAACCCGAAAGCGCCTTTTGACAAAATTTGCTACATCGGCTGTGGCGTCACGACCGGTGTAGGCGCCGTGGCTTTCGATGCCAAGGTCGAACCTGGATCCAATGTGGTGGTATTTGGCCTCGGCGGTATCGGCCTGAACGTTATCCAGGGGGCAAAAATGGTTGGGGCGGATAAAATCATCGGTGTCGATATCAATCCGGCCCGCAAGGAAATTGCCGAGCAGTTTGGCATGACTCACTTTGTCAATCCCAAGGAAGTGGCAGGCGATCTGGTGGCGCACCTCGTGGAATTGACCGATGGCGGTGCCGATTACAGCTTTGAGTGCATTGGCAATGTCGATGTGATGCGCACCGCGCTTGAGTGTTGCCACAAAGGCTGGGGCGAAAGCGTTATTATCGGCGTGGCCGGCGCCGGCCAGGAAATCCGCACCCGGCCTTTTCAGCTGGTGACCGGCCGGGTTTGGCGTGGCTCTGCATTTGGCGGTGCCCGTGGCCGCACCGACGTGCCCAAGATTGTTGACTGGTATATGAACGGCAAACTCAATATCGATGACCTGATTACCCACAAAATGCCACTGGAAGACATTAACAAAGCCTTTGAGCTGATGCACGCCGGTGAAAGCATCCGCACTGTTATCGAGTTTTGACCATGAGCCTTGCACCCACAGACCCCAACACACTGGAAACCATTGAGAAACACAAGTCATTTGGCGGCACACAAGGCGTCTTTCGCCACTTCTCCCGGCTCGCCGATGGGCCAATGGAGTTCAGCGTATACCTGCCGCCCAATCGGCAACCTGGCGCACGCCTGCCCGTGGTTTACTACCTGTCCGGGCTGACATGCACCCAGGATAATGTCACCACCAAAGGAGGCTTTCAGCGCCATGCCGCCGAGCATGGCCTGATTGTTGTCTGCCCGGATACCAGCCCGCGGGGAAAGGGTTATCCCGGCGAGGATGACAGTTATGACTTTGGCAGTGGCGCCGGCTTTTATGTGGATGCCACCCAACCGCCGTGGCATGAAAGCTACCGCATGTACAGTTATGTAACAGAGGAATTGCCCCGGGTCATCGCCGCCAATTTCCCGGCCGATACCGATCGAAGCGGCATTTTCGGCCACTCCATGGGCGGCCATGGCGCCTTGGTGGCCGCGTTGCGCAATCCCCGGCAATACCGCAGCGTCTCGGCATTTGCGCCCATTGTGGCCCCCACGCAGGTTCCCTGGGGGCAAAAGGCTTTTCACGGCTATCTGGGTGAGGATCAGGAAACATGGAAAAAGTATGATGCCACCGAGCTTATCAAGGCCGGTCATCGTTTTGATGCCCCCATTTTGATTGACCAGGGCACAGCCGATGATTTTTTGCGTGAGCAATTACGCCCGGAGCTGTTTGTGCAAGCCTGCGAAGAACGCGGCCAGCCGGTGAACCTGCGCATGCAGGATGGCTATGACCACAGCTATTACTTTATTGCCACCTTTATGGGTGACCACATGGCCCACCATGCCCGCTTGCTGAAAGCCTGATACAAGCGCCCCGGTCTTTTTCAACCAGCCACCTGTTGACGACGACCAGCATGCAGGATGCGGCGGGCATTGAGCACCACCAGCACCGAGGAAGCAGACATGCCAATGGCCGCCATCCACGGCTGTAGTTGCCCCATCACTGCAAGCGGCGTGACCGCCAGGTTATAAGTAATGGCCCAAAAGATATTCTGACGGATAATGCGGCCGGTTTTTTTCGCGACCTGAAGCGCCGCCAAAAGTCCACGCAAACGTCCGCCCATCAGCACCAGATCCGCCGCCGAGCGCGCCAAATGCGCGCCCTGGTTAAAGCTGAAAGAGACATCCGCCTGCGCCAGCACCGGCGCATCATTGATGCCGTCTCCCACCATGACCACTTTTTGGCCCTGCTGTTGCCAGTGGCGCACCAGATTGATTTTCTGCTCGGGGCGGCAGTCGCCGTGCCAGTCATCCACGCCCAGTTGTTGGGCGACCTCGGCCACCATTTCCGGCGTGTCGCCACTGACAATCTGGCAATGGATACCTGCCTGCTGCAAGGCCTCAAGTGTTTCCGCGGCATCGGTTCGAATCCGGCTGGTCAATTGAAAGACACCGGCAAGGGCGTGGTCATTTCCCAACCATACGGTGGTGCCTGAGACATTCGGTATCTTATCCAGCGCCTGATGGCGCTGGGATTCATTCAACAAGGCCAAAACCCAGTCGCGCTTGCCAGCACGCCAGCGGCGCTGGCCAATCAGCCCTTCTATGCCTTGCCCGGGAACGGAATGCACCTCTGTGGCCTGGATATTCGGATCCCTGCAGCCATCAAAAGCCGTGGCAATGGGGTGATGGTTGTCTTTTTCCAACGCAGCGACCAGCGCACAAGCCGTTTTTTCACGCATTTCACTGGCTGGATACCAACACTGAATTTGCATGGAAAATTCGGTCAATGTGCCAGTCTTGTCAAAAACCCACACCTGGCACTGAGGCAAGGCCGATAAAGCATCCAGCCGATTGATAAGCACGCCATTTTTGACCAGACGAACACTGGCGGCGGTCAGGGCTGCTGGCGTCGCCAGGGACAAGGCGCACGGGCAGGTGGCCACCAATACCGCCAGCACCACCGGCAGCATATTGTCCGGGTCGTACAGCGCATACCAGCCAGCGGTGACCAAAGCCAGCACCAGCACCACAGCCACAAACCAGCCGGCCAGCCGATCCACCAGTTGCAGGCTTTTGGGGCGCTGCATCTGGGCCTGTTCCAGCAAATCGGTGAGCGTACCCAAAAAGGTTTCTCGCCCCAGGGCACTGGAACGTACGCGCAATTCGCCACTGAGAATACGCGCCCCCGCCAGCACAGTGTCGCCGGTTTTTTTTGCCACCGGCGTGGACTCTCCCGTCAACAGGGACTCGTCAATTTCCGCTTCTCCGGCCAGCACTGTTCCATCGCAGGCGATGACTTCATTCTGGCGAACCAGCAGAACATCGCCTTTACAAACATTTTCCACCGGCACATTTTCGCAGGATGCGTGCTCTGCTTGTGACATTGGTCCAGCCGCAGAGGTAGCAGATTGCAAACGGCGCACACCCACCGGCACCATGGACGCCAGCGCCTCCCTGGCATTCATGCCCTTGTGCCGCACGCCCATTTCCAGATGACGGCCGGCCAGCAGAAAAAACACAAACATGACCATGGAGTCAAAATAAATGCCCTGGGTATCACCCTGTAGCACATGCCAGACACTGAAAAAGTAGGCCAGGGAGATCGACAGGGCCACTGGTACATCCATGCCCAAGTGACGATTCTTCACATCACGCAGGGCGTTTTTAACAAACACCGAACCGGCGTAAAAATAGACCGCGGTGGCCACCAGCATGCTGATCAGGGCAAAAAAACGGCGGGAGGTGGCGTCCATGCCATGGAAGTCCGCTCCATACAAGGCCACAGCAAACATCATCACCTGCATCATGCCCAGCCCGGCCACCATCAGGCGCTTCATACTGGCGATGCGCTCTTGCTCCGGCAAGTCATCTGCGTTAACCGGTGTCAAAATCGGGTGATAACCCAGTTGATCGATCACTGCCAGTATCTGGCTCAGGGGTATCTGTTGACGATCAAAATCCACCTGCAACTGGCGGGTGATGGTGTTCAATCGCACATCCAGAACACCTGGCGTGTCCCGCAGCTGCCGGTCAATCAGCCAACCGCACGCCGAGCAATACAGGCCGTCAATCCGAATCGAGGCGGTGAAGCGATCGGAGTCATCCGCCAATGGCTGACACACCCGGGAGAAAGTGTCAGGGTTATCCCAGGTGCGCCACTGCGCCGGGTCAGGCAAAGCCCGTTCACCGGGTTTGGCGTCTCCCCGGTACTGATAGAATTCGCAGTGGTTTCCCGCGCTGATAAATTCGGCCACCGCCTTGCAACCATGGCAGCAGAAGGCTTGTGGCTCGCCATTGATGGACATACGAATATCCACACCGGCGGGAATTGGCTCACCACAGTGGAAGCAAGCGGACGCCGGATTGTCCTTGTCAATGGCAGCGGCCTTGTCAGCAATGGTGACGCTCATGGCGTCGGCGGCTTCTCCTTCATCGGCGCATGCCGGGCCGGACCGCTGAAGGCATCATCATGCGGGATCACCTGCGGTTTGTGCTTCATGGCAATCATAACGGTCGCCAGTCCGGCAACAACCGCAATGGCTGGCAAGGAAATCACAAACCAGGGCCAGAACTGTTGGTACCAGGGTTTATCGTCCTCACGGGGATAAGCGTTTCTCATCGTTTTCTCGGTCCAAAGTATTTGGTTTTTTCCGTGTCCTTGGCTTGCGGGTCTTCAATGCCCTGAACCGTCAAACGAATGGTTTGAATCCGCTTGAGCTTGTCCATGGGCGCCCGCACCTTGGCTGTCAGGTTAATCAGCTCGCCTGGTGCGGCCTCTTTGTTTTTGTCCTGGTCAGGGATCAGTACGTGTATACCGGGGATCCCTTCGGCACTCACCTGGAAGTGCAGGGGTTTGTCGCCCTTGTTGGCCACTTTCAAAGTATACACATTTTCCACGGTGTGACTGTCCACAATCCGGTACAGGGCATTACGATCACGCAGCACATCCACTTGCACACTCTGGCGGTGGGTGAGCGAATACACGAACAGACCCACCATGCCCATCAGTACCACAAAGTAAAACACCATTCGTGGGCGCAAAATGTGGGTGGGTTTGCCTTCCAGGGCGTTTTCTGTGGTATAGCGAATCAGACCCGGCTCCTTGCCTTCGCGGATCATGACTTCGTCACAGGCATCGATACAGGCAGCGCAGGCAATGCACTCGTATTGCAGACCATCGCGAATATCAATCCCGGTGGGGCACACCTGTACACACATGGTGCAATCAATGCAATCGCCCACCGGCTCACCGCGGGCCAGCGCCTCTTCCCGCCGCTTGCGGCCTTTCATGCGGGGCTCACCCCGTTTCTCATCATAAGAGATAATGAGGGTGTCGCGATCAAACATGGCGCTTTGAAAGCGCGCGTAAGGACACATATAAAGACACACTTGTTCCCGCAGGATACCGGCATTGCCATAAGTGGCCAGGGCATAGAACAGAATCCAGAAGGTTTCCCATGGACCCAGTTGCCCATGCAAGAGGTTATGCCCCAGCTCCCGAATGGGCGTAAAGTAGCCCACAAAGGTATAGCCCGTCCACAAGGCCAGTGCAATCCAAAGCGTATGCTTAAGCGCCTTTTTGATGATTTTCTGGCGGGTCCAGGGGCTTTTATCCAGCTTGATTTGTTTATTGCGGTCGCCTTCCACCCAGCGCTCGATCCAGATAAAAAGCTCTGTCCAGACGGTTTGTGGGCAAGCATAACCACACCACAAGCGACCCGCCAAAGCAGTAAAAAAGAACAACGAAAACGCCGCAATAATCAACAACCAGGACAGGTAAATAAAGTCCTGAGGCCAGAATGTCAGCCCAAAAATATAAAACCGCCGGTGCGGCAAATCAAAAAGAACCGCCTGATGGCCATTCCAGTTTAACCAGGGCAGCACATAAAACAGTCCCAGCAAAACCCAAACAGCGAGCGCTCTTAACGTCTGGAAGCGCCCACGGACTTCCCGGGGGTGAATCTTTTCCTTGGACTTGTACAGTTCCAGCTTGACCTTTTTCGGTTCGCCGCTAGCTTGAGGATTTTTATCCATATCGATGGCCTTGTGATTTCACATGTCAGATCAAAAGAGAATGCGCCTGTATATCGGCGCGTACAGCAACAGTGTGGTTCGGGTTGTCGCTCCTGCGAACGTTAACAGGCAAGAATAGCGCGGCTGGCGCTGGCCCGAGCCATTTTTTGGGCCGGGTCAGGCCGCTACCTTGTTCAACGGTCTATGCGTTTGGCCAGTTTGGTGCGCGGTAACACCATGACCACGCCCGCCATGATGGCGGCAATGGCCGTAAAAACCCAAAAAAAGAAAAAGCCAATGGTGTAGGTTTGCATGATGGAAAAATCATTTTCCCAAGTCATAATATCAGCCAGCAGATCCGGGTCAAAAGCCGCGAAAAACACCATGGTCTCCACCGCCGCAGTTAAAAAGGAGATCCACAGGGCCAGCGACAGCCGGCGGTAAAAAATCCGCTTGAGCTGTCGCTGGTTGTATTCCTGAATCTGGCTCATTGCTTGTGGCTCAGGGAATAAACATAGGCCGCTACCAATCGAATGGCTTCTGGCTCCAGAACGCCTTGATGAGCCGGCATGGTGCCTGAAGCCCCTTCATGCAAAACGGTCTCAATAATCGCGTCAGAAGTGCCATGCAGCCAAATCTCATTGGTCAGGTCAGGGGCGCCAATGACTTTATTGCCCTTGCCGTCCACACCATGACACGCGGCGCAAAAATTCTGAAATTTCTGCTTTCCGGCTGCCACGGCTTCCGGGTCACCCGGCTTGCCATGCCAGGTGGCGCGCACAAAGGTGGCTACCTGCTTGATGCCTTCCTCTCCCAGTACCTGGGCAAATGGCGGCATCACTCCGTGACGGCCGTTGGTGATAGAGGTTACGATATCCTGAGGCTCTCCGCCATAAAGCCATTCTTCATCGGTGAGATTGGGAAAGCCTATCGCGCCTTGCGCATCAGAGCCATGACAAACCGCGCAACGGTTGGCAAAAATATTGCCACCCACCTTCAGGGCTTTCGGATCTTTGGCCAGATCAGGAATCGGCTTGCCGGCAAACTGGCTGAAAAATTCCTTGCGGGCTTCATGCACCAGCGCATACTCTTCCTTGAATTGTTTTTCCTGAGTCCAGCCCAGCACACCTTTAATGTTGCCCAGGCCCGGGTACAACACCAGATACAGCAGGCTAAACACAATGGTGAGAATAAACAGGTTAAGCCACCATTTGGGCAAAGGATTATTCAGCTCCCGCAAGTCCTCATCCCACACATGGCCGGTATCATTTTCGTGGTCTGCACCCTCTACTTCTGTCTTCGAGGTGGCCAGCAGCAACCAGGCATAAGCGATGATCTGAACAATAACCCCAATAATGATATAGATGCTCCAGGAATTGCTCATCGTTCATCTCCTTTCATGGTTTGGGGCAGGTCATCTTCCAGCGGAAGCTGTGCCATGCGGTTAAAAGTCGGCTGCTGACGATCGCTCCAGGCCCAAAACACCACAGCAAAAAAGAGGATCATCAGAATAATGATAAAAATTCCACTAATCATTGGGACAAACTCCTGGGCACAGCGGTGCCCAACACCTGCAGATAGGCAATCAGGGCTTCCAGCTTGGTCTTGCCTTCCACTTCCTTGGCGGCGTTGGCCACTTCTTCGTCAGTGTAAGGATGCCCCATCCACTGCAGGGTCTTCAGGCTTTTTTGGGTTTGCACCGGATCAACCATTTCCTCGGCCAGCCATGGAAACGCCGGCATATTAGACTCAGGCACCACTGCGCGCGGATCCATCAAATGCACCTCATGCCATTCGTCGGAGTAAAGACCGCCCACACGCGCCAAATCCGGCCCGGTGCGCTTGGAGCCCCACTGGAACGGCCGGTCATACACCGACTCACCTGCCCGAGAGTAAGGCCCATAGCGCAACACCTCGGAAACAAACGGGCGCACCTGCTGTGAATGGCAGACATAACACCCTTCACTCACATATACATCACGCCCCGCCTGCTGTAGCGCCGTGTAAGGCTTGAGTCCGGGCACCGGCTTGACCGCCTTGGCATCAAACATCAGCGGCACAATTTCAAATAAACCGGCAACACTGACCACCACGGCAATCAATATGCCCATGAGGCCCACATTTTTTTCAACGACTTCGTGATTCAGTTTCATGCGGTTTTCGCTCCGTAAGTCAGCGGCAAGTCTGCCGGCTCATCACCACGAATGGTTTTCCACACGTTGTAAGCCATGATGAACATGCCTGTCAGGAACATCAGTCCACCAATAAAACGGGCAATGTAGTATGGATAGGTGGCCTTGATACTTTCAATGAATGAGTACACCAACGTGCCATCGGGGTTCACATCACGCCACATCAGACCCTGCATGACCCCGGCAATCCACATGGAGGCGATATACAGCACAATGCCCAGGGTAGCCACCCAGAAATGCACATTAATCAACTGGGTGGAGTACATTTGTTTGCGGCCATACAGACGCGGGAACAACACATACAGTGAACCCAGTGTCATCATGGCCACCCAGCCCAAAGCACCGGAATGCACATGGCCAATGGTCCAGTCTGTATAGTGGCTCATGGCATTCACCGTCTTCACCGCCATCATCGGGCCTTCGAAAGTCGACATGCCATAAAAAGACAAGGAAACAATCAGAAACTTGATAATGGGATCGTCCCGCAATTTGTGCCAGGCGCCGGACAAGGTCATGATGCCGTTAATCATGCCGCCCCAGGACGGCGCCAGCAGGATCAGGGAAAACACCATGCCCAAAGATTGCGCCCAGTCCGGCAGGGACGTGTAATGCAAATGATGCGGACCGGCCCACATATACGAGGAAATCAAAGCCCAAAAGTGAACGATAGACAAACGATAGGAATAGATTGGGCGACCAGCCTGCTTGGGCACAAAATAATACATCATGCCCAGAAAACCCGCTGTCAGGAAGAAACCCACTGCGTTATGGCCATACCACCACTGCACCAACGCATCCACAGCGCCAGAGTACACTGAGTAGGACAAATGCCAGTTTACCGGGATCTGCAAGTTGTTGAAAACATGCAAAATGGCGATGGTAATAATAAAAGCGGCATAAAACCAGTTGGCCACGTAAATGTGCTTGACCTTGCGCTTGGCCAGGGTGCCAAAAAACACGACGGCATAAGCCACCCAGACAATGGTCAGCAAAACATCCAACGGCCAGATCAGCTCGGCATATTCACGGCTCTGGGTGTAGCCAAAAGGCAAGGTCAGCACCGCACCGACAATCACCAATTGATAACCCCAAAACACAAAAGCGGCCAACTTGTCCGAAAACAATCGCACATGACTGGTGCGCTGCACCACATAAAAGGACGTGCCAATCAAGGCCGAACCGGCAAAGGCGAAAATCACTGCGTTGGTATGCAGCGGTCGCAAGCGATTAAAACTCAACCATGGCACCAGGCCATCAAAATTCCATGAGGGCCACGCCAACTGGCCGGCAATCCATACGCCCACCAGCATGCCCACAATTCCCCAGATCAAAGTCATAACAGCAAATTGCCGCACAACTTTGTCGTTATAAGTCACTTCATTCATCGGGTTTCCTCTTCAAACAGGTTGGGTCATTTGACCGATCATTATAAGCGACCACTAATATAATGACTTTGACTCCCGTCAATTTTTGTTATCATACACTGAGATTAACAACTGGCTCTGGGCAAACAGAAAACGGATTTTCTGGCCGCGATACTGAACCACTCACACGGCCTTCTGGTGACCATCACCTATGAATACAGCACCCTTTAAACACCAGCAACTCCACAAGCTGGTCAACACCCTGGCTAAAACCGCAAACCAGTGCGAAAAATGCGCGCTGAACAATATTTGCCTACCGTCAGGGCTGGACCAAAAAGAACTGGATCACCTGGCTGAAATCATCCAGTCATCCAAAACCGTCAACAAAGGGCAAACCCTGTTTCGCAACGGTGATCCTTTTGACGCCTTGTATGTGGTGCATGCCGGCATTTTTAAATCCACAATCGAGGACAAAAGCGGCAAGGAAAAAATCATCCAGTTTCACCTGCCCGGAGAGGTGGTGGGGCTGGACGGCATTTACGATTCCCGGTATCAGACCACAGTCACCGCGTTAAATTCTGGCGCTTATTGCCAGATTCCATTTGGCGACCTGCTTCAGGCCGCCCAATCCTACCCGGAACTGCAAAAACAACTATTCCGTCTGATGAGTAAGAACCTCAATTCCTGCGAGCGCCAGCATGGCGAACTCAGCGCACCGGCCAAACTGGCCGCATTCTTTCTGTCTCTGGCCCGGCGTTTTCGCGAACGCGGCTTTTCCCCCATGGAGTTCGATCTGCCCATTTCCCAGCGCGACATGGCCAACTTCCTCGGCATGGCGGAAGAAACCCTCAGCCGCTTGTTGAAAAAACTGCATAATCAGGGGATTCTGGAATATAAACGCCATCATCTGAAAATACTTGATATGGACGCCCTGCAAGCTCTTGCAGGCGAAGGATAGTACTTGTCAACGCTAACTAACCAATTAGATAATCACTAACCAGGTAGTCTAAGGATTTACCATGAGCCTGAAAGCACTGACCACCGGCAAATCCATTGGCATCGCGCTGGGTAGCGGCTCATCCCGCGGCTGGGCGCATATTGGCGTCCTTGAAGAGCTGGCCGCACTGGGCATTGAGCCGGCCACCGTTTCAGGATGTTCGGCCGGTTCCATCGTGGGCGCTTCCTATGTCGCCGGCAAACTGGATGACCTGAAGCAGTGGGTGCTGTCACTCACTCGTATGGACGTGGCAAAATTTTTGGACATCAACTTTACCCGCACCGGTTTTGTCAACATTGACAAACTGGTGACTTTTTTTGATCGCTATGTCGTAGAGTCCGACCACCTTATTGAAGACCTGCCAAAGCCTTATTCCACCGTGGCCACCAACCTGGAGAACGGCCGCGAAACCTGGTTTCAGGAAGGCCGCGTGATAGACGCCATCCTTGCCTCCATCGCTTTGCCAGGACTGTTCCCGCCTTATCACCTGAATAACCAATGGTTTGTCGATGGCGGCCTGGTCAACCCGGTGCCGGTATCCCTGTGCCGGGCCATGAATGCCGACATTGTCATTGCTGTCAACCTCAATGGCGATATTGTCGGCAAGCACTTTGTTAAAAATCTCGACGCCAGCGAAAAATTTCTGGGGCGTTTCAATTTCCTGCCTAGTTCCCTCAAGGAGTGGTCACGCAATTTCTTCCCCAACCTCAGCGGGCGCAAATATCAACCCGGCCTGTTTGACACCATTGCCGGCTCGATCAATATTGCCCAGGATCGCATCACCCGCTCGCGCATGGCCGGTGACCCGCCGGATATCATGCTCAGCCCCAAGCTGTCCCACATTGGTCTGATGGAGTTTGACCGTGGCGCCGAGGCCATTGAAGAAGGCCGTGCCTGTGTACGCCGCATGCTGCCCGAAATTGAGTATGTCCTGAAAAAGCTGGGCTAACCACACCAGCGCCGGCCGGCTAACGCGAGCCAGCAGGGCCACGACGATGCTGGCGATGGCTTGATCTTTTTCCTGTCCGCGCCCGGCGAGTGGCGCTGTCCAGCGCCGGCGTCAATGTTTCCTCCCGCCATTGCCCAGGCGTCAGGCCACCCAGTGAATAATCGCCAATCCGGTGACGAATCAGACGCAACGTCGGCAAGCCCACAGCGGCCGTCATTCGCCGTACCTGGCGATTGCGGCCTTCATCAATCACCAATTCCAGCCAGGTATCCGGCACGCTTTTGCGAAAACGCACCGGCGGCTGACGCGGCCACAGCCCAGATGGGGCTGTCGACAACTGCCGCACAGACAAGGCCCGGGCCGGGCCGTCCTTGAGCATCACGCCTTCACGCAAGGCGCGCAGTTGCTCGCTGTTTGGCGTCCCTTCCACTTGCACCCAGTAGTGTTTGGGCAGTTTGTTTTTCGAATGGGCCAGATGGTGCTGCACACGGCCGTCATCGGTCAGCAACAAAAGTCCCTCGCTGTCATAATCAAGCCTGCCTGCCGGATAAACCCCCGGCACGGGCACAAAATCCGCCAAAGTGGCGCGTCCACTGGCATCGGTGAACTGGCTCAGCACACGAAATGGCTTGTTCAAGGCTATCAAGCGACTCATGCAGAAGCTTTATCCGTTTCGGTCAGCAATTCGACAAAGCGGCGTGGCGCATTGTCAAACCCGCCGTTGCTCATAAACACCACCGTGTCACCGGGACGCACGGTCTGACGCACGGCTTGCAGCAAGTCTGAAACCGATTCGGCCACCTGCAGGGGTGAGTCCAGCACAGCCTGGCGAGCGCTTTCCTGCCAACGCAACTGCGGATCCATCAGCACAAAAGCCACATCGGCAGTGGCCAGCGCCGCGGGCAATTGGGCCGCATGCACACCAGCGCGCATGGAATTGCTGCGAGGCTCGAACACCGCCAACAGGCGACCTTGCGTGCCCACTACGTTTTTCGCCCCCTGCAAGGTACTGGCAATGGCTGTGGGATGGTGGGCAAAATCATCATAAACACACACGCCTTGCGCCTGTCCCATTTTCTCCATGCGCCGTTTAGCACCCACAAAACCAGCCAAAGCCCGGGCCGATTGCGGCAAAGAAACCCCATAGGCCAATGCAGCGGCGGCGGCGGCCGCGGCGTTCATCACATTGTGATCGCCGCTGTTGTCCCACTGGAATTCCGCGCTGTGCGCACCGGCATGCAAGCAAATGTGCCGCCCGGCGGCATCGCCCTTTTCGGCCCAGACATCATACTCGGCGGTGCGGCCAAACGTGGTCACCGGTGTCCAGCAGCCACGCATCAGAACATCTTTCACATTGGCGTCTTCACCATTAACCACCAAGCGGCCGGTGGCCGGAATGGTGCGTACAAGATGATGAAACTGTGTTTTGATGGCTTCCAGATCGGGGAAAATATCCGCGTGGTCGTATTCCAGATTGTTCAGAATCACCACATCCCCATGGTAGTGAAGGAATTTACTGCGCTTGTCGAAAAAGGCGCTGTCATACTCGTCTGCTTCGATGACAAAAGCCTGCCCCTGCCCCAAGCGGGCGGAAATATCAAAATTGCGGGGCACACCGCCAATCAGAAAACCCGGCTGCAACCCGTTCGCCTCCAGTATCCACGCCAGCATGGCCGCCGTGCTGGTTTTCCCATGGGTGCCAGCCACCGCCGCCACTTGCCGGTGTCGTAAAATCCGCTCTCCCAACCATTGGGGGCCTGAGGTAAAAGGCAGCTTACGGCTTAACAGGGTTTCAATCACCGGCATGCCGCGGGTCATCACATTACCCACAACAACTTGGTCGTAATAACTTTCCTGCAAAGGCGTGTCATCATAGCCTTGGTGCATGCTGATGCCCAGCTTGTGTAACTGGGTGCTCATGGGCGGATAAACATTCTGGTCTTGCCCGCTGACAACAAAACCGGCCTCACGGGCCAACGCCGCCAGCCCGCCCATAAAAGTGCCACAAATGCCCAGCACATGAATGTGTTCTGAATGTTTCATGCCAGGCATTTTACCGTGTTGGGCCCGGCTTCTGGCTGACTTTTGCACCTGCAGTTTTTCTCCGCCACCGATGGCGGTGTTTTGATAGGATAACTCCATGAAAAATGTGCATACGACTCCTTTAAACGCCAATCTGGAAGTGGATGCCAGCGGGCATGATTGCCCCGTGCCACTGCTGATGACCAAACAGGCGGCCAAACGCCTTGCGCCCGGCCAGGTGTTGCGCGTTCTCAGCACCGATGAACATACGGGCCTGGATCTGGAAGCCTGGTGTCTGCGTTTTGGCCATGAGCTGGCGCATCAGCGCATCATCGGCACACAGCACGAGTACTGGATTGTCATTGGCCAAAAACAACCCTGAGACACAGCGAGCCATGAGCGGGTAGGCTATAATAACCCCCGAGGATGGATTCCGGCTGAACCGATGGATTCAGAAAGCGTCTAACCGTCTCGGATTGTCCCAACAACAACAAACGAGAACGCACCATGGCAAAATCACACTCATTACAGGAACCTTTCCTGAACACACTGAGAAAAGAACGCATTCCCGTGGCCATTTTTCTGGTTAACGGCATCAAGCTGCAAGGCACCATCGAGTCCTTTGACCAGTTTGTCATCGTACTCAACAACAACATCAACCAAATGGTTTACAAACATGCCATTTCCACCATTGTGCCGGCCCGCAATGTCAGCACTCACAATCTGGAAAGCGATGACTGAAAAGCCGCTGGCGGGTTCGCAAACAGGATGAACCGGCGTGTTTGAACGCAATCGACGGGGCAACCGCGCCATTCTTGTGTGCCCGCGGCAAGACCGCCAGGCCGACTCGGCGGAGTTACAGGAGTTTACCGAACTGGCTCGCTCGGCTGGCGCCGAAGTTCTGGATGTTATCACCACCAGCCGCAAACACCCTGACGCCCGCTTTTATATTGGTTCGGGCAAGGCCGCAGAATTGGCCGAGCGTGTACAGTCGCTGGGCGCTGACCTGGTGCTGGTGGACGCCCCGCTATCCCCCATTCAGGAACGCAATCTCGAGCGGGAAATTCAGTGCCGGGTGCTGGACCGCACCGGCTTGATTCTGGATATTTTCTCGCAACGGGCGCGCTCACATGAAGGCAAGCTGCAAGTGGAACTGGCGCAATTGCGTCACTTGTCCACCCGGCTGGTACGCGGCTGGACGCACCTGGAGCGGCAAAAAGGCGGTATCGGCTTGCGCGGACCTGGAGAAACCCAACTGGAAACCGACCGCCGGTTGCTGGCGGCCCGGGTCAAGTCCCTGCGTAAACGGCTGGATGCCGTGGTGCGCCAGAGAGAGCAGGGGCGGCGGCAACGGCACCGGCGCGGCACCGGCAGCATTGCCCTGGTGGGCTATACCAATGCCGGCAAATCCACGCTCTTTAACCGCCTGACAGACGCCGCTGTCTATCAGGCCGACCAGCTATTCGCCACCCTCGACCCCACTGTGCGCCAGCTCCGCGGTGTTCAGGGCAAAGAACTGGTTATCAGCGATACGGTGGGGTTTGTTCGCGACTTGCCCCATGAACTGGTGGCGGCCTTTCGCGCCACCCTGCAAGAAGCCCGGGAAGCCGATTTGTTAATCCATGTTATCGACCATAACGACCCTGAACGGCTGGAGCACATCCAGCAAGTCCGGGCTGTGTTGCGCGAAATTGGCGCCGATCACATTCCCACACTGGAAGTCATGAACAAAATCGATCTTAGCGGCCACCGCCCCGGCGTGTTCCACAACACGGAAGAGGGCTTGCCGCGTGTCTTTGTTTCCGCCCACAGCGGGGAAGGCCTTGACGATTTATTGAGCATCATAGCGCAGCACTTTACCGGCCAGAACCTCACCGTGGACTTGCATCTTCCGCCGGAATACGGAAAATTGCGCGCGCGTTTTTACGCCCTGGATGCCGTCCGCGGAGAAACCGGCAACCCGGCTGGCGGCTGGCGCATGCAGATAGAGTTACCCGAAGGCAAATGGCGCCAACTGGCCGCCGGTTCATCACCTGCCGCTACCTGGCTTGGTGAACAACTGGCCGGCCATTTGCCGGCAAAAAACCAAGACACCCCTTTTGAAACCGTGCCCACCGGCACCAACAATCCCATTTTGGAGAAAACCCATGGCCTGGAATGAACCTGGCAAAAGCAGCGGCCCCAACAAGCCCAATGACCCGTGGAACCGCAAACAGCCCCCGCAAGATCTGGAACAAATCCTGAAACAACTGGGACAAAAACTATCCGCCTTCTTTGGCGGTAATGGCGGCAATGGCAACATGGCATTAATCGCCGCCCTGGTTCTCATCGGCGCTGGCGCCATTGCCCTGTGGAATTCTGTCTGGACCATTAACGAAGGCGAGCGCGGCGTGGTTCTGCTGTTTGGCAAATACCACAAAACCATGCAGCCTGGCCTGAACATCACCTGGCCGGCGCCCATCAGCACGGTTTACAAGGTAGACGTTCAGAAAATCCGCTCCATGGCGCACAGCGGCGAAATGCTCACCGAAGACAAAAATCTGGTGAATATGGACTACACCGTGCAATACATTGTGCGCGAGGATGAGGTCAACAACTACCTGTTTCGACTGGCCGACCCGGAAACCACCGTGCGCCAGGCCGCAGAAAGTGCCGTCCGCCAGGTGGCTGGCACCAGCACCATGGACCACATCATTAACGAAAACCGTAATGACGTCATTATGTCGGTGATGAAAAACCTGCAAAAAATGCTGGACGATTACCAGTCCGGCATCAAGGTGACCAAGTTCAACATTACCGAAGTCCATCCACCCGAGGAGGTCAAGGCCGCTTTCGATGACGTTATCAAGGCCCGCGAAGACCAGAAAACCTACATCAACGAAGCCAACCAGTATGCCCGCAAGGCCCTGCCCATTGCCGAAGGTCAGGCGTTGCAAATCGTCCAGAATGCCGAGGCTTACAAAGTCTCCACCATCACCGAAGCAGAAGGCCGCGCCAGACAGTTTGATCTGATCCGGCAACAATACGAAAAGGCGCCAACAGTCACCCGCCAAAGACTCTATCTGGAAACCATGGAGTCCGTGTTGCAGGGCAACCCCAAAATCATCACCAGCGGCAATGGCAACAACCTTATGTACCTGCCCTTGCAAGACATGCTCAAAAAAGCACCCAAGACACCCGAAGTCATCAACCTGGGCAAGACCACTGTCACCGGAACCCCGTCCAATAACACCCGCGAGCGCGACTATCGCTCCCGCCAGAATCGAGGCCGCTAACATGAAAGCCAAATTATTCCTGATTACTGCCGGATTGGCGCTGTTGACTGTCAGCCTGTTCACTTTTACCGTGAACGAAAAAGAATATGCCATCAAATTCCGCTTTGGCGAGATTGTCAAATCCGACTTTCAGCCAGGGCTGCACTGGCGCATTCCCGGTGTCAACACCATCCGCAAATACGACAAGCGCATCCAGACCCTGGACAACAAGCCCGAACCGGTTCTTAACACCGACAATGAGTATCTGATGGTGGACTACTTTGTAAAATGGCGCATCAAAGACCCACGCAAGTTCTATACCTCGTTCAAGGGGGATCCCAGCCGGGTGGATCGCATGCTGACCGACATTATCCAGAACGCCCTGCTGGAAGAGTTTTCCCGCCGCACCCTGCAGCAGGTCATCTCCGACCAGCGCACAGAAATCATGCAGCACCTCAAGGAACAAACCAAGCAGATCGCCGAGGATTACGGCATCGAAATCGTTGACGTGCGTATTAAACGCATCAACCTGGCCGACACCGTCAGCGATTCAGTGTACCAGCGCATGCGCTCGGAACGTCTGGCCGAAGCCGCCGAGCACCGCTCCACCGGCCGCAAGGAAGCCCTCAACATTCGCGCCAACACCGACAAGAAAATCCGCATTTTGCTGGCCGAGGCCGACAAAACCGCCGCCCAGCTACAAGGTGAAGGCGACGCTGAAGCCACCCGCATTTATGCCGAAGCTCATCGCAAAGACCCGGAGTTCTACGCATTTCTGCGATCTCTGGAAGCCTATCGCAAGAGCCTGTCGGACAGCAACAGCATTCTCGTGCTGGAGCCAGACTCGGAGTATTTCCGCTACTTTAAACATGCCAACGAAAAGGATCAAAAGGCCGCACAATGACCACCAATGCAAAAAACGTCATCGTTCTGGGCACCCAGTGGGGCGATGAAGGTAAAGGCAAAATCGTCGATCTGCTCACCGAATCCGCCGATGCCGTGGTGCGCTTCCAGGGCGGCCACAACGCCGGCCATACACTGATTATCAACGGCGAAAAAACCGTTTTGCATCTGGTGCCATCGGGCATATTGCGCCCGGGCGTACAATGCCTGGTAGGCAACGGCGTGGTGATTGAACCAGCCTCATTACTGGAAGAAATCAGAAAACTGGAAGCCGCCGGAGTAACCGTGGCCGACCGCCTGCGCATCAGCCGCGCCGCGCCGGTGATCATGCCCTACCACATCCGCCTTGACCAATTGCGCGAAAAGGCCCGTGGCGGCGAGGCCATCGGCACCACCGGCCGCGGCATCGGCCCGGCCTACGAGGACAAGGTCGCCCGGCGCGGCCTGCGCATGGGCGATCTGCTCGACGCCCGCCGGCTTAAAAAACTGCTTAAGCCCGTGATGGACTATCACAACTTTGTCATCCAGCACTACTTTCACGACCAGCCGCTTGACTTCGACAACACCTACCAACAAGCGCTGGACTGGGGTGCTGCCCTCAAAAACAATATCACTGACGTCACCAGCGAGCTGCATCAACTCCAAAATGCCGGCAAATCACTCTTGCTGGAAGGCGCCCAGGGATCGCTGCTGGACATCGACCACGGCACCTACCCTTACGTTACCAGCTCCAACACCACCGCCGGCAACGCTGCCACCGGCACCGGGCTGGGGCCCACCGACCTGGACTACGTACTGGGCATCACCAAAGCCTACACCACCCGCGTGGGCAGCGGCCCTTTTCCCACCGAACTGTTCGACGACAACGGCCGCCTGCTGGCCGAGCGCGGCGTGGAATTCGGCGCCACCACCGGCCGCCCCCGACGTTGTGGCTGGCTTGATCTGGTGGCCCTCAAACGCGCCGTCCGAATCAATGGCGTCACCGGCCTGTGTATTACCAAACTGGATGTTCTCGACGCCTTTGAAGACATCAAGCTGTGCATCGAATATGTCGACGACGCCGGACAACCCATGGCGTTCCCCATGAGCACCAGCGCCTGGAAAGCCGTCAAGCCCCGCTATATCAGCCTACCGGGCTGGAAAACCCAAACCCGTGGCATCACCCACTGGCATGATCTGCCGGAAAATGCCAAAACCTTTATCCACACCATCGAAAAGTACACCGGCAGTCCGGCACATATCATTTCCACCGGCCCAGACCGCACCGAAAACATCATCCGCCACAACCCGTTTTCATCGCATTCCACCTAAATACTGGCAGAATTTTGTGGGCAATGTCACAGGCTCCAACACGGCTCATTGCCCCTCCTTAATTCTGTGTACTGTGTCGTATGGCGACATTCGCCAAACACACACATTTTTAAGGAGTTTGCCATGAAAATCTTGTCATACACTTTTCGTGTTTTCCGCAAGCGGTTAACGTTAGCCCTGCTTTTCTTCAGCCCTGCCATATTGGCACTGAACCTCTCTGATTATGCTGAAATCTCACCAGGACTTTATGCAACCATCACTGAGGGAGGGAACATTGTAGAAATCGCCACAACTGCCGAGGCAGTACAATCACTCGAGGCATCAGAAAACAACTATTCAGCAAAGGCCCAGCTCATCGCCTCAAAACAAAACACCAGAGCCCCTGGGCTTACACAGGGACCCACTTTATGCACGGCATTCGATACTCTGCAATTTTCAGACTTTACCTTGTCTGCGGGCTTTGCCACGCTATCTGGCACAGCCAGTGTGCAAACAGCCGTTGGCCCGGCTCCGGCTCCCCCGAGTTCACCTATGCTCGAGTCAAGGTCAAGCTGAGAACCTATGATGCCGCGGGAAACGGGATTGACAAAAGCGTTGCTATCCGCAGAAATCCCGTAT
>Ga0256839_1000232_pt1 | contig 72951 bp, 67 predicted proteins | sample 354166metaG_FD_185968 | JGI IMG/M metagenome (GOLD analysis project Ga0256839, IMG submission 185968) | Hydrothermal vent microbial communities from Mid Atlantic Ridge, Atlantic Ocean - 354-166 | ecosystem: Environmental > Aquatic > Marine > Hydrothermal vents | place: Atlantic Ocean: Mid... | reverse complement strand
TGTTTGCTTACCCAATATAAACCACTCACTGCCTCCTGCCCACCAGTTTAACCCCTCAGTGCTGGGCAATTGGGCTTAAAAGGTCTTGAAGCAAGAGTCCAGATTTGGAGTTTTGATTACATCAAGTTTCTGGTTCCCACGGTCCTCCGTGGGAATCCATACCATACCTTACTCCTACCACCGCATGCGTCCCACGCAGGAGCAATGGGTACGAGATCTACTCTGGTGGTTTTTGCCGCCCACTCCCCCGAAAGAGAGATGCCCTTTCACGGCGTGACCAGCTCTGCATAGGTTTCTGAAAAGGCGGTGATCGCTTTGTCGAGGTCGGCTTTGGTGTGGGCGGCTGAGATTTGGGTGCGGATACGCGCTTTACCTTTGGGTACTACCGGGAAGAAGAAGCCGATGGCGTAGATTCCGCGCTCCAGGAGCCGTTGTGACATTTTTTGCGCCAGCTGAGCATCACCCAGCATGACGGGGACGATGGGGTGTTCGCCTGCGGCGATGGCAAACCCTGCTGCCTGCATCCCTGCCCTGAAGTAGCGTGTATTCTCTTCTAGTTGATCGCGCAGAGCGGTTGAGGCGGATAGCATCTCCAGCACTTTTATCGAGGCGGCGCAGATGGCGGGTGCCACGGTGTTGGAAAATAGATAAGGGCGTGAGCGCTGGCGCAACATATCGATAATCTCTTGTCGTCCGGCGGTGTATCCACCGGAGGCTCCGCCCAGTGCTTTGCCAAAGGTGCCGGTTATAATATCCACCCGATCCATCACCCCGCAATATTCATGCACGCCACGGCCTTGCTTGCCCATAAAGCCCACCGCGTGGCAGTCGTCGTGGTGAACCATCGCATCGTACTTATCTGCGAGGTCACAGATTTTGTCCAGTTGGGCAATGGTGCCATCCATGGAAAAAACGCCATCGGTGGTGATGAGAATCCGCCGTGCACCGGCAGCTTTTGCCTCTTTCAGTTTTAGCTCGAGGTCGTGCATATCACTGTTTTTATAGCGGTAGCGGGCGGCTTTGCAGAGGCGCACGCCATCAATGATGGAGGCGTGGTTTAACTCATCGGAGATCACCGCATCTTGTTTGTTCAAGAGGGTTTCAAACAGCCCGGCATTGGCATCGAAGCAGGCAGCGTAGAGGATGGTATCTTCCATACCCAGGAAGTGGCTCATCTTATCTTCCAGCACTTTATGGATACTTTGCGTGCCACAGATAAAGCGCACTGAGGAGAGGCCAAAGCCCCACTGTTCGTAGCTCTGTTTAGCGGCTTTAATCACTTCCGGGTTATTGGCCAGCCCCAGGTAGTTGTTGGCACACATGTTAACCACTTCGCGGCCATCTGCCAGGGTGATGTCATTTTTTTGATCTGAGGCGATAATACGTTCGGTTTTCCACAATCCGGCTGCTCGTATCTCTGCTAAATCTTTTGCCAGACTTTTTTGTGCGCTTTTATAGGCCATTTTACTCATCCCGTTGGCGTTCTAAAATTGATTAACCCCTGACCACTCCAGTATCACTTTGCCCGACTGGCCAGAACGCATAACGTCGAACCCTTGCTGAAAATCGGTGTAGTGAAAGCGGTGGGTGATGATCTTCTCCAGCGGCAGGCCGCTTTGAACCATCATGACACCTTTGTACCAGGTTTCAAATATTTCACGGCCATAAATGCCTTTGATATTTAACCCTTTAAAGACCACTTGATCCCAGTCAATACCGGTGCCATTGGGCATGATAGCCAGCATGGCGATACTGCCACCATTGATCATTTTACTGAGCATATCTTTAAATGCATGGGGTGAGCCTGACATCTCCAGACCCACGTCAAACCCTTCGAGAATACCCAGGCTACGCATAAATTCGCGGCTAATGGTGTGCTCTGTCACGTTGAGTGGAATCGCTTTTGGGGCGACTTTTTTCACCAGCTCGAGTCGATAGGGGTTGAGGTCGGTAATCACCACATTACGCGCTCCGCAGTGGCTCGCCACCATAGCTGCCATAATACCAATTGGCCCAGCGCCGGTTATCAAGACATCTTCTCCCACCATATTAAAGGAGAGCGCGGTGTGCACCGCATTACCATAGGGGTCAAAACAGGCCAGCACTTCGGTGGGGATTTCAATGTTGGGTCTAAAGACATTTTTAGCCGGAATAGAGAGATATTCGGCAAAGCAGCCGGTACGGTTTACACCGATACCAATGGTGTTGGGGCAGAGGTGCCGCCGCCCTGCCAGACAGTTGCGACACCGCTCACAAACGATATGCCCCTCGCCCGAGACCACGTCACCGATTTTGATATCTTCTACATTGGCTCCCATCTCCACCACCACACCGGCAAACTCGTGGCCAATGGTCATGGGGACTGGAATGGTTTTTTGTGCCCACTCATCCCAGTTATAGATATGGACATCGGTGCCGCAGATCGCGGTTTTCTGAATTTTCACCAGTACATCGTTATTGCCAATTTCTGGCAGCGGCACGCTCTCTAGCCACAAACCTGTTTTGGCCTGTTTTTTTACCAGTGCTTTCATTGTTTCCATACTCAAGGCCTCATTCAAATAGACTCGAACAGCTCAGCCAACTTCTCCCCTGGCTCGTCCGCACGCATAAACGCTTCACCCACCAGGAAAGTATTCACCTGCTGTTCACGCATCCGTAGCACATCTTGATGGTCGACTATTCCGCTCTCGGTCACCACAATTCGATCACTGGGTATCTGATTTAGCATAGCCAGGGTGGTGTTTAGGCTCACTTCAAAGGTACGCAGGTTGCGGTTATTAATGCCGATTAAGGGGAGGTTGAGTGGCAGGGTTCGCTGCAACTCCTCTTCATCGTGTACTTCGATCAACACATCCATCGCCAGTGTGCTGGCTAACGCGGCCAGACGCGCCATCTGCTGATCATCGAGCACGGCTGCGATTAGTAAAATACAGTCTGCACCAATGGCGCGTGCTTCCATCACTTGGTATTCATCGATAATGAAATCCTTGCGAATCACCGGCAGATTGCAGGCATTGCGAGCCTGTTGCAGGTAGCGCTCATGGCCCTGAAAAAAATCGGCATCGGTAAGAACCGAGAGGCAGGCCGCACCGCCCTTTTCATAGCTGCGGGCAATCTCCGCCGGTTCAAATACCTCACGGATCACCCCTTTGCTGGGTGAGGCTTTTTTTATCTCGGCAATGACGGCTGCCTGCCCGCTGTTTAACTTGTTTTGAATCGAGCGGACAAAACCACGCACAGGTGATGCCTCGGCGGCTTGTGCTTTGAGCATATCAATGGAGATAAGCGCACGACGCTCGGCAATCTCTTGCTGTTTACGGGCAATAATTTTTTTTAATATATCGGGGGGATTGCTCATGAAAAGTGTTCTCAAAAAGTATGGGTCAGCGCAACTAAGGCATCCAGCTTGGCTCTGGCGCGACCCGATGCAATCACCTCGGCGGCTTTTTTAACGCCGCCTTCCAGTGAGTCGACCAGGTTGGCCGCATAGATTGCGGCACCGGCATTCAGCACCACAATATCGCGGGCTGGCCCCGCTTGGTTGCTCAACACGGCCTTGATCACCGCCAGACTCTCATCAGCATGGTCAACCGCGAGTTCACTTATTTTGCCCCGAGCAATGCCAAACTCTTCGGGGGTGATGGTGTAGCTGTTAATCACGCCATCTTTAAGCTCTGCGACACGGGTCGGGGTCTCTATGGAGATTTCATCCAGACCATCAACTGCATGTACCACCAGCACATGCTGACTACCCAGCTGCTTCAACACCTGCGCTAGCGACTCAACCCACGGCTCGGCAAAAACGCCCAATACTTGGTTGGGTGCAGCGGCGGGGTTGGTAAGCGGGCCCAGCACGTTGAACAGAGTGCGCACCCCCATCTCTTTGCGTGGGCCGATGGCGTGTTTCATTGCGCCGTGGTGAGCCGGGGCAAACATAAAGCCAACCCCAAGCTCAGCCACACACTGCGCCACCTGCTGCGGGGTGATATCCAATTTCACACCGGCGGCCTCCAGCACATCGGCACTGCCGGTGTTGCTGGAGATAGAACGATTACCATGTTTTGCCACCTGCCCACCGGCTGCGGCGACCACGAAGGCGGAGGCGGTGGAGATGTTGAAGGTTTTAGCGCCATCGCCACCGGTGCCGCAAGTATCGACCAGGTGATCACCCGCGATGGAGACCGGTGTCGCTAGCTCTCGCATCACGGTGGCCGCTGCGGTAATCTCATCGACCGTTTCGCCCTTGATACGCAAACCAACCAAAAAACCGCCGATCTGCGCCGGGGTCGCTTCACCCGTCATGATCAGGCGCATGGTGGCGATCATCTCTTCACGGGTTAGATCGTGACCATCAATTACAGTTTGAATCGCCTGTTGCATTTTCACGCTTTGATCTCCTCTATCTGGCGCATGCCTGACTGCTGTTTTAAGAAGTTACCCAGCATCTCATGCCCCTGCTCAGTCAGAATGGACTCTGGGTGAAATTGCACCCCTTCAATCATATATTTTTTATGACGTACACCCATGATCTCTTCCAGTTCGCCGCTAGCGGTCTCCGTCCAAGCGGTGAGTTCCAGAGAGTCTGGCAGCGCGCTTTTATCGATGACCAGCGAGTGGTAACGCGTCACCACCAGCGGGTTTTTCAACCCTTCAAACACGCCGACATTCAAGTGCTTAATGGGCGAAGTTTTGCCGTGCATAATTTGACCTGCGTGGATGATGCGACCACCAAAAGCCTGGCCGATACTTTGATGCCCAAGGCAGACACCCAAGATCGGTAGTTTGCCCTTAAAGTGCTCAATAACCGCCAGGGAGATGCCCGCTTCATTGGGTGTGCAGGGGCCTGGGGAGATCATCAAATGATCCGGCTTTTTTGCCTCGATCTGTTGCAGGGTAATTTGGTCATTACGGTACACCTCCACCTCTGCACCCAGCTCGCCTAGATATTGCACTAGGTTATAGGTGAAGGAGTCGTAGTTATCGATCATTAACAGCATTAATCAGCTCCCTTCACGATGGCCATCAAGCCCGGCGGTAGCCATTTCGACGGCCTTAAAGACGGCCCGGCCTTTGTTCATGGTCTCTTTCCACTCATATTTGGCAATGGAGTCGTATACCACACCGGCTCCCACTTGAATATGGAGCTGCTGATCTTTAATGACCGCGGTGCGAATGGCGATAGCGGTATCCATATTACCACTCCATGAGAGGTAACCCACCGCGCCCGCGTAGAGACCTCGTTTAACCGGCTCCAGCTCATCAATAATCTGCATCGCGCGGATCTTTGGCGCACCGCTCACGGTGCCCGCCGGGAAGGTAGCACGCAGCACATCCATGGGTGAGAGGTTCTTTTTTAGCCTGCCGGTCACATTGGAGACAATGTGCATCACGTGGGAGTAGCGTTCGATCATCATTCTTTCGGTGAGTTTTACACTGCCGGTTTCGGCGATACGCCCAGCATCATTACGCCCCAGGTCAATCAACATCAGGTGTTCAGCCAGCTCCTTAGGATCTGCCAGTAACTCTTTCTCCCATGCGAGATCTTCCTCTTCCGTAGCACCCCGAGGGCGCGTACCGGCAATCGGACGCACGGTTACCTCCCCCTCTTCCAAGCGAACCAGGATTTCCGGGGAGGATCCTACAACGTGAAAATCCCCCAGATCCATAAAGTACATGTAGGGTGATGGGTTGAGGCTGCGCAGTGCGCGGTAAAGATCCAACGGACGCGCTTTGAAAGGTACGGAGAGGCGCTGTGAAAGCACCACCTGCATCACATCACCATCGGCGATGTACTGTTTACACACCTCAACCGCATCCATAAAACTCTGCTCGGTGAAGCCTGAAACAAAGTCACCCTCGTCAACCGTAACATGCTGATCGGGGCGATAGCTGGGAACCGCCTCGCCCATCTTATCCACCAAGTGATCCAGACGACTTTCGGCCAGAATAAGAGCGTCTGGTTGATCCAGATCGGCATGTACAATGATGTACATTTTGCCGCTGAGGTTATCAAACACCACCACCTCTTCCGAGAGTGCCAGCAGGATATCTGGATTATTCAGTGGATCCGGGTTCGGGCACTCTTTGAGTCTTGGCTCGATATAACGGATGGTGTCATAACCAAAGTAGCCCACCAGACCACCGGTAAAGCGCGGCAGCCCCGCCACTTCACCCACCTCAAAACTGGCTTGTAATGTTTCAATCCAACTGAGCGGATCTTCGACGGTGATGGTCTCGACTATTTGCCCATCCTCAATCATTGAAATTTGATGGCCATGAACGCGAAAAGCGGTGCGACAAGGGAGGCCGATCATCGAGTATCGCCCCCACTTTTCACCGCCTTGTACCGATTCAAACAGATAAGAGTATGGCCCATGGGCCAACTTTAGATAAACACTCAGCGGGGTTTCCAGATCTGCGAGTATTTCGCGCATCACCGGAGTACGTTTAAAGCGTTTGTTGCGCAGCGATTGAAACTGTTGTTGTGCCATTGTTGGTTACCACTAAATGTAAGATGAATGCCGAAACCCAAAATCAACCGGGCTTTACCATCGCTCCTTTAGTGTCATTACCTGCCTCATTCTCACGCCTTTATAATGTTAGCCAGTTGCGCCATGGAGTCGATCACCACATCGGGGTTCGAGTCACGAATATCAGCACCGTGATTATAACCATAACTCATACAGATAATACCAAAACCCGCTGCACGCGCCGCCTTTACATCTGAGATTGAGTCACCGATCATCAACGCATTTTCAGGAGCGACACCCAGCACCTCGGCGGAGTGTAATAATGGCAATGGGTGTGGCTTTCGCTCTGTAAGGGTATCGCCGCAGACAATCGACTCAAACTCATCGTGAATAGCCAGCTTCTTCAAAATAGGCAAGGTGAACTGAGCCGCCTTGTTGGTCACACAGCCGAGCCGAATGTTTTGGCTTTTTAACCAATCCATCCCCTCGCGGACACCGTCATAAAGATAGCTACGCTGGCAGCTGTTCTCTGCATATAACGACATAAAAATCGGGTATGCTTTCTGAAAAAGCGCCTCATCCGGCTCGCCCTGCAACTGGTTGACCAGTGCGCGGCGAACCAGACGTTCAACGCCGTTACCAACCCAGTCGCGAACGGCAGCTTCACCCCGTGCTGGCAGGTCAATCTGCTGCATCATCTCATCGACACAGTAGGCTAAGTCCGGCACTGAGTCGACCAGGGTACCATCCACATCAAGCAAAACCATGGCTGGTTTTTTAATCATAACTTAATCCTGATTTTGCAGAGGCAAGCGTTGGCTTGAGATTGATGCCAGGCAACGCTCCCGCTTTGCCATCTAAAGATGGCTCCTACGTGTTTGATCATATGTTAGCGGGCTACTTTAGCCAGCTCGGCACGGAAGGCGGCCAACACGGTATCGTAATCATTGGTATCTGCTTCATTGCGCGCATTAAAGATGGCTGAGCCTGCAACAAACATATCAGCACCCGCTTCAGCAATTTCACGAATGTTGTCGACCTTAACGCCACCGTCTATTTCCAAGCGGATATCGCGGCCCGATTCATCGATGATTTTGCGCGCTTCACGCAGTTTATCCAGTGTGGCAGGAATAAAACTCTGACCACCAAAACCTGGGTTAACCGACATCAGCAGTATAATGTCCACCTTATCGATCACATGCTTCAATACATCCAGTGAGGTTGCCGGGTTAAAGACCAGACCCGACTTACACCCTTCGCCCTTAATCAACTGGAGGGTACGGTCAACATGCTCGGATGCTTCCGGGTGAAAGGTAATATAGCTTGCGCCTGCTTTGGCAAAATCGGGAATGATACGATCTACCGGCTTGACCATCAGATGAACATCAATATCAGCGGTAACACCGTGCTTACGCAGTGCTTCACAAACCAGCGGGCCAATAGTCAAATTAGGCACATAGTGATTATCCATTACATCGAAATGAACGATGTCTGCACCTGATTTAAGTACCTTGTCTACCTCCTCACCCAGACGAGCAAAATCAGCAGAGAGGATTGAAGGAGCAATTTTAAAATCAGCCATGGTTAGAACCTCTTAGATTATGGTGCAAGACACCCTGTTTACATTCAGCAAAAATTTGAGCGCCAACTCTACCCGATTTGAACAATATTTTCAGCCCTTCGCCGCGTATATCTTATTTATGGTAGTGATAAAAAAGCAGAAAACCACGTAAAACAGACAGACGCCTAAGCTAAACAAAAGAGATTAGCTGTAGCCACAAGCTTGGTGAATTTCTTATATGACTGTAAAATCAATAAGTTGTGAAGAGAACGAACTTCCACCAAAAAAATAGAAGTTATCAGCAAGTGTATAGAGTTACGGCTCATGCTATCTTTAGTGGGTCTCTAAACAAGCCATGATTATCGGCCCTGCCTTTTGTTGGCAATACTGGTCGACGGGTACTTTACTCTAGATGCGACCTATAAGGGAAGTTCATGAAAATACTACTCGTAGAAGATGACTGCCTTACACTAACACTGCTTAGCCACTGGCTGGCAGAGGCTGGTTTTACATTTGACTGCGCACGCGATGGCCTGGAGGCGGTCACACTGGCCTACCAGAGCAACCACTATCATCTCGGAATTATCGATATTGAGATGCCTGAGCTCAACGGCATCGCCGCCGCTGACCTGATTCGCTCCCACCAACCACATATCGCATTTATATTTACATCCAGCGGAGTGACGCACCGAAATTACTGCCTCCATCGACCCCAGGATACTTTTATTGAGAAACCCTGCACTCAGTCAAAATTGATGGAGCTGATTGCGGCTACCGTAGCAAAAATACCAGAGCACGCTATTGAAAGGGTGGAGTAAAAAGAGAGCGGTCAGCTACCCGAATTTTGCAGGTAGGCCTTTTGTGCTCGGCGGTAGGTGTTGAAATCACCAATCCTCTCAGAAAGGTGCTGCAGAGAGTTTTCAGTTAACTCACGCAATTTTTCATCTAGCATCACAATGCGCTGAAGCGCGGCCTGTAGCTCCTGTTGCTCTGCATCAACAACCGGCAGCAGATCGTATTCTTTTAAGTTTTCATCGCGCTCATCTTGCAATAACGCCATTGCCGACCAATCTTTATCAGCCACCAACGCATACATCTTTTCGGTCACTTTCTCTGCATCGAGCAACCGCTGTAACTTTTCACTCACCGTGAGCTGCCTGCGTGGAACCACCTCTTAGCGCCATAGGAACCTCATCCCACCCTACTTTTACCTCACGTAGCAGATCAATCACCTCATCAATCATCGCAATATCATCATTGCGATTGGCTTCGACCAGTCGCCTTTCCATATAGTCATAAAGGGAGTAAAGATTCTGAGAGATTTCACCCCCTTTATCCATATCCAAGCTACCCCGCAAGCCACCAATAATCGAGATTGCCCAAAAGATGAATCGCCCTTTCTCTGCGATATCGCCACGTTCGACAAACCCTTTTGCGGCGGCCAATTTATCCAGAGCCCCCTCCATCAGCAACTGGATAAGGCGGTGGGGAGATGCGGACTCGACCCCCGAAGAGGTGCCAACCTGACTATATTGATTGATCCCTTTTCTTGCATTTGGAAATGACATTAAACTTCCCCAGTAAGTTATTTTTAATCAAGAAAGAGAATCCATTCACTCTGGTGATTCCCAGCAACTCTAATATGAGCTTTTGTTTTACCCAGAAAAACATGCACTGTTCAGGATAGCAGCCCTCTCGAAACTCGTTAGTCAAAAGGCTGGTTTTTTGCTCAATATAATAACTCAAGGTGCTAATTATTATTCGACATTGCACTCAACTGAGCAGTCAGGTAAGCACCTGTTGAATTCATTCTCGAAACCAACCCATCCAGCATGCTGAATTGTTTGAAGTAGTTCTCCTCTCGAGTCTCGAGCAACGCCTCCAAACGGAGAATATTATCATCCAGTCGCTTCACACTCTCTTGCAAACCATTTGAGCGAATATCGATAAGGCCCGTGCTGGATTTCAGCATCAGATCCGCAGAATCGGCAAGCCGCATGGCGATACCATCGGTGGCATTTCCAAACAGATGCGCCACATCAGGAAAGTTATTTGCAATAGCCGCATCAAAATCCGCAGCATCCAGCTCCAGCTTTCCGGTATCTTTATTGGTGGTAACCCCCACCTCGGACAACATGGTTAAGTTGCCACCTGCGACCGCAGTATTAATTTCACTACGAAACTCAGAAACGATTCTGCGCAGCGAGCTATCACCCGCCAACTTGCCGGTATTAACCGCAGCCAACTGGTCAATTTTGGTCAGAAGGTCATTGTAACCAGAGACAAATCCCTCAATCGATTTTTTAACCTCATCCTTATCATTTGCGATGTCGATCCGGCTGCTACCCACACCGACCAGCTCTAAGGTGACACCACCAATGACATCATTAATAGCGTTGGAGGCTCGAGTGATGCCCGTAACACCATCAACCGAGAACAGCGCGTCAAGCTTGCTCAAATCAGCCAAGGGAGTACCTGGAAGATCAGGGTCATCGTTTAGTGTAGCTAAGCCGAGTGCAGAGGTGTCTCCAGCACCCGCATAACTGGCCTGAATACGCTCATCGTAACCACTACTTTTTGACGTGAGACTCAGTTGCTGCTCACCGTTGTTGCCGGTAATAATAGTTGCCGACACGGCGTCGTTATCGGCATTTGCATTAATTGCATCGCTTATCTCGGCCAGGGTCATTCCGGCACCGCCATTATAGGTATTGATGGAGAAGCTGCTACTGCCTGCAGTTATATTAAGCGCATCCGCTGGGTCGGCACCACCAAAGGTAGTTGTGGGTGCGACCATACCCGCAGAGCCCATTTTATGCGCCTGCGCCAAACGATCCACCGTCAGCTGATAACTACCTGCCGCCGCATCACTATCAGTCGTGGCGGTAACAACCCCTTCATCACCGGAGCTTGCTTTATAGATTTCAAATTTATCCAGGCTGGAGAGATCATCCATTGCGGTTTTAAAATCATCCAAAGCGCTGCGAAGTGTGCCGTAGCCGCTAATTTGATCTTCAAAACTCTGCTTTCGATCTTCAAGGCGTAGCAGCGGAATCCGCTCAACCCCCATCATCGCATTAACAATGGCCGTCACGTCGAGGCCGGAGCCTATACCTGGAGCGCTAATCATGACATTTTACCTCCACAGCAGAAAGCCTGAATCATACAGAACATTCAGGCTTTCTCCTGGAACATTGTTCCAGTTATCTCAGATAGCTGGTGAGACATTGCCAAAACCTGCTCCGAGGGCATCTGGCGAATCACCTCACCATTCTCAACATTCATCACCTTAACAACCGTACGCCCACTCTCATCGTCAATCTGAAACTGTAATTCACGACGATATTGCTGGACATGATCATTTAAATTTTTAACCACATCATCGAGCGCATCACGACGCTTATCTACCTCTTCTGCCTTTTCTGCTTCATCTGATGGTGCTAAGGGCAGCATTTCTACCTGAGTAGGCTCGGTGTTCTGAACGCGTTGGCTAGGTTGAGGTGTAATTGCAACTTTTGATGGGTCCAATGGCAACTGCGTAGGTATATTCATGCTCATTGTCCTTTTTTCACATTGAAACTAACGCCCCCCCCAAATGAGGGGGAGGATCGACCCATTAGCTACCGTAACAAGCTCAACACATTTTGTGAGGATTGATTGGCCTGTGACAACATCGCAATACCCGCTTGCTGTAACACCTGACCTTTAGTCAAAGTTGCTGTTTCTGTCGCAAAATCCGCATCCATTATACGACCACGCGCCGCCTCTTGATTTTCAGCATTAATGCGCAAAACATTAATCGCAGACTCCATTCGACTCTGCGCCGCACCCAGATTTGCCCGTGTACTGGTAATGGTATCAATCGCTGCATCAATATTATCCATCGCGGTCGCCGCATTCCCAGAGGTGGTGATGTCGCCACCCGTTACCGCAGTAATCGTTGTTGCTGTCGTATAGTTAGAGGTGGTGACTGTAATCCGGTTATCCGCCTGATTGTTAGCGCCTACTTGGAAGTTAAACGCCCCAGCATCTCCACCCAAAATGGCTTGTCCATTGAATTCGGTAGAAGTAATTACACGCGTCACCTCAGAGGCGAGCTCCTGAAATTCAGCGTCTAGGTTAGCGCGGTCACTTACGGAGTTGGTGCCGTTGGCAGACTGCACAGACAACTCACGCATACGCTGCATTAAATCACCAATTGAACCCAGCGCACCCTCAGCGGTTTGCGCCATGGAGATGCCATCCGATGCATTTCGAATACCCACATTCATACCCTTAACCTGGGCATTCATACGTTCAGCAATCGCAAGTCCTGCTGCATCATCCATTGCACTGTTTACACGCAAGCCAGTTGAAAGGCGCGTCATCGAGGTACTCAGCATGCTGTCGGTATTGGCAAGTGCACGCTGTGCGGAAAGTGACATTACGTTGGTTTGAACTGATAGAGCCATTTTAGTATCTCCCAAGACCCACCCAAACATCCACGGGTATCGCCTCATCTAGATTGTGCTTAGCGGATATATCTTTCAACATTTTCGAAGATATTTACCGCTCCCAGTTCACCTAACGTCCCGGGCAATAAGTTCCTTTAGTTTTTTATAAAAAAACATTCTGCCACTCTTTCAACTAATCCGCACCTTGCTGTTGCTGTAGCTTTTCCAGAATCGAAACCGAAGGAAATCCATCTGCCACTAAGCCAATAGAAGCTTGGTAACTGCGTACCGCTTCACGGGTTTTGCGTCCTGCGATGCCGTCGGGTGTGCCGGCATCAAAGCCTAATTCATTAAGGCGTTGCTGCATCTCTTTTGCCGCATCAAAGCTCAAGGGGCGATTATCGGCATTTCGGCCTCCTTTCAACTCGGGCAGTTCAATGAGACGATCAGCCAGGTGCCCGACCGCAATGGCATATTTAATTGATCGGTTCCAATCCATAATCACGTCAAAGTTTTCATAAACCAGAAAAGCCGGGCCAGCGGCACCCTGGGGGAGGATAATCGAACCTAATGTCTTATCTTTTGCCAGTGAACGCCCATCCGCTTTGGTGACACCTCGTGAACGCCAGTAATCAACCGTTTGGCGATTTTTCAGCGTGGCTTGTTGCCAATCAAAATCCGAAGGCAGGCGTACTTCGCGCCCCCAAAGCTCGCCATAACGCCAGCCGATACTTTTTAGATAGTGCCCCCCTGAGGCAAAAACATCGGGCAGACTTTCCCATAGGTCAATACGTTTATCATTGTCGCCATCGGCGGCATACTGCAAAAAAGTGCTCGGCATAAATTGTAGGTGGCCCATGGCACCCGCCCATGAACCCACCATATCTTCCGTTTTCACATGCCCCTGATCGATAATCCGCAGCGCATTAATCAACTGTTTGCGAAAGAAGGTGCTGCGCCGGGGGTCGTATGCCAAGGTTGCCAGTGAAGCGATCGTTGAGTGTTTGCCAAGATAGTTTCCGTAGTTGGTCTCCATACCCCAAAAGGCGACCAGATAACGTGCCGGGACACCGTACTGCTTCTCTATCTCCGCAAGCAGTTTGGCATGTTTTTTCAACATGCGCTTGCCACGTTGGATACGCCAATCTGTTATACGGGCATCGAAGTAAGACCAAAAAGTCTGGGTGAACTCTGGTTGGCGACGATCAAGTGCCACCACTCTCTCCACCACCTCCAAGTCAGTTAAAGCCAACCTGACGGTTTCTGCTGAAATACCCTCGCGCAGCGCCTCATCACGCAAATCAGCAAGCCACGCCTCAAAAGATATTTCGCTATTCTCGTCGGATTCGCTGTGCGCCACGCTGCTGAAAATTAGCGCGATAAAAAATAGCACCATTGGGATTATTGGATTTTTATATCGTTTTACTCTCATCACTTCACATTATCACAATTTATTATCTTGACCCATTAAAACGGCGGTTCAGAATAGAGCCGCAGTAATTCACCCGAAGTGGGGTGTTGAATAACCATTTCGTTGGCATGTAGTTGGAGGCGCGGTGCTTTTATCTTAATATCAGGCGGGGCGTAGAGGGAGTCCCCCAGAATTGGGTGGCCTAGGGATAACATGTGCACCCGCAGCTGATGAGAGCGCCCCGTGACGGGCGACAGCGCAACACGTGTCGCGTCTAAGATTTCATCATAGGATAGGCAGTGGTAACGGGTTAAGCTGGGTTTGCCCACTTCATGGTCAACTTTCTGTCGCGGGCGATTGGGCCAATCACAAATAAGTGGCCAATTAATTTCACCACTCTCAATACCCGGTCTGCCCGCAACGAGCGCTGTGTACTGTTTTTCGACTCGCCGCACCTGGAAGGCGTAACTGAGCAGCCGATGTACCTCTTTACTGCGCGCCAAAAGTAGAATACCGGATGTCGACATATCCAGACGGTGCACGATCAACGCATCTGCAAAACTACGTTGAACTCGGTGGATCATACAATCTTGTTTGTCTGCTCCCCGTCCCGGCACGGAGAGCAGCCCGCTCGGTTTGCTGACAACAATTAGCTGCTCATCCTGGTAGATAACATCCAGGCCATCATCTACAGGAGGGGCGTAACAGAAGTCATTCATCGGAAGGTCGAGATAAGGTGAGGTTTTTCATGGCAAGGGAAACGGCGTGTAGAATAAAGGGCACTCCACAGAGCGCCCTTTATATAGAGGTGGATACTACCCCGCGTAACGCTGCATCACCAGTGTTGCGTTAGTACCACCAAAACCAAAGCTGTTACTCATCACTCTGTCCAGACGCAGCTCTTCAAGTTCGCGCACAATCGGCATCCCATGCGCGGCTTCATCAAGCTCGTCAATATTGGCGGATGCAGCCACAAAGCCCTCTTCCATCATAATGAGTGAATAGATCGCTTCATTCACACCCGCCGCTCCCAGTGCGTGTCCGGTGAGTGATTTAGTCGAGTTGATTTTGGGCATATCATTACCAAACACTTCACGAATCGCACCCAGCTCTTTCACATCACCCGCTGGGGTACTGGTTCCGTGGGCGTTGATATAGTCAATTTCCCCATCAACCGTCGACATCGCCAGCTGCATACAGCGCACTGCGCCTTCTCCGGATGGCTGCACCATATCAAAACCATCGGATGTTGCGCCATAGCCTACGATCTCGGCATAGATTTTGGCACCACGCGCTTCGGCATGCTCCAATGACTCCAACACCACCAGACCACCACCACCGGAGATGACAAAACCATCGCGGTGGGCATCGTAAGCACGGGAGGCCTTGCCAGGGGTTTCGTTATATTTTTTTGAGAGCGCGCCCATGGCATCAAACATCAAGGAGCTTTCCCAGCTCAGCTCCTCACCACCACCGGCAAAGACAACATCCTGTTTGCCCATTTGAATCTGCTCACAAGCATTACCAATACAGTGGGCGCTGGTCGAACAGGCTGAGCTGATTGAGTAGTTGATGCCTTTGATTTTAAAGGCAGTTGCCAAATTAGCCGAAGTGGTTGAACCCATGGTTTTTGGCACCATGTAAGGCCCAACACGGCGAATTCCACGCTCACGCAGAATGTCTGCAGCGGCAACGGAGTTGGCATGGGATGCGCCACCGGACCCCACGATTAGACCAGTACGCGGGTGGGATATCTGCGCTTCTGTCAAACCTGACATCTCAACCGCTTGCTGCATTGCGATATAGTTGTAGGCGGCTGCCGTGCCCATAAAGCGGCGGATTTTTCGCTCAATCAGCGCTTCAATATCGATATTGATCGAGCCGTAAACATGAGAGCGAAAGCCTCTTTCTGCATATTCAGCGGCGTACTCAATGCCCGACTTTCCTTGTCGCAATGAGTCGGCCACTTCTTGTCTATTGTTGCCAATGCTGGAAACAATGCCTAAACCGGTAATAACGACGCGTTTCAAGAGCACCCCCTAAAAATTTTCTGTTGAGGTAAAAAGACCTACTCGCAGATCTTTGGCGGTGTAAATCTCACGACCATCCACCTCCATGCGAGCATCGGCAATACCCATCACCAATCGACGCATAATTAACCGTTTGATATCAATATAATAAGTGACTTTTTTGCACTCAGGGGTTACCTGGCCTGTAAACTTCACCTCGCCGGATCCCAAGGCACGACCACGACCCGGCCCACCCATCCAACCCAGATAAAAACCAACTAACTGCCACATGGCATCCAGCCCTAAACAACCCGGCATCACCGGATCATTATTAAAATGACACTCAAAAAACCACATATCGGGGTTGATATCCAGCTCGGCAATAATCTGTCCTTTACCGTGCTCCCCACCCTCCTCAGAGATCGTCATAATGCGATCCAACATCAGCATGGGCGGTGCAGGCAGTTGTGCGTTACCAGGGCCAAAAACTTCACCTTGCCCACAACGAATCAAATCTTCGTAGGAGTAACTTGATTGTTTTGTCATTTTCCATCCTCGGATGCCGAACGGTAGCGCTGACAACGCCCGTTCTTTTAAATACACACTAAAAAGTCGTCACATTATACTGCAATTAACACACTAAGCCTATCGAAAGCCCACCCTTGGGATCATTGTCGTATTGAACAGCTCAGCAAGTAACGCCCCAACCCTCTTTTCTGCTATGATTAACACAACCGTATCACAACAATAAAGAATTGATATTCAATGAGTTCAGCAACCCTAACCCTCGCCAAACAGTTGATCAACCGACCCTCGGTTACCCCTTCCGATGGGGGGTGTCATAATTTAATGATTGAGCGGCTTGAAGCGATTGGCTTTACCATCACTCGGCTCCCCTTCGGTGAAGTCGATAATTTTTGGGCGCATCGTGGCGAATCTAAGCCTCTATTTGCATTTGCAGGGCATACTGATGTGGTGCCAACAGGCCCCATAAGTGAGTGGGACTCGCCGCCTTTTGAGGCGACAGAGCGCGATGGCTACCTCTACGGACGTGGCGCAGCCGATATGAAAGGCAGTCTTGCGGCGATGATAACGGCCTGTGAAGCATTTGTAGCACAGCACCCTGATCACCTTGGAACCATTGGCTTCTTGATCACCAGTGATGAGGAGGGCCCCTCAATCAATGGCACGGTCAAAGTTGTCGACTACCTTGAGAAAAACAATATAAAGATGGATTACTGTTTGGTGGGTGAACCGTCAAGCACCACAAAACTGGGCGATGTTATCAAAAATGGGCGGCGCGGCTCGCTGGGGTGCCGTCTAGTGATCAAAGGGATTCAGGGGCATGTTGCCTACCCCCATCTGGCGGAAAACCCGATACACAAGGCGATGCCCGCACTCACCGAACTCTGTGCCATTGAGTGGGACAATGGGAATGAATTTTTCCCTGCCACCTCCTTTCAAATATCCAATATTAACAGCGGCACCGGGGCGACCAATGTGATCCCTGGTGAGTGCGAGGTTATTTTCAACTTCAGATACTCAACTGAAACCACTCACCAAAAGCTCCAGCAACAGGTGGAGTCACTGCTTGATCGCCATCAGCTCAATTATCAAATAGAGTGGAATTTGTCAGGGCTCGCCTTTCTAACCAAGGCGGGCGCATTAGTCGAGGCCACAGGTGATGCCATTGAGTCAGTCACCGGCTACCGTGCCGAACTCTCCACATCCGGCGGCACCTCGGATGGGCGCTTTATTGCACCAACCGGCTCACAAGTGGTGGAATTAGGACCGATCAACGCAACCATTCACAAGGTAAACGAGTGTGTACGCAGTAGTGACCTTGACCTTCTTAGCTCGATATATCAACGTATCCTAAAGAATCTACTACTCACCAAGTAGCCAGAAAAAGATTGCATCATCGGCTTTTAATGCAGTAGTTTAATACTAAGCCTACCCGGGGGAGAATATGATAGAGAAGAGACGCTTTACACGCATACCATTTGAGGCGACGGCCAACATGGTCAATGTTATGGGCAGCTGGAGCAGTCCGCTTGTCGATATTTCATTAAAGGGAGCACTGCTGGAGCGACCCCGCGACTGGGAAGGTGCACTGGGAGAGAAGTTCCTGATTGAGCTTGATCTTGACGGGGGTGAGAATACTATCTCAATCAGAATGGAGGCTGAGGTGACACACCTGGATGATCAGCATATCGGCTTCAACTGCCTGCACATCGGTTTGGAGAGCATCACTCACCTGCGCCGCTTAATTGAGTTGAATTTAGGCGATGAGAGCATTCTCGATCGTGAACTTGCCGCCCTGATTGAGAGCAAAGATCAATAAGTTCTGGCGGCTACAAATAGCCTAAGGCATCACTCAATCGGCTGACAGCTATAACCTCTAACCCCTCAACTCCACCTTTGGGGGCATTCTCTTTTGGTATGATTGCACGTTTAAGACCGTGCTTTGCTGCCTCTTTCAAGCGATCAAGCCCACTCTGTACCGGTCGCACTTCACCGGATAGCCCAACCTCACCAAACACAATCGTCCCATTATCCAGTGGCCGATTACGCAAACTGGAGAGTACCGCCAGAATCACTGCCAGATCGGCCGCTGTTTCGGTGACCCGAACACCACCAACCACATTCACAAACACATCCTGGTCAAAGGTGGGTATACCGCCATGCCGATGCAGTACCGCCAGCAACATCGCCAAACGGTTGTGTTCCAGGCCAATGCTGACACGTCGCGGATTGGCTAGATGACTCTCATCCACCAGCGCCTGAACCTCTACCAGCAGCGGCCGAGTTCCCTCGCGGGTAACCATCACCACACTACCCGGGACTGGCTCGGGGTGCCGTGAAAGAAACATCGCCGAGGGGTTGGTAACGGCGCGCAGCCCCTTTTCGGTCATGGCAAACATACCTAGCTCGTTTACCGCACCAAAGCGGTTTTTAATGGCTCGTATAGCACGAAATGAGCTACTGGCATCACCTTCGAAATAGAGCACCGTGTCGACCATGTGCTCTAACACTCTTGGCCCTGCCAGCGTCCCCTCTTTTGTGACATGCCCAACCAGAAAAATCGCGGTATCACTCTGTTTAGCATAACGCACCAGCATCGCCGCGCTTTCGCGCAACTGAGAGACCCCACCGGGTGCTGACTGAAGCACTTCGGTATAAACCGTCTGAATGGAGTCGATAACCATCACTTTAGGTTTGGCTTGTTGAGCAATTTCCAAGATACGCTCAACACAGGTCTCTGCCAGTAACTGAAGGCGATCCAGTTGCAGGCCGAGCCGCTGAGCACGCGCACTCACCTGATACAGTGACTCCTCACCAGTAATATAGAGGCAAGGTAGCCGGTCACTCAACGCGGCGATCGCTTGTAGTAATAGAGTAGACTTACCGATACCGGGGTCACCGCCCAGCATCACAACCGCACCATGCACCAAGCCATCGCCCAATACTCGATCCAGCTCATTAATGCCCGTGCGTGTTTTCAGATCGGTGCGGCGTTCCACATCGGAGAGCATCTGTATCTGTGCACGAACCCCACCACTATAACCTGCAAAACGGGGGTGAACATTGGCCGGCGATGCCGACTCCAGCTTCTGCTCAACCAGTGAGTTCCAAACCCCACAGTCGGCACATTGACCCGCCCACTTACCTGCCTGAGCACCGCACTCGGTACAGGCAAAAACTGTTTTAACCTTGGCCATCGCTCACCCGCAAATATTCCAATTTAACCCGTGGGGTAATCCCGCACAGCAACTCATAGCCAATTGTTCCTGCCGCTGCGGCAACGCGCTCTATGGCAAGCCCAGCACCCCATAAAACAGCTTCATCACCACATTGGGCGTCGGGATAGTTACGCAGATCCACACAGATCATATCCATAGAGACTCGCCCCGCCAGTGAGCACTCATAGCCATTAATCCAGACCGGCGTGCCATTGGCAGCATGACGCGGGTAACCATCACCGTAGCCGATTGAGACCACGCCCACCTTCATATCCTCAGGAGAGACCCAGCCACCACCATAGCCGATAGCATCACCCTTTTTAAGCGACTTTATCTCAAACAGCCTCGCCTTTAACGTCATCACAGGGTGCAGCTCACACCCTTCAGCTGGCCACTCGGCAAACGGGGAGCAGCCAAAAAGCATGATACCCGGACGCACCCAGTCAAAATGGCTCTGCGGCAGCGCAAGCAGTGCTGCGGAGTTTGCCATGCTTTTTGGTGATGTTTTCGATAACGCATTCAACAGAGAGAGTTGCTGCTGATTAGCAGGGTGAGTCGGCAAATCCGCATTTGCAAAATGGCTCATCACGGTAATATCACCATCAACCGCTGCGCAACTTTTCAGACGCGCTTCGGCCTCAACAAACTGAGCGGCAGAAAAACCCAAGCGGTGCATCCCTGTGTCAAGCTTCAACCAGGTAGAGATCAAGCAATCACGGCTATCAGCTAACTGCTCTAGCCACTCGAGCTGCTGAACCTGATGAACAACCATCGATAATTTATAGCGCTCTACCCATTTAAGCTCTTCAGGGCTGAAAACCCCTTCCAGCAGTAAAATCGTTTTTTGAATACCCGCCTCGCGCAGCTTGATCGCCTCTTGTAGGCAAGCCACACCAAAACCATCGGCAGCTTGCAACGCCTCGGCGACTTGGCAGAGACCATGACCATAGCCGTCCGCCTTGATTACTGCCAACAGTTTACTTTGTGGCGCGGCCTGTTTTGCAATCGATAGATTACGCTGTAGCGCGACCAGATCGATGCTAGCCCAGGCTCGTTGCATCACGTCAGTCCATCCTCATCATAAGCTGGGCCGGCGTAGTTTTCGAACTTGGTATATTTACCCAAAAATGTCAGGCGGGTAGTGCCAATGGGCCCATTACGCTGCTTGCCGATGATTATCTCCGCCACGCCTTTATCTGGGCTATCTTCGTTATAGACCTCATCACGATAGATAAAGACAATCACATCTGCATCCTGCTCAATCGCCCCGGATTCACGCAAATCAGAGTTAATCGGACGTTTATTGGGGCGGCTCTCCAAGCTACGATTGAGCTGAGAGAGCGCCACAACCGGCACATTCAACTCTTTGGCCAACGCTTTCAACGAGCGTGAAATTTCAGATATTTCAGCGGTACGATTCTCTTTTGACCCCGGCACCTGCATCAGCTGTAAATAATCAATGACGATCAGCGCCAGATCACCATGTTCACGCACCAACCGACGAGAGCGTGCACGCAGATCGTTGGGGCTTAGGCTGGGGGTATCATCAATAAAAATCTGCGTCTGTTGTAGCAGTGAAACAGCCGAGGTAAGGCGCGGCCAATCTTCATCCTCGAGATTACCACTACGCAGCCTAGTCTGATCAATACGACCAAAGGAGGAGAGCATCCGCATCACCAACTGCTCACCTGGCATCTCCATGCTGAAAATAGCCACTGGTTTTTTGGTTTTCAATGCTGCATTTTCAGCAATATTCATTGAAAAAGTTGTTTTACCCATGGAGGGTCGACCCGCAACAATAATTAAATCGGAAGGCTGCATCCCCGAGGTCTGTTTATCAAAGTCGACAAAACCGGTGGTGATACCGGTAATCGGTGAGTCACTGTTGTAGAGCGTGTCAATTTTATCAACCGCCTTGACCAACAGCTCGTTAATATCCTGAAAGCCCTGTTTACTTTTCGACCCCTGCTCGGCAATTTTGAAAACCAGACTCTCCGCAAGATCAAGCAGCTCACTACTATTGCGCCCATCGGGCTGATAGCCACTATTGGCAATCGTTGTTCCCACATCAATCAACTGCCGCAGCACTGATTTTTCGCGCACTATTTCAGCATAGGCACGAATATTGGCGGCACTCGGGGTGTTTTTTGCCAACATCCCCAGTTGACTCAGCCCCCCAACACCCTCTAGCTCTTTCATTTTATCCAGCTGTTCAGAGAGTGTGATTACATCACACGGATCGTTTCGTCCTGCGAGAACGGCAATTGCCGCAAAAATCATCCGATGATCATGACGATAAAAGTCCTCCTCGGCGACTAGGTCAAGCACCTGATCCCAGGCGTTATTATCTAGCATAAGGCCGCCGAGTACCGACTGCTCCGCTTCAATTGAGTGCGGTGGAATCTTTAAGGAGGCTGTCGACTCATCGACCGGATTACCCGAGTTTGTTTTTGGGGACATAATCGCTTTATTCAGAATAGAGAGTTAGCAGGGAGGTTATCATAATAGAAGGGCATGCAGCATCTGCACTCCTACAGGGCACAGATAGCACAACGAAAAAAGGCGGGCACCCGTGTCGAGTACCCGCCCTCTTTTGCCGCTGTGTTACTCAGCCGTTACGCTGACACTCACTTGGCTATCAACATCAACGTGCAGGTGAACTGTAACGCTGTATTCGCCTACCGCACGAATAGCCCCTTCAGGCATACGCACTTCGGCTTTGCTAAGCTCAACACCCGCCGCTGTTACCGCTGCTGCAATATCAGCTGTGCCGATAGAGCCAAACAGTTTACCTTCATCACCTGCATTACCCACGATGGTCACCGCAGCCAATCCTTCCAGCTTTTCCGCACGCACTTGAGCGGCTACCAGCAGCTCAGATGCTTCCTTTTCAAGCTCAGCACGACGCGCTTCAAAAGAGGCAATGTTTGATGCTGTTGCCGGCACTGCCTTACTTTGTGGAATCAAAAAATTACGGCCATAGCCCGATTTTACAGAAACTTTATCACCCAGGCTTCCCAGGTTACGAACTTTCTCGAGAAGAATCACATCCATCCCAATACACCTCTTGTTTAATCATTAAATTCAATCAACGCTGTCCTGATCATCACTCTTTTGCTGATCTTTCTCGGGGCGGGAGAGGCGCCGGCGTATATCAAGCCATGTATCGCCAAGCCCCAGCAGCATCAACAGTGCTGCCACTTGTGGCAGTGCAAACACCATCAAAAAATAGAGGCCGATCAACCAGCCCACACTCATTTTTCGTTCAGCAACCACACCATGGATAATCGCCACCCCCTGCAGGAGGTAGAAAAAGACCAAAACAATCATCAGATTGCCGGCCAGCATCCCTGCGCCCTGTTGGGCAAACATAGATACTAACATCACCACAAGGGTTACCCATGCGAGTGCTTTTGGTAGACGCAGCTGATGAAACTCCAGCTGAAACCCACCCGGATTATAGAGCTGCGACTGCCACCATCGCCCAATAAAAAGGCCAAATAGTATATTCAGCGTCAAGGCAACCACAACAATCGCCGTCATCAACCGAGACAACTGCTCGGTAAAAGCGGCCATTTCGACACCACCAGCCGCGTCACCCATGGTTGCCAAGAGCGGCTCCAATACCTGCTGCCACCAAACCACCGGATCGCCCAGTAGCAAGTGGGCCACTAGAGTCAATAACAACCCGATCCCACACGTAATGGCGATCACGTAATTGAGTGAGCCGCTCTGCCGCAACTGTACTGATAGCGCCCAAACGGGCAGCCAAATCATAGCCATGAATACGATGCCGGGAAGCAGACTCCCCATGGCAATCATCGCTAACAGTGAAATCACTGCACCGGACATGAGAACGACCGAAAAACCACTCACCGCACCCAAGCGCAGTGTCACTAACGCCACCGCACCGCCACTTAGGTAGATAAAGGGCGCGAGCGGCAACGACAGTCCAGCAAACAGTATTGTAATCAGAACTGCCTGCATGCGGCCACGCATAATAAATGATGCCAAAGACCGCATAACCTATACCTACCTTATACTTTGTGCATAAACGGCTTAGTTTTCGTGCGCATCACAGTAAGGCAATAGCGCAAGAAAACGAGCACGTTTGATAGCGGTAGAGAGCTGACGCTGATAGCGCGCTTTTGTGCCTGTAATACGACTAGGTACAATTTTACCGGTTTCAGTAACATAATTTTTCAGGGTAGCGAGATCTTTGTAATCGATTTCTGTAACACCCTCTGCCGTGAAGCGGCAGAACTTTCTACGACGAAAATAACGAGCCATCTCTATATCCTATCTTTACAATTCAAATAACAAACGGTGCCTATTCTGCAGCCGCTTTAGTCTCTTCAGTACGCCCTTGACTCTCTTCACGACGTGCTTGTGGTGAAGCTTCAACCACTGGGCCCTTCATGCTGACAACCATATTACGCAGCACTGCGTCATTAAAGCGGAACATACTGGTCAACTCATCCAATGCATTTTTTGAGCACTCAACATTCATCAGAACATAGTGTGCCTTATGAATTTTGTTAATAGGATAGGCCAACTGGCGGCGACCCCAATCTTCTAGACGATGAATTTTACCTTCATCCGCCTCGATGATTCCACGGTAACGCTCGATCATTGCAGAGACCTGCTCGCTCTGATCCGGGTGAACCAGAAATACGATTTCATAATGTTTCATTAAAAGCTCCCTTCGGACTTTTTCTGGCCTTCGGCATAGCGCGAAAGGCAAGGAGTTAATACAAAAAACCCGCGCACACAAGCACGGGAACGCGCATTCTACTTAAGCTCGGCAAATAATGCAATCAAGAAACACACACCAACAGCAGACATTTTAGACTAGAGAGTCGTTTCAGTGTGGAATCAATAGGTTGTGAAGCGTGGGGGCTTAATCAAATAGAAAATCAAGCGTGGCGCTGGCGCACCGCCTCAAACAGGCAGACCCCCGTCGCCACAGAGACGTTAAGACTGGAGACCGAACCGTGCATTGGAATATTAACCAACAGATCGCAGTGTTCGCGGGTCAATCGGCGCATACCTTTACCCTCACTCCCCATCACCAGCCCAAGAGGGCCTTTAAGATCAGCTTGGTGCAGAGTGCTTTGAGCCTCACCTGCGGCACCGACCAACCAAATACCACGCGCCTGTAACAGCCGCAAGGTACGTGCCAGATTGGTTACTTGAAAGAAGGGAACATGCTCAGCCGCACCACACGCCACTTTGCGAACCGTGGCATTCAGCCCAGCCGCCTTATCCTTTGGGGCTATCACCGCATGAACACCCGCGGCATCTGCACTGCGAAGGCAGGCACCTAGGTTATGTGGGTCTGTCACGCCGTCAAGAATCAGCAGTAGTGGCGCAGTTTCAACAGCATCCAGCAGGTAAGGCAGATCTTTTTCATGGTAGCTGGGGCTCTGCTTACACAGCGCCAACACCCCTTGGTGACGCGCACCACTACTGCCACTATCCAACACCTCTCGCGAAACTTGGCGAACCGCAATCCCACTATTTTCAGCCAGCGCCACAATTTCAGCCAAACGAGAGTCACGGCGTTGATCTGCCACCTGCAACTCAACAACCAGCTTGCCGTTGTATTGAAGTAGCGAGTGCACCGCGTGCAATCCAAATATAACCTGATCAGCCACTGTCACCTAATCCTGAGGCTTTGCCTTTCTCGGCTTAGGTTTGCGCTTGCGTTTTGGCCGACCCTTGCCCTGCGGCTTGTCACCTTCCTCTACAGATGCTGCTGGCTTGCTCTCATCTGACTTGACTGCCGCTGCTTCGGCTTGATGATGGCGAGGTTTACGTGGCTTACGCGGGCGCTTTGGCTTAGGCGCTGGCGCATCAGCCAATGCTTTTTGATCCGCCTCAGAGGGCACAAGTTCAAAATCAACTTTGCGGTCATCTAGGTCGACTCTTGTAACTCGCACACGAACAGGATCAGCCAAGCGATATGAAATTCCGCTCCGCTCACCTTGCAGGCGATGCTTGGCTGGATCGAAGTGAAAATAGTCATCGGCAAGTGAGGTGATATGAATCAACCCCTCTATATAGATATCCTTCATCTCAACAAAGAGCCCGAAACCGGTTACGCTGGTCACAATACCATCGAACTCCTGCTCGACCTTATCCAGCATATACTCACATTTCAGCCAATCGGTTGCATCACGCGTCGCTTCATCGGCACGGCGCTCCGTCATGGAGCAGTGCTCACCCAAGTTAGCCATGTCACTTTTTGAGTAAACAAACTCGTTTAGCGACTTACCCGAGATGAGATGCTTAATTGCGCGATGAACCAACAGATCCGGATAACGGCGAATAGGCGAGGTGAAGTGTGCGTAACTTTCATATGCAAGACCAAAGTGGCCCACATTATCCGGGTGATAAACCGCTTGACTCATACTGCGCAACATCACTGTTTGGATCAGGTGTTTATCCGCCCGATCCTGAATATCGGTCAATAACTTGGTGTAGTGGCCTGCCGTTGGTTTGGTGCGGCAACGCAAACTAAGACCCAGCTCGGCAAGAAACTCCTTGAGCTTCTCAATCTTCTTCTCCTGCGGCTCTTCATGTATGCGATAGAGCGTGGCAATCTTACCGGTCAACATATAATCCGCCGCCGAAACATTCGCCGCCAACATACACTCTTCAATCATCATGTGTGCGACATTGCGTGTCGTGGGCACAATCTTCTCGATCTTGCGATCCTCAGCAAAGACAATGCGTGTTTCGGTGGTATCAAACTCAATCGCACCCCGTTTTTTACGACGACTATCCAGCGCACCATAGAGTCGGTGTAACTCCTCGACATGCGGCAAAACATTCGCATATTCGGCGCGAAGATCCTTATCTTGATCCACTAACATCGCAGCCACTTTATTATAGGTGAGGCGGGCATGTGAGCGCATCACACCTTCAAAGAAGCGATATTTACGCACCGCACCCTGCGCCGTAATAAACATCTCGCAAACCATGCAGAGACGATCGACCTTGGGGTTAATTGAACAGAGACCATTGGAGAGCACCTCCGGCAACATCGGCACCACACGCTCCGGGAAGTAGACTGAGTTACCCCGCTCACGCGCCTCAACATCCAGCGGGGCGTTATTTTCAACGTAGGCAGAGACATCGGCAATTGCGACCAATAGACGCCACCCTTTGCCGTGAGATTCACAAAAAACAGCGTCATCAAAATCCCGCGCATCTTCGCCATCGATGGTCACCAAAGGCAGCTCGCGGATATCCTCTCGACCCTGCTTAGCCTCTTCAGGCACCTGCTCACCAAACTTCTTAATTTCATCTAAAACTGACTGCGGCCACTTCTCAGGCAACCCATAGGAGCGAATGGCGACATCAATCTCCATTCCCGGCGCCATATGATCACCCAAAACCTCGGTAACTTTGCCAACCGCTTCACGTTTAACCGTAGGGTATGACAACACTTCCAGAGTGACGAACTGACCATGCTTAGCACCGCCATATTGATCGACCGGCACCAGAATATCCTGCGCAATACGTTTATTGTCTGGGCGAATAAAGCCAATCCCATCCTCCACATAAAAACGACCCACTACATGCGTGTGACTGCGCTCCAACACTTCAACGATTGAGCCCTCACGACGACCGCGCCGATCCACGCCGGAAACATAAGCCACCACTCGGTCACCATGAAAAACCTGGCGCATTTGACGATCGGAAAGAAACAGGTCATCCCCGCCTTCATCAGGAATCAGAAAACCGAAGCCATCCGGATGCCCAGCAACACGCCCACGCACCAAATCTGTCTGATCAATAAGACAATAGGCACCGCGACGGTTGTACAGTAACTGCCCGTCACGCTCCATGGCGCGAAGCCGACGACGCAGCGCCTCGATCTGCTCAGGCTCTTGCAGATCAAGCTTCTCGATCAAGTAGTTACGGGTGAGCGGTTTACCGGCCTCAGCGATGATCTCCATGATGAACTCACGGCTGGGAATAGGGTTATCGTATTTGCAGGCCTCGCGGTCAGCGTGTGGGTCACTCTGCGGCTGTTTAGTCATGAATTCTCAGTTTACTCTGCTATCTTACTTATATGATCCGGGTATTCTAACCTGTTAGGCGCAATTAATCTTGAAAATTTATGCAGCATCTGAATGAACCCAGTTAAATTCGGGACGCGCAAAGTTACACTTTTTTCAGGCCGAGGCTACAATGAAAAAAGTGACCATCCTCAACCACTTTCAGGGGATACAAAATGATTTCCAACCAAACAACCACACCAAACCTAAACAAACAGCACGAACAACAGCCATGCAGAGCAATTTCACATACTTACTACTGGCTAGCTACAGCCGCACTCGTTTTTATCAACGCACCACTCGCTTACGCAGACACCACTCAACAGAGCGCACCCTGCATAGAGTGCCATCAACAAGCACATCTTCAACCACTCACCCGTATCGTCGATGATGCGCACACCAGAGCTGGGGTAAGTTGCTTGGACTGCCACAACAGCACAGCAGAAGATCAGGGCACTGAACATCACAACCACTCAATCATCGCATTCCCCGGCTCAGCCAGTTGCCAGGCTTGCCATAAAAAATAGTACCGCCCGACAATTGAAAGTATTGACAGAAAAAAAACGCCTCTGTATAGTTCGCCCTCATCGGGCACCCTGCTCGAATTCATTGCACATGCCTGGGTGGTGAAATTGGTAGACACGCTAGCTTCAGGTGCTAGTGGGGGCAACCCCGTGGAGGTTCAAGTCCTCTCCCAGGCACCATATTTTCAAACCACACTAGACAATCACAAACCCCGCACTACGCCTTAACAGCTTTCACACTTTGACTCTCACCACACTGCCTAACGCCGGCCATGACCACTCCACTTGTGGAGCGTGAAACAACGGCTTACACCAACACCCAATGATTACAGACCATGCAAGCATGGACAATCAAAAGCCTGAAGACGCTTCACCAAGGAAGCTCTGATCAAGTCATGAATATCTTATGCTAGCTGAAGCCACCCTCATTTTTACTGAAAACCACCCCAATAGAACGACCATTACTGCGCATTTCGGAACAAATGAGAGCAACCCCCTCTCAGCCTAAACTCATCCAGACTTAGTCAGTGATCCCCTAAGAAAGCGCTATTGGTGAGAGCAGGAGAGATACACAGGCATAAAAAAACCAGCAATTTGCTGGTTTTTTTATTCTATATGGTGCGCTCGGCAGGATTCGAACCTGCGACCCCCTGGTTCGTAGCCAGGTACTCTATCCAGCTGAGCTACGAGCGCATTGTTCTGAGGTGCGCATTATGCTAATTTAACTAACACATGTCAACTCATTATCTCTTCTATTTACCGGAGGAGTTTTTCCAATAAAATCAATAAATAATGGCGGAGAGCGAGGGATTCGAACCCTCGATAGAGTTACCCCTATACACCCTTAGCAGGGGTGCGCCTTCAGCCACTCGGCCAGCTCTCCAACATGCGGCGTATTCTCGCAAAAAAAGCACCAAGAGAAAAGCTAAATCTCGCATTTATTTGATATTTATTCATAAAAAAAGCAGAGCCTTTCGACTCCGCCATTCAAACTACCTACTTGTTACCATGAAAACCAGCGATAAAAATTAATCTTGCTCAGCGGCAGCAGCCGCCTGCTGTGCTTTCTCTTGCTGAATGCGCTCATAGATCTCCTCACGATGTACTGATACATCCTTTGGAGCATTCACACCAATCCGCACTTGATTACCTTTTACACCGAGTACAGTCACGGTAACATCATCACCAATAATCAGGGTCTCGCCCACTCGACGGGTTAAAATCAACATTTACATCTCTCCTTTACAACTACATCCAAAACTGTGATATCACCAAACGCAATATTACTATCAACTAATATAGCTCATTTTCGAGCTTAATATCACAGCTTCATTGTCAACAATTGTTAACATTAAAATTTAGGGACACCATCATCCTAATACTAGCTCCATCTTAGTGCCTTACAAATTATAGGTGAATTAATATAAAAAGACACCCGCCACCCTGATACAGCCACTCCTAGGCTGTTTTTTCCAGACCAAAGCCGTCGTGCAATGCACGAACGCCCAGCTCCAGATATTTCTCATCGATAACCACTGAAATTTTAATTTCAGAGGTCGAAATCATCTTTATGTTGATACCCTCTTTTGCTAGGATTTCAAACATATTACTCGCAATGCCTGCGTGTGAGCGCATACCAACGCCCACCAGCGAAAGCTTAATAATTGAGTCATCACTATTCACTTCCCGCGCCCCAAGATCATTGGCCACTTTGTTAAGTACTTCAACTGCTCTCTGTACATCATTGCGGTGCACGGTAAAGGTGAAGTCTGTGGTTCCATCTCGACCAACATTTTGAATAATCATATCCACTTCAATATTGGCTTCGCCAATCGGCCCCAATATTTGGTGGGCGGCACCGGGATGATCTGGCACGCCCAGTACAGTTAACTTCGCCTCATCCCGATTAAATGCAATTCCTGCAATTCGTGCTTCTTCCACGCCATCTTCCTCGTAGGTGATCAAGGTGCCCTCGCCTTCAGTAAAGCTTGAAAGCACGCGTAACGGTACATTATATTTCCCGGCAAACTCTACCGCACGAATCTGCAACACCTTTGAACCAAGACTCGCCATTTCAAGCATCTCTTCAAAGGTGATGCGCTCAAGTCGCCGCGCTCGCGGTTCGACTCGGGGGTCGGTGGTATAGACACCATCCACGTCGGTATATATTTGACACTCATTGGCCTTTAACGCGGCGGCAATGGCAACAGCCGAAGTGTCTGAACCGCCACGGCCGAGTGTTGTAATATTACCGTTGCCATCCATGCCCTGAAAACCGGCAACAACCACTACCCGACCTGACGATAAGTCGCGACTAATACGAGTACCATCGATCTCTTTGATTCTCGCTTTGCTGTGCATGCTATCGGTCAAGATACGCACTTGTGAACCTGTATATGATATTGCGGGGCAACCACGGGCATTCAACGCCATGGTCAACAGTGCAATAGTGACTTGCTCACCCGTGGAGACCAGCACATCCATCTCTCGCGCTGCAGGCTGCGCAGATATTTCACTGGCAAGCTCAATCAATCGGTTTGTCTCCCCACTCATAGCGGAGACCACAACCACGACATCATTCCCTTGCATCTTGGCTTGAATCACCTTATCCGCAACACTTACGATGCGTTCAGTGGTGCCAACCGAGGTACCGCCATATTTTTGAACTATCAGAGCCATGATCTGTTTTCACATGGTAAGGGGCTTCCCTTCCATCCTTTGTCGGTATTGTAGGAAATTTCCTACATAATTTCACGAGTTAATTTGTTGTTTTGCCCAATTTTGAACAGATAATAGCGCTTGCTCTAGGTTTTCGGGCTGATTTCCACCCGCCATGGCCATATCAGGACGACCACCGCCCTTGCCACCCACCTGTTGAGCCACCTGATTTACCAGCTCACCGGCCTTAATGCGGTCTGTCGCATTTTTTGTAACACCCGCTGCCAAACTAATTTTCTCACCATTAACACAAGCCACCACCACCGCCGCACAACCGAGTTTGTTTTTTAATTGATCAACGATTTCGCGCAACCCTTTTGCATCTGCCCCTTCGAGCTTTGCGGCCAACACCTTAACCCCACCAACATCAACGGCCTGTGAGGCCAAATCAGAACCCGCCGCGCTTGCCAGTTTGGCCTTCACTGCGGCGAGGCTCTTCTCCAGACCCCGAGTACGCTCCAGCAGCTGCTCTACTTTTGTAACCACATCATCACGACCCGCTGCTTTTACCCGCATCGCAACTTCAGCCAGCTTGGCATCACTTTCGTTTGCCCACTGCAGAGCAGCCTCTGCAGCTACCGCTTCGATTCGGCGAACGCCCGCCGCAACGCCGCCTTCTGAGGTGATTTTGAAAAAACCAATATCACCGGCACGCTCTACATGCGTACCGCCGCATAGCTCCATTGAGAAGTCATTTATCCGTAAAACACGCACCGAGTCGCCATATTTTTCACCAAAGAGCGCCATCGCACCTTCAGCAACTGCATCATCGGGTGTCATCACTTTGGTTTCGATGGGGGAATTTGCACGAATCTGACTATTCACTAGCGCTTCAATAGCCGCCAGCTGTTCTGTATTGATCGATTCAAAGTGTGAAAAATCAAAACGTAGCCGCTCCGCCTCAACCAGTGACCCTTTCTGTGTGACATGTTCGCCCAAAACTTTACGTAGCGCCGCATGCAACAGGTGAGTTGAGGTGTGATTACACTCAACACGACGGCGAGTGGCCGCATTGACGTTGGCATCTACTCTGTCACCTATTTTAAGCGAGCCGCTAAGCTGCTTACCCAAGTGCCCAAATACAGCAGCACCCTGTTTTTGGGTATCAATCACTTCGAAGTGTCCACCATTTCGAGCCAGCAGACCTGCATCACCCGCTTGCCCACCCGACTCTGCATAAAATGGGGTTCTATCCAACACCACCATCCCCTGCTCGCCTTCATCGAGCGTATCAACTGACCTTCCCGACTTGTAGATGGAGAGTACCTTGGCCTCTGCACTTAAAGAGTCATAACCCAAAAACTCAGTATGACCTTTCAGTTCAATTTTTTTGCCAAAATCGCCTTCAAATGAACTGGCAGCTCGGGCACGCTCACGCTGGGCCGCCATCGCAACCTCAAACCCCGCCTCATCGACACCCAACTGGTGTTCTCGTGCAATATCAGCGGTTAAATCCACCGGAAAACCATAGGTATCATAGAGACGAAACAGCACATCACCCGTAATAGTATCGCCATTCAGCTTGCTTATTTCCGACTCGAGAATTTGCAACCCTTGCTCTAGAGTCTCTGCAAAGCGCGCCTCCTCCCGACTCAAGATACGCTCAATATGTTCGCGAAGTTTATTCAGCTCAGGATACGCCTCTCCCATCTCCTCACAGAGCGGACCCACCAGCTTGTGAAAAAAGGGATCTTTGGTGCCCAGTTTATTACCGTGGCGAATGGCTCGGCGAATAATCCGGCGCAACACATAGCCACGCCCTTCATTGGAAGGCACCACCCCATCAACCACCAAAAATGAGCAAGCACGAATATGATCTGCAATGACACGGAGTGACTTGTTGTTATGGTCTTTGGTACCGGTCAACTTTGCAGCCGCATGAATGAGATTGCGAAACAGGTCGATGTCATAATTGTTATGCTCACCCTGCATAATCGCTGCAAGGCGCTCAAGCCCCATACCGGTATCGATTGAGGGCTTGGGCAGCGGGCGCATAGTACCCTCCGCGTCGCGGTCATACTGCATGAAGACTAGGTTCCATATTTCAATGTAGCGATCACCATCCTCTTCTGGTGTTCCTGGTGGGCCACCGGCAACGCTAGGACCATGGTCATAAAATATTTCCGAGCAAGGACCACAAGGCCCGGTATCGCCCATTGACCAAAAGTTGTCCGATTCGTATTTTTTTCCGCCAGGCTTATCACCGATTCGACTCAGCCGCTCTTCACTAATACCCATTTTTTTAATCCAGATATCAGCCGCTTCACTATCTTCGTCATAAACGGTCACCCAAAGCTTCTCTTTGGGCAGCTGCAGCTCCTCCGTTAGGAATTCCCACGCATACCGTATCGCCTCTTCCTTAAAGTAGTCGCCAAAACTGAAATTACCCAGCATCTCAAAAAAGGTGTGGTGGCGCGCGGTATAACCCACATTTTCTAGATCATTGTGCTTGCCGCCTGCGCGAACACACCGTTGCGAGGAGACCGCACGGTGATAGGCTCTATCCTCTAGACCTAAAAAAGTCTCTTTAAACTGCACCATACCCGCATTGGTAAAAAGCAGTGTGGGATCATTACCCGGCACCAATGAGCTACTCGCCACATGCTTGTGCCCACGCTCATGGAAAAACTCCAGGAATGCCTTACGTATTGCTGCACTCTTCATTTCACAACTCTCTTGGTTTGCGGCGCATCATGCCTAATCATCTTGCCGCATCGCGGCGTTTATCTGCTCTGAACTAAAGCCACGATATTGCAAAAAACGCTGCTGTTTCGCCCGCACCTTCATGTCTGTCACTGGCACGTCACCAAAGCGCTTCCTACGCACCTCGATAACCCGCTCATTCCAGTCCCAGCGGTGGTGCAAAAGTTCATTTACAATTTCATCATCAACTTGGCGTACCTGCAACTCCATGCGGATGCGATATGGCCCATACCCCCTATTAACTCGGGAACGAATGTAGCACTCTGCAAAACGTTTATCACTCAATAAATTTTCAGCCTCAAGACTATTCAAAACAGACTCTACGTGCGGCGACTCAAAACCTTTTGCCGACAACTTTGCCGTCAGCTCAAAACGCGCATGTTCACGGCGGGCTAATAGCAACATCGCATACTGGCGAACCTCAGCACACGGCTGGGGCTTTCTATTTAAATATCCTTCTGAGCGCTTTTCACGATTCATATTTTTCGCTCCAGCTGCGTTAAAAATGACATAAAAAACCTTAATTTACTCGAAAAAAACACCAGCTTTTCGAATATTTTTTCTTTGCTGGAACGAAAACTATTTCTCGTAAACCCCCCACTCAATCTTCAGAGAGACTCGAAACACGGATGGCGCGACCTCAAACCAAAGAGAACCAACACTCTGAGACCTACTTTTTAGACTTCATCTAAATAACAGGCCGCGAAGTATACCATCGTATCTGTATCGTGCAAATCCCCCTAATAAAGTGAATTTATCGCCAACGAGTTATACCCACAATAGAGAGCGAATAAAACAGACAAAGGGAGCCTAAGCTCCCTTTGTCTATTTTATTCGCCATAAGCGAAAAGCCTAACTCTTTGCCTCTTCAGCAGCAGTGACTGGTAGTAGTTCCGCACGAATAGCCGCCTCAATGGTCGCCGCAATTTTTGGATTCTCCCTCAAGAAGTTGCGCACATTATCCTTACCTTGGCCGATACGATCGCCGTTGTAGCTATACCAGGCACCTGCTTTATCCACCAAGCCCAGCTTGACACCCAAATCAATAATTTCACCTTGGCGTGAGATCCCGTGTCCATACATAATCTCAAATTCAGCCTGCTTGAAGGGAGGAGCCACTTTATTTTTGACCACTTTAACGCGGGTTTCATTACCCACCACCTCGTCGCCCTTCTTGATCGCGCCAATACGGCGAATATCCAGACGAACAGAGGAGTAAAACTTCAGCGCATTACCCCCCGTAGTTGTCTCAGGATTACCAAACATCACACCAATTTTAATACGAATCTGATTAATAAAAATAACCAAGGTATTAGAGCGTTTAATATTAGCCGTTAACTTACGCAGCGCCTGTGACATTAATCGTGCTTGCAAACCAACATGTGTATCACCCATGTCACCCTCAATTTCTGCCTTTGGTGTCAAGGCAGCCACCGAATCGACCACAACGACATCCACTGCCGCCGAGCGCACCAACATATCTGTTATCTCCAGCGCCTGCTCACCCGTGTCGGGCTGCGATACCAGCAACTCATCAACATTGACCCCGATTTTTTCGGCATATTGAGGATCCAATGCATGCTCTGCATCAACAAAGGCACAGGTACCCCCCGCCTTTTGTGCCTCTGCAATCACCTGCAGCGTTAGCGTTGTTTTACCCGATGACTCCGGGCCGTAAATTTCAACCACCCGTCCTTTGGGTAGACCACCGACACCTAGCGCAACGTCCAGTGTCAGTGAACCCGTCGATATTACCTCGATATCGCGCAATGCACCGGCATCACCCATACGCATAACGGAGCCTTTACCAAATTGCTTTTCAATTTGACTCAATGCCGCTTGTAGCGCTTTCTGTTTGTTTGCATCCACGAGAGTCTCTCCTGACGACTGCTTTTAATGTTGTTGGTCATTGCCAATAGCGGTTCCGAACACTTCACAATAATGGATGTTATTCGGAATAACTCCAAAGGAGTCTCTGGTTAAGTCTGGATTAATTTAGGCTGAGAGGAAATTGCTCTCATTTGCTCCGAAATACGCAGTAATAGTTGCTCTATTGGTGCAATTTTCGGGATAAATGAGGACGATTTCAGCCAACATAAAACATTCATGACTTGATCAGAGCCTCCTAAAGCAATGCCTGCTTGAAATGAATTATACACAACATGTACATTTATACACTATTTTTTAATCTTCAAACCACATCAGCAGGCTCATCCAAAATACGTAATACCCCGTGCAGGGCATGAACAATGGATTGCTCGCGAACAGCTTCGCGCTCACCACTGAACTGCTTCACTTCGGATCGTAACTCATCCTCGCCATAACTCCAGGCAAAACAGACCGTTCCCACGGGCTTATCCAGCGTTGCACCACCTGGCCCCGCGATACCGCTAATCGCCAGTGTCAACTCAGCGGTGCTATTTCGTCGCGCACCCAGCGCCATTTCAATTACTACCGCCTCACTAACCGCACCATATTTGGCCAGTGTTTGCCCAGAGACACCCAGCATCTCTTGCTTAGCCCGGTTGGTGTAAGTTACAAAGCCACGATCAAACCATGCTGAACTACCTGCAATCGCGGTAATAGCATAGGCGACACCCCCTCCCGTACAGGACTCCGCAGCTGCCACCATTACGCCGCGCACTTTAAGTGCATGCCCCATTTTTTTTGCCAAAATGCACTTGTTCATCAAGGAACCTCTTGTACTGATTCGCTTCGAGTAATAGAGTGACGACCCAACTCTAGCAACCTTTGTGCGGTGGAATGAATAACAAAATTAAACAGCGACTCACTCTTACCCTTCTCCTGTTATTGGCAACTAACCTTGCTGTAGCCAGTTGTGATGACCCACCACAAGCGGGTGTCAACTGGATGGACTGCGATCACAGTGGCCGTGATTTAGCGGGTGTCGACCTCAGCGAAGCCCTGCTACTCAACAGCAACCTAAAAAACAGCAACCTTGCTGATGCCGATCTCACAGGTGCAGACCTTGATCGCGCCAATCTCAGCGGCAGTAACCTTAGCAATGCTGCCATGCGTTACAGCCACGCTGTACGTGCTGATTTTACGGGTGCCAATCTTAGCGGTGCCAAACTACAGAAAGCACGACTTGATCGGGCTGTTTTAAAAAAGGCTAATCTAGAAAATGCTCGTCTGCAAAAGGCCCGCCTCTATAGCGCCAATCTTAGCCAAGCCACGCTCAGCGGCGCAAACCTAACAGAGGCCAACCTAGAACAGGCCAACCTAAAGAGGGTCAAGTTAAATAACAGCCAAGCAAAGCTTGCCAACTTCAATAAAGCCAAGCTAGACGGTGCCGACCTCAGCTACAGTGATTTTACCAAAGCCAAGTTTCAAGGCGCCTCACTCATGGATGCCAATCTGACCGGTGCAAATTTAACGGGTGCTGATTTCAGCACTGCTGACCTGAGCGATGTCATTCTCGATGATGCGATCCTTGGCAATGCCATCTGGCCAAACCGGAAACGCTGCAAGCCACAATCTGTGGGTAAGTGCTTATAGACGACTTGCTCGAAGGCTCAACTATTCATAGAGCTTTACTTTCATCAGCTTCAAGCCCCTGCGAATATCAACAGAGGCATCCATCACCATACGGATGGCCTTGGGGTAATCCCCCGCATCTGCCGTGATTTGTGCCTGCTCAGCCTTCCACAAGCCTTCATCCACCTTTCGAGTAATCAACATCAACTGCATTTTATTGGGCTTTTTCATCTCAATGGCTACCGGAATAAGCTCTTCGTAACTGCGAAAACGCCCCACCTCATATTGATACTCCAGCGCTGGTGTGCTGACATCAACGTGATAGGTAACGGTCTGATTATCTAGCATCTTCATGGTAGCAAGGTCTACCAGCATTCGAGCTTGCCGCAAATGTCGATTGGCCTCTTGGTAATTATTATCAACCACCTCACTCATCGCCAACTGTTCAAGTTGATAAACGGCTTCCGCGTCAAACTTAACATGCTGACTGATTTCAGCCACTCGCTGGTAAGCCTTTGCATGGAGTTCCTTGGCGTGAGCCAACCCTTCAACCATGCTCGAGTGCGTTGTTTTTGCAAGAGCACGCTGGTGCTCGCTGGGCACCAGCGTCGAAGCGATGGCTATGCTGCGATAGCACTGATTCACCAAATCATCAGCCTCAGACAGTGCACCGTTAGCAAGCGCTTGTTGTGCAGCATCAGCCTGCGCATGCGCTTGTTCCAGCAACATTATTGCCTGCTCATGATGACTGCTAGAAATTCGTTTAGCGAGACTCATATCAAAAAGACGATGCGCATACTCCACCTTGGTGCGCACCTCACTTTCACTCAAAGGTATATGTGTAAGAGTGTTTAATTGAACTTCTGCGGGCAGCTCTAAAATATTTTTACTGGGTTCTGCTGCAATGGCCGGAGCTAACAACGTGAGCCAGGCTAGTACAGCGACCCTACTATACTGTTGGATCAGCGATTTTGTGGTATTTAGCATCAAGGCATAGCTCGCAGGCAATGGTTACTCCCTTGGCAAGGGCTATAACGCCAAAGTGGAATACCACGGAGTTGTCCGAAGGGTTGGCCGGTCAGGCCAACTGATCCGACAGGATAGTAGAGGCGCTGTACTCGGCTCAGCAATAAAAAACGTCGGCTATCTCTCATTTTCAATCCTTTTCGCACCCTGAAATATCCACAGATTCTTGAAAAATCACAATGTGATGAACCACCACGCGGACAGGGTAACATAACGGCCTCTACTTGAAAAAAGTCTAATAAATGAAGGACACTCAACCCAAAATTAGCACCCATTTTTACGTTAGTTTAATGCTGGGCATAGACTATGGCGCACCAATTTATTAAGATGCTTCAATATTGGCGCAATTTGCCGATAAAGAGGGATAAGGTTGCGGCTAATTATGCCCAAAAAAAAATGGAACAAAATGAACTTAAAAGACTCTCTAAAATTTCATATGCCCTTGGGTAGAAAGCATTTGCTACTGTTCTCTGCTGTCATTGCATCAGCCTTCGGGCTATCACAGGCTTTGGCGACAGTCGGTATTATAGCTGACCCGGTCATTGGCCTGAATGATCCGATCATGGGTTCAAAGCATGACTTCACTGGCCTCAATGAGCGTGCCGGGGTTAATGCAATGGCAGGGGTTGCTTTTTCTGACTACGGAAACCCCTGCGTCTACTGCCACTTGCCGCCAGAAGAGGCCGATACCGACAGTGAGCTATTGGGGGGCATTGCAGGCTGGAACCGTTTTGCACCCGCAGCCGATCAATACACACCCTACACATCACCCAGCCTCGATGCGCCGCTGCGCACCCCGTCCAGCATTAGTTTGCTCTGCCTCTCATGCCACGATGGCACCATGGCAATGGATATGGTGCTCTTCACACCTGGCAGCTTTAGGAGTGAAGATGATGCTGCGATGCACATGCGCATGAACAGCGCGAAAGATTTAGACAGCTGCGGCACATGTCATGATGGAGAGGCCGCACACGATATTTCCCCGAAAGTATTGGGCACCGACCTCTCAGATGAACACCCGATATCCATTCAGTATGGCGGGTTCAACTGGCGAGATCGCGACTTTAAGCTCCCATTGGATCCAGCAGGTTTCAGCAATGGTGTTCGCCTTTACGATGGAAATATAGAGTGTGCATCTTGCCATGATGTACACAACTCAACCAACGAACTTCTACTAACGGTGAGAAGAGAAATTTTATGCAACACTTGCCACACAAAATAATAACAACAACCCTTGCGCTCTCACTGCTGTTCGTCATGGCCGCCCTCACGGGCTGCTCAAGCGAGAACCGCCCCGAATTCAAACCACCGCAATACCCTCCAGAAGACCCTAGATTCATATATGAACGAACCATCTACAGCGGTGCCAGCATTGCAGATGTAACGGCCGCAATGAAATTCAAGTTTCTGGCAACCGGTTCCACTGAAAGCACAACAGGCTTGGCAAAACCTTTTGGTATCGCAGTCAGAAAAGGGAAAATATATGTAACTGACACCGTTCAGCGTGCCGTCATTTTATTCGATGTACCCAGAGGGAAGACCTCTTTTATCGGTGTAAAAGAGGGGCCTGGCATGCTGCTAAAACCGCTAGGAATCGACATCGACGCGGATGGCAATCTATATGTAGCTGACATCACAGATAAAAGTATAAAAGTATACAATGAAGAGGGTGAATACCAGCGCAAGCTGGAAGGACGAACCCTCTTTGACCGCCCATCGGGTGTCGCCGTCAGCCCTGATGGAAAAACCCTCTATGTGATCGATAGCGGGGGCATTAGCAGCACCCGTCATCACATGTATGTCATCGATGCTGAGACATTTGAAATCAAAAGAGTTGTCGGAGAGCGTGGTAAAAAACCGGGTGATTTCAATCTACCCATTCAGGTCAGCACCGCACCCGATGGAACCGTTTACGTTGTGGATGGCGGCAACTTCCGTGTCCAGTCTTTCACCGCAGAGGGTGACTTCATATCTACATTCGGTGTTGCCGGACGCTACAGTGGCAACTTTTCACGGCCAAAAGGAATTGCGACAGACAAAGATAACAACGTCTATGTTGGTGACTCGGCATTTGGCAACTTCCAGATATTCAACCCCGAGGGTCAGCTACTTCTGTTCATTGGCAGCCGCAGCAACGATGGTAGACCAGGTACTTTCATGCTCCCTTCCGGGTTAGAAGTTGATGAAGATGGTCGCATCTATTATGCCGATCAGTTTTTTCGAAAGATTGACATCTTCAGGCCAGCCTCAATCACAGCACAAGATGGTTATTTAGGCGTGAAATATAGAGATAAAATCCGCAAAGAGATGAAAGAGAAAGAGCAGTAGTCACTGATCGGCTCGTAGATTAGCCCTCAAGTGAGGGCTAACTCTTTTCACACCCTTGGCCACCCTATCCAGAAGCAATCGTAACTATTCAGCAGATAGAGGCATTCAGCCCCCTTTCACCTTAAGCACCATCACCTCAATTTGATTATCCAGCAGTCGGTTGCGAATTTTATCTAGAGACTTATTATTGTCAAAAGGACCTACTCGCACACGATGCCAAGTATTTAGATTATCGATAACAACCGGCTCAACATACGATTCAACACCCAAAAATGCCAGCTCAGCCTTAACCCGCTCCGCATCAGCCGCCTTACGGAATGAGCCTGCTTGCAATAGATAGCGACCTGGTTTTTTAATTGGCTTAATTGTTTTTTGTGTCTCATTCCCCTGTGAATCTTTTTTCTGTTCGTAGATCTCCTGATCCGGAATGATCACTTCAAGCTTAGGAAGAATTGAATAAAAATCGAAACGCGCTGCCTCAACATCAGCTACTTTTTTCACTGGCGGAGCGGGGAGACTCTCTTTCACAACCACTTCAATTTTCGGTGCAGCTGCCTCCTCTACCGAAGCAGGCAAAAGAACAAAATAGAGATAAGCGGCAACGCTCAAGCCAATGCCTAGCCCCAAGCTCAACGCCACTGCCGGGGACATTCCCGCACGAGATGCCGCCACAGCACTCTCAGGCTTACTCTTCGCGCTAACAGCTCCGCGCTTTTTCGCTGTACTGGAACCGCTCGAACCAGCCGCTTTTGAGTGACGACTGTTTTTATAGTCATGCACCATTACATCGACTCCGGCGCACTCACCCCAAGCAGCCTCAGCCCGTTTGCCAACACCTGTTTAACCGCTAAAATCAGTGCCAGGCGTGCATTTCTCCGCGTTCCACTCTCAACGATAAATTGATGGGCATTATAGTAAGTATGAAATTTATTTGCCGTGTCGCGCAGATAGTGTGCAATTTGATGAGGCTCATGATTAAGCGCTGCCGCCTCAACAATTTCCGGAAACTTGGCAAGTGCAACCAGCAGTGCCTGCTCACACTCTTCACTCAACAGCTCCAACCCACTAAATGCACTCTTTTGGTCGTAGCTTAGGCCCTTCTCTTCTAATTGGCGCATAACACTACAAACCCGCGCATGGGCATATTGAATATAATAGATGGGGTTTTCATTGGACTTCGATTTCGCCAGATCAAGGTCAAAATCAAGGTGCTGTTCGCTTTTACGCATCACATAGAAAAACCGCGCAGCATCGTTCCCCACCTCATTACGCAGCTCACGTAGCGTCACAAAGGAGCCACTACGGGTCGACATCGGCACTCTTTCACCGCCACGATAAAGTATTGCAAACTGCACCAACAACACATCCAGCTTGCTCACATCATCACCCAGCGCCTGTAGTGCGGCTTTAACCCGAGGAATGTAACCATGGTGGTCCGCACCCCAGACATCGATAACCCGCTCGTAACCGCGTTCAAGCTTCTCCATATGGTAGGCGATATCAGAGGCAAAATAGGTTGTCTGGCCATTATCACGCACCACAACCCGATCCTTCTCATCACCAAATTCACTGGACTTAAACCACTTGGCACCCTCTTTCAAGTAAATGTGGCCATTGGACTCCAGGCGGTCGAGTGCCTGCTGAACCTTATCACTGCTACCTTCTGTTAATGAGCGCTCGGAATACCAATCATCATAGGTAACACCAAACTCTTGCAAATCTTGCCGAATATCATCCAGTATCAAATCCAGACCATGGTCAAAAACAGTACGGTAGCCATCTACGCCTAACAGCTGCTTTGCGCGGCTGATAACAGAATCAATATAGGCCTCTTTATCGCCGCTACCATCTGGCTGCGCATCCAGTGGGTGGCCCGATAACACGTCATCTGCTGCCTGTTTGAATCGATCACCCTCACGCTCTTTCAATAAACGGGCAATATCCGAGACATAATCACCTTTATAACCATTCGTCGGAAAAACAATCTCTTCACCACAAACCTGTAAATAACGTAACCAGACTGAAGCGGCCAATATATCCATCTGTCGACCCGCATCGTTCACATAATATTCGCGGTGAACACGATAACCCACAGCAGCCAACAGATCAGCCACCGCTGCGCCATAAGCCGCCCCACGGCCATGCCCCACATGCAGCGGCCCAGTAGGATTAGCCGAGACAAATTCAACCTGAACCAGCTTGCCCTCACCCATCGTGCTATGGCCATAGCGCTCACCCGCTGCGGCAATCCGCTTAACAACCGATTGCAGCACATCATCAGTAATATAGAAATTTATAAAGCCAGGTCCTGCCACTTCAACCTTACTCACACTCGCCGAACTCGGCAGTCGCTCGATAACCATCTCAGCTAAGTCACGTGGTTTACGACGCGCGTGCTTAGCCATCACCATGGCAACATTGGTGGCAAAATCACCATGTGAGGAGTCCCGTGTGCGCTCGACTTTCACATCAACATCCGCCTCTTCGGCAAGAAGCCCCTCTTTGCGAAGTTGTGCGACAGCATCCAAAATCAAGCCATGTAGATGATCTTTCAAGTAAATTCTCCAGAGAGTAGCCAGCGTGTCTAATTGTTGACGCTATTTTAACGCATCCTGACGGGATGCAAAATGGAGCGGTACGATTATTTCGGTGAAACCAGATGGAAAGGGGTTGGGCTAGTGTAGTGTCCTAAACTGTATGCATATTAAGAAAGCCAGTAAATACGCGAGTGCCAGACGCAGACCGCAGGGAATGGCCGCTCCCTTTCCAAGGTCTGCAACGCCGCAATCGTGTATTTAATGGCTTCCCTTCGGGCGAGACGAAACAGGCCACCTGGGGTGTTGCGTCCTCTTGAGGTAGAGTGGCTACCCCTGCGAGGGCGCGCCTACCAGCTAACCTGTTTCGTCTCGTCTTAATACGCATACAGTTTAGGACACTACACTAATACATTTCGATGGGATCGATATCCAGCGACCAACGCACCTTGCGCCCCAACTTGCTTTTTTCCAGTTGCGGCAGCAGTCGCTCCAAAAGGCGATGCAAAGCACCTCGTTGGGGGGTCTGAATTAACAGCTGCGCACGGTAACGACCCGCCCGACGCTCCATGGGAGAGGGCACCGGGCCTAATAGAAGAACATCGGGCAACTGGTGCGCCGCAGCTAACTGATAAACCTCACTCAAAAAGCATTGCGGCAATGCTTGGTCGGTGGACTCCGCCCGCAGCAGGGCTAATGCAGTAAAAGGCGGCATCTCGGTCTCTTTTCGTTCACGCATCAGCGCACTGGAAAACTTTGTGTAACCCTGCTCCAACAGCTCGCGCAACATCGGGTGTTCAGGGTGGTGGGTTTGAATGATAACCGTACCCGGGCGCTGCGCCCGGCCTGCTCGCCCAGCCACTTGCAGGATCTGTTGCGCCATACGCTCCACGGCACGGTAATCAGCACTGAACAGCCCCTGCTCTGCATCGAGAATCCCCACCAGCGTCACATTCGGAAAGTGATGCCCTTTTGCCAGCATTTGCGTGCCCAGTAAAATCTGGTGTTTACCCTCATGAACCCCATCAATCATCGCCTGAAGTGAACCCTTGCGCCGGGTGCTATCACGATCAATCCTAACAATGCTGTACTCGGGGAAATGGTGTTGCAACGCCTCTTCAATACGCTCCGTTCCCTGGCCTATGGAGCGCAACTGCTCACTTTTACATTGTGGGCAAACCCGCACCATGCGTTCATCTTTACCGCAGTGGTGGCAACGAAGCCGCTGTTCGCGCTGATGCAACACCATGTGACTATCACAGCGCTGACACTCGGCAGACCAGCCACAATCGTGGCACAGCAGAGTGGGTGAGTAGCCTCGACGATTCAGAAACAGCAATACCTGCCCCGATTTTCCCAGGTGCTGGCGCATTCGAGTGATCAGCGCATTGGAGATGCCATGCTCCATATATTGCCCCCGCACATCCAGTGCCTCGATCTTCGGTGGCTTGGCACCGCCCGCCCGCTGGGTCAACTTAAGCTCCCGATACCGCCCCTGAGCCACGTTATACAACGTCTCCAGCGAGGGGGTTGCTGAACCCAAAACAATGGCTACTTTTTCAAGGCGCGCACGCATCACCGCCACATCACGGGCGGAGTAACGAAAACCATCCTGCTGTTTAAGCGAGCCGTCATGCTCCTCATCAACAATAATCAGACCCAGATTTTTCATCTGTGCAAAGACCGCTGAACGGGTACCGATCACCAGCGGAGCGCGACCATCACGGGCAATCATCCAGCTATCGAGGCGCTCTTGATCACTTAATCCTGAGTGCATCAAGGCAATGGGCACCGCAAAGCGCTGCTGAAAACGTGTCACTAACTGGGGGGTGAGCCCTATCTCAGGCACCAAAATCAACACCTGACGACCCTGCTCAATCACCTTTTCAGCAATGGAGAGATAGACTTCTGTTTTGCCCGAACCCGTCACCCCATTCAACAAAAAGGGGTGAAAAGCCGATAAACCTGAAACCACATCATTAACCGCTATCGATTGCTCCGAGTTGAGTTCTTTCACCTCTTCCGCAGCGACTTGGCCTATCTCAGGTTGCTGCTCGATGACCACCAACCCCTTCTCGCGTAACAGGCGCATCGCCGCTTGCCACCCCTTGGCGTGTTGATTTAGTTGCCGGTCACTCAACACCCTATGCTCGATCAACAGTGACAGCAGCTGGCGCTGCTTGGGTGCCCGTTTAAGCTGCTCTGGATCAACTTCGAGAGCTGCATCACTCAGCTGCCAACAGCGCTGCCCGCGATATGCCAAATCGCCCCCTTTGCGTAGCAGAGTCGGCAGTGCTACGGAAAAAACCTCGCCAATGGGATGGTGGTAATAGCGACTGCTCCACTCCAACAAACGAAACAGCGTACCACCTAGCAATGCCTCCTCATCCAACACCCTGACCATACTTTTAAGCTTATTATGGGGCGTGGCACTGCCCTTATTCAACGATTGAAGTAGCACCCCCACTAATTGGCGACCACCGAAAGGAACCTCTACCCGCTGCCCCGGCCTAGGCACTGCTGTAAAATCATCGGGCAGCAGATAGTCAAAACGGCGACGCAGAGGCGAAGGAACAGCTACTGACCAGATAGGTTGACGACTCGACATAAAATGAATATTGCCATCTCTTTTACAGCTAAATAAAGCTATTTAACCCATTAAAAAAGGGTGGCAATGCCACCCTTTTTAACTAAACATACCGCACAGTAGAGAGGCTAAATCTCGTCCACCGTACAACCCTGAATCAGGCCAGTACGCACATCATAACCACGACCAAAGGGGCTAACATAGCCTGCCGGGGGAGTATCCTCCTGATTAAGGTCATCGGCCAGTGCCGGTAAAATAAAGCGAGTCCGGTCCGAGTTTTCAGTACCATCAACGATCACTCTCGCTTCAAGTGACACCTCCAACCAACCTGCAAAACTTTCAGCATAAATCACTGCAAAGATAGCCACACCATTTTCATCAGTGGTGGTGTTGATTGAGAAGGCACCAATAGTGTCATCTACCGAAATTGTCGCAACATTGCCTGGGTCAAGACGGCCATTACCATTCACATCTACATCTACTGGAAGGTTGAGAATACCGTCACCATTCAGATCTTCACCCGGGTCTAAAATACCATTTTGGTTACTATCCTCGTAGGCATAGAATACGCCATCACCATTAATGTCTTCATCAACATCCAGCACACCATTACCATTAATATCTTCGCTAAGATCTAAAAGACCATTACCATTGAGGTCTTCACCCGGGTCTAACACGCCATTTCTATTGGCATCTTCAAGCACATCCAGAAAACCATTCAAATTACGGTCTTCACTCACATCAATGATACCGTTACCGTTCAGGTCTTCACCAAAATCCAGCACACCGTTGAGGTTAAGATCTTCACTGACATCCAGCACCCCGTTGCCGTTAAGATCTTCTGTGGTCAACACACCATCACCATTGGTATCTTCACCCGGGTCCAAAATACCGTTGCGATTAATATCTTCCGAGGTCAAGAAACCATCGCCGTCCAGATCCTCCGTAGCATCTAGCACACCATTGAAATTCAAATCCTCGCCTGGATCCAATCGACCATTGAGGTTGGTATCTTCGAGCACATCCAAAATACCATTTTCATTGACATCTTCACTACCATCCAACACCCCATTGAGGTTGATATCTTCAGTGGCATCCAATTTACCATTACCATTAAGATCCTCACCCGGATCTAAAATACCATTTCGATTCGCATCCTCAAGAATATCCAAAATACCATTTGCATTGGTATCCTCACTTAAATCGATAACACCATTACCATTCAGATCTTCATTTGTCCGGTCAAAAGTTCTATTTCTATTGAGGTCCTCATTAAAGTCTGCGATGCCGTTAAAATCAGTATCTTCATTACCACAACTGAGCACGCGCCCCCAACTAATTACACCGTCACCGGGCACATCCCACTCATACTCATCAACTGGTGCATTGCTATAGAGAATAAAACCGCCGGTTGGAGAGTATGTGGGGTAGTAACTACCTTTGAAATATCGATGCGACCAGATGGAGAGGCTTATCGGCTGATTAGCAACAGGTTGCCCAGCAGAATCAGTTACGATGGCACTATAAGGTAGCGCGTAGGAGGTTAAGGACCCATCATCATAATTAGCCATAGTATTACCGCGACCCAGCGCTACATGCAATGCTCTATTTTGAACCGTAAGCTCTGTGGTTGAAAAAAGCCCCGACTCATAATCTTCTGCTTTGATAATAACATCATACAGCCCAGAGCTAGCCATCCCCGCAGTATAGACAACTGTTGCCTCCCCATTACTGTTGGTGGTCGCTGTGGGGGGGTTAAGATTGCCATTACTGGCATCGGCATCAATGGAAAAACTGACCGTTCTATTTTTCACCAAATTATAGTGACTATCACGCAATGTAGCGACAATTTGAGTCTGCTCTCCGCGCTCCAAAATGGATTTCGCAGCTTGTATATTAACTAAGCTGACAGTGGTTGAAATAAACTCAAGTAATTTTGAGGCACTCAGCTCATCATAAGCGACTGTAGCACTGGAGGTAGTCGCCAATACCTGAGCGAAGCCCGCTCCTTGGTTGGACAGCGTATCATCCCAACAAGTTGCCAATCCATCCGAGCTGTAAGAGGCAACAGCTCCACCACTTGAACCAAAGGTTCCGCGGGTAGATGAAATTTGAATGGTGGTTCCCGCCGCTACAGCGGCTGCGCCATCCGTCAAGCAGACACGAAAAGCAGCGTTCGTGCCCAATGCAATCTCAGCATTATCGACCGGCAAGTCGAAGTAAAATGAAATGGCATCCGCAGTGATAATATCCAGTGAAAAGGTACTGTTATCAGCATTCAGACCAAAAGCGCTGGCGGTAATGAAATCAGAACCCGCGACCCCGCCAAGTACTGTCACTGTAATACGACCGGTACTATCAGTAACCAGCCCAGTAGGTGCTTGTATGGTATTACCCTGAGAGGAGGTCAAGGTGATATTTTGAAAGGTGATTGGGTTACCACCAGCATCCACTAACTGCACCACTAACTCAGCACTCTCACCCACCTCAATACGCTGAGGACCGGAAAAGATAAACCGCGTGTCCCTCACTTCAACTGACCGATTAGCACTCTGGCCGGTTACACTATCAACCGCAGTAACCACAATTGTTCTGTTAGCGGGGTCGCCACCAATATCCAGCGTTGCAGAGACTCGCCCTGAAGAGTTAGTTGCAGTGCGCTCACCGGTTAAAATACCACCGGATGATGCCGAGAACTCAATGGTAGTGTTTTCTACATACCTGTTGCTGTTATCTCGTGCCACCGCCGTCAAGGTAACTGTATTTGAGCCGTCTGATGGCATTTGCGGACTACTGACCAATAGCGTTATATTGGTTGCATCTGAGGTGGGAACAGGTGCATCTGGGTCAGCCACTGGTGGCGGATCTTGGGCTGTCGTTCCGGAGGTTCCCAAACCATCGCCACCACAGGCGGCCAATACCAATGAAAAGGTAATAACCAGTAATAAATTAATCCAATCGCGCATCTATCTACTCCCACTCTTTACTTTTGCCATACATCTGGCCGCTTCGAACATTTCAGAGCCCATGACTTTATACACTGGAATATGTACAATTCCTTTAATAATTGCAAGCTTCCATCAATTCTTTAACAAGCTACTTGATTGTAACGGCATAATCCAGCCAAACATGTGTGCCCATCGGCACTTTTTTCATTTTCAGCTCAAAAACCGGTTTCTAGCCCGATGAACAGAGAAAAACGATATGAGATTTTTTCGCGCTGGCGCGAAGAGAATCCGAACCCGGTGACAGAGCTTCACTACTCAAGCCCTTTCGAGCTGTTAATTGCCGTCATTCTCTCGGCACAAGCAACGGACAAAGGGGTGAACAGGGCAACAGATAAACTATTCCCTCTCGCCAACACCCCACAGGCAATTTTTGAGCTGGGTGAAGAGGAGCTCAAACAACACATTAAAAGTATCGGCCTCTTCAATACCAAAGCGGCCAATATCATCAAAACCTGCGCTCTGCTGGTCAACCAACACCAGGGTGAGGTACCTGAAAACCGTGAAGCGTTGGAGGCACTGCCCGGCGTGGGACGAAAAACGGCCAATGTGGTGCTCAATACTGCCTTTGGTCATCCGGTAATGGCGGTGGATACACACATATTTCGTGTCTCCAATCGAACCAAAATCGCGCCGGGTAAAAATGTATTAACCGTAGAGGAAAAACTGATGAAAGTGATTCCCAAAGAGTTTTTGGTTGATGCTCACCACTGGCTAATTCTACATGGCCGCTACAGCTGTATTGCGCGTAAGCCACGTTGTGGTTCCTGCCTGATTGAAGATTTATGCGAGTACAACGAAAAGACGGAGATATAAGTGATGTTTTTCAGTCAAGACCGCAAGCAGCTTCGTGAAGGTTTTTTTTCCGCTTGGGATAAGCAACAACAACAGCAGCCACTCACTCCGCTGGAAGAGATCATCGCGGGGGTTATCAAAATGCACCCCGAATATCAAAAACTGGTCACACAAAAAGACCAGCATGCAGAGCGTGAGTACCCCCCAGAACTGGGTGAAACCAACCCCTTTTTGCATATGGCGATGCACATCGCCCTGCATGAGCAGATATCAACCGATCGCCCTACTGGCATCCGTGATGTAGCGCGCCAGCTACTAGAAAAACAGAAGGTTGCTCACGATGCGGAACACCTTATGATGGAGCAGCTAGCGGAAGAGATGTGGCGCTCACAACGCTACAATGTGTTACCCGATGAGCAAGCTTACCTCACGCAACTACAGGAGTTGGTGAGGAAACTCTAAAGCCCAGCAAACAGCGAACCGGTTACCACTTTCTTTTATTTCCAGCAATCCGCAAACGCAATGCATTCAGTTTAATAAACCCTTCGGCATCGGCTTGATTATAAGCACCTTCATCATCTTCAAAGGTTGCAATATTGGCATCAAACAGGCTATCACTCTTAGACTCACGCCCCACTACGGTCACATTACCCTTGTAGAGCTTCAGGCGCACCTTACCGTTCACGGTCACCTGCGAGGCATCGATCATCTCCTGCATCATCTGCCGCTCGGGTGCCCACCAGTAACCGTTATAGATCATCTGGGCATAGCGCGGCATCAGCTCATCTTTCAAGTGCGCCACTTCACGATCCAGAGTAATGGATTCAATGGCACGATGCCCTTTCAGCATAATGGTTCCGGCTGGGGTTTCGTAACAACCACGGGACTTCATGCCCACATAACGGTTTTCAACAATATCCAATCGACCGATACCGTTATCGCCGCCCACTTTATTCAGATGCTCCATCACCTGAGCGGGGGTCATTCCTGCATTGTCGATCGCAATAATATCGCCTTGCAGGTAGGTCAGCTCGATATAGGTTGCCACATCGGGTGCCTGCTCAGGGGAGACACTCCAACGCCACATCTCCTCTTCTGGCTCCGCCCAAGGGTCCTCCAAAATTCCACCTTCGTAGGAGATATGCAGTAGATTGGCATCCATAGAGTAAGGGGATTTTTTGCCTTTTTTGTTTTCAACCGCAATGCCATGCTCTTCAGCGTAGGCCAGCAGTTTTTTGCGTGAGTTAAGATCCCACTCACGCCAAGGGGCAATCACATGTACATCTGGCTTGAGGCCGTAGTAGCCCAACTCGAAACGCACCTGATCGTTGCCCTTACCCGTAGCACCATGTGAGACGGCATCTGCCCCGGTCTCTTTTGCAATTTCAATTTGGCGTTTCGCAATCAGTGGCCGGGCAATCGAGGTACCCAGCAGATATTCACCCTCATAAACCGTATTGGCACGAAACATCGGAAAGACAAAATCACGGGCGTACTCTTCACGCAGATCATCGATGTAGATCTCTTTGATACCTAACGCCTCAGCCTTAGCACGCGCAGGCTCTACCTCTTCGCCCTGGCCGATATCTGCGGTAAAAGTGACCACTTCACATTGATACTCATCTTGTAGCCACTTGAGAATAATCGATGTATCCAAGCCACCAGAGTAAGCCAAGACAACCTTTTTGATATCAGACATGAAAACTCCAAATCGAAAAATATTAATTAAACTCGCCCATTATACTCTAATTCCCCAGAGATTAGGGCGACTACTGACCGCGCATAAAGAGTTTATCCAGATCAGCCATAGAGAGCTGAGTCCAGGTGGGTCTGCCGTGATTACACTGGCCACTGCGCTCAGTCTGTTCCATATCCCGCAGCAGTGCATTCATCTCAGGCAGTGCCAGCTGCCGGTTAGCACGCACGGAACCATGGCACGCCATGGTGCCTAGAATCTCATTCACCTCCTGCTCAACGCGCCGCGAGCTGCCATGCACGATCACATCAGAGAGTAAATCCCTTACCAGTTGCTCTGCATTTGCATCTTTCAAAATAGTTGGCACCTGGCGTATCACAAGGCTTTGCGGCCCGGCAGGTGAAAGCTCAAAACCAAGACCACTGAACAGCTCACTACGCTCCTCAACCAGACGCGCCTCACGTTCACTGACGGCAATATTTATGGGAACCAGCAGTGGCTGAGATTTTATACCGTCACTCTGCATCGAGCATTTCATTCGCTCATAAGTGATTCGCTCATGGGCGGCGTGCATATCAACAATCACCATTCCTAGGCTGTTTTGGGCAATAATATAGACACCGTGTATCTGTGCCACCGCATAACCCAAAGGTGGTGCCTCTTCACCCGCTTGATGGCCGCTGAAAGGCTGAGTTGGCACTGCACCAGGCGATGCCGAACCCGAGTGCAGCTTGCCATAAATGGCGACCTGCTCCATCACCTTGAGCGGCATTCGTTGCTGGCTTTGCGGGTTAAATGTTGTGTTTTGTGGTGTCATACTTTCACCCACTGCGGCCAGATTCAGCGGCGGCGCAGCCTCACCCACCGGGTGTTCAACAACCTCGGGGCGATCACCGGGACGGACGGCAGCCAGCCCCTGGTGAATGGATCGAAACAGAAAATCATGCACCAAGCGCCCTTCACGAAAACGTACTTCATGCTTGGTCGGGTGGACATTGACATCCACTAATATCGGATCGATCTCCAAATAGAGGATATAAGCCGGGTGTCGCCCCTGATAAAGCACATCTTTATAGGCTTGGCGGATCGCGTGGGTGATCAATTTATCCCGCACCACCCGACCATTGACAAAGAAGTATTGCTGATCCGCTTGGCTGCGAGAAAACGCAGGCTCCGCTATCCAGCCAGTCAGACGCAGACCTGCTGCTTCAAAATCGATAGTGATCGCATGATCAACAAAGCCTGAACCGCAAATTGCAGCGATACGCTGGCGATGCGAAGCGGCATCACTCGCCGCACGGTACCCCTTTACCAACTTGTTGTTGTGGTGAACGGTAATCGCCACATCGTGACGACTCAGCGCAATGCGCCTGACTACTTCATCCAGATGATTAAACTCTGTCTTTTCGGTGCGTAAGAATTTACGCCGAGCCGGTAAGTTGTAAAAAAGATCTCGAATTTCTAGTGTTGTCCCAGGTGGATGAGCCACTGGCTCCGGCGCACTGCTGACTTCACTGCCATCACCCTGAACACTCCACCCGCACTCTTCCACTGCGGTGCGAGAATCAATTTTAAGGCGCGACACTGAGCTGATACTGGGCAGTGCTTCACCGCGAAAACCCAGCGTTGCCACCTGCTCAAGGTCTTCGGCTCGACTAATTTTACTGGTCGCATGTCGACACAACGCCAGTGCCAAGTCATCTTTATGGATACCACAGCCATTATCGCGAATGCGAATCAGCTTAACGCCACCCTGCTCCACTTCCAGCTCGATTTTATCGGCACCGGCATCCAGCGCATTCTCCATAAGCTCCTTAACCACAGAAGCTGGACGCTCGACCACTTCGCCCGCCGCAATTTGGTTCGAAACCTGGGTGGATAAGGGGTGGATGCGGGGGGGAGTCTGACTCTGTTTCACGGGGAAAGCTCACACAATGGATGGGCACGGGATTCTAACACACCGCATAACCCTAATCAGCCACCAACATGTACTGGAATAAGAATGGACTGCCCGATGCGTAGTCGGTCACTACGCAGGGCATTTGCAGAGCGGATCGCATCCATACTCACCTGATAGCGATGCGCCAAACCACTGAGCGTCTCACCTGAGCGAATAATATGCTTAGCGTCATTAAGCGCCAGCAGAGTACCCGGCGGCGGGGTATCAATAAAATAGTCATGCACCCCCGCCCAGATGGAGCGTGCTAGCTTGTCTTGATGCTGGTGGGTTTTTAGGCGACGCTCTTCAGCCGGGTTAGAGAGGAAAGCCAGCTCAATCAATATGGAGGGCACATCGTGTGATTTAAGCACCGCAAAACCCGCTTGCTCCACCTGCTCTTTATGCAGTTTATTAACTCGACCCATATTGCGTAACACCCGCTCACCCACTGCGATACTCTCCTTAATAGCCCCGGTCTGGGAGAGATCTAATAGAACCGAACGCAGCATCTCATTGTCTTCATCCGCATCGGTACCCGCAATCAAGTCAGCGGCATTCTCTTTTTCGGCAAGCAGACGTGCAGCTTCACTACTGGCCCCCCGCTGAGAGAGGGCATAAACCGATGAGCCTTTGGCACGATGAGACTTGAAAGAGTCCGCATGAATGGAGACAAACAGATCAGCATGATTGTCTCGGGCAATCCGAGTGCGCTCACGCAGGGTTAAAAAGTGGTCGTCCTCACGGGTTAAAACAGCCCGCATACCGGGTTGTGCATTGATTAATTTGGCCAGCTTTTTCGAGACCGCCAAGACAATGGTCTTCTCGTAGCTGCCGGTTGCACCAATCGCCCCCACATCCTTACCGCCATGACCGGCATCGATCACTACCACCACATCACGATAACTTTGCGGCGCTGTTTTTGATATATGCTTTGGTTTAGCCGTGGTGTCCGCCTTCTGCTTTACCTTACGCTGTTCTGCCGACTCCCCTACCCCCGGAAAATCAATCACCAAACGATAACCGACCCCCTGCTGAGGCTCTAGGAGGAAGGCTTTGGGTACCACCTTCTGATTCACGTCTAACACCAAACGCAGATCATCTCCTTTACGGGTACCAAAGCGCACATGCTGAATAGGACCGTGGGCCAGAGCGTTCTGGTTAATTGTGGTATCGAGGGTCGTATCGGCAATATCCACCACCACGCGGTGAGGGTTGCCTAGGGTAAAAACGTGATAGTCGACGCGATTGCTCAGCTCGATAACCATGCGGGTGGAGTTGTGATCGGCACTGGCACGCAACTCTTCCACCTGCTGCCCAGCAAAAGCAGCGAGTGGTGAACAGAGCAACAAAAGCAGTAATAAAAATCGGGTCATCACGCCTCGCATTCAGAAAGAGTTAATCACTCTAAATTCTGAACCGAGATCGACAACTTTTCAAGATTTTAAATTCATTAAAAATCAGCAAGTTAAAAAAGAAAGCTCTCAAACACCATTAAGCAACCACTAAAAACACCCACTTTCAACCCAGCCGATCAAGAATCGCCCGTCCCTTTTCGCTCCGCGCCAACAGCCTAGCACTACGTGCGGGAAGCTGATAATCGAGGTAAATATCTAGGTCAGCAGCGGGCAAAATACCCTGACCACACGCTGGCCACTCCACCAGACAAAGCTCACCACAGTCTGAAAAATAGTCGCGAATCCCCATATACTCCAACTCTTCGGGGTCTGCCAATCGATAGAGATCAAAATGATAGATTGGCTGCCCCGCCAGCTCATAGGGTTCAACCAGCGTGTAGGTAGGACTTTTCACCGGCCCCGAGTGACCCAACGCCTGCAAAATACCACGAACCAGTGTCGTTTTACCTGCCCCCAGATCACCGTGCAGGTAAATAATCGCACCCGAAGCACAGACAGCTGACAGCTCACTCCCTAAGTTAAGGGTCGCTTTCTCATCTGCCAGAAAAATATTTTTCTCATTCATTGTAGGGGTTAACCAATTGGCGAAGGTGGGGAAGCAGATCACTGGCCAATAATCCACGCGGTGTCTGACCCGCCGCACCATCACCCGCGGCAGCATGAATTGCAACCCCTAAAGGAAGCGCCTGAGCCAGCGTCATGCCCTGTGCGATCAGCGCCGCTAACAACCCGCCTAACAAGTCCCCCATGCCTCCACTGGCCATACCGGGATTGCCATCACTACACAGCTTTATTTCACCCGAAGGGTCACACATCAGCGTACCCGCCCCTTTAAGCAGCACATAACCACCATAGCGTTGCTGTAGTGCGGCAACGGCAGCAAAACGATCCGTATTTACCTCAGCAGTTGAGATAGCAAGCAGCCGTGCCGCTTCAGCAGGGTGGGGGGTGAGCAGCCAGTTATCTCGCCTGTACGGGCTTTTAGCCAATAGGTTGAGAGCATCTGCATCCAACACCAACGGCTGGGGTTGCACCAAAACCTGCGCCAACATTCGCCGCCCCCAACTATCCACACCTAGGCCAGGGCCACAAGCGATCACTCCCGCGCGGGCGAAGAGTGGCAACAGATCTGCTTCATTTTCAACCCCATGACTCATTAACTCAGGGCGCTGTGCCGTAATCAGCGATGCATGCACTTTGCGGGTCGCAATAGAGACCAAGCCACTGCCACTACGCAATGCCGCCTCACCCGCCAGACGAATCGCACCGCTCATTCCTTGATCACCCCCCACCAATAGCAGATGCCCACACACGCCCTTGTGGGCATAAGCTGGCCTAGGTTTAATTAGATGCTTTAGAGAGGCGTAATCGACCCGCTCGACCGTACCGCTTAGCTGTGAAAATAGAGCCTCGGGAAGAGCCAGATCAGAGAAGTAGAGTTCACCACTAAACCCTGGCCCCATGCCCGTCAACAGGCCGCGCTTCAAGCCGATGAAGCTGATTGTTGCCGAAGCCTTGACCCCACACCCCATCACCTGGCCGCTATCGGCATTTAATCCGGAGGGGAGATCCAGCGATAAAACCGGCCTTGCCGCCTGATTTATCCGCTCAATGGCATCGACAACTTCACCGCGCACCGCTGCTGTCAAGCCGCTACCCAGCAGTGCGTCAACCACCAGATCAAAACCTTCAAGCCCTTCTGGCAGGCCGTATACCTGTGTAACGGATGCCTGCTTAAGCTTCTCGAACGCCTCAGCCGCCTCACCCTTCAGTCGCTTTGGATTTTGCAGTAAAAAAAGCGTTACCGAACCCCCGGCCTGCTGCGCTAGACGTGCCACTACAAAACCATCACCACCATTATTGCCACCACCACAAACCACCGCAATTTTTTGTGCATTAGGCCAGCACGCCTTAAGCAGCTTAAACGCCGCTGCTCCGGCGCGCTCCATCAGCTCAATACCGGGAGTACCACGCTCAATTGCCATAGCATCCAGTACCCGGGTCTGCTGTGCAGAATAAAGTGTGTGAGGAAGTGAGCTCATAGCGCTATCATAACCACTATGCCCGAAAAAAAACATAATGATAATCAAGCACTGCTGGCAAAAATTAGAGAAAAATCGCGCCAACTCGGCTTTCAGCAGTTAGGTGTCGCCGACTGTCAGCTGGAGGATGCCGAGCAGCACTTGAATCGCTGGCTAAAAAAGGGCTATCACGGTGAGATGGAATATATGGCGCGCCACGGCAACAAGCGTAGCCGCCCCGCCGAGCTAGCGCCGGGCACACTGCGCATTATCTCGGTGCGCATGGACTACCTGCCACCCGATGGCGTGGTTGCGGGCAAGCTATTACAACAATCAAGCAAAGGCTACATCTCACGCTACGCCCTCGGGCGGGATTACCACAAAGTAGTGCGTAAACGGCTGCAACAGCTGGCCGATTTCATCCAACAGCAGGTGGGTGAATTTGGCTATCGCGCCTTTGTGGATAGTGCGCCGGTATTGGAAAAGGCGTTGGCCGAAAAAGCGGGGCTTGGCTGGATTGGCAAACACAGCAATCTAATCAACCGACAAGCTGGCTCTTGGTTTTTTCTGGGTGAGCTTTACACCGATCTACCGCTTCCCATAGATGCACAAAACACGACGACTAATCATTGTGGGCGCTGCACGGCCTGTATCGACCTCTGCCCTACCCAAGCCATTGTCGCCCCCTACCAAGTGGATGGTCGACGCTGCATCTCTTACCTCACTATTGAACTGCGAGGATCGATCCCCATCGAATTCCGCAAGGCGATGGGTAACAGAATATATGGCTGTGATGATTGCCAACTCGCCTGCCCGTGGAACCGCTTCGCCCGCTATAGCCGTGAACAGGACTTCCTGCCACGCCATGGACTGGCAGAGCCGCAACTGGCCGAATTATTTTTATGGAGTGAAGCAACCTTCCTCGACAACATGGCAGGCTCACCGATTCGTCGTATTGGTCACACTAGCTGGATACGCAACATTGCGGTGGCGCTAGGAAACGCACAAGGAAGTGAGCGCGTCATCAAGGCACTACAAGAGAGAGCGCATGATAAAAATGAACTGATCAGAGAGCACGTTGCCTGGGCATTGGCACAGCACCGGCATATCCCATAAAGCCTAACCCCCCGGCAGCATACAGGCCGCTACCGGGGGATTAGGCTAATCATCCTGTGGTTCAAAGGTGCCTTTTTTCAAACGAAAAGTGCGGCACCCTTGCTATGGTTTGATTTAGATAGGCGCGCACACCTCACCAATACCCGCAGGGATGGTTATACATGCCTCCAGACCACTACTACCGGCCTTGACTCGTCCCCCAGTAAGGGTGGTGCAGTCACCCGCAAAGCAGTAGTCACCACTCACTTCACCACCGATACCCTGATTACCCAATAACAGTTCGATGTCACCACGGAATTCACCCTTTGGAAGCGTGACATTGGTGCTGTTGTTACAACCACGGGGAATATCACAGCTTGCGGGTATCGAGCAGGTATTCGCAATATCACAGGTGTTAGCGATACTACAGCTATTGGCAACACTGCAAGACCTAGCAACACTGCAACCCCCTTGCCCAGTAATGACACTCCAGCCACACGTTGCGATGTCGGTCACCCAATTGGTTCCACATCTGGCGGCACTGGTAATGGTGCTCGTACCACAGTGAACCGCACTGGTCACGGTGCGGGTACCACATTGAGCCGCGCTGGTCACGGCCTGGTAGCCACAAATTGCACTGCTGGTCACTGAATCCAAGCCGCACCGTGCGGCATCAGTCACCCGTTCAGTACCGCAGATAGCGGCATCTACCACCCACTCAACCACGCTCTCCACCACGCTGATCGGAATAGTAATGCCTGTATTACCGCGCATTTCAATGCCACTGGCATCAATCTGCCCGTTCATCCCGATGCGGGTCAACGGTGTGACAAACTCACCACTCACCAACATGCCCGCTGTACTGACCTCTAGCCGACCTTCACTGATTGGGGTATTGGCAATTGACATCTCACCGCTGAGATCGATACTCCAGCTAGTCAATGACCCCGTAAAATTGGCATTGAGCCGAGCATCCCCATCAAAACCCACATCAGGGTAGATGCTGGTGCGTGTATAGCCCGTCAGGTTTATACCATCACGGTCAGCGCTGAATGTTGCGCTTGTCGTACTGAGGTTATTAAGATTGATGCCCACCAAGCGCCCTAGTGTTGAAGCATCGAGATTAAACTCACCCTCACCACGTAAAAATGATTTGGCGATATCGTCACTGATAAGGCCCGCCATGTTAACCGTGGCACTGGGGCGAATTGGCACCAACTCTTGCGGCAAAAAATCGGTGTCGGGATCAAGCATGCCGCTAAAATAGGCATTCTGCTCACCATTGGTCATTTTAATACCCAGACTGGCACTGCCCAATTCGAAACTAAAACCGAAAAACTTAAGGAAATCGACACCCACATTGAGCGTACCATTGCCCCCATACTCTACATCTGGCGTAAAGCTGTTAAACAGCGTCTGCCCATCGTCATTGGCATCCACATCAACCACCAGCGAACCATCAAGATTTAACGGCCAACGAGCAAAGGGAATGACACCTTGCAGATAGAGGTTGGCATCAAAATTACCGATATCATCACCGATACCCCAAGTCGTATCAGGTGTGAAGGGAATCAGCCCCCGCAGTGACATGGCAATACCAAGATCTTCTACTCCGATATCAGACAGCCCTGGCAGGTCGCCGGTGAAGAAAAAGAAGGGGTCCAGCGGATCGAGAACAAAGGTAATCGCCTTGCCACCCGGCGCTTCGAAACTGATAGGGCCAACACTCGCCTCAAAGCCAGCACTAAAGTTGAAAAACAGATATTGGCGATCATCTACCAACGGTGCTTCAAGATCAGACAAGTTACGGCCATAATCGAGGCCCACATCCGCTATCACCGGTGTACCAACCTCTGCATCAGCCAGCATACCCACATCAGGAAAGGGGACTTGTGCAGTACCCCGTAGACGCTCGATACCACCCATCCCGGATGTACCATACTCAAAAACAAGCTCAGCCTCTTTCAATACAATATCACCGAGAGGGGTCAGTAGTAAGAGTGAGCCACTGGCCTGCAACCCGGTGAGTATGCCGTTTGAGTATTGCTCTTCGAGATTATTCTCTTGCACACGAAAGGTGGTCTCACCTATCTGCAAGTCACGAAAGGCGCTGCTATCAACCACATCGGTTGCCGCACAACCACTGTTATCGACGGAGTCACCCAAGATACTAAAGGCACACAGATCAATCTCATCAGGCACACCATCGCCATCCAAATCGGCTTCAACAATAATATTGATGCGCACGCTCTGCTCCAAGCCAGTACTTGGCAAAGTAGCGGTAAGGGTCAATTCAAAACGACCGGTAGTCAGGGAGGTGATGCTCTGGCTAAGCCGAAAACGACTACTACCTGGGGTCAAACTAATTACGCCGCTATTACGGCTGCTCAGCTGCACAGCCGCATCAACCTCTTCCCGCAAACTCAGCCCAGTAGCCACCGTATCCGGATTGAACGCCAATAGCTGGTAACTGACATCGCGGGTCTCGCCAACCCCCATCCGCAGCTCATACTGTTCAGCATCAAAACTTAGGCTGGCTTCACGCTGAGCCTCAATAGCCCAAATCAGGTCATTAACATGAAATGGCTTACTAAGATCACGTTGAATAACAAAGTGCTTGTTACTCACTTGGCGACCACTGGCTTCCACATTACTGAAGCTCAAGGTACCATCAATGAGGATGATGCCATCCGGAGTTTCGGTAATGCGAGCCGTCACCTGGCTTGCTGGAAAGTCACCATTATCAAAAGAAGCCTGGTATGTGTATTGCACTGTTGTGTCATTGACCGGGAGACTCGCTACCAGAACATAACCAGAAATCTTGGATGTTGCGATGATGGCCTCCTCCTGCAACGTCTCCGGCGCACCCTCAGCAACACTCTCTTCACCCCCACCACAGCCACTAAGCAGGGTTATGGAGAGCAGTAGCGCAGCGATTAAAAACGGGTAAAACAAGGTACCTTTTCGCGGGTTATACATGTGTAACATCCTTTTTAATGCTGATATGTTAGTGTGCTCATTATCACCTAAACAGCCCCCACCCAATATTAACTTTGGTTAGTAATTCAGACTAACTTTGGTTAGTATTACGACAAAAAATAGGATAGGGTCTTCCACTCTTTTTCTATCTCAGAGGCGGCTCCGTTTTGCATCTATTACTTGCCGATGACCATGGTCTGTTCCGCGACAGCATGGCGGTCTGGTTGAAACAACTCGATGAAGATCTGGTTATTGATTTTGCTGATACGCTGGATAGCGTCAGAGAGCGCCTGCATCACGCGGATTACGGTCTATTGATGATGGATTTAGGGATGCCGGGAATGCAAGGCGCGGTCAGCATCAAACAGCTCTGCTCACAACTAAAAAGCCCCCCCCTGCTGATTGTTTCTGCCGATGAAAATAGCCAGACCATTCGCAGTTGTATTGATGCAGGTGCTGCCGGTTATGTCACAAAATCATCCTCAGGGGATACCATTTTACTGGCGGTGAAGCAGGTTTTATTGGGTGTACGTTATCTGCCTATTAATCTGGATAAAGCCAACACCGTTGACCTTTCAGATAAACAGAAGCAGATTCTCGCTCATCTTGCCGAAGGGCTAAGCAACAAGGACATTGCAGAAAAGATGTATCTATCGGAAGGTACTATCAAGCAGTACATCACGGTACTGCTGCGCTTGCTGAAGGTAGATAATCGCATGCAGGCCGGCTTGAAAGCGCGTGAACTTTTAGGTATCAGTCCTTCATAATCTAGGGAAGCTCTGAACAGCTCATGAATACTTTATGCTGGCTTAATCAGAGACTTCCTAGCAAGGTTATAAATCGCTGTACGCAATAGCTCGGGGCGGATCGGCTTGTGTAAAACATCACACCCCTGCTCCAGGGCCTCCGCCTCTATCGCTTTGTCAGTATCGCCACTGATAATAACCGCCGGAAGTTCTTCATTAAAATATTGCCGCATGGCGACAACCACCTCCAAACCATTTTTATTCTCCCGCAGACGATAGTCACACAGCAACACATCGGGCTGTGGATAGTTAATTTCGGCCAGCTCCCGCTGCAATGATTGCAAACTGTCCGCCACCAGCAACTCACACCCCCATTGCAACAACAAGGTGCGCATGGCATTTCTGATATCCGCTTCATCATCAACAAGAATGACAAACAGCCCAGAGACATCCAGGCTAGTGGTATCCACCGCATCGATCACCGCGTTATCAGCCACCCCGATAAAGGGCAAACACAACTTAAAAGAGCAGCCCTCTCCTGCCGCACTCTCCAGCTGCAGATCATGGTGCAAAAGAGTGGCAAGGCGCTTAACAATAGCCAACCCTAGACCCAGCCCTTTATTTCTGTCACGCTCAGGATTATTCAACTGATAAAACTCGGAAAACACCTGTTGCTGTTGCGACTTAGGGATACCTTTACCATTATCAAATACCGTAAGACATACTCGCTCTCCACTCTTTTCAGCCTTAAGTAAAATATGAGTTCCGGCGCTATGGGTACACGCATTATTAACCAAATTACGCAGCATCCGCCCCAACATTAACTCGTCACTCTCCACTAGCAACTTCGATGGCTTAAACTCAAGCACCATCTTCTGGCAACTCGCCTTCTCCTGATACTCATCACAGATAGTCTGCAACAAGCTATCGAGGTTAACCACGCTGAAATCAACCACCACATCCCCCGCATCCAGACGTGATACATCCATCAACGCCGCCAATAGTTCACCCAGCGCGGCACTGGATTGCAGCCCCTTATTTAACAGCTCAACCTGCTCCTGTTCACTCAGTATATTTTTTAAGGCACCCAGGTAAAGGTCCATGGCGTGCAGCGGTTGGCGTAGGTCATGGCTGGTCGCCGCAAGGAACCGTGATTTATCTGTATTGGCTTTTTCAGCAATATCTTTTTGCAGTTCAAGGCTCTCCAGCAGATCCAGATTTTCGAATCGCAGCCGTATCGACTCCGAAACATTGCGATTCATAATGAGCGAGAAGGCCAGACTGGCGATGATGAACACCATCGCCATATAACCAATCAATACAAAGGTGTTTTCAGGCTGATTGAATAAAACAACCGCCAGTGGCAGCAGCGTTGGCACACCAAAACCAAAGTAGGCTGGCAAGAAAGTGGAGAGTGAAACCTGGCTTCCCGATGCCATGCCAATAATTACCAGCACCGAAAACAGGGTATTGATCAAATCCCCCGTATCCATAAACAGAACCGCGATCTGCCCCCAGATAACCCCGGAAAGCAGCGATGAAAATGAGAACAGCAACCCCCACTTCACCAGCGTGGACCCCTGTGGGTTAACACGTTGAAAAGATTTAACCAGCACTACCCTAGCAAAAGTGAGTGACAAATTGACCACCACCCAGGAGATCAGCAGCTGGTGATCAACCTGCTCCCAAAAAAAGATGGCAACGATGAAAGTTACTGCCAACACACTGAAGAGCACAAAGGGTGACTGCTGATACAGGGCGCGTATCTGCTCGTGATGGATCGGCGTATCAAATTTATCGATTAGTTTTTTCATAGCGCTTACGGATCCACCATCTTCGGCTCTTCGGTAATTTTCAACCCACCCAAAACGTCCACTCTTGGGGCCATCGCAGAAAACCCTCACCCAATCCAACAAAAAACAAAAGGTTTGTCGTGATTGGTCGACACTATACAAGTAGAGAGTAGCGATCGTAACCGCACCCAACCAATAGTCTCTCACCTAGAAGGTCGCTTCACTTATAAACTTTATTAACCAAAAAATAACAACTATAATACACTAATTAATATTTACGCTTGGCCGTGGAGGTTGTATGCGATTCACCCGTAGCTCTTTGGTACTGCTCGTTACAATCAGCACTCTGCTATTGATTTCAGTAGCCTCTGCTGATGGCTGGCGTGCGGCCTCCAAGGCACCCAACCATACCACGGTAGCCAACACCGGGCATAACCTGACCCAGCGCTACTCAGACATGGAAGGGTTCATGAACGCCTATCGCAACGACTATGATGCCGTATGTGTCTACTGCCACACCCCCCATGGAGCCAGCGGCCAGATGGGGGCGATACCACTTTGGAACAGAACCCGCCCGTCGGATCCCTATACACTCTACGACATGCCCACCACCCTAGGCCAGACTATCACCGACCCTGGGGCTAATTCGTTAACCTGCCTCTCTTGTCACGATGGCACCATCGCCATAGACTCGGTGATCAACATGCCCGGCTCGGGTGGTTATAACCCCGCTCAGGAGAGCAGTGTTGATATGGCCTTTCTCGATAGCTGGAGTGGGCCAGGCCCTAGCGGTGGCAACCACGCGGTTATGTTTGGTAGCACCGCCTCAGACTGCAACCGCTGCCATGGCACACCACCGATGTTTCCTTCGCTGGGAATGGCCGATTTTTCAGCCTTTTTCATCAGTACTGATCTACGTAATGACCACCCCATCGGCGTGGAATATCCCACCACCCTTGGCGCGGGCGTCGACTTTAGGATACCTACGGGCATTCAGGCTGGGAAATTAAGCTTTTTTGATATCAATGGAAATGGCCGGAGTGATACCAACGAAATTCGCATGTACAATACGGGGGAGGGCTATGAGGTGGAGTGTGCCTCTTGTCATGACCCCCATGGTGTGCCATCGGCAGGGCCAACCAGTGAGTTCATTCCAAGTTTTTTACGGATCTCAAACGCCGAAAGCGCCTTGTGTCTCACCTGTCATACCAAGTGATTTTAGCTCATCGAATCAGACGGAGGCAGGATTGAGGGGGTTTAACCTCGACTCTTAAGTGCTACTGCGGTTTTTTGTGCCAGCTCTCGCAGTGCATCTTCAGTCATCTGCCAATCAATACACTTGTCGGTAACCGATACACCATACGCCAACTGCCCATGATCTGCAGGAATGGGCTGATTACCCGCCTTGATATTACTTTCAACCATCACCCCTTTGATGGATTGGTTACCATCAATAATCTGCTGGGCAATATCATCCAATACTGCCCGCTGCTTCAGGTGGTTTTTCTGCGCATTGGCATGGCTGCAATCCACCATAATATTAAGTGGCAACCCGCCATGGGCCAGCTGCTTTTCACAGGCTGAGATATGCTTTTCATCGTAGTTGGGGCCGTCGCTTCCGCCACGCAACACCATGTGCGTGTAGGGGTTGCCTTTGGTACGAATAACCGCCACCTGACCCAAAGGGTCAATGCTGACAAAATCATTTTTATGAGCCGCACAGATGATGGCGTTGATGGCGACGTCATAATCACCATTGGTACCATTTTTAAACCCAACAGGTGCTGAGAAGCCACTGGCCATTTTACGGTGGGTTTGTGACTCTGTGGTGCGCGCGCCGATGGCTGTCCAGGAGAAGAGATCCTGAACATATTGTGGTGTAATCAAATCCAGCGCCTCACCGGCAGCAGGCAGCCCCAGCTCGGCAATTTTTAATAGCAGCTTTCGCGACATCAACAACCCTTTGGCGATATCACAACTGCCATCCATATCAGGATCGTTAATCAACCCCTGCCAGCCGATGCTGGTGCGAGGTTTTTCAAAATAGACCCGCATCACAATACAGAGGCTCTCTTTTAGCTCATCTGCCAATGTTTTAAGCCGCTTGGCGTAGTCAAGTGCCAGCTCAACATCGTGGATGGAACAGGGGCCAACCACCACAAACAGACGTTTATCTTTTCCATCCAGAATGTTGCGAATCTGCTGTTGCCCTTGCATGACCGTATCAATGCTCTCCGGAGTAAGCGGATACATCGCTTTCACCTGATCTGGGCGAATCAGAGGAACTTCGGAGATGATGTGCAAATTTTCGACGCGATTATCCATTAGGATGCTTTATTCTCTGGTTTTTTGATAAGTTCAGCTAAAAAATGAGGCACAAACAGTAGCAGGATACGCCGCTTAACGCATCCTGTTTTTCATTTTTGGCATTTTATTAAGGAAGCTCTGATTAACCACAGCTCACTCAACCCGAAAACTGCCCAGCAGCGCACCCGATGGATCTAATACCATCAAGCCGTCACCGAAACGACCACTGAGTGGCAATAACAGTGAATCCGCTTCAGTTAACTGTTTTTCTGATAAAAGTGAGCGGTAGCGTGCCATGACTAACTCATTTTCACGATGTCGGCGTTTTGTCTTATCAGACGCTTCTTTCAGCGCCGCCAGGTGAAGATCAAGCGGATCAAAAAGTGTCACCACAGCCCATTCGGGAATTGAGTTAATAAACAGCTGCGTGATCGCCCCTACACTCTCTTCTGTGGTTTGAGGTTTTCGGGAGTAGTAGATCAGCGGCAGCGGAGCGCCCTCGCTGTTCAAAGCGGTGATATCAATCGCCTGTTTCTCCAGATAATCCTTATCCACTATCTGAAAGGCACTGCCATCAAACACCACTGCCAGTGGCTTTTGATCATAGATGGTGTTGACACCCCAAGCCAAAGCAGCCACCTGGATGGCTGCTATCAGCATGAAGTCCATCACAATATGACGTCGGGTTTTGGTGGGATTGTAAATAATCAGGGTTAACAGCGGCCCCAAAACCAAGTCAACTGCGATCAGGATTTTCACTCCGCTAACCCCACCGTCAACCCAAAACAGCGCCCCGGGATACCAGATGTAGACAATCAAACTGAGCAGTACCAGAAAAACAGCCAAGCTGAGCGCAAAGTGAATGGCACTCGCCCGTAATCGGGCGGGCAGTGTAGCGGGCAGTTTCATGCTTATTTCATCCTCAATCAGTGAACCACCTTACTATCGGCACCATCCCCCGCTGATTGAAACCAGATTGCCTGACCACCACTTTTTTTATCGATCAATTGCAGCTGCTTATCATGGGCCTCAAGCTCACTTGCCGTCGCAGTGATCACTTTTAGCGGTATCCGGTCAGACTTTAGACGCTGGATATCAGTGGTGGCCACCGCACCGGCATTATCATCACCGCTATCCAGCAAGAGATTGCGCTGCCCGCCGGTCATCGCCAAATAGACATCAGCGAGAATTTCCGAATCTAACAGCGCACCGTGCAACTCGCGCTTGGTATTATCGATAAAGTAGCGCTTACAGAGAGCATCCAGACTGTTTCTCTGCCCTGGATGTTTTTTGCGCGCCATTGCCAAGGTGTCAACAACCGCGCAGTGGTCACGAATATCAGTAAATTGAGTGTTCAGCAATTTGAACTCATGGTTAATAAAGCCAATATCAAATGCCGCGTTGTGGATGATTAACTCCGCTCCTTTAATGAATTGAAGAAAGTCATCAGCAATCGCCCCATAGAGCGGCTTGTCTGCCAGAAATTCATTGGTAATACCATGAATTTCAATCGCCTCCTGCGGCACTTCCCGCTCAGGCTGTATATATTGGTGGTAATTATTCCCCGTTAGACGGCGGTTAATCATCTCCACACAGCCGATTTCAATAATACGATGACCCGACTTCGGCTCTATACCGGTAGTCTCTGTATCCAATATGATTTGGCGCATAACAATTAAGTCCTGATTCTAAGAAGAAGAGAGCTCAGCTATTCCCCTGTTTGCCAGCTCATCGGCGATCTCATTTTCACGATGACCGGTATGGCCGCGCACCCAGTGCCACTCCACTTGGTGACGCGTCACTGCCGCGTCGAGGCGCTGCCACAGATCGACGTTTTTTACTGGTTTCTTGCTGGCTGTTTTCCAGCCGCGTTTTTTCCAGTTTATGATCCACTCACTAATGCCTTTTTTCACATATTGTGAATCGGTAGTCAGTGAAACCTCACACCCCTCACTCAAGCTCTCCAGCCCCATAATGGCCGCCATCAACTCCATGCGGTTATTAGTTGTCAGCTTTTCGCCACCATACAGCGGCTTTTCATGGCCATCATATCGCAACAGCGCCCCCCACCCGCCAGGGCCAGGGTTGCCTTTACAGGCACCATCAGTAAATAACTCAACTCTCTTCACTATCATGATCTCTTTGCATGGATGATTGGGCGACCCCTAACGATCCAAGACGACGGCGCACCTGCCAGCGGGGACGAATCGGGGTCAATGTTGATACCTGCTTTCTCGCCACAAGGATATAGCCTCCACCCAAAATAGGCCAGTAGCGAGCACCCCAGCGCTCCAACCACATCAATTTATCCATCAATGCCGGGTGGCGAAGCGCCGGGCGGTAAAAATAGCTCTCCATATGTTCGATCTCATACCCCAGCAGCTTCAACCAATCTTTCACCCGCCCTGGTGATAAAAAATGGCCCTGCCACGGTAAACGGCCCACACTTTTTTGCAGCCACATCGTGCCCCCCCAAAGACTATAAGGGTTAAACCCCATCACCAACACATGCCCTTCAGGCACCAGAATTCGATCCACCTCACGCAATATCTGATGAGCATTATCATGAATTTCAAGGGTATGCGGCAAAACCACCACATCGACACTGTCGGTTACAATGGAGAGCTTATCAACCTCACAGGGTAATAGTGGATGAGGTTGGGGGTGTACTCTGCCACTGTCATCAAGGATAACCCGCTGTTTAATGCGGCTCTGACCCAGCAGATCCACACTACCCAACTCACCGACCTGGAGCAGATAATAACCAAAAAGATCCGCCAGCAGCGCCTCCAGACGAGGCTGCGCCAGTGCCAAAAATTGCTGCCCGGTATAACCACAATACCAGTGATTCAGCGCATCACGCCGCTGCGAGTAGCTTCTCTTTTGGTGCTTTAGCTTGCTGATTGCGTTATACATTGCGTAAAATTCATCTCTTTAATTAATTAGAGAGCTTTGCACCCTTATGCTCACGGTTTACCCTATTACCGCCTTTGACGATAATTATATCTGGTTAATTGGCAATCAGCAGCATTCACAAGTGGCCATTGTAGATCCGGGTGATGGTGAGCGTGTGGTCGCCTATTGCCAATCACATGGTTTAATCCCGGCGGCTATTTTGATCACTCACCACCACAGTGACCATACCGGCGGCATTGCTGCCATTACACAACACTATGAGATCCCGGTATATGGCCCGGCCCGCGAAAATATCCGTGGAGTCACTCACCCGCTAAAAGGGGGAGAGCAGATTACAATCAGCGAAATAGAGGCTAAATTCCAAGTCATTGACACCCCCGGCCACACCGCCGGGCACGTCATTTATTACGGTCACCAGCTGCTTTTTTGCGGCGACACACTGTTTGCCGGGGGTTGCGGGCGATTGTTTGAAGGCAGCGCCGCACAGATGCAACATGCGATGGAGACCATTCGAGCCTTACCCGAAAAAACGCTGATCTATTGCGCCCATGAATACACCCTCGCCAATCTTGCCTTTGCACGGGTTGCCGAACCAAAAAATGATGCCATCACCCAGCGACAGCAGCAAGTACAGCAGCTCCGCGCTGAAAAAAAAGCCACCGTACCCAGCCTGCTAAGCGTTGAAAAGCAGACCAACCCTTTTCTCCGCTGGGACAACCCAGCACTGATTAAAGCCGCATCAAACTACAGTAAAAGTGTGCTAAGCAACCCAGTCGACGTATTTGCCACTGTACGCAAATGGAAAGACGATTTAGACTGAACACAACACCCCCGATTCATATTGATGGAATAGCGCCTTGCCACAGATCACAAATAACAATTCGTTCAAATTACTCGCCCTTTTCAGTACTCTGCTACTACTCAATGGGTGCGTAACACAGCCTGAAAAAGTGAGCGACACCCCCCTGAACCCCATCGAAGAGACAGCTCAAACCGAGCAACCCGAAGAGAGCAACATTGAATCCATTCACTACATCAACAGACAACAGGGAAGTGAGGCGCTACGTGAGCCACTGGAACCTCTGATTCCCGATGTGGCTGACGTAGAGCAGAGCCAGCTCACCCCACCCACCACACCAGACGAAGCCATCGTAGAGCAGGCACCTGCCGCCACCGAACCCACCGACCTTTGGCACCGCTTGCGCCAAAACTATGGACTACCCGACAACGACCACCCCGGTGTAAAGGCTGACCAAGCGTGGTATGCAAAACATCCGGGCTATCTACTACGGGTTACTGAGCGTGCACACCCCTACCTGCACTTTATTCTCGAAGAGGTCGAGGCGCGTGGTATGCCCAGCGAAATCGCCCTGCTGCCCATTGTAGAAAGCGCCTTCCTTCCCTTCGCCTACTCCCACGGGCGTGCCGCAGGTATCTGGCAATTCATACCCAGCACCGGGGAGTACTTTGGACTAAAACAAAACTGGTGGTATGACGGTCGACGCGATGTTTACGCATCCACCAAAGCGGCACTCACCTACCTGCAACGGCTACATAAAACCTTTGATGGTGATTGGCTGCTCGCCCTCGCCGCCTATAACTCAGGCTCAGGCACCGTTTCACGCGCCATTCGAAAAAACAAGAGCCGTGGAAAACCCACTGACTACTGGAACTTAGACCTACCCAAAGAGACCAAGGGCTATGTTCCAAAACTGCTGGCACTGAGCAACCTTGTCGCCAAGCCAGAGACTTTCAATGTCAAATTCACCCCCATTCCGGATGAGCACTACTTTGAAAAAGTCGAAACCGGCGGCCAAATTGATCTTGCCCTCGCCGCCGAACTGGCCGAACTCAGCACCGATCACCTCTACAACCTCAACCCAGGCTTCAACCGCTGGGCAACAGACCCCGATGGCCCACACTACCTACTACTACCCAAAGAGAATGCTGAAACATTCACCCAGGCTTTAGCGCAACTACCCGAAAACAGACGCGTCAAATGGGTACGCCATGTCATTCAGCCGGGAGAGAGCCTGCTGTTGATCGCCAAAAAATATCAAACCAGTGTCGATTTATTAAAAGAGAGCAACAAGATCAGTGGCAGCATGATTCGTGCCGGAAAACACCTTCTAGTGCCCACCGCAACGCGCAGCCTAAACAGTTACCGACAAACGGCTGAAAGTCGCAAAAAAACCATTCAGCAACGCAAGCGGGATGGCCATAAAATCACTCATACCGTAAAAGGGGGAGATACGTTATGGGATCTTTCAAGAAAACATAAAGTTGGAGTCAAGGAGCTGGCAAAGTGGAACGCCATGGCACCAAGAGACCCCTTAAAACCAGGTCAACAGCTGGTCATCTGGAGTAGCAAACCACCGCTGACAAAACAGTTCAACAACGGGCCCAGTACTCCCTTACAAAACATAAAATACCGAGTCCGCCAAGGGGACTCCCTCTCGCGGATCGCACAAAAATTCAGCGTCACCGTGGCCGACTTAAAACGCTGGAACAGCCTCAACACCCAAAAATATCTACAACCGGGACAGCGCATCACGCTCTACGTTGACGTCACCCGGCAATCAGGAAGCTAGACCAAGCATTTCGACGGAATCAGGCGCTGCTTTGATTAAGTTTGCCGTAAGAAGGCTGGTTTTTGATTTCAAGTGGCCTTTTTGATAGTGTGGTTATATTAGCATCTGGCATCGCCATTTCCTTCATGGTGATTTTATTGCATCACATCACTAAAATAATTTGGAAGTCTTATTTAATGAAATTACGTAACTGCTCACCTCCATAAAAAAGTTGATAATTTTCTTGACACGTTTTGGGGGGTTAAAATAGCGAAGCACCTGCCTTTCAAAATAACCCGCCCTCATTCCAAGTAAGGCAGCCACTCACGCCTTATCTCCACTTCATGATGCTGATTTGATTCATCGAATCCTATTCTCGCCTGATACGCCACCCAGTGAGCCCATAAAAACAGGGGGCATAATAGGCTTCATTACCCAACACCCTGTTAATACCCTATGGCCATTGCAGATAAAAACAGAGTTCGAAATGAAGTAGCCAAGCTAAGAGCTGACTTCCGCCGGTTGTGCGATGACGGCAAAGTGACCGGTGAGGTTAAGTTGCTCATGAACAGCATGATGATGATCATTGAGCTGATCTTGGCTACTTTTCTCGAACCCTCCACCAAGAAAAACAACAAGAACTCAAGCATACCGTCCTCTCAAACGGAAAAGGATGAAACCGCTCTCGGTCACTCGGGCCAACATGGCAAAGGCAAGCACGAGAATGGGAAGGTGGCGGGAAATACCCGTGTTAACGAAAGTGTCACGGTGACATCTGCAACCACCTGCAAGATTTGCGGTGAAGATCTGAGTGCCGTCACCTGCACTGATCATGAGCGCAGGACTCCCCGGGCTTGTCCAACAAACCGATTCATATCGCGGCTTCGCGCGATATAATCTTATTCGTTATGTGTTTCTGCATAATTTCCTCTACGATTTACAAATTTAGACAACATCAGCTAACAAACTTTCGTAGGGAATTTTCAAACCATTATGTAAGCGTTTTATCATTCGCAAACTTAGAGGACGTTTACGATTCAATACCTCAGAAACTCTTCCACTGCCACCAATAAAAGCTTCTAGATCTCTAGCTTTTAGTCCCTGTTGATCCATTCTAAATTTAATGGCTTCAATAGGATCAGGCGGACTAATCGAATAATGTTTATTTTCATAGGCCTCAATTAATGTAACAAGAATTTCCATTTCATCAGATTCTGGAGCCCCATTTTCTGCTTGAAATATAGATTCCAGGTGACGAAAAGATTCTTGTAAATCTTCTTCATTCCTGATTGGTTTAATATTCATTGACATCCTCGACGTTAATCTTATCGTATTGAGCATGAGTACCAATAAATTTTACCCACACAATTCCTGCCTGATATTGAATCTCAACAACTAAACGATATTTATTACCACTAATATTAAAAACAACACGATTATTTCCACAGATGCTCGCATTACCATATTGATCTTTCACCGCTTGTGGTGATAACCAATTTGATTTTACTGTTTCCTCGTACCAACTCTCAAGTGCACCACGCGAATCACTGTAAATTGACTTTCTCCAGAATTTTTTTATTGTACTTTTCGCAATAACTCGCATAGCCTTATACCGCCCTCCCATTACGGGAGAAAGTATAGGTTTGTTTTTGATAAGAATCAAGCAGGAAATGAGCAACATCTCTAATTCCCTACTCTGCAAGGGCTAGAGGAAGACTCTACCGACGAGTAATTTCAGAGAAATTGGGCCATAATGTTAAGATATGCCCCCTGCCCTTTTACACATAACGACAAAGCTGTGCGGCGCAAACGAAGCGCAGCGTAGTTTGCGTCCGAACAAGCGCCTTGTGTGTGCCCAGCATGGGCATGATTTTATAGGGTGGAAGTCCCTTGTACATATTCTGGGAGTTTATCACTTTTGATGACTTTAAAAGTAAGCGCTAATTAATCAGCGTACCAGTTTCTCTACGCACTCTTTTTTCATATTCCACGGCAGCAGTGCCTCCATCTCTTCCACTGTGGTGGCGTAGGGCAGTTGCTTGAGCATGGTGCGTAGGTAA
>Ga0256839_1000231_pt1 | contig 73322 bp, 51 predicted proteins | sample 354166metaG_FD_185968 | JGI IMG/M metagenome (GOLD analysis project Ga0256839, IMG submission 185968) | Hydrothermal vent microbial communities from Mid Atlantic Ridge, Atlantic Ocean - 354-166 | ecosystem: Environmental > Aquatic > Marine > Hydrothermal vents | place: Atlantic Ocean: Mid... | reverse complement strand
CGCTGGATGCACCCGGCGAGCCGGTCAACACGTTTAGCATGGCTCGTCTGGAAGCCCTGGGCAACTGGATCGATCAGCTCCGCGAGCGTGGCGATCTGCGTGGCTGCGTTGTCCTCTCCGGGAAACCGACCACCTTTATCGCGGGGGTTGACCTTCGAGAAGTGTTGGGTACGGTCCGCGGGCAGCGGTCCGAGGAGCTGCTGGAACTAACCCGCCGCGGCCAGGAGATCTTTCAGGGGTTGTCCGAGCTTCCGTTTCCGGTTGTAGCGGCGATCCATGGCGCGGCGGTAGGTGGGGGGTTGGAGTTCGCCCTCGCTTGCGACTATCGTGTCTGCTCCAATGACACTGCCACTCGGCTTGGGCTGCCCGAGACGAAGCTGGGGATCATTCCTGGCTGGGGGGGTACCCAGCGACTGCCGAGAGTGGTTGGGGTATCGAAGGCGGTGGAGATGATTGCTTCGGGAGATCCGGTGGGGGCCGAGGAGGCGGTTCGGTGTGACCTGGTCTGGGACGCCGTACCTCGGGAGAACTTGCTGGCCGCTGCGCTTCGCTTAATCGGACTGGTCAACGAAGACCAGTCTTGGGCGGAAGTAAGACTGCGCAGGAGCCAGCCCATCGGACTGACCGACGAGCAGCTCCGCTTTTTGGTTGAAATCGCCGAGCGCACCCTCGCTCGTCGCGTACGTCGTGACCATTATCCAGCTCCGTACGTGGCGCTGGACGTGATTAAACGCACGGTTAACCTGCCCCTGCAGGAGGGGCTGCGGGTTGAGCGGGAGGCGATTGTGCCGTTGCTGGAAAGCGCGGCGACTCAGCGTTTAATTGAGGTGTTCTTTGCGCAGCGCCGTGTCGAAAAAGAACCGGGGATGAAAGTGCACCAAGCAGAGCCCCGCCAGGTGCGTGAGGTAGCGGTGATCGGTGCCGGCGTGATGGGGGCTGCGATCACCTCCGTCATGGCGCGGAAGGGAATTGGGGTGGTCCTGGTCGACTTGAGCCGGGAACTCCTCGAGCAAGGAATGGCTCGAATCAACGGGATCTACTCCACCTTGGTCCGACGCGGCCGTCTTGCGGAGGACGACCGGCTTGCCGCCTTGGCGCGCATCGCCCCCGTAACCTCCCTAGATGCCGTCCGACACGTGGATCTCGTCCTGGAAGCGATTGTCGAGCGAGAGGACGCAAAGAAGGAGTTGTTTGGCCGACTGAGCGAGCTCGTCTCCGACGAGACCATCCTGGCCACCAACACGTCGACAATCTCTATCGACCGGCTCGCGGAAGGGGTCCGCAGGCCGGAGCGGATGGCCGGGATGCATTTCTTCAACCCCGCGGAACGCATGCCGCTGGTAGAAGTCATCAAAGCGGAGCATACGACGATCGAGACCCTGGCCACGATCGCCAACTTCGCCCGCGCCCTAGGCAAAACGCCTGTCGTAGTGCGCAACTGTCCGGGGTTTCTGGTGAACCGCATCCTTGTGCCGTATATGATCGAAAGCTTGCTGTTGCTGGAGGAGGGGGCAAGTATCACCGAGGTCGATCAAGCTGCCCGCGATTTCGGCATGCCCATGGGACCGCTTGAGCTGCACGATGTCGTCGGTCTCGACGTTGCACTCTTCGCCGGTCGGGTCCTGGTGGATGCCTATGGCGATCGGCTTACCCTACCGCGTCTTTTGGGTGCGATGGTAGAACGGGGCCTGTTGGGCCAGAAGGCGGGCCGGGGCTTCTATGTGTACCGCGGGCGGAAACGCTCACCCGAACCCGCACCCGAGGCGGTGGAGATCATCCACGAAATAGGCGGAAACTCCGGAAAACGGTTTGAACTTCCGGCTCTGCAGGATCGCCTATTCCTGCCCATGGTGACGGAGGCGGTGCGTTGTTTGGAAGAGCGGATTGTCGACGATCCGCACCACGTGGACGTAGCGCTGTTACTGGGGACGGGTTTCCCTCCGTTCCGCGGTGGAATCATTCGCTACGTGGATGCAGAGGGGCCGGAGCGTATTGTGGCTCGCCTTGGGCAATACGTGCAGCTCGGCAAACGCTACGAGGCCCCGCCGCTTCTCAGGCAGTACGCCGAAAGCGGGGAGCGATTTTACAAGGATTGAACGGCCTGTTTCCGGTTCTAGGCGAACGCACGTTCCCTCGCTCTTTTGTGGTTAGCCTCTGCACACGGGGGGCCGTATCTTCCGGCGACCGGTGAATACCCGGTTTCGGGCTGAGGACGGACCGGACGGATTGGTACGCTACACGGTTGGGGGACGGGCCTCGTGTTCCCGCAGCGCGTCGATCCGTCGCTCGTGGCACGGTCTTCCGTTCTCGTACGTCTTCCTAGAATTCTGGTTCAACGTTCCTAGCTGCCGGACAAACGGATGACACCGGACGACATCCTGCTTCTGATCGAGCGACTGGTCGCAGCGGACAGGCTCAGGCGGTTGCGGCTGGCCCATCTGCCGACGCCGCTGGAGCCGCTGCCCGCGCTATCGGCCGAGGTCGGGGGCGTTCGGCTCTGGATCAAGCGGGACGACTGCACCGGGTTGGCGTTCGGCGGGAACAAGACGCGGCACAACGAGTTCGTGTTCGGGGAGGCGATGCGCCGCGGCGTGCGCGGGGTGGTCTGGGGCGCGTCGGTTCAATCGAACAACTGTCGCCAGACAGCAGCGACCTGCGCGCGCTTGGGGCTCCCGCTTCATCTCGTGCTAACGACCGCCCACGGCGAAACAACGGATACCGCGCTGTACGCTGCTGCCCAGGGCAATCTGTTGCTCGACCACCTCTTGGGCGCGACGGTTGAGTTTGTTGATGTCCCCCTCGGTCCGCGGTTTCGACAGCTCCTCTGGGACGTGGCCAGGGAAGCGGAGTTCCACGGTGGCCCTGTCTTCTGCGCCGCGGATCCGGTTGTCGAGGAGCTGGCGGCGGTGAGCTACATTGTGGCTGCCGCCGAGTTATTCAAGCAGCTCTGGGTTCGATGCGTTCGTCCGAAAGCGATCTACGTGTCGTCATCTGGTGCTACGGGGGCCGGGCTGGCGGCCGGCCTCCGCCTCATGGGATGGACTGGCCGGCTCCGCATCATTGCTCCGATTGAGTGGCCGTGGCCGATGGATCGACACATTGCCGACCTGGCCAACCGGGCGGCGTTCCGGATTGGCGAGGAGCCAGGGCTGCGCGCCGAGGATGTGGATGTCGACGTCAACTACATCGGGCCTGCTTACGGTATGGCGTCTGAGGAAGGCTTGCAGGCGTTAGAGCTGCTTGCGCGCAAGGAGGCGATCCTGCTCGATCCGATCTACTCGGCCAAGGCGTTCGCAGCCTTGCTGGATGATGTTCGCAAGGGAGTCTACGCCCCGCAGGAGGACGTGCTCTTCATCCATACCGGCGGAACTCCCGCCTTGTTTGCCCACTCGCCCCTGCTAACCCGTCGACTGGCGCGGTATGGGCGGCCATGGCAATCTGTCCGCACGGATCTGGCCCAGGGCGAGGGGGATACGGCAGTTGTTGGGTAGGTTCCCGTCCAGGCAAGGGGCAAAGCAATGGAAAAGCCGGACTTCGCCAAACAAGGGGGACTGGTCCCCGTGATCGTCCAGGACGAAGCCAGTGGCGAGGTTCTCATGCTGGCCTACATGAACGAGGAAGCGTTCGACGAGACCATGCGGACCGGTCGCGCGTGCTACTACTCACGCAGTCGGGGCAAACTCTGGCGCAAGGGCGAGGAGAGCGGACATGTGCAGGAGGTCAAGGAGGTCTATCTGGACTGCGACGCCGACACGGTTCTCCTTCGCGTCCGGCAGGTTGGCGGGGCTGCCTGCCATAAGGGGTACAAGAGCTGCTTCTACCGCCGATACGAGAACGGGGAGCTGAAGGTTGTGGCTGAGCGGGTGTTCGATCCAGATGAGGTGTATGGACGGCGATGAGTGAGCGAGTACTGAAGCTGGGGCTTCCCGCCGGAAGCCTGCAAGAGGCGACGGCCGAACTGTTTCGCAAAGCCGGCTGGAAGATCACCTTCCAGTCCAGGAGCTATTACCCCCATGTCGATGACCCAGAGCTTTCCTGTGTTCTGATCCGTGCTCAGGAGATGGCCCGCTATGTGGAGCAGGGAGCAATCGACGCGGGCCTCACGGGCTATGACTGGATCGTGGAGAACAACGCTCGCGTTGTCGAGGTATGCGAGCTTGTTTTTTCCAAAGTCAGCCGGCGGCCGGTCCGGTGGGTGCTCGCCGTGCCCCAGGACTCACCGATTCAAAGCGTGCGCGATCTGGAAGGCAAGCGAATCGCTACGGAAGCCGTGAACCTGACCAGGCGGTACCTGGAACAAAACGGTGTACGGGCCGAGGTCGAGTTCTCATGGGGCGCCACGGAAGTCAAGCCCCCGGACCTGGCCGATGCCATTGTCGAGGTGACGGAAACGGGCAGCTCGTTGCGCGCCAACAACCTGCGGATCGTCGATACGGTGCTCGTCAGCACCCCACGGCTGATTGCCAACGAGCGCGCCTGGCAGGACCCGTGGAAGAGGGCAAAAATCGAGAGCCTGGCGCTCTTGCTCCAGGCGGCTATCCGTGCCGAAACAAAGGTGGGGCTGATGATGAACGTCCCCAAGGACAAGCTTGACGACGTTCTGAGCGTTCTACCGGCGCTGCAAACGCCTACGATTTCCGCCCTCTCCGATCCCCAGTGGGTCGACGTCCTGGCGGTGGTTGACGAAAGCACCGTGCGGGACATCATCCCTCGGTTGAAGCAGGCGGGAGCACGCGGCATCGTCGAATTCCCGCTAAACAAGGTGATCGACTGACCATGGGCTTTCGGCTCCGGAGCCCCACGGGTTTATCCACCGCCGGGGAGGGCATCACCAGGGGGCGGCTGTTCCTCACGTGGCAGGCGCAGACAAACCGTCGCGTCGATCCGATCGGACAGATTTTTCGGCCGGAACAGTGCACGGAGCTGCGCTTGAGTGCCGATTCCCCCGCTTCGCCAGCCGACCGCGGAGGTCGCATGAGAGGCAACCAACGCCGCCGCCCGCCCAGACGCTCTCGTAGGACGAACACGGAAGCGGAGAGGAACGGATAAGGCGTGCTCGCCCCTGGGGGGGCCTGTCGTCGACGGCGTCCCTCAGGAGAGGTTGAGGAACTCCTTCATGTACTGATCGAAGATCTCCTGGCCCCGTCGGTCACTCAGATCTAGCCTCAGTTCATTGATGACCTTGATCCCCATCGCGAGCCATTCCTGCCAGCAGTTGGCGCAAATCTGTTCGAAGATGCGCTGGCCAAGCTCGTCGGAAGCGGGCGGCTCTTGGAGCCGGGGGCCAGGGCTGCCGCACCGCCTGCAGCGGAACGCCGCCGTTTCGCCTGCCTGCTCTTCTGCCGCTTCGGAGACCTCGACCCCCAGGCTGCGAAGTTTCTCTGCGATTTCCGATCGAGGGCCCACATCACCCCGGTCGGTGGCTACGCTGTAGCCTTCCTGAAGGACACCGATCGCTTCTTCGGTTCGTCCAAGGTCGGCCAGGGCTGAGCCAAGCAGGTAGTAAGCCTTGGAGAGACGGGGGTTGAGTTCCAGGGCGCGTCGCAATGCGGTGACGGCCTCTTCGAGCTGGCCGGCGTCCAGAAGTGCCCGCCCCAGACTGAAGTGTCCCAGATCGTTGTTCGGGTCCGCCTCGACCATCTGGCGGAACCGTGCGATTCTCTCATGAACGTCCATCCTTTGCTCCCCAACTAATGTTGGTCTGGTTGCAGTCCATTGTACCCTGGCAACATCTCCGAGCTCGCCTGTTGACCTTCTTCCGGTAACAGCGACCGGCATCGCGTTAGGAGGCGAGGCAACCGAAATGTGCAGGCAGTCGAGCGGGCAAATCCGATCCGACTCCTGCTTCCGACGTCCTCATCCGGTCGCCCGGGTCCGGGCGGCGGACGACGCCAGGGGCCCGCTTCTTATAATCCGAGTGAGATCGGTTCGCAGCGTATCCTGCCAGGTGTCGGGTTTTTTGAACCGGGAGATCCTGAGACTCGCCATGTCGGACTCTGCCTTTGTTCGCGTTGAAGACGCGCTCGAAACCATCGCCCAGGGAAGGCTGGTGATCGTTGTGGATGCGGAGGATCGGGAGAACGAGGGAGACCTGATCTGTGCTGCCGAGAAGATTACACCGGAGCTGGTGAACTTCATGATCTCTCGGGGACGCGGCTTACTGTGCGTCTCCATTCTCCCTGAGACCGCTCGCCGCCTTCAGCTTCGCCTGATGGTCGACGAAAACACCGCTCCGTTGCGGACGGCGTTCACGGTGAGCGTCGATCACGTGAGCTGCCGGACAGGAATCTCGGCGTTCGAGCGGTGTCGAACCATACGGGCTCTTGCGGATCCCGAAAGTGGGCCGCAGGATTTCGTCCGTCCCGGACACGTGTTTCCTCTGATCGCGAAAGAAGGCGGCGTGCTCCGTCGGGCAGGTCATACCGAAGCCAGCATCGACCTCTGTCGCATGGCAGGCTTGCGCCCCTGCGGTGTGCTCTGTGAAGTGCTGGACGACTCCGGCGATACGGCGAGGGGGGCGCGATTGGAGGCATTCGCCAAAGAGCACGGCCTTCCGCTGGTTGCCATTGAGGATATCATCCGGTTCCGCAGACGGACGGAACGGTTGGTCGAGCGGACCGTGGAACTCCCGCTGGAGACCCGCTATGGCCGGGTGCGGGTGGTCTGCTACCGGGTTGCCTATGAGGAGCAGGAGCCCCTGGCGATCATCGTGGGCCATCCGGAGGCCCATCCAATGCCCCTGGTTCGCATGCACTCGTCCTGCTTTACGGGTGACCTGTTGGCTTCGCTACAGTGCGACTGCGGCGACCAGCTCCTCCAGGCGCTCGAAATGATGCACCAGGAGGGGGCGGGTGTTCTCGTATACCTACCTCAAGAGGGGCGCGGGATCGGAAAACTCTCGGAGAAGCTCCGGGCGTACCAGTTGCAACGCCAGGGATTGGACACGGTGGAGGCGAATCAAGCGCTGGGCTATCGGGCCGATCGGCGGGATTACGGCATCGGGGCTCAGATCCTGAAGGATCTGGGCTTGCGCAGGATCCGGTTGCTGACGAACAACCCGAAGAAGATCGAGGCGATCAACTTCCTGTACCGGAGTTTCGACCTGGAGGTCGTCGACCAGATTCCGATCGTGGCACCATATCAGCCCGCCCGTGCCCGTTATCTCCAGACAAAGCGCGAGAAACTTGGCCACCTCTTACCGGAGCAACCGGGCGGACCGGGTGGGGCATGTACCGATTCGGGGGGGCGCCGGCTGGAGGATGCCGGCGAACAGGAGCACGGTCCCCGAGATACGCTGGAAGATAAGACCGAATAAGGAGTGATTGCGTGCCCGGTCGTCTTGTTGTCATCGAAGGCATCGACGGTTCCGGTAAGGGAACGCACAGCCGCTTGTTGGTAGAGTGGCTTCGCACCCGGTCCCGGACGGCGACGCTGATTGCGTTCCCGCGCTACGGTGAGACCGTCTTTGGCGCAACGATTGCGCGGTATTTGAACGGTGAATTCGGCTCTCTCGACGCCGTACCGCCAGAGTTCTCCGCGTTGCTGTTCGCGTGCGAGCGGTTCGAATCAAGGGGCTTGCTGCTGGATTCCCTGGCCAGCAGCGACTTTGTCGTGTGCGATCGGTATGTGCCTTCGAACCTGGCGCATCAGGGCGCCCGAGTGCCGCCGGATCGGCGGAGCGGGTTTTGCCGATGGCTAGAGCGGGTGGAATACGAGGTCTTCGGCGTTCCCCGTCCGGATGCCGTTGTCTGGCTCGACATCGACGTCGAGATCGCGCAACAGCTCGTCCGCCGCAAGGGGGCGCGGCGGTACACCGCACTCGCCGCCGATCTCCACGAAGCCGATCGTCGTTACCTGGAGCAGGTTCGGTTGGTTTATGCGTCACTGGCGAAACAACAGCCAGGCTGGATCCGCATCCCCGTTGCCACAGACCAGCGGCTGCGGACGATTGACGAAGTGCAGGCAGAGATACGTCAAGCGGTGATGGCGATGGCCGGGAACCCCATGTGCGTGGATGCGGATTCGAGGGGCGAACAGTCTCCGCGGTTGGAACAAGAGAGCGAGGTGAAGTGATGAGCGTACGGGTGCGCGTGGTCTTGGTTGTGATGGGTGGTCTCGTCGGTGCCCTGGCGGCTGCCCAGCTTATCCTGGGCCGCGTGCTGCTCACCGGAACCGCTGACATCGGGACACGCGTCGCCCATGAGCACCTTGGGTATACCCTCGTTGCTTTGACCCTTGCCTACGTGATCGTAACGACTTGGGTCTTGCTCCGGCTTCCCTCCGCCAACCAACGGTGAACCCCCATCAGGATGAAGTCCGCAAACGGACTTAAAGGGGGGAGTATCGACACGTCGTCTCAAGACCCGTCAAGCAGGTCCGCTGGATGGCGAATGTGGCCGCGGACACAGGCCGTCAAGTGGTGGCGGTGGGTTGTGCAGGTCGCGATCCTCAAAGTTCCCCCCGCGTCTCGGGCGACCGGGCGGAGCCGAGTTGCGTGGCGTAGGCAACGAGTGTTTCGACCAGCGCACGATACCGGGCCGAGACCTGCCAGTAGCTTTGATGCGCCAGCAACGCACTGGAATAGCGATTAATGGCGACATTCGCACGCAGGCCCGTCCCGGGGCAATGCTCTTGCCAGAACTCCTCGAAGGATACGGCACGGCCGTCCTGGAAAGCGATGAACCCAACTTCACCCTCGATGAGTTTCCAGTGCACGTAGAAGTCAACGCGTCGAGGGGGAACGAAGTCGTCCTGCACGAGCGGGGATGCGAGCACGTCCTTGATGTCGTGCACGTTGAGCCAGTCCAGCTTCGGGTGTTGCAGCAGACCGAAGGTTACGAGGCCCGTGCCGTGAAGCTGGTAGAGCATGAATTGCAGGGGGGAACCGAGAGTGACGAGTAAGCATACGCTGTCCGGAGCCATGGCGTGGATAACTTCATGGCAAATCACGCTGCCCAGACTATGGGCGACGACGATGGTCGGGCCAGACTCGGCCGCCCTTGCGATGATCCTTCGCACGTACTCCTGAATCGCAGCACGCCGCTCATCGTCCCGCAGGTAGACCTCGATGTCCGCCACATAGTCCAGAAGCCAACGCAGTACGGCGAGCTCCGCTTTGAACATGGCCGTGGTCGGAAACCACAAGGGGTGCTGCTTGCACACGTCCCGTTCCAGGATGTCGAGCCAAACACAGGCTCTTTCCGATAACAACGGCGGTTGCACCTGGCGCAACACGGTTTCCAACGGTGGGTTGAACGGTCTGTCGATGTCCAACAACGGTCGCTTCGTCGTGAACCCCAGTTCTCGCCAGTCCGCCAAATGAAGACCAGCTTCGGGTAGTCTCTTCCCCAGTGCCCGGGCCAGTTCGTCATAGGGCAGCTTGCTCTCCGCGCCCATGATCCCGTGGACGAACACGAACTGGGGGGACATCTTCCAACCCTCGCGCTAACAGGGCGACGAATGCCACACCTGTCCGCCGACATCCTGAGCCTGGGTTTCTGGTCGCCGTTAGCCGACGCCGGTCGGCGTCACCTGCGCCGCGCTCAAGCCAATCCGCCGCTGGCAGCCATGCTTGGGCCGTGGAGCTCGGCCCGTCCTCGTGGGCTGTCCGGGGATGTTCAACGTCGTGCTTACCACCGAACCACTGTCGACATAGACGTTACCGGCATGGCTACCGGATTGCAAGACATGGGACGCCGCTAAAGGCAAGGGGTGGATTGCTGCTGGTTCTGCCCTCGCGCACGAGCAAACGCGGAACCGGCGCTGACCACTCGAGGCCCGATCCGTCCCCGCCGGATTTCCCGCATACACGGAGCAGAGCGGGTACCAGCCCTGCGCTGAGGGAGTTAGGAGAGAGGCTGCCGGTACGTGCCTTACTCCCTCAAGGCATCGTCATGGCCGGTGCCGCAAACCGGCCACCACTACGACAGTTCCGCTGCCGAAATAGAAGCAGAAGCTACCCCGTGTGCCCCGCCAGGGGCACACGAGGTAGCGATCAATTTCACGAAACTGTCGGATTCCAAACGTTCGTTAGTACTCCTCTGGGATCGGTTCGCGACCGGCGCGTGTGGACAGCGCCTGGAACAGGCCACGAGGCTTGGGGTACGTCCTGGACCACCGCAGCATGACCAGCTCGCGCTGCGTCAGATCCCAGCTCTCGATGTCCTGCGAGATGAACTTGACGCTGCCATCACACATCGCGAAGTTGGCCCCACCGGGGTGAAGGCTGGATGCGCCGAACAGAATTGCGCTCCACCCCGTGGTCGGATCCCACGCCTGGTCGCGGATGCGGGTCTGCATGTTCAGGGGGTAACGAGCCGAGAACGTGGTATCGCCGAAGTTGCCGGACGTCCACCAGTGCCACCACCTGCGCTGACGCTCGGGCGCCAGGCTGTGCGCACGCTCGCCAAAGAGGAACGTGTTCTGAGTACCGTCGATGATGTCCCGGAACCGCGTCCGGCTGATGAAGTAAAAGACACCGTCGTTCCAGTTGTTCCTCCAGAAGTAGAACCAGCGAAGTCCAGCGTTGCCCGCGTAGCTGCTGTAGGCCATGAGGACGGCACCGCGATAGTAGGGGGACGGCAAGCCAAACCAGACCCTTTCGCGGAGCGGCCGGATGTCGGAGGGGCAGTTCAGGGCCTCGATGATCGTCGAGTGGATCGTGGTGTTGTGCGGCCGCCACATGGCCAGGTCCTGGTTCCAGGAGTTGAACACCTGGAGAGCATCCAGGTAAGGCAGCATTTGGACGAAGGGGCTTGTATTCGTCACTGCCCAGCCGGGCCGGGGCAGGTACCAGCGCCAGTCGCAACCCATGGGGAACATGTTGTGCGCGTTGTGATAGTTGTGGGCTGCGATGGCAAGCTGATGCAGGTTGTTCTGACACTGCGCCTTACGAGCCGCTTCCCTTGCCATCTGCACCGCGGGCAGCAGCAAGGCGATCAGAACGGCGATAATCGCAATGACCACCAGGAGCTCGATGAGCGTAAATCCACGGCGTCTGGTCCGCATCACACACCTCCACGTAACCGAACAAAAAACCCGGAAAAATTACCGCTTACTGTTCTGGAGCCTCCGCATCGCCGCCTTTCCCCGGCGCCATGATCGGGGGGTTGAAACCATCGGTAGACGTCGTGTCTTCTGCACCGGAGGGGAGATCCTTGGGGGAACCCATAGGGGGTACATTCAGATCACGAAGCTTCGCAGCGTCGGTCTCGCTCATCTCCGGAAGATCGGGCTTATTGCTGCAACCGGGGGTGAGAGCGAGGCCCAAGGTAACTGCCCCCATTGCAAGGGCTGCAATCAAGGAACGGGTAGGATAAACCGCCATTGTGGAGTCGCTCCGTAGGTAGGACACTTCGAGGACGTTCCACGCTCGCGCCCGAGCGAGTTTGCCTTCGCCATGGGATGCTTATTCTAGTCGGCCACGCGTCATTGTGCAAGTGCTCTGTCTGCATTCGTGCACCTGTTAGAGCCCAACCTTTGGCCAGAAAAGCAGTCACATTAGTGGCTTGCGGCCGCGTGCTGCTCGCTCCCGCACGACCGTCGTCTGAAGACGGCGGAGCGTGAGGGGGAAATACAGGGGGCCATGGCCCGGATTCTCGGATGCACTCCCGATGCGAGCGACCAATGGGCAGCGTGCGCGGCTCCGATCGCCGTCGGCGCGTAGCCATCGGAAGCGACCCAGTTGCATCTGTACATCTTGCGGACGAGTGCAGTACCGTGTTCCGAGGCCGCCCCGCGAAATCCCGATCTTTCGACGGGGGCCGTCGTCACCGGCCAGACGACCGTCGCACGGCTTTACCCCATTACGGTATTCGGGCACACCGGGCCTGCCGCAAAAACCAGCCGGGAAACCGCTCATCGGCCCCGCGACCACGCCGCGTCAGAGCCATTCCCTGCCTGCCCGGGCCGTTTGCCGCAGCGACCGAAAACGCTAAGGAAGACGCTCCGTGTTAAGGACCGCTTTGCCCCACGCCGGCAGCGGGGGCAGAAGACGGGGGGCGCAGGTTACTCCAGGCGTCGGTTGCCATCACCGAGCAGCCCGGCGCGCGGCTGAGGGTTGCTGCGCCGAGAAACGAAGGATACGCGGCTTTCGGAGGCGACGGTGGGTGGCTTCCTTGGGTCTCGATCGAACAGCCAGCGGCCAGTTGCGTGATTGGGGAAGCGGAGACTCAGGTGCTGCAAACTCGGGCAACGTGGGCCACCGTCGGCGGCAAAGCGTCTGCAACCATCGGGCTGCTCCATGCCGGCCTGCTGTTCGCAGGGCCCGCAGGTAGTAAAGGGCGACTTCTGGTGAGTCCGGTTCTTCGGTGAAGCAGCGGTCCAGCTCCCGCAGGGCATCGCGTCTTACATGCTTGCTCCCGAAGAGCTCCACCCGCACGCTGTGGAAGGCCGCCCGATAAAGTGGCTCGGACTCGTCCCACTCACACGCCAGCCGGTAGTACTGGTAAGCTCGTTCCAAGGCCGGTTTGGCCTGCCATTCGTACGTGAGGCCGATCACGAAAGCCGTATACGCCGAGCGGCGCTCCAGAGTAAGTGCTGCGTGAAAGTACCGGCGGCTCTTCGCGTAAAGCCCCTGTTCCAGGGCGATGCGTCCCAGAAGCTTCAACGCCGCCGCACGGACGTCCCGTGGTGCACGGGAAGCCGAAGCGACATGCTTGGCGAGGGGAATGGCCTGACCGTAGAGACCCAGATCTGCAAAGCGCTCCGCGCGAGCAACCGTTGCCTTGAACAGGTCCAGTGACGGTCGTCCCATCCTTGCTACCTCCATGCCTAAAAGCGGGCAACCGTGCCGCTACGCTGTCCATTCTAACCGAGGTTCGTGCCCATGCGCAAGTGCGGAATGGCTTTCTTCCTTGGGTAGACGTCCGTTGTTGGTGAACGCATGTTTAGTGGCTCCTGGATCGCGGGAACGCGGCTCGGTCGATCCGCGGAACGGACTGCACCGCCACACGGAGAGCCAGGACCGCGCCTCTGCATTCTGTGGCAAGCCGGCTCGGCCGACAACGCGAAGAGGACGGCTTGATCGCGCGACCAACCGGTAGGAGTCGGCTTAAGGACGCGTGCAGTGTGTGCAGAAGAGGGACGCTGCCCCAAGGAGAAGCGAGTGGGGATTGGCGCTGGCTGCGGAGCGAATCTGTCGCCTGCTGTGGCAGAGCCCATGGGCATCATTGTCCTTGGGTGCTGTGTTTCTGTGGGGAAGCAACCCACTCTCGCTGGCCGTTCAGCTAAGCTACAAAGGTGGGATGGTTCCAAACTGACAATGTGGAGTACAAGAATGCGAGGCCGCTACGTTTGCGCCGTGCTTCTCCTGGGGGTTTTCTGGAGCGCGACAGCGGCACGTGCCCAGGAGAGTGTCTTTCCTCCGGAGGAATACCGTGAACGTTGGACGCGTCTGTTCAAGCTCCTGGGCGACGATGTGTTGATCTTGAAGGGGGCGCCCGCCCCACAGAACCAACGGGCTTTTCGCCAGTACAACACCTTCTGGTACTTCACCGGCTACGAGGGACCGGACGCCGTATTGGTCGCCGATGGCCGCACCGATGCGGTGACCGTGTACGTGCCCGCCAGACAGATCGCGAAGGCAACGCGTGTCCTTGCGGAGCGAGGAATTGCCCGTGTCCGCCCGAGTGTGGCGGTTCGCGATGCTCTTCGTTCGCTCTCCGGTGACGGAGTCACCTTCTACGTGCAGCGATTTCCGGGCGAAGGCGAGGCGCAATCCCGTGACTCGTTCTCGCCCATCCCTCGCTTGTTGCCGGGTTACCCCCCGCCCCGTGACACTCGGGCATTCCGTGCGTCGGTGCTCAACGTGTTGGGCGAGGGGGTTAGCGTCCGTCCGGCTGAACTCCTCACCGATCCATTGCGTCGCGTGAAGAGCAGCCGAGAAATCGACGTGATGCGCGAAGCGGCCCGGATCGCTGCCGAAGCGATCCGCTTATCGATTCAGGTCACTCGTCCAGGGATTCGCGAGTCCGCGCTGGCCGGCATTTGCGAGTACGTCTTTCGTCGCGAAGGTGCTCGGTGCAGCGCGTGGACCCCGATCGTGGCTTCTGGGCCAAACATGGTCCGGTTCCATTACATGCAAAACTCCCGGACGTTGCAGCCAAACGAGATGCTGCTTCTCGACGCCGGCCCCGACTATTATTACTACACCAGCGACGTCACCCGCTGCTGGCCTAGTTCCGGCCCGTTTCCTGATCCGTTTGATCGGATTTATGACAAGCTGGTGGAGGTGCACCGGGCCGGCATCGCTGCGGTCAAGCCCGGCAACACCCCGCGCGACGTGGCCACGGCCATGGTGAGAAAAGCGCGGGAGGTGGGGCTGGAGGGCCTGCTCCCGATTGCGGGCCACTACACCGGCATGGCTGCGCACGACGTTGGCTCGTACGATCGGCCCTTCCAACCGGGCGTCGTGTTCAATGTGGAACCCCTCTGGTTGGACCGCCGGAATAGACGTCACTTGAGGCTCGAGGACACGGTCCTGTGTACGGAAAACGGCCCGGAGGTGCTTACTCCGCTCGATCTGCTACCGTGGGATCGGGACGCGATCCTTCGTATCCGCGATTCCGATCCGGAAGGCTTCCTCCCCTGACCTGGCCCGTACCGCAGGTCCGCCGAGCGCGAGCCTGGCCTGGTTCCCGGGATAAGGGGGGAGTGGGACGACCGGGAGGGAAGGAGGGGACGCTACAACGGCGGTGCCGGGAACCGCCCGCGCCCGAGCTCGATCCTGTGGGCTGCTTCCAGGAGCACGGCTTCCTGGCGCCAACCGGCGACGATCTGGACGGCCAGGGGGAGTCCATCGGCCCCCATTGTCACCGGCACAGCTACAGCGGGGAAACCGAGAAAGCTCCACGGAGACTGGAAAGCGGGGTCTCCTGTGGTCGAGCGGTCCGGCGCCGTGGATGCGGTCGCGGGGGTGAGCAACACGTCGAAGCGGTCGAACTGTCGCCGGATATGCCTGCGATAACGCCGCTGTGCGGCCAGAGCTTCCTGATAGCGCAGAGCGGAGGTCTTTAGACCCTCTTCGATGACGCTCGCGATGGCGGGGGCGTAATCGGCTTGGCGCGCGCTGTACAGCTTGCGATGGACATAGGCCGCCTCGGCGGTCATGAGGACGCGGTGGTGGGTCAGGATGTCGGTGAACTCATCTTCCCTCAGCGACGCCACCGGTTCAACCGTCGCCGGCCCCTCTTCCAACCAACGAACCGACGTTGCTACGGTATCCCATGCCTCATCCGTACAGCGGTTCCGGTAGAACGCTTCCACCACGCCAACACGGAGCGGACGCCGGGAACGTGGGGGCCACTCGGTCAGATCGGCCCGAAGCGGCCTGCCTTCCTTAGGGCGGAGTGGATCACGTGTAGCGATAGCGTTGAGCACAACCGCCGCGTCGTAGACCGTGCGAGCGAACACGCCGATGTGGTCCAAACTGGCCGCGAACGGGAACACTCCCCGGCGGCTGACCGTGCCGTAGGTAGGCTTAATCCCCACAACCCCGCAGTAGGCGGCGGGACGCAGCACGGACCCCCCGGTTTGGGTCCCAATGGCGGCCGGACAGGCCCCCACGGCAACGGCAACAGCCGAGCCGCTCGACGAGCCACCCGGCGTTCGCTCTGGATTCCACGGGTTCCTGGTAGGTGGTGGGTCGAATGCGGCGAACTGAGTTGTTACGGTCTTGCCGGGAACGACGGCGCCTGCGCTGCAGAGACAAGCCACCAACCACGCATTCTGCGTCGCAATCCGGTTGGTCCAGGGACCGAACCCACATCCGGTCGGCATCCCCTCCACGTCAACGACATCCTTGACCCCCACGAGCACCCCGGCGAGGGGCCCAGGGTCCGCCCCCGCCAAACGCCGCTCATCCAAACGTCGTCCTTCTCGGCGCGCGGCCTCCGGTGCCAGGTAGGACCAGGCTTGCACGTGCCGATCGGTATCCGCGATTCTCTCCAGACATCGCTCGACCAGTTCGGCACAGCTCACCTCATTGGCGAGCAATGCTGCGCGTGTGCGGGCAATCGAACTATCAGCTTCGGTCATCGTCTTTCAAACTGCATCGGGTTGTTTTGGAATCGCGAGATCCGGTCGCTACGACGCTCCGGCTGCGGCTTCTTCGCCGGTTGGGGCGGCTGGAGCGGCCAAAGGAGGTCGGGCGTCAGACGAGGATACCTGTGATGATCCGGCCGCCGATATCCGTCAGACGGAACTCCCGCCCCTGGAACCGGTAGGTTAACTTCGTGTGGTCGATCCCCAGCAGATGCAACATGGTGGCGTGCAGGTCATGGATGTCCACCGGATTCTCCGCCGGGTAGTAGCCCAGGTCGTCCGTTTGGCCGTAAACCGTACCGCCTCGGATGCCCCCTCCTGCGAACCACACCGTGAACGCTTCCCGATGATGGTCCCGACCCGCGTTTCGTGACGCGCTTCCCTGCAGCATGGGGGTGCGACCGAACTCGGCAGCCCATACAACGAGGGTTTCGTCAAGCAGCCCCCGCTGGTCGAGGTCACGGATCAACGCCGCAACAGGACGGTCGACCTGGCGGCACTTGTTGGGCAGGTTCTTGGCCAAGCCGCTGTGGTGATCCCAGCCTTGGTCGAACAGTTGCACGAACCGAACACCGCGCTCTACCAGCCGCCGCGCCAGCAGACAGTTGTTCGCGAACGACGGGCGGGCCGGATCGGCACCGTACATCTTCAAGATGTGCAGGGGCTCCTGTCGAATGTCCATGAGGTCCGGGACCGCCGTCTGCATGCGAAACGCAAGCTCGTACTGACCGATGCGTGTCTGGATCTCCGGGTCTCCAACCAGCGCGAGATGCTGCCGATTGAGGCGGACCGTGGCGTCCAGGATCCGTCGCCTATCTTGCCGGGTCACACCGGCCGGGTTGGAGAGGAACAGCACAGGATCGCCCTTACTGCGGAATTCGACCCCCTGGTAGATGCTGGGCAGGAACCCGGCTCCCCACAGAGCGTTTCCGGCTCCTGGTTTCTGGCCCGTGATCATTACCACGTAGGCGGGGAGGTTTTCATTTTCGGTCCCCAGGCCGTACGTCACCCAGGCCCCCATGCTGGGACGCCCAAAACGTGGGAACCCCGTGTGGAGGAAGAGCTGAGCTGGGCCGTGGTTGAACTCCGAGGTTCGCACCGTCTTCACGAAGGCAAGTCGGTCGACCACGCTGCCCAGGTGGGGCAGCAGTTCCGAGAGCGGGATGCCAGATTCCCCGCAGGGGCGGAAGCGGAACGGCGAGCCCAGCAGTTTCGGATGTCCGCGCAGAAACGCGAACCTCTTCCCTTCGATGAACTCCTTCGGACACGGCTCGCCATCGTACTTCCGCAGGACCGGCTTCGGGTCAAACAAGTCAAGCTGTGACGGTGCCCCGACCATATGCAAGTGGATCACGCTCCGCACCCGGGGCCTGTACGGAGCGGGCCGTGCACGTAGGGGATCCGTTCGATGCGCATGCCCCGCAGCGGCCGCCTCGCGATGCAATAGCCAGGTGAGCGCCACCGGACCTACGCCGATGCCAACCCGCCCGAGCAGCTCGCGCCGGGTTAGCCTGGTGAGCAACTCTGCATCAGCTTGAAAACGACGCCCGCTTCCCATGGCACCTGATCACTCACGGTTGATCGTTTCGTCCAGGTTCAGCAACACGTTGCCTACCGCCCAGAGTGAAGCGAGTTCTACGGCCTCGTCCTCCGTCAGGTCACTAGCATCACGACCTGGCCATACGAAGGGCAGCAGGGGTTCGAGCCGCTGAAACGCATCTATCGGTTGAGCCCGCAACCGATTCCGTTCCTCCCGTAAGAGCTCCAGCAACACGTACTTCTCCGTCGCACTGGGGGATCGCACGAGACAGCATCGGAATGCGTACTCAATCCGGGCCTCGTCCCGATGCTCCGGAACCGCTTGCACTGCTCGCAACGCCAGCCCCAAGGCGAACTCGGCGTACTGTTGGTCGTTCATCAGGGTTAGAGCTTGTAGGGGGGTGTTGCTCAACGGACGCTGGACGACGCAACTCGTCCGATCCGGCGCGTCGAAATTCACGAACGAGGGGTACGGGGCACTACGCCGCCAAATGACATAGATGCCCCGGCGGAACCGGTCCCGCCCCACCGACGTTTTGTACATGGGCGCATTCCGCCCCACATGGCGCCAGATCCCTTCGGGCTGAGGGGGATATACCGGTGGGCCACCCATCACGCGTGTGAGTAACCCGCTTACCTCCAGAGCTTGATCACGGATGGTTTCAGCGGGCAATCGGTACCGGGGTGCCCGGGACAGCAGACGGTTCTGGGGATCGCGCCGGAGGTGCTCGGGCGTGATCTTCGAGTCCTGGCCGTAGACCGCGGAAGTCACGATCGTTCGCAGCAGGCGCTTCCTGGACCAACCGTGCCGGCGAAGCTCGCTTGCCAACCAATCCAGAAGCCTGGGGTGCGATGGTGGCTCGCCCTGCGTGCCGAAATCGCCGGGCGTCGGCACAATGCCCCTGCCAAACAGCTCCGTCCACCACCGGTTCACCGTGACCCGTGCAACAAGCGGATTGCGGGCATCAACTAACCAGAACGCCAGCCCCAGACGATTGCGGGGATATTCCGCCTTCATGGGGGGCAGAATCGCCGGCACATCCGGTTTGACCACGTCGCCCGGCGTGCGGTAGTCGCCTCGGATCAAGATGTGCGTCGTCCTGGGCTTCGGTAGCTCAACCATGACGAGCGTTGTTGGGGGCCGGAGCTTGGTGACCTCCTTCTCCAGCTCCTCGATTTCCCTGGCAAGCTCCGCCAGTTCCGGATCTTTCTGAACGGCATACTCACGGAGCTGCTTCTGCTCTTGCTTCGAGCGCTGATCGGGTTCTTTGCGAAGCGCGTTCTCAATAGCTTTTGGCACTCGAACGGGCGCCGCGGGGGCGGCTAGCACGCGGAAGCGGCCAAGAAGCCGACCACCCCCATGGGTCTGGACCAACTCGCACTCCAGTATGGCCCCCTCTTGCGCCGGATACGGCCGACCCAGGCGCAACTCGATCCAGTGGTCCTTCGCGAACTGGGGATGGATTGCCCAACCGGTGCGGCCGTTCCCGTCGATGGCCTTTGCCGGGCCGTAGTTCGGAGCGGCATAGTCCGCTGAAGCGGCGGCCAGCGGAAGCTCGATGCGCTCATCATGGACCAGAAGCCAAACACGGATTTCGTTCAGCACGAAATTGGGTCGCTCGGAACTGTGCAAACCAGGGCCCATTCCCGGTAAGCCTGGGTGGGTGAGCGCCTCCAGGCGAATCGCTCCGACGAGCCCGGCCTGGAGTTCGAACCGCACACGGTACGTGTCCGTGTCAGCGGGTTCGCCGAGTACCAACACGGAGCCGTCATCCAGCAGCTTGGCGTCCACGCCAGACGCTGAGGAGAACTCCACCGGTCGGAGTATCGTCCAGGGGGGGTCTGCCCTTGTTGTCACCGCCTGGCGCAGTTTGTCGATCGCGGTAGCGACCGAGTCGTCTAGCTTTCCACGGAGCTGCTTAAGGCGTTTCAGGAGCGTCGCGCGTTGGCGGGCCACTTCGGGGGGCAAAGGAAGCTCCATCTTCGGGCCGACGAAGTTGTAAGTCACGCCGTCCCCCTCGACTTCCAGGGGGGTGTTGTTGAAGAAAGCGAAAAGACTGTAGTAGTCCCGCATGGAGAAGGGGTCGTACTTGTGGTCGTGGCACTGTGCGCATTCCAGCGTTGTGCCCAGCCATACGGTGGCCACCGTGTTCACCCGATCGACCACCTGCTCGACTCGGTTTTCCTCAGGGTCGACACCTGCTTCGACATTGCAGGTCGTCAAGCGGGAGAAGCCGGTGGCCACGCGCTGATCAATCGTCGCAGAAGGCAGGAGGTCTCCGGCGAGCTGTTCGATGGTGAATTGATCGAACGGCATATCCTGGTTAATCGCACGGATGACCCAATCGCGGTACGGCCACACTTCCCGGTATTGGTCGGCCTGGTAGCCGTTGCTGTCCGCGTAGCGAGCTGCGTCCAGCCAGGACCGGGCCCACTTTTCACCGAATGCAGGCGAGGCAAGCAATCGGTCCACGAGACGGTCGAACTTATCCGGTCGCCGGTCGGCCAGGTACTCTGCCGCGAACTCCGGCGACGGGGGAATGCCGATCAGATCGAGGAAAACCCGCCTGAGGAGCACGGGCTGGGGGGCAGGCTGGGAGAGCTCCATGTTGGCTTCGGCCAGCCGTTCAAGGACAAACGCGTCAATGGGGGAGCGGGCCCGCGTGCTTCGACGGGGTAACCGTACCCGCGGCTTTGCGATCGGTCGGTACGCCCAGTGCTCCGCCGCGGGGTTCCATTCGATCGTATAGCCAGGCGGCCAAATCGCCCCCTCTTCAATCCACCGCCGTATGGTGGCGATTTCGGCAGCCGACAGCGGTGGACCGTTGCGGGGCATCCGTTCGTTTTCGTCGCGAGCGGTTATTCGACGGTACAGGGGGCTCCTTTCGGGCGCTCCCGGTACCACCGCAGGTCCGCTCCGACCGCCCTTGAACGCCCCCTCCGGCACATCAAGCCGCAGACCGTTCTGCTGCAGCCGCGGACCGTGACAGCGCAGACACCTTTGCTGCAGGATCGGTGCAACGTCGCGTCCAAAATCAATCGACGACCTTCCTTGAACCGGCTCACCGCCTGCCGTGCAAACGGCAAGACCCAGTACCGTTGCAAACCAGACCAGGAGCTCCCTAAACAGCCTTCCGGCAGAGGTCGCCATCATTTGCCGTCCTGCCCGCCCGCTTCTTGCTGCCATCTCGGGTTAGCGCTCTAATCTACACATGTCTCTGCCTTTATGCAGCAGTATAGCAAGCCACCGCAGCACCTGGGGTTGTCGTGCCGACCATGCCGTGACGTTCGTCCGCGTCGGCAGCCCCGCGGTGGGGAGCAGCGGGATCCTAACCCACGCACGGTGCGTCGCCGAATCGTTGATCGTCGATCAGCCGTGCCATGCTTGGGCCGGCGGCCGAGGATTTCACGGTTTTGCCCGCCGATGCTTGGTGGGGAGGCGGCGTTTTCCCACCAGGCTGCGCAGGGTGGAGAGGTTGATCACGTCCATATCCTGCCCCTCTCGCTTTTCCTTGGGCGTTTCCAGGTACATGGGTACGTGATTCAAACGGGGGTCGTTGATGAGGAGGCGAAAAGCCTCCAGGCCGATCATTCCCTCGCCGATGTGAGCGTGCCGATCGACGCGCGAGCCGAGCGGTCGCTTCGAATCGTTCAGGTGGATCACCCGCACGTGGTCCAGGCCAATGGTCTGATCCAGTGCCGCCAAGGTCTCCTCGTAGGCTCGGCGTGGTGCGAGCCGGTACCCCGCGGCAAACATGTGGCACGTATCCAGGCAAATGCCCAGCCGGGTACCGTCGGTTGCCCTGTCGAGCAGCTCGGCAAGCTGCTCGAACCGGTACCCCAACCCCGTGCCTTGACCAGCGGTCGTCTCCAACAGCACGGTCACGCTGGCGTCCGCCGTCGCTGAGAGGATTCGCTCCAGCGCCTGGCTGACCCGCCGCAACCCCGCGTCTTCGCCGTAGCCCTGGTGGGCACCGGGGTGAACGACAAGATAAGGGATGCCCAGAGCGTCACAGCGCAGGACCTCCTCGATGAGTGAGCGTATGCTCTGTTCGTAGAGCTTCTTCTGGGGGCTCGCCAGGTTGATCAGGTAGGACGCGTGCGCGGTGGGGCACCGGATGCCGGTCTCGTGCACCGCTTCGCGGAACGTTCGGACATCGTCGTCGGTGAGTGGCCGGACCCTCCACTGCACGTTGCTTTTGGTGAAGAGCTGGACCGTATTGCAGCCAATGGCGTGGCCGCGGTAGACCGCTTTGTGTAGCCCTCCGGCAATAGACATGTGCGCGCCAAGCAGAATGCGGTTTGGCGCGGAGGTCCGCTTGGAACGCTTCTCCTGTTTAGGGGGCATCACAATTGCCCAGCCTTTGTCTTCGTTGCCTTTGGCATAAGCTACTCGGTCTACACAGGGTCGTCTGGGGCCCGCGCCCGTTGCCGGGACTTTCAGAGTATTGTGGTGCAGACCCCTTGTTCCGGGGCCGGATGTTCGCCGGTCGCCGAGGTGTGCACGGCGACGCGATACACTCGTAGCAAGCCCGGGCGAACGAGCAGCGTACCTCGTTATTGTGGAGCATCCGATGGAGACGCGGCAGGAGCGTCCGAATCGAGTACTTATCGGGTGCACTTTCCTGTGCATTCTGTGCTGGTTAGTGGCATTCAGTCGAGGTCATGGTACGAGCGTGGACGAGGGGCACGTCTATGAGACCGCCCGTGCGCTGGTCGAGCGTAGGTCGTGGCAGCTCGAGGAGCCGCTGAACGAGCGGAGGTACAGCCGATACAGCCCACTGCCATCCCTTCTCGCCGCAGCTCTTTATGCAACCGGTCGCGTCCTGGGCGGGAGTGAGGTGGCTCGGGTGTGGGCTTATCAGCTTAACGCCGTTACCACAGCCGCGGCGGCGGTTTGTCTGATGCTCGCTGCCGCACGTTTGGGGGCAAGCCGTGCGGCTGCCGTGTTCGTCGCCTTCAGTTATGGCCTTGCCAGTCTTGCGACGCCGTATGCCGGTAGCCTGTACAGCCAACCACTGGCTGCAGCGCTTGTGGCAGGTTGCATGGTGTTGTCCTGCGGAACTAGCACCGCACTTCTGGCGATCTGCTGGGCACTTGCAATCTGGTGCCGTGCGGAACTGCTCTTGCTTACGCCGGCGTTCGCCTGCTTTGCAGCTCTAGCACGCGGCAGGGCCGTTCGAGCGTGGGCTGCGTACGGCTTTGGCGCTCTTGCGGGTGTCGTGCTCTGGGCAGCTACGAATCTCCTGCGCGGCGATCCGTTATTCGCCGGTTCGTACGGCGAGGAGGGGTTCGTAGGCGACGTCTTGCGGGGCATCTATGGGCTGTCCGTCTCCGCGGGGAAAGGGTTGCTTCTGTTTTCTCCGCTGAGCGCTTTGGGAGTGTTGGCCGGTACGATCTATCGCCCCATCTGGTGGCGTCCTCTTCTGGGGGCCGTTCTTGCTTACATGTTTCTGATTGCAGGGTGGTGGACATGGCATGGGGGGTACTGCTGGGGGCCGCGGTTGCTTTTGCCCGTCTTGCCTGTCCTTCACCTGAGTCTTGCCCTCCTCTGGGATAGCACGCCTACCATGCGAAAAACCTGGTCAGCGCTCCTGGTGGGCCTGGGCTGTTTGCAGCTCTTTGCGAGCGGTATGCATCCGTACGAGGAGCGGGTCGGCCCGAGGTCGGGATTGGCGACCGAAAGCGAGCACATCTTCGTTCCTTCCCTGTCGCCGCTCTGGATTTCTCATCGACAGGTGGCGGACTGGTGGTGGCTGTCCTCCAGGGCGGAATCGGCCGGTCGTATACCACGCGCTGCACTTGCCGGAGGGCTGGTTTTGATCGGCCTCCTTTGCCTGCTTTACCCTGCGCGGGTATTGCTTAAATCCCAGGGTGGGGTTGAGGTCAGACGCCCCTGGTCCGGTTGGCAGGGGGCTGGTGCAGTGCTCCTTGTCGTCGGGATCGCGTGGGGGACCATTCTCGATGGGGTTGCTGGAGTTGTTGCGTCGCCCCCGCAGCGATCGGCCACCCTGGTCGTGTTCGCACCCGTTCGAGGGATCTACACGTTCCATTTGCCGCGCCTGGCGTCCGGAGAGCTTGCGCAAATGACCGTGGACGGTCGAACGATCCGGGCGGTTCCTCGGGGCACTTGGGCCGATTACGTCGCGCAGCTCGATGTGGGCGAGCATCGCGTCCGGTTAGCTGTTCCTGTAGCGGTTAATGAGCTGTTCTGGACCAGTCCGGGCGGGGTTTTCTACAAGGAGCCTGTGCCCGTGCTCTATCTGGGTACCGACCGGGCGAATCTGGTACTCGGCGTTCTTCGGGCAGCACGCGGCTGGGGCTGGTTCCCGGTGGTTCTGGGGGTATACCTTCTCTGCTGGACGGGTCCGGACGGGCGTCGGGGGGACACATCGTAACTAAGGGGGACACCACTGTGCGGGACTCGTGGGTACGATTACGCGGTTTCAGATAAGGGCGCAGAACTGCACGGGTACGGATCGATGTACAGCACCTTCGCCTTGACGCTTCTTGCTCTTTGGGGCGTTCCGGCTCAGGCGACCGACGGGTTCTGGGAAAACGTCGACTCCACGGTAGTGAAACAGCTTCTCCAGGGGGCGCGGGAACTGAAGCGGCTCAGTTTCGCACAGGCCGTATCGAGGCGCAGCCCGTTCGGTGCGGGTCGCGGCCTTTTGCTCCTCGTACAGACGGATCAATCGGCTTGGGGGGTACTCGAATGCCAGTTCGCCGCACGAAAGCGGGCCGACCGGGTTTTCCCGGTCGTTTTCGTGCGGCGCTTTGCCCTGGTACGACCAACTGGGGGGATAGCTGTGTCGCGAGAAAGGATCGAGTGGTTTGCTGGATTGGAGCTGGACTGTGACATCGGCCAGGTTGTGCCACCTGCCTTTGGGGGGGACCTGGGATTCTCCGGGGATAGACCGGACGACTGTGCGGTCGTAACGCGAGGGGATGCCCGCTTGTGGATCGTGGACCGTCTACCTCGGCGGGAACCGTCCGAGGCAGGTACGCCGAAGCAGGGACCGGCCCGATATTCGGGGCGGTACAAGCTATTCGCGGACGGAGAGTTCCGCGGGACACTTGAGCTGCAGGTTTCGGATCAAGGCATTGTGCGGGGCATGTTCGTGTCCGCAGAAACCGGACAGCAGTACGCGGTTCGGGGGCGGTTCGGGGGGCCAGAATACCGGTTGCAGGCGCGGATCACGTTTCCGCGAAGTGTGCAGGATCTGGACGTCTACTTCTGGAGAAGGCTTTCTGGTGTGGCAACCGGGTTGGTCCACGCCGAGGAACACGTGTACGGCGTTTTACTGGCGAAGCCCGGAGCAGTGGAGCTGCCCGAAACTGGCGACTAGAGACGGCAACGAGTTGGGAACCCGTACGAAACAGGTGGGCCACGCGAATGAGGCTTTGCAGGTTCGAGACTCCCTTCGGTACGGAACGGGCGGGGATTGTCCGCGGGGATCGTGTACGGGCGTTTCGCGTAACCCGTGCCACACCACACCCCCTGACGGATGTTCTCCTGGCTGATCACCCGATTCGGGAAGCCCAGAGGTTGCTCGACCCCGACTTTCCCCCTTTGTCTGTGGAAGAGATCAGGTTTCTTCCCCCGCTTGAGGAGCAGGAGGTCTGGGCTGCGGGCGTGACCTATAAGCGAAGCGAAGAGGCACGGGTACAGGAATCGAAGGGAGCTGGGGCTTTCTATGAGAAGGTGTACGGTGCGGATCGGCCGGAGCTGTTCTTCAAGGCAGACAGGCGGAGGACGGTGGGGCACGGCGGTGCTGTACGGCTGCGCGCCGACACTCGCTGGTGCGTGCCGGAGCCGGAGTTCACGGTCTTTATCCGTCCAGATGGGATGATTACAGCCTGCACGATCGGAAATGACGTCTCCTGCCGAGATATTGAGGGGGAGAACCCCCTCTATCTTCCTCAGGCCAAGGTTTTCAAGGACTGCTGCGCGCTTGGCCCGGTGCTACTCACCACGGACGAGATTGGCGAGTGGCGCAAGCTCAAGGTCGAACTGGAGATTCTGCGGCGAGGCGAACCGGTTTTCTCTGGTGCCACCGGGCTGGACGCCCTGCGCAGGTCACCGGAAGAACTGGCATCGTGGCTGTTTCGCGACCAGGAGTTCCCCTATGGGGTGTTTCTCATGACCGGCACAGGCATTGTTCCGCCCGACTGGTTCACGCTCGAACCTGGGGATACCATCCGGATCACAATCGATCCGATCGGTTGTCTCGAAACGAGCTGCTACCGCGGGGGGTGAGAACCAACCCTGGAGGCCTTCCGGACAACCGGGGCAACGAACTCGTCGACAAAACAGGGGATGGTCCGGAGGTTATCGGCCGGCATACCCGGAGACGGAGAGCTACTCCAACAGGATCAGCTCGCCTTTCTCGTCCAGTTCCAGCATCTTCTTGATGAATTGCTGCCGTGCCTCCTTGACTTTCGATGGTGGTAGGGTGCCGAGCATCTCCAGTTCTTCGAACAACGACTCCCGCACCCGTTTGCTCAGGTTCCGTGCGATTTTGCTCTTCAGCTCCGGCGGCGCGCCGGACAGAGCCGTTGCGACGACCCGCAGCTCCAGTTCGCCGAGCATCGTTTGCACGCACGAGTCGGCCACGCGGAGGAGGTCTTCGAACACGTAGAGGTTGTCGGAAACCTGTTGCGCAAGCTCGGGATTCACCTCTTTGAGCCGAGCAAGCAGGGTCGTGCGCACCGATGCCGGAAGCGCTCGCACGAGCGTGATCAGTTGCTGCAGTTGCCCGTTCGGTAGGGGATCTTCCCCGCCGTCGGAACCGTTGCTGAGAGACGCGCTAAGCCGCGCCAGGAGTCCCTGGATGCTTCTGGGGGGGATCCGCGGCGGGTTAACGAGCGCCAGGAAGACCTGCTCCGGGTTGGGCAGGCGGCTCATCACTGCCGCAACCTGCTCCGGCGGAAGCATCTGCAGAACCACCGCGGCCAGGCCAGGCGGTTCGTTGGCAAGTGCGGCAGCGAGAACGTCGGGATCCGCTTCGGCGATCGCACGCAGGGGATCATCGGTCTCGTTGTCGTCGGCGGATTCTGGGCAACCTCCCGTTTCCTGAGGTTGCGCACCGGATTCGGTCGCAGCCGGGGGCTCCGCGTGCGTCTCGAGCTCGCTGTGGTCAAAACCTTCTTGGTTCCGGTCACCAGCGTGAGGCGAAACCAACGCCGCTTCCAGTTCTTCGATCGCAAGCTGCAATAGGTCCTCCGTACGCAGTTCCTGCAAGGATTCCAGAAGATTAAGGCACTGCTGGCGGTGGGCTTCGTCTAGCTTTCCAAGAACGCGCTGGCGCTCCTCAGCGGGAAGCAGGAAAAGCAGCGTCGCCGTTTTCCGCACTCCAGGTGGAAGCTCGTTCACCAGAGTCGTTGTCGCCATAACGTGCCCCTGTGCCTGCCACGATCGTCCGAAGTCCACACAAACATAGGTCGCAAACCGGTGTGGCGCGGGTTGCCTGGCACTTACCAGACGCCCGCGCCTTTGGGTGCCTCGCGAAGTGCACGTGTCTCCGGGATGGAAAACGCCAACGTTACGCGTGCCCTCTCGAGCCAGACGCGAAACCGTTCGCCCGCCGGCTTAGCCGCCTGGGCGACACGTGTCCGACGCCCCCCAGGGTTCGAAGGGGACACGGGCTAACGAGGAGCCTCGGGTCTGACACTTGACCGGGCAGAATTGGCCCCTTTTTCGTGCGATCTTTCCGCTCCGGTTCTGCTTCTTTTGCGGTTTATAGCGCCGGTCGCAGGACGATTGGATGCACCGCCGTGGTTCAATCGGACCGCGTAGGGTCGAAGAAGATCGCCACGCAGGTGATGTTGTCCCTGGAATCCGCCCGCAACGCAGCGTTGACAAGTTGGTCTACGGCTTCCTGCGGTGAGGCGGCGGCTCCCAGGATGGAAGCGATTCTCTCGTCGCTGACCACTCCGGTCAGCCCATCGGTCGTGAGCAACATACGATCACCGGCGCGAGGGGCAAGGACCTTGATGTCGGGCCCGACGCCCGCCTCCTTGCTGCCCAGGTACTTGTACAGCGTGTTTCGGAACCGCACCTGGTGCATCTGGTCGATTTCCACAGAACCGATCCGCTCCAGGACGCTGGCGAGGGTGTGGTCTTCGGTAAGCTGCTCCAGTATGTTGTTTCGAAGGTGGTAGCACCTGCTGTCGCCGATTCCACCGGCGTAGGCGCGGTCCCCCTTCACCAGGACGAAGACAACCGTTGTGCCCATGCCCGCATAGGACGGCTCCACCGCTGCGAGGCTGAGGATCTCGTTATTCGCTCGCACCGCGGCTTCTTGCAGCACACGCGCTATGGCTTCATCGCCTCGGACGCCGTGCAGGTGGCGGCGAACATGGTCGGCGATCTGCTCCACCGCGATCCGCGACGCGCATTCCCCAGCCTGTTGGCCGCCCATTCCGTCGGCAACGACGCACAGGTGCCAGGAGCCCGACGGACCAGTTTCAAGCCGGTAATTATCTTCGTTGCACCGGCGATATGGCCCCTTTTCCGACTTGGCTGCAACGCCCAATGCGTACATGTCGCTTCGCCGTGGTCCCTGCCTGAGCTCGAAAGATCGAGCTGAACGCCCCGCGCAGTCCCCACACGTGTCCCATCAATGGTACACGAGAGTCCGGTCGCGATGTTGGGGTTGACCTCGTTGAGCGACGACCGCGTCCCATCAGCCGCTCAGTGGGCCGGTCTGGCCGTCGGCACCCATACGGTACAGACCGCATACCCGGTTCGTTCAGAACCGAACCAACTTTGCCGCATCACTGCCGGGTTGGGAGCGCGTCGCCACGCCTGTGCCGGGCCTTCTCTATGGTCGGGGCGGTTTGCCGTGCATGCAAAAGGCGACCAAGTCGTCAGTGCCCGGAAGCCTGTGGGTCAGAAAAAGTTCCCCGTACTGAAATCCTGCCCGTAGTCCGATGCTTCGATTAATGGCGGCCACAGCGTCAAACACGAAACTTTTCTCGGGCGGGAACTGGGTTTCATAGGCCCGGATCGCTTCCAGCTTCCGTTCGAACGTGGACGAAACGTCCACCACGAACGACGGCACATTTACCGGCGGATCGGGCCCGCGCAGAGCCAGCCAGTACTGGACGTGGTGCAGCACCCGATGCGGGGGGAGGCCATCGAACTCGTCATCCCATTTCGTGAGACGGCTATAGAAGATGGCCGCATCCGTCAGCAAGGTTGCCTGGTAATGGTCAGGCGAGGCCATCGGTGTGGCGCCGCCCGGTCCGATAACGATGGCCGGACGGTACCGTCGCAATACCTTGGCCAGGGCGAGCCGGTTTTCGTAGGTGTCAAAAAGCTTTCGGTTCGGCAGATCCAGGGTGACCCGCACGGCCACCCCAAGGATCTGTGCCGCCTTGTGTGCCTCCTGCAACCGCACGTGAGGGCCAGGTGATAGGGGCGTCGGTTCACCGTCGGTAAGATCAACGATTCCCACCCGGTACCCCTGGTCCGCCAGGGAAGCAAGCGTGCCTCCGCACGCGATTTCCACATCATCTGGGTGCGCGCCCACCGCAAGAACGTCGAGTGTGTCGATGCCCTTGTTTTCGCTTGTGTCTGACAAGGGGTCACCTCCCTGGATCGATCGTGTTGAAGCAGATCCAGCCGGGGGAGCTGCCGGGCAAGACAAGGGGGCAAGCACCGCAAGGCGCGACCGACCGTCCCGGTACTGGTCGCAAGGGGCAGGACGAACGCCCACGCTTGGCCTAGCGGAGCTTCCTCGCCTCCGCTCGCAGCTCCCGCAACAGGCTCGAGTCCGCTGTGGTTGGGATCACGCATCCGCCTGCCAGGATAAGGCGGCGCCCCGCTGCGCGATCCCAGCGCCGATGCATCAGCTCGATCAGAGTGCCGAGCTTGCTACGATCATCCAACTCACCCTGCGGCAAACCGCCAATTGCGGTCTTCTCCCAGTCGTGGATGACGGTTTCCGGACCCGGATTCGTGGGGTCACACATGTCCCAGCTATACGCAGCAACCGGGTAGTCCTTGGTGAGATCAAGCATGCATCGAGGACCACACACATGGAGGACGTTGAACCAAGCAGCGGAAGCGCCTTCGAGCACGCAGAGGTCGTACGGGACGCTGAACTCGCGGAACTGGTCGTCCGTGAGGTACTTTCTCGTTCCCAACCGTGTGGTCGCGTAGAACAGCCCATCAGCCCCGGCTTCGATCAGAAGCCGGGCGAATTCCCGGAAGGTGCGGGCAATAGCGTCGAGTGCACGCTTGAGCGGGCCGGGGTGGGCGAGGATCTCCGCCGGATTGGACCGCCGCCGTCCGGCCAGTTCGGCGGCAACAGAGAGGGGGGTGAAGAGGGTCATGATGACCGGAACCTCGCCGCCGAGGCGTTCGCGGATCAGGCGGACGGCGCGAAGATGCTCGCCCAGAACGCCTTCTCGTGGATCCAGCTCGGTGATCCTCTCGAAGTCGGTCGGCTCGCGCACAACATGCTCCAGCAGCTCCGGGCGGCGATGGTCATCCAGGTACAGAGCGTACCGGTTCCCCCACGCTTCTGCGTGGTATTCGGCACGCGGGTTGATCTTCACGAAGTCCCAGTCGTAGGTGGCCTGGAATTGGAGCGTCACGTCGACGAGGCCGTCGGTGGTGATTTCGTGGCGCGGGTGGTGTCCCCAGAAACTGAGCGGTGCAGAATCGGGCCGCTCGCCCCGCACCACGGCTCGGATCCGCTCGGTCTTCGTCATGACTCGTGGCCCTCGTTCTGAACTCGCCCAAGTTTCTGCACCGTGAGCAGGAAGGACGGCGGTAGCGGATCGAACCGGAGCGTGCCCAGTTGGTGGATCGCACGCGACACCTGAACAAGACAGACGTCCGGTTCTTCAGGAACCTGGCGCAGTTCATTCAGCGCTTGCACGAGCTGATCCACCGGAGCCACGTGTACGACCAGACGCCCGCCCTGCTTCAACCGCTGATAGACCTCATGCAGTACGGGCACCAGTTCGCGCGCGATCGCTCCCACAAATACCGCGTCCGGATCAGGAAGATCGTGGAGAATCGCCGGCGCCGTTCCGTGGATTGGCACCACGTTGGATACGCCGAACCGCTCGATGTTCTCCTGGAGTAGAGCGAAGTCGTCGGGGTTCTTTTCCACCGCGTACACACGCCCCTTGGGGGCAAGCAGGGCGGCTTCGATGGAAACCGATCCGGTGCCCGCCCCAATGTCCCAAACCGTGTCGGCTTCGCCCAGGGAGAGCTTGCCCAGGGCGATCGAGCGTACCTCTTCGAAGGTGAGCAGAACAAGCTTTTCCGGTGAGTGCGCATACCATTCGTCCGGGTTCCCGAACCGCCGCACACCTGCCGGTGCTGCACCCGGTGGGCCTGGAAGATGGCGCCGAATCAGAATCATGACGTTCAACGGGGAAAAGGTCATCGCTGTGATTTCATCAAGCGACGCCGCGGTTACCCGTTCATCCGGCGCACCCAGGTTCTCGCACACATAAGCGGTGAAGTAATCCATCTTCGATTCCAGAAGCGTCTGAGCGATCTTCGAAGGGGGCCAAACGTCGCTTGTGAAGATGCCCACCTTTTCCGAAGTGCGAATCCGATCCAGAACGTCCTCAAGGTCGCGGCGAGCAAGATCGACGAAATAGGCGTTTTCCCAGCTTTCTTTCACCCTTGCGAACGCAAGCTGCATCGTGCTTACGTGGGGGATGATTTCGACCCTCTCTTTGCCGAGACGTTCCGTCAGGTAGCGTGCCGTGCCGTAAAAAAGGGGATCGCCGGTGGCGAGAACAACAACCAACCGTTGGCCCAGCTCACCCGCGATCCGTTCGCACCCGCGGGACCAGTCCGTCGTTATCTCGACCCGTTCGGCGGTCGATTCGGGCACAAACTTCAGAACGTCCGCGTCACCGACGAGAACGTCGGCCTGGGTGACCAGCTCACGCGCCGGTGGCGCCAGGCCGGCAAGACCAGTTTCGCTGATCCCAACCACGTACGCCTTGTCTTTGCGAATCTCCATCACCCTACACCGCAAAGTTTCCGCTTCACTAGCATGATGTGATTCTACCAACCGTGACTTCGGACCGGCTTAGCCTCGATTTGGGGGGCGGACCCCGAACAGACAGCAAGCTCGCAGAACCGTCGGGAGACTGACCATGCCATCGTCAACCGGGGACTTCTGCTATGTGCCGACCTGCGACCTGTGGAACTGCCAACGCCCTGCGGCATATAAGATCGCTGCTATCTGGACAGACGGCGTGCTGACCGAACTGAAACCCTATGGCCTGGCCTGCCCAGACCACGTGGGCGAGCTGTTCCGGGAAGTGAGGTTACGACACGAGCGGTGCAAGCTCGCGCCGGGAGAATCCCTCGGTCCCCTACGGATCTATCTGCTCTGCCCTGGACGCCGTGATTCCCAATTGGAGATCGCAACGGACGTGGAACGGCAACTGGGAATCAACTCGTCGGCTGAGTAACGGACGAGTCCGTCGCTGCAGAACCCTCTGCCACCCACGATGCTCTCTGGGCTTCCATCGCCGACACCGGGCCAGACCTGCCTCCGAGTAGAGCCAGGCGGATGCTCGATCGAGTCGGGGCGGTTCGCACCAGAGCGTACCTGCGAAGACGGGCGCTACTCTGCGTTACCCTCGTCTCCGGGGAACTCGACGCCGAGTTGCCAGATGAGGAAGCTCCACACGTCCGTCTCCTCGTCCACAATCTTCTGCACCGGCTTGCCCGCCCCGTGACCGGCTTTTTCCTCCACTCGGAGCAACACCGGTCGTGCCGAAGACGTGGCTTCTTGAAGCCTTGCGGCGAACTTCCGCGCATGGGCCGGGTCGACCCGTGTGTCGGATTCCGCCGTGGTGATCAGAACGGCAGGGTACGCTACGCCATCGCGCACTCGGTGATAGGGGGAATACGCGTAGAGATAGCGGAAATCGTTGGGATCGTCGGGGTCACCATATTCCGGGATCCACAACCGTGCGATCAGGAACTTATGATAGCGCACCATGTCGGTGAGGGGGACGCCGCAGACGATGGCACGCCATAGCTGAGGACGTTGGGTGAGGGCGGCAGCTACAAGGAGCCCCCCGTTGGATCGCCCCATCGCTGCCAGCTTGCTCGGGTTGGTATAGCCGTTTTCGATAAGCCATTCCGCTGCAGCGATGAAGTCGTCAAAAACATTCTGCTTGTTGTGCAGCATTCCCGCTCGATGCCATTCTTCGCCGAATTCGGACCCACCGCGGAGATTCGCCACGGCGAAGACACCGCCAAGGTCGAGCCAGACGGGCAATGCGTTCCAGAACCGCGGCGTGACGCTGATATTGAAACCCCCGTAGCCATACAGAACCGTGGGCCGCCGCCCATCAGGCCGTACGTCCTTGCGGTGTACCAGAAACATCGGCACCTTCGTGCCGTCCTTGGACCGGTACCACACCTGACGGACTTCATAGCGATTCGGGTCGACCGGAGCGTTGACGCGGTCCCACAGCTCTTGTTTTCCTCCCTCGGACATCACGAGGTGAACTTCTGTCGGACGAACGAACGAATGGAGCCGCACGAACACGCGAGTGTCCGATTTGGACGTCCCCAGGCCGGCTACAGTAACCATCGATGGAAGCTGCACGTCACGCACGTCGCCCTGGGCTAGAGGCACCAGCCGCACCTGGGAACTCACGTTGTGCAGGTAGTGCAAGACCAGGTGTGACCCAGATACGACGACATCCTCCAGGGTGTCCTCCGTTTCAGGCACAGCTTCCCGAGCGGTGGCAAGCTCCGGCTGCTTCGGGTCCAGTTCCAGCACGCGGTACCGGGGGGCCGACCAGTTAGTGTGCAGGAACAAGCGGTCGTTGAGCGCGATGGCAGTGAAGACGGCATCCAGCCCAGTTGCAACCGGCTTGAACTGCACAGGGGTCGTCCGGAGATCGGCCAGGTAGACTTCACTCTTCGCCCATCCCTGGTGCACGGTGACCGCGAGCCAGCGGCCATCAGGCGAGATATCGAGCGTAGGCCAGTCTTCTTTGGCGCGGCCTTCTCCGAAGACCTTGGGGTCCTTGGCGGGGTCCGTTCCCAGCCGGTGGAAATAGACGTGACGGTGGTAGTTCTCCTCCCCAGGGGGAACCGCGGCCGGATCCGGATAGCGGGTGTAGAAGAACCCGGTCGCGTCGGGCAACCAGGCGACCGAGCAGGCTCGCGTGTTCGGAATGACATCGGGCAGCCGTGTCCCGTCGTTGACGGAAACGATGTACAGAGTACTCCGTTCGCTGCCCCCTTCGGAAAGGCCGTAGACTACCAGGGAGCCGGTCGGGTCTGGGAAATACCAGTCGATGGAAACCGTTCCATCCGGTGCCAGTGTATTCGGATCGACCAGGGGTCTGGGCGCGGCATCGCCTTCGCGGACATAGAGGACGGGTTGGTTCTGTTCCGGTCTGCGGTAGAGGTAGAACACCCTGTGGTGACGAGGCACGGGGGTGCCCAAACTGGAAATGCGATGTAGAGCGAGCAGACGTTTTCGGAGCCGGTCGCGGAAGGGGAGGTTGTCCAGGACCCGTCGGGTGTGGCTGTTTTGGCGTCGTACCCACTCCTTGACTGCGGGCGAAGCGCCGTCCTCCAGCCACCGAAAAGGGTCCGTGACCACGGTCCCATGGACGACTTCACGCACTGCTTCGTGTTCCACCTGCGACTGCTCCTTACCGGCTTGATCCGCCAGCACCGGCCGAAGGGTGCCGATGAGCGAGGCCAACGCCAGGGCGACCGTCAGCGTGGTATTCTTCCCGTAAGTCATCCTGGTTACCTTCTCGCACGGATGCCGCTACAACCTGGGCCTGGAGCCTGGGTAGATACGCTTGATCGCGCACGGTGATCAAGACGAAGACGCGATTTCATGCGCTTTCTTTTCGGGGAACGCATTCTCTTTCGCACCACGGATGGGAGCCGCTGCTGGCGCGGCTCTACGGCAGCGCACCGATGCGCTTGGCCGCTCGTGGGCGCCGTTCTTTCCGCCGCCGCACGGCGGCGCGGTAGAAGCCGACAAAGGGCACGAGCCCCTGTGGCGATGACGGCCGGGTTTGGCTCATTCCGCGCCAAGCTTGCGCAGGCAGTCCTTCATGTATTCGAGGCTTCGTCGTGCGATGACCTCCGGTCCAGGCCTGAAATCGAACACCTCCACTGATACCCAGCCGGAGTATCCAATCTCGAGCAGGGCGTCGAATATCGGAACGAAGTCGATGTCGCCGAAGCCTGGTCCGGAAAGGTTGCTGTCGTTGGCGTGAAAGTGAACGGCGTGCCGTCCCCACCGCCGAATCAGCGCGGGAATCGGCGTCGATTCCGTACTCATTGCTTTGACGTCCAGATGCAACTTCACCCGTGGATGGCCGATCATTTCGATCAGTTCCCAGGCTTCGGCGCATGTGTTCAGGAAGTTCGTTTCACGGGGCGAGAGGGGTTCCACGGCCAGAACCAGGTCGTAGCGGTCCAGCACCGGCGTCAGTGACTGAAACACTTCCGCGGCCCATTTCATCCCTTGCTGCTTGGTTATTCCCGGTTCGAGGTTCCTTTGTTGGGGGGAGCCGAACACGAGGACCCGTCCGCCCAGGTCATAGCACAACCGCGCGAGCTCGGCGAGATAAGCGGCCGTGCTGGCCCGCACATGCTCGTCGGCACAGGTCAGGTGCAGGCCTTCTGTGCGTGCTAGAAGCCAGTGCAACCCGACCACACTCAGTCCGTAGTCCTCGGTGCAGCGGCGTACGTACTCGCGACTTTCCGTCGGCACCTGGTCGGCACGGGGGCCAAGCGTAAACGGGGCGATCTCGACGCCTTCGTAGCCGCATTGGGCCAGAAACGCACAGACCCGATCGTGGGGCCAGTCCTCGAACAGCTCGTTGCAGATTGCGAATTTCATCGCGGGTCTCCGCGGGCGAGTGCCAGGGCTTTGATCCAATCGTCTCGCCCGGTTGTCGGTGTTCTGCTTATGTTAGCGTGGCTGTCCCCGTCGCACCATCCTGCAACGGACGGGCCGGTGCCGGAGTCGGATACGGTAGTTGTGCGCGTAGATCCGTAGGGCGTGTGGTGGATCGGCATGAAGAAGGCTGCCGCCGTGATCGCGATAATGAGGGTGGCTGCCGGTGGCCGACAGGTGAGAGTGGCGTGAGGCCATCTGGTCCGATGTGCAAGCTCGACAGCGAGTCCGCCCCAGATCTGTGCGACTGCGAAATTAGCACGGTCCAGATCCGGTGCGGGTTCGTGCCGGACACGATGCCGGCCCAGGCTCGTCCGGACGAACAGGGCCTTCTGGACAGGACGTTGCCCCCGGAAGGGCCGGCACGGTGCGTTTCGAACTTGTGTCACTGCAAGGCGTTTCAACAGGCTCTAGGCTGGCTTCGTGGCGGTGCACCGTGGGAGAGCCATGTTGTGCTCGAAGCTCTCTGGCACGAAGCACGCCGCGTAGCTGCCCCGGAGGCCCATCTGCTCAAGGCCCTGATCCACGTGGCGGTGGCAAAGCTGAAGCGGCGTGCGGGTCGGTTCGTGGGGGTGCGTCGGCAACGCCGTAAGGCACGGGCATGCTGGGAGCAGGCGCGGCGCATGCTTGGCGGCGGTGAGACGTGTGGGCTGATAACGACGGTTGCGGATCTCATCGCGTCTGTTTAACATGGGAGCAGTCCGCGCCGCTTGGAGGTGCCGCCGGGTGAGCGCGGCTGTTCGGCTCCCAGGGATCAGGCCCCGCTTTCCAGCCACGGATTTCCTGCCACCCCCCGTGCAGGCCGGTCCTGAACCGGTGCAGGGCTTTCGGGCGACCGCGAAGCGCACGCTGGTAACTGTTCCCCGACGTCGTTTTGGCCCACGACCGTCGGTTGCCCTTACCCTCGGGACATGCTGATTCTAGGCGAATCGGGCTGCGCGCGAAGTGATCCCCGCAGCGACCCTCTTGAGGATCGATCGCCATGCGATTCGTGAAGATGCAGGGAACTGGGAACGACTTCATCGTGGTCGACTGTTTTGACCAGTCGGCGCCGCAGGATCCGGGCGCCCTTGCGCGCCGCTTGTGCCCTCGTCGTCACGCTGTGGGGGCGGATGGGCTGATCCTGGTCTTACCTTCCGACGTGGCTGTGGCCAGGATGCGCATCTTTAACGCGGACGGATCTGAAGCGGAGATGTGCGGCAACGGCCTGCGCTGCGTCGTGCGCTACCTGTATGAGAGGCTGGGCACGAACCCGTCCGCGATCCCTGTCGAGACCGCGGCTGGCGTCCTGAAAGGGGAAGTCTTGTCGCAGGCACCGGAAGGGGGCTTAAATGTACGGATCGACATGGGCAGGCCTGTGCTGGAACCGCAGGAGATCCCCACCAGTTTGATCGGACGTCCTCCTCTGAACGTGCGGAAGGTGGTCCGGGATCGGGTCCTCCAGCTTTGCGTTCTGTCCATGGGGAACCCCCATTGTGTGGTCTTTCTCAAGGAGCCCGTGGAGAAGTTCCCGGTGCAGGAGTATGGTTTGGCGCTGGAGTGTTCGCATGAGTTTCCTGAGCGGACGAACGTGGAGTTCGTCAACGTGCTGTCGCCGTCGCGGGTTCGAGTGCGCGTGTGGGAGCGGGGGTGCGGCGAGACTCAGGCGTGTGGCACGGGGGCGTGCGCAGTGGTTGTGGCCGGCGCGCTAACCAACCGTACTGCGCGGCAGGTGGCGGTCGAGCTGCCGGGGGGAACGCTCGATATCACTTGGGCCAGCGACGACCATGTCTACCTGAGCGGCCCCGCACTCTGTGTGTACCATGGCGAGCTCTGCACCGATCTCGTCAAAGGGGGGGCTCCCGCCGCCACGAAGGCCGTTCAAACGACCGGGCCATGAGCGCTACGGTCGGGAGGAAGGTCCGGGCGGTGGCCTGCTTCGCCCACATACTGAGCATGGTCAAGCGTGGTGGCGTGCGGTTTGCCTGGTGAGACACGGCTCCATCACACACGTGCTGCTCCGTTGGTTGCCCGCCTCTGCGTGCGGCTAGTGCAAGCTGAACGTATCCTCCCGCCGGTAGGCGTGGAAATGGCGGGCAATCTCATCGGCCACCCGCTTGACGTAGAGATCGCGGAACCGCAGAGCAGAGATTTCGCTGGACGGCACCGCCCGACTGGCCGGGAAAGTGCTCTCGACGTAGGCGTCATACACGATCTCGCCCCCTTTTTCGACGTCGGCCACCTGGATCGTGGCCGTGGCGTGTCCCTGGTAAAGCTCGGGGCTACTGGGATCCTCAATGGCGAAGCGATGGAGTTCCACCTGCACGACGTAGTCCGCGTCGAACGCCTTGCCGAGCTGTTCTAGGCTGTAGCCTTCGTGTTCGGCACACCAGTTAGCAACTTCGGTGGGATCGGCAATCTGGATCTTCTCGACGTTTTCGAGCAACCTCTTTGCGATGAGCCGCTGCAGCTCGGTTTCGATCGTAGGATGAGCCAGTTGGGCGTTGGTGCTCGCGTGCACCAGCAAGACCGTCTTTGATCCTTTGAGGCTGTCGAATTCGGCCGGGATCTTCGGCTCCGGCGCAAGCAGCAGGTAGTACAGGAGGGCTGCCGGCCGACATCCAACCAGTGTCGTGGTCAGGCCGGCCAGCGTGCACAGCAGAATCCAGCGATTCTTGAACAGTTCACCGGCCATCCTGGCCATTTCCGCGTTTCCTCCCTTCTCTCCGTCGCTGACATGTCCTATTTCACCGCCGTCAGGTGAAGGCCGACTTGCCAGCTCCAGAGCATGATGTGAACCAACGTTGCTGTCAAGGTCACTAGAGCGGGGACGAGGTAGCGGCGCACGCACAGTCTGGCGTTCGTGAGTGCGCCAAACAAGTCGTAGACCGTCAGGGTGGCAGCGAGCACGGCAAGCGTTGTTCCTACGATGTGGCAGCGGAGCGCCTTCCAGACATGCCCGTGGGCGGCGAGGACGAAGGCCGTGGTGCCTCCACACCCAGGGCAATTTAAGCCGGTGACCAGTTTGAACCCGCAGGGTGGTAGCCCAAGCTGTTCATGGGTCCCATAGCCGCGGGGGTCTGGGTGCAACCATTGGGCGATAACCAGGGGACTCAACCATACGCCGGCAAGCACAAGCAGCATCCACCGCCGCGACCGCTCACGGTAAGTGCCCGTCGCTTGCCATTCACGGTGCTCCGACGCCATGGTTTGCCCAGCTTGGAGGAGGTGCGAGTTGTTCGCCCAGCAGCAACCACGCGGCCACGGGATGGTACGGCCCGACTTGCCGTCATTTTATAGGATTGGCCAAAACACACGGGTTGACCGGTACCGGAGGCGTCTCGATGCGTGAGCGAATCGTGCTGCGCGGCGTGACCTTTGACGACGTGTTCTTGTTGCCGGGCTACAGCGATTTCCTGCCGCGTGATGCGGACACGAGCACGTGGATCACACCCACCATCCGTCTGCGCATTCCGCTGCTATCTGCCCCCATGGATACCGTCACCGAAGCGGATCTTGCCATTGCTTTAGCTCAGGAGGGTGGCCTGGGCGTGATCCACAAGAACATGTCGATCGAGGAGCAGGCGCAGGAGGTGTACAAGGTCAAACGTTCGGAGAGCGGCATTATCGTGGATCCGGTGACTTTGCATCCCTGGCAGACGGTGCGGGAAGCCCGAGAGGTGATGGAGCGGCAGAACATCAGCGGTGTCCCGATTGTGGATGAGGACAACCGGCTCCGCGGCATCCTCACCCGGCGCGACCTTCGGTTCCACGAAGCCGACGATACACCCATCGAGCAGGTGATGACCAAGGACAACCTGGTCACTGCGCCGGAGACGACGACCCTGGAAGAGGCAGAACGGATCCTGATGCGTAATAAGGTCGAGAAGCTGTTGCTGGTGGACGAAGAGTACAAGCTGAGGGGATTGATCACGATCAAGGACATCGACAAGATGCACCGCTTTCCCCATGCCAGCAAGGACGATCGCGGCCGGCTGCGGGTGGGGGCTGCAGTTGGGGTTTACGACTTCGAGCGAGTTGAGAAACTGTTGGAGGCGGATGTTGATGTCATCGTGGTGGACTCGGCGCACGGCCATTCCCGCAATGTGCTGGAGACGGTGCGAGAGATCAAGAACCGGTATGGCTGCGAGGTCATAGCGGGCAACGTAGCCACCTACGACGGCGCTAAAGCTCTGGTAGAGGCCGGTGCCGATGCAGTTAAGGTAGGCATCGGCCCGGGCTCGATTTGCACGACTCGGGTGGTCTCTGGCGTTGGGGTGCCGCAGTTGACGGCAATTGCCGAAGCGGCACGGGCCGTACAGGGCACCGGCGTCCGCATCATCGCGGACGGAGGTATTCGGTACTCCGGCGATATCACGAAGGCAATCGCTGCCGGGGCCCACGCGGTCATGCTGGGCGGTTTGTTCGCGGGGGCGGCCGAGAGCCCTGGAAGACTGATCATCTACAAGGGACGCCGCTTCAAACTGTACCGAGGCATGGGATCGTTGGGCGCAATGGTTAGCGGCTCGAGCGATCGCTACCGCCAGAGCGGGACGAGACCGGAGAAGCTGGTTCCCGAGGGGGTAGAGGGGCGGGTCCCGTACAAGGGGCCGTTGGCCGAGATCGTGTACCAGCTCGTCGGTGGCCTGCGTGCAGGGATGGGCTACGCGGGTACACGCAATATCGAGGAGCTCCGCAGCCGGAGCCGGTTTGTGGAAGTCACGGCAGCGGGGGTTGTGGAGAGCCATCCCCACGATGTGGCGATTACCCAGGAAGCGCCCAACTACACAACCGTATCGGAGTACACGGATGGCGACCTGGATTGAACTGGGCGGCCTTGTGATCGCGTTCGCCCTGCTTGCGCAGCAGACGGCGCCCGCGCAGCAGGAATCGAGCAGTTCACGGTCCAAGGCGTATCGGTATCCGGTGGAGCCGACGCCAGAGCTGATCAGCGACATTTTCCAGTTCGCGCGGCTCGAGACCGAGGCTGTCCTGTTTGAGCGTCTGGAACGGGAGTCAAAACTGGAGAGCATTCGGGCCAGTGTCCGCTCGGCCAATTCACGCATCCTGGCGAGCCGCCGCTTACTTCGTCTGGCCGGCGCATTTGCCCTGGAGAATGCGGTGCGTTACCTGGGAGACTCGGGTGAGCCTTCGCCGCAGGGCAACGCCCTGCAGCGGGCTCGAGATGCCGAGGCTGCCCTGTCCGAAGCGATCCGTTTGCTGGAAACGCTGCAAAAGGCGGCCCAAGAGGGCGGCCCGAATGCATCGGATTGGCTTCGCGTCCACCGGCTCATCCGCATCGCAGCTCTTCTCCTCGGGCCACCTGGACGAGAGCGCGGACTGGGAACGGTGGGGTTCCTCGACCTGACCGGGGAGCAGCTTGACGCGGCGGCTGCACAATTGTCCCAGGCGATCGCTAATCTTCCTGACGACGATCCACGTGTGCAGCCACTGACGGCGACCGTGCAGGAGCTTCGTGAGACAGCCGGACGTCTGGACCAATTGCGCACCCAGTGCGCCATGATTGTCCAGCAACTCGAGACCTTGCGGACCGAAGTGTTCCAACCCTGCGCACCGACGGAGGGGGGAGAACGACTTCAGGCCCTCTTTAAAGCGGCGTTCGACGCAATTCCGCTCCTCCAACAGCTTCACAGCGATGTGCGCGCTGCTGCGGAGCGGATTCCCCAGCTCTCAGCCGACGTCCAAGCGGTCCAGCAGAAGGTGGACACGCACACTCCAGCAACCGACGCGGAACGCGATGCATGGGCTATTCTGGCCACCGCAGAGACCCAGATCGACACGGTCTTCCTCTTGCTCTGGGATGCGGAACAGGTGCTGAAGGGACACGTCACCAAGACCGAAGAGGTTCCCTGCCCAATCTGCGGCCGGGAGCATACCCGCGTGATGCGTGTGCCTGATCCGGTGGAAAGCTGCGCGATTGCTCAACAGCGGGTTGCCCAGGCGATCGAACAGCTTGAAACCCTCGTCCTGACTGCCGATCGTCTCGTCATCGCACTAAAGCAAGCCCGACAACAAGCGCCACTGGCCATCGACCGGCACCGAGTGGAGCTGGCGTTGGAACGATTGCTCCCCGAACAGGAGGGGGTCGGCCAGAGCTTAACCGATGACGTGAATGTGGCCATCACACGCGCTGAAGAGTTCCGGAAACAGCAGTTGGACACCTATCCCACCATCCGCATCTGGCCGGATTCTGTCCCCGCCAAGCCACGTGACTGGTCGCCGATGACCGCCTCGTACGTCGCTCCTGTGAACTGGCATCTGCCCGTCTACTTCGACGACATATCAGCAGAGCGGTACGGCAACCACGTGGGCATCTTTCAGCCGTTCCTGTCGGCCGGCAAGTTCTACGCGGATTTCGTGCTCTTGCCTTACCGCGCCTGGCTTACTCCCCCCTGGCAGCCCATCTCCACGGAAGGGCTGCACCGGCCTGGTGATCCGGTACCCCCTGTCGTGTTTGTGCCGCCAGTGGATTGGGGAGCTACCGCTGCCGCGGTGGGCTGGTGGGCCCTATGGCTGAGTGTGGTACCTTGAGTTGGGGGGCGGGAGCACTCTGGGGTTCTGTGCGATCCACATTCCAGCCGTGCGTGACACGCCGGCGCCGGGGGGGCCGCGCACCGGTCCGGACCTCTCTCAGCCTCGTTGGCCCTCCAGGTAGAACTCCAGAATCACCCGCGGGACGCCGATGTCGATTACCCGGACCTCGCCCAGATAGCGATGCGCCTCCGGGTTCACGAACCCCTTCTTCACAGCCACGAACGTAGCCGTGCAGTCGGCCTGTACCGTAGGACCGAGCGGTCGGCCCGAATCGCAATCGAGTCCGCTGGGTATGTCGATCGAGAACCGTCGAGCGGGGCAGGCATTGATCTGTTCGATTGCGGTGGCCACCGGCTCTCGAATGGTTCCCCTGGTGCCAGTGCCGAGCAGGGCGTCCACCACCCATTGGGCGTCGTGTAGAAGGGCTCGCGTTTCCTCCGAGTCCAGGCGAGGATCCGGCCCGCTCCAGGGGATCGACGCGCGATCGATAACGGCGAAGTTGGTCGCCGCGTCCCCACGGAGCTCGCCCGGGTCACTTGTCAAAACCACGTGTACCGGAATGTCCCAAGCATCAAGATGGCGGGCGACAACAAAGCCGTCCCCCGCGTTATTGCCCTTGCCGCAACAGATGACCACCGGACCAACGGCCCCCATTTCACGCAGCCACATCGCACACCCGCGCCCCGCATTCTCCATGAGCGCGATACCGGGTAAACCCAGGTCCTCGATGGTGCGACGATCGATTTCTCGAATCTGATCACGGCTAAGCGGTGGTAATTCCCGACCCATCTGCGCAGTCCAGTCAGTCCGTTGTTCGCCCTCCGATCCCTATCCAACGCTCGCAATCGTACACTTAAGTACGAGCGACGGCTACATCGGGGTGTCGTCTGGAGGGTGACCGATGCCTATCTACGAATTCCGTTGCGACGCGTGTGGCAAAGAGTTTGAGACGCTCGTCCGACGATTCGATGAGCGCCCAGCCTGTCCGGACTGCCGCAGCACCGCGGTCACAAAGCTGCTCAGCGTACCGGCGCCGGCCCGTTCTGCAGGACAAAGAAGGCTTCCGATTACGTCACGCGAAGACGCCGGCCCCTGTGGTCCCGATTGTTGCCGACTCACGGGTCAGCCGTGCTGCGAATGATCCGGGACAACCTGCTTGGCTCCGATGGAGCGTTCCGTTCCGTGTTCAACTCTCCGCCCCTTGGCCGGCCCGCAGGGCCTGTCGCAACCGCCGAATCTCTTCCCTCAGCCTGTTCACCTCTTGTTCCAGGTGTCTTAGCCGGTCGGGTTTCGGGGAGAAGCGCGGAGCAGCCGTCGGTCCGGCCGGCCGGCGCCGCCGCCCCAGAACGACCCGAACCGTGTGCCATTCGGATCCCCTCCGGAAGCGCACCTCAACCAGACTGCCAGGCGGGTGTTTCTCCAGAACAGCCGCCAGGTCCGCGGGTGTTCGGACGCGGTGTCCACCTACATTGGTAATCACATCGCCGGCACGCAAGCCCGCTTCTGCAGCAGGCGAGCGCGGGGTTACTTTCAGGACGCGTAGCCCTTCCGGATCTGCTGTGGTCGTGGTGGTCGGAACGATACCGAAATAGGCCTGGTCCACCTGGATGGCCAGGTCGTTCGGACCGCTGCGTAAGACGCGGTCAATCGCCTGCCGTACCAACGTTGCAGGAGTTGCAAATGCTATGTCGTCTGCTTGTGCGTAGCTGCCATCAGGACCGGCGATCGATAGGCCTGAGCGAATCAGTGCTACCATCTCTCCCCTGCAGTTGCACACAGGCGCTCCGTTGTCGCCCGGATGGACGGGGGCGGAAAGTTGCACAAGTCCGCTTTGCACCCGGCCACCTAGTTTGATCATCCGGTTCAGACCTGCAATCGCCCCCGGTTTCGCGCTCAGCCGGAGCCCATATGGATTGCCAACCACGAGGATGGGCTGGCCAATCCTGGGGGCAGTGGTAGCCAGGGGGATCGGTGGCACCGCATCCGGTTCTGTCGTCAGCACAGCGATTCCGGTGTCCCGGTCCAGACCGACCCAGGTAGCGGCGTGGGTTACCCCCGAGGAATCTCGAACGCACAGGACGGGCGAACGGCCGGCCGGTCGCAGGCCAACCGTGACGATCACTCCTTTGTCGACGGCAACGCCGCTGAGAACCTCCTGATATCCCTCGTCTTTGGGTAGCAAGCACTCTACCGTGACAACACTCCGCTTCGCCTGTTCGTACACCTCGCTCCACACCCCACCGCAGCTTGCGCAGTCGTGTTCCGAAACCCGCCCGGCCAGGGCGAGAGCGGCGAACAAAGCCGACCAACTTAGAAGGTGCTTCGATCGGTGGAGCATCGTTTCCTATTGCCCCTGGTCCGCACCCTGTGGAAAAACCGACCGCCTACCCTGACGACTGGCGGACATCATGTCCAGTCAGGAGTACGCTGAAAAGGCGTCATTTGCTTGCATTTGGACGCCAATCCGGTATGGCGGGAGCCAATCCGCCGTATAACGCCCCCCCGGTGCGAGCCCCGCTCGCAGTCGGATTTACCAGTGGACGCGGGGGGAATCGCGGTGCTGACGGCGACAATAACTCAGTAAAGAAGCGGTGCTTGACACGGTGGAATTGCCGTCCGCAAGCCCAAAACCCTCTGCACCCCCGTCAGTACTCATCCAGTGCAGGTTCGTACGCGTCCATAGGTGTCGCCAGGTCGAGTGTGTATCGGCACTGGGTTTGATCGGACACGGCCGTTTCGTCTGACGTAGGAGAACCGTTCGAGGCAAGCACGGCCATGTCAAGCTGGGCGGCCACCGCTTGGCGGGTTGACGACTGTACCGCTTGGGTCGGCGTCGCCGCTACTTTACCACCGGTTTCAGCGCCCGCTGACGGACCGTTACCACGACCGGGTGGCGCCCACTGTACCAACATGGTTCCCACGACGATCGCCGTTACGGACAGGCTTCCGAGTAGAGCGAGGGCGGCCGCCGAGAAACTGTGCTCCCTTCGGATAGAGGACGGGCGGGGAGTGGCCAACCGCCGGCGCAACTCCGGAAGCACGCTTGGGATCGCAAGGGCGGCGTCCGATTCTGCCAGGGCTTGCAGGGCCGCTGCCGACTGCTCGAACTGACAGAGCTCCTGCCTGCACCGCTCACATGAGGCGACGTGCGCTTCCACCTGAAGCTGCTCACGACCTGTTAGGTCGCCGCCGACGAGCAGGGGGAGTCGCCTCCGCACGCGGCGGCAGGTCCATTGGGTTCGAAAGAAGGAGAACATGGCGCTAGGAATCGTCCTTCGGATGCGATATGTGACCGTTCAGCCTCGCATGCCACAGTTCCTTGAACATCTGGCGCGCCTGTGCCAGTCGCCAGCGGATCGTGGCCTCCTTCCGTCCCGTAATCGCCGCGATCTCGGAGTTCGGGAGACCCTCGAGTTCGCGGAGCACCAACACCAGTCGATACGGCTCGGGTAACTGGTTGAGCACGTGTCGTACTTCCTCGGCCAGTGCCCGATCGTCTGCTTCGGGATAACCCACTTGGGAAGTTGGTTCAACACCGCGCTGTTGCGCGCGGGCGCGCGTGGAGAGGTGTCGTCCGCGGCGGCGCCAGTCCGTCGCCAGGTTCACCGCGATCCGGAACAGCCACGGGCCCACTCTCCGCGACGCATCGAACCGGTGTAGAGCCTGATAAAACCGCAAGAAGCTCTCCTGCGCGATGTCCCGAGCAACTTCGATGTCACCGACCAGGTGGTAGAGGGCCTTTGTCAAGCGTCGCTCATAGCGATGCACGATCTCTTCAAAAGCGGCTTGGTCGCCTCGCCTCGCCTGCTCCACCAACCACGCGTCATGACCGGCTTCCCGTTCGCTCGGCGCGGTTAGATCGGGACCATCGCCGGGCCGGACCTCAGGCTCAAGCCTCTCGCGCTCCATTGGCCAGTCTCTCCGCCATATACGTCACCAGGTAGGCCAACCGTTGACAGGCGGCGCCGTCCCTTACCGCTACTACCAGTGTACACGAACGACCGTGGGCGACTCGTGAGGCGCGACGTTTCCCGCGCAAGTCCCTGGCGCCCGCCCACAGTCCACGGCGAATCCTTCTGCGAAGCTCTTGCAGATCGGTTCAGGGCGGTGCAGAATTGCAGGTGAGGCCTGTCCACCCGTGGAGGAGCTGTGTGAGTATGAACCGTGTTGTGGCGTTTGGTAGCTACGTTGGCCTGCTGTGTTTGCTGGCCATGCCGGCCGCCGCGGACGACCTGGTCTACCTCAAAGGGGGCCGGCGCGTGCGTGGCAGTGTTCGCTCTGAAGGGCCCACGGAGGTGGTGATCACGACTGCCGAGGGGGCCACGCGTCGATTGAGCGTCGACCAAGTGGAGCGCATCCAGTACGACGGCCCGACCGGAGCGGTACTGGCGCAGGCTTGGTTCAAGGAGAGGGCGGGCAATTACGAGGATGCTGTGCAGAGCTATGAAAGGGCGTTGAGGCAAGCGCCGGAGGGGTCGTTCGTACGAATCGCAGCCGAGTTCGCACGGGCGCGGGCTCTGGCAAAATGGGCCCAGGTCGACCCGGCCAAGGCGACGGACGCAGAAGGGGCCCTGAAGCAGTTCATCGCCCAACATAGGAACACTCGGCACTACTACCCCGCGTTGAACTGGCTGTATCGCGTGCAGCTTGCGTTGGGCAAAACGGACGTGGCCCAGCAGACACTTGCCGAGCTGGAGCAGTCGCCTGTCGCTGGTTTCCAGGTCGAAGCCGCTTTGGCCCGCGCAGAGCTGCTCATGCGCGGCGGTAACGTCGACGAGGCAGCGGCCATCCTGGCAGATTTGTCCGGGAAAGAGAACCTTTCGGACGAACTGAAGCTCCGCATCCGCTTGCTTATGGCGGAGGTGAAGGCGGCACGTGGCGAGGTCGAGGAGGCGGTGAAGGAGCTGCGAGTGGTCATCGACTCTGCTCCTCCGGAGAATGAAACCGTCAACGCACGTGCTTTCCTTACCCTTGGCCGGGTGTACGAGCGGGCCGACAAGGTGATGGATGCGATTCTCGCCTATCTGTATGTCGACCTTATGCTCCCCGAGGCGGCTCAGTATCGCGCCGAGGCCCTGGCACGTTTGTCCGACCTGTGGGCCAGGGCCGGAAGGCCGGACCGGGCGAGACAAGCCCGAGAGCTTCTGCTCCAGGAGTACCCCAATAGCCAGTGGGCTAGGCAGCTCGCCAGTAGCACGCAGGACCAGGAATGAGCGCGGGGGGTACGAACGCCAAGTAGTGGGCGGCCAAGTACCGAGACCCCTCCGAGCATCTGTCTGATCGCATTGGCGCCGTCTGGCGTCCGCCGGCCGGTGCGTTTCGCCAGGGGGGGCCGTTGTGCCCTTTGCGCTGCGAGCGTTTGCCGTCGACAGACACCCGGTAGCTTAGATGCCGTGTGGGCAACCGGTTGGACCGGTGTAGCTGCTAGGCGGCGGAACTCGCCGTCTGATCAGACGCCTAGGCTACGCTCGATCGCGGCTACCACGTCATCAATCGACCAGCGCGCACCACCAATCTGAAGGACAGCGTGCTTTTCGATCAGCTCTCGCACCCGTCTCTCGGCGGAGATGGCCGTTGTATGCAGCCGGCCGCCGAAGTACTGACCGATTTCCTGATAGGAGGCGCCGGTGTGTTTGCGTGCCAGGTACATGGCGATGAGCCGGGGGTACACCACGCCGCTGGCCCGCGAACGAGACCGGAGCGTCTTGCTGTCCAGATGGAAGAGCTGGCAGACGCTGCGTTCGATGTCGCGGATCGTGACCCGGCGCAGCTGCCGCCGGATCAGGTCCGCAATCGCCTGACGCGCGATGTCGATGGTGAGTTTCCGACCGGAGAGGGAAGCCACCGCGAGCAGCCGGTTCAACGCGCCTTCTACTTCCCGCATGCTGCCCGCCACATTATCAACCACGAAGTTCAGCACCGGTTCCGAGAGGGACAAGCCCAGACGCTCCGACTTGAGGCGGAGAACCTTCTCCCGAGTTTCCCGATCAGGAAGATGAAGCTCACAGGCCATTCCCGTGATGAGCCGCTCGCGGAGCGACGGGCTTAGCGAGGTGAGATAGGAGGGGTGCTGATCGGAGGCGACGACGACCTGAGCTTGAGATCCGACCAGTTCGTCGATCGTATGGAGCAGCTCGCGCTGGGTCGCAGTCGTTCGCGTGAGGAATTGGAGGTCGTCCAGCAAGAGCACGTCGGCACCGCGCACCTCGCGGCGGAATCGACCAAGCTGCCGATTGTCCATTGCTTCCAGGAAACGGTTGGTGAACGTCTCGCTCGTCAGGTAAAGGGGCCTTCTGGGGCGTTTGCCCTGGCTGACGGCGTTGGCGATCGCGCGGAGCAGGTGAGTCTTCCCTGTCCCCAGGGGGCCAAATATGACGAGGGGGTTGAAGGCCGCTCCCGGTCGCCGTGCTACTTCACGGCAGGCACAAAAGGCGAACTCGTTACACGGTCCCACCACGAAATTGTCGAACGTATACCGGTCGCGAGGTGCCTCCTCCGAGCGGGGGGCCTGCTGGTTTACCTCTGAGGAGGAAGCGGAATCGCTGGGAAGAACAGCCCGACGTTCCCGGGGTTCCCCATTCCGACGGATCCGGTGGAACAGCTCCGGGTCCACCACAATCCGTACCGCCAGAGGACGGCCGGCGACCTTTTGGGCGACCTCCTTCAGTAGAGGGAGGAAGTTGTTCGCAAGCCAGTCCTGGAAAAACAGGTTCGGAACACCGACAACCAGTTCGTTTTCGGTTTCATTCAGTTCGAACCTCGCACTATCTGCAAACCAGAGCTTGTACCGGGTCTCGCCGACACGTGCAGCAACTTCCTGCCGGATAGCGGTAGCCGTACCGCTCTCGTAAACCGTCACGATGAATCCCCCAGCGCGTCCTGAGACACATGGGCCACAATCCGTTTCCCCGCACCGCCCGATCTGGTCCCGCGAATCGGGCATGTAGCGGGCACAACACACGGTTGCATGCAAGGCAAGGTATCACGCGCAGCGATTGTACCGCGATCTGCATCGAAAGCGAAAGGCCCGAGCAGCGATTTGCGAATCGACCACGCCGCCCGTAGCGGTTCGTCCTAAGCCTTCATCCCGGCAAGGAATCGGGCTTCTTTCGGAAACGACAGGCGTGCGCTTCCTGTAGATAACGCGTGCATAAGTTGCCGCCACGCCCCCCTCACCGTAGGCTTTCCGTCGGCGCTGGCGAGTCGCCCGGTCGCCCACCGGCCTGTCCATGAAGCCATTCAAGCACGTCGCGTACCGTGTCCAGCTCACGTGGACGGCGCAGGCCGAGTTTTTCGGCCAGGCGCAGCAGGTCTGCCCAGCCAGGGCCCTGGATCCGGCGATCCAGATCGGCGGCGGGCGATGTCTGCAACCCGTAGCGGGCCAGGGCGCGCGCACGCTGTCGGCTTCCCGTCCCCCCTCTTTGGCCTCGGGCAAGCTCGGTCAAGATCAGATAACACCACGCTTGGTAATACTCGTCCGGCCGCCGCCGAGCAAGCGATAGCAGGCGAGTGTAGCGGTTCCAGTGGCGAGAGGCTTCTTTGAGCCGGCTTGCTTCCTCCAGGCCCCACCAGGTAAGCACCCGGCCATACTCCATGATCGCGTCCACAGCACGCGGGTTTTCCGCAAGCAGCCCCGAACGACGGTCGGCACTGAGTAACAATCCTGCCGCGTCCCGATACCGGCCCGCCGCACGGAGGGCCTGGGCAAGCAACAGACGGGCCGCACGGTTCTTCCTGCGGTCTGAGCGGGTTGTCTGCACAAGCTGCTGGGCCGCGCGAATTGCCGCTTCATGCTGACCAAGTTGACTGAGGCTGGGGACGAAGCCGAAGAGAACCTCGGCAGGCAAGGCCCTGTCTTCGAGAAGCTGGTAGACAAGACGTGCGAACGCCTGGGCACGCTCCTCGGCCAGGTCCGCTTGGCCCGCTTGCTTGAGCCGCTCGGCTTCGTCCGCGAGGCGGTCGGCGAGCTGGGCCATAAGTTGGCGCAGGCCAGTTGTGTCGGAACGTTCCATCATGGCCAGTACACGCTGCGCCGCCTCCAGGTCCCCGGCCATCAGATGCGCCTGGAGGAGGACGGTTAGAAGCTGTTCCCGCAGTGCTCCCAGGTCGTCCCGGACGAAAGCAACGACAAAATAGGGCTCAATCAGCCGCCGCACCTCTTCGACGTTCCCTTGTTCCAGCATGACCCGCGCCAGGAGAAGATCCGCCTGCACAAGCGACGGGGGGCGCTGGCTCGCGTCCTTATTGAGCTGATCACCATGGGCGGTTCGAGCTGCCTCGGCAGCCTTCTGGCACCGCGAAAGGATCTCGGCGCTTTCGGCTGTCCCCCTTGCCTGTGAGATGTACACCTGCCACCACGCCTCAGCGGCCCGAAGCATGCTTTTTACGTAACCCTCGGCGCTGGGGCTGACGGCTTCGTACCACCGCGCAGCGCCGCGCCAGTCCTTGTTCCTCCACGCGATGTGACCGAGCAACGACCGCGCGAAGTCCGCTTCTCGCGATGTGGGCCAACGATCGACCACCGTGGTGGCGAGCTGTTCGATATGCGGGAGAAGGCCCGAGCTCACCACGGGGTTCCTCTGTTGCAGGGCCTCTCGGTACGCCGACCAGAGCGAAACGAGGGCCAGGTACGCGGCACTTTTGGCCAGCCCGGAGCCTGGGTAGCGCCAGACTATGTGCTCGGCGATCACGGCCGCTTCGAGCTGCTTGCCCAGACGATAGAGGGCGTAGGCACGCCGTAGCCGAGCGTCGTTGACCTGGTAGCTGTTGTCCGCTTCGTGCCGTAGAGTGAGTGCAATGCCGTAAAGCCGTTCTGCCTCGGCCCAGTTCTCCGCCTCTAACGCCTGTGTGGCCAGCGAAACTGCAGCCGCAAAGGTCAGTTCTCGCCGGCCCGAAACCTGCTCTACACCGGCCCAACGTTGCAGTTCCGCAACGGCCAACTGCCGGTAGGGGGAATCCTGACGGGCCAGTTCGGCCCAAGCGTCGATCGCCTCGCGGAGTAACGCACGCCGTTGGGGGGAATTGTCCGGCAGCTTTGAGTACAGGCCGCGTGCTGCCCGGGCGAGTTCCCAAAGGATCGTTTGACCCGTTTCCGAGTAGCGCTGCCGTCGGTTGCGACGCAGCCATTCTCGGGCAGCGTCCAGGGCGAGCTGATAATTGCCCAGACGGTTCTGAGCGGCGATCCAGAACGCACGAACACGCCGTTGCAGTTCGGTTAGCGCCGCTCGCGCCGCGCTGTTGGGCTGGTCCGCCGGGTCGTGGCGAAGCAGTTCCTCGTACAGCCCCAGCGCCTTTCTCGTCTCGCCCAACTCGTCCAGACATCGCGCCATCCACATGCGCGCATGCAAACCTGCCAAAACCGTGCGATAGAGCTGGTAGATCCGCTCGAATTTCTTCTCGGCCTCTTCAAGCTTCGCACGCCGCTCGGCAGTACCCTCCGGAAAGGTGTGCGCGTACTCGAAGTCAACCATCGCGTCGTGGAACTGAGCGAGGATCCGGTTCACCTCGGCCTCGCTTCTCAGGCGAGCGGCTACGCGCCCCGGTAACCGCCGTCCTGCAATCTCAACCGTGCGATTCGGGTCGACGTGCAGTGGGTACTGGCGGAGCTGTTTCTGGAACAATGCCGCTGCCTGTCGAAACCGCTCTTGTGCTTCGCGGAACGCCTCCCGTGCCTCGTGCCACCGTGCCCGGACCTGCGCCGGCGAGTCCGCTTTCTCGGCCTGAGCCGCCAGGAGTCGACCGCGCTCGAACTGAAGCCTTGCGAGCTCAAATTCTGCTTTTGCCGCGTAGACCCCCTCCTGATAGCGGTTCAAGTACTCGCGGAGCGCCCGTTGGCTTCGATCCAGCAAAGCGGCGCGCTTCTGCAGGTCAGGTTCGTGCGCGGCCGCGTCAAGCAGGGCCTGAGCGAGTTCGAAGGTTAGAGCTTCTCTTTCCTCGGCGCCGAGGGACCGCTCACGCAACTGCTGCTCGATATACGCCACTACGACGTCGTAGTAGCCCGCATTGCGCAGAGCTTCGATAAACGCTTCTCGGTCCTCTTCGGCCCGCGTCGGGGGGGAGTGGATGGGCGCCAACAAGAGGGCAGCACCGACTAGCCAAGCAAGATACGAGCCGCGACTCATGTGTTCTCCAGGCCATTTATCGGGTGCGTTCGCAAAATCTTAAGGCCAAAGGCTGATCGCGGTACCCACTGCCTGTCGCTTCCACCACCCGTCAGTAGCACATCGCTGCCCGGTCGATTCGGTACATCGGCTGGGTGGACGTAGGGGCAATAGCCCGGCCACTGATCCTACAGGTTGCCGGGCCCACGGCTCAGGGCGGCAGACGTGACCAGGTTCACGCACGCTCGCCCGAGTGCCAAACATACACGCCCGAGACGGGGACCGGCCGGGCCGGCGGATCGTTTGCGTCTGGCGGGGGCGGCCGGTGGGAGGGGGCCAACAATCGTTCCGCGGGAGGAAGGACCGACCGGCTCGGGTGCGGCACGGTTTACCGCTGCGGGTTAGAATGCTTGTTCCCACTGCGAGGCACGGCGGTTGCAAGCCACATTGCTCTTCATCGGCTTGGGACCGCATATGGAGCCGGAGAGCACCGGTCGGGTGCACATAGTTCGGTGTAAGGCGCGCCGGCGCGGGCGCGCGGAGCGGGCTCAGGAACTTCGAACGGAGGATCGATCATGGGTAAGCGAGCCAAGATTACGATCGTCGGTGCGGGGCATGTGGGGGCAACGACGGCTCACTGGTCCGCCATCCGAGAGCTGGGCGACATCGTGCTTGTCGATATCCCCGAAACGGGCGACATGCCCAAGGGAAAAGCGCTGGATTTGCTCGAATCCTCACCTATCGCCGGTTTCGACGCCAACATCATCGGCACGACCGGGTACGAGGAGACCAAAGACAGCGATATCGTGGTCGTCACCGCCGGCGTGCCCCGGAAGCCGGGAATGAGCCGCGAGGACCTCTTGAACACCAATGCCAAGATCGTGCGCTCGGTGGTTGAGCAGGCGGTTGCGCAGAGTCCGAACTGCATTCTGATCATCGTGACAAACCCACTGGATGCCATGACGCACCTGGCTTGGAAAGTGAGCGGCTTCCCCACGAACCGCGTCGTCGGTCAGGCAGGCGTTTTGGACACCGCCCGGTTTCGCACCTTCATCGCAATGGAACTGAAGGTTTCCGTTAAGGACGTCCACGCCATGCTGATGGGGGGTCACGGCGATGCGATGGTGCCCCTGCCACGGTACAGTTGCGTAAGCGGCATTCCCGTCACCCAGCTCATTCCCAAGGAAAGGCTGGATCAGATCATCGAGCGAACACGCAAGGGGGGCGGCGAGATCGTTAACCTGTTGAAGACGGGTTCCGCGTACTACGCGCCTGGTGCCGCAGTTACGGATATGATCGAGGCAATCGTCCGCGATCGGCGCCGTTTGCTACCCTGCTCGGCCTACTGCGATAAGGAGTTCGGTGTGGGCGGTCTGTACGTCGGCGTGCCGGTGATCCTAGGTGGCAACGGCGTGGAGAAGGTCGTGGAGATCGAGCTTAACGACGAGGAGCGCGCGGCATTCGAGAAGAGTGTGGCCGGCGTTCGTACTCTCGTCCAGCAGCTTGGCTTGCTCTGATCGGTCTGACCCGGTTCGATCGATCGACGGCCAGGGGGATTTCCCCCTGGCCTTTCCGAAGCGTAGGCGGCAGTGGTGTGGTACGGCCCGGATGCTACGGCGCAGACGTTGCGTTCCGAGTCGCATCGGCGGTAGTACGGGACGCAGAAGGCAAACGGCTGTGCTCGTGAACACCTCTTCACCAACGGTTCGAAACGGGCGCCGCTGGCGCTTCTACTTGTAGGACCACACGTCCGGATGAAGGGACGAGACGAGAGCTTCATCTCCTGTGCCGCCTGATGGTTGTCGGCAATAATCCAATTAGATGGGCTGAGCAACGGAAACGAGCCGATGATAGAGGCAGACGGTCCGGGTACGGCCAGGGCCCGATGGCGTCGGGCTTGCGCCAGAGTGCATCTCGGGAGTGGAAGATGATGCCGATTGTGAGAACCGCCTTGCTGCTGCTCGTCGCGACGACGGTCGGCGGAGCCGGTTCGGCCCTGGCCGGGAGCGCGCCACGCCAGGAATCGAAGTCCGCGGCTGCACGCGACCAAGAGCAGCAGCGAGACCGCGAAGCGGCCCGCTTGCTCAAGGCAGCCGTTCGTTTTTTCCAGCGTCGGCAGTTCAGCTTTGCGGCCGACACCTACCGTGAATTCCTCCAAAAGTTCCCGGACCACCCCAGAGCCCATGAGGCCCAGTTCTTCCTGGCCGAGTCGCTGCTGCAGCAGAAGCAGTACGAGGCGGCCCTGAAAGCCTACCAGAGGTACATCGAAGCTTACCCGCAAGAACAGCACTTTCCGTGGGCTCGATTCCGCGCCGGCGAAGCCGCCTATCTTGCGCAACGCTGGCAGACCGCCATTCCCTTGCTGAGGGCGTACCTTGACCACCATCCTGAGCATCGGATGCGTCCTTATGCGCTTCGCTACCTCGGCGAGGCGTTGTTACGGGCCGGTAAGGAGCAAGAGGCGGCCGAGCTGTTAGAGTCCGCTCTGCGGCTGTACGGACGCCTTCCCCTGGCCGACCATTACCGCTACGCTCTGGCTCAGATTGAAGAGAACCGCGGCAAGATTGAGCTTGCCCTGCAGTACTACACGGCTGCGGGTCAGGGCAACAGTGAGGTGGCAGACGATGCACTTTTGGCGGCGGGGACGATCGAGTACGATCGCGGCCGTTACGCGCACGCACGGCAATTGTTTGAGACCCTTCTGCAGCGGTTTCCCGACAGCCCTCTGGCGAAAACGGCGCATTTCAACAACGGGCTTGCGTTGTACCGGTTGAAGGGCTACCAGCAGGCGGCCACTCATTTTCAGCTCGTGCAATCCCTCGGTGGAGACAGCTCCCTTGCTCTTGAAGCGGGCTACTGGCTGGGCAAAGCCCTGGCGGCTCAGGGGAAGGCCGCGGAGGCAATCGAGCAGTTGCTGGCGGTGGGGGAACGGGCGGTGCGCACCGATGGCGATGTCGCCGCTCGCGCCTGGAACGAGGCGGCGCGGTTACAGGCCGAGCAGGGCGAAATCGAGAAGGCGATCGAGACGTACCTGCGCATCCCGCGTGAGCTGCCCGAGCATGAGCTGGCTGAGCATGCCATGGTACACGCGGCTCAGTTGCGTTCCGATCTGGGCCATGTGGACGACTGTATTGCCCTGGCAAACGACTTTTTCGAGCTGTACCCGAACTCGGACCTCAAGGGGGCTGTGGCTTTGGCTGTTGTTCGAGCAGCTCTGGCGGCGCGGGAAGCCGACAAGGCCGAGCAATGGCTGCCCCATGCGTTGAAGGCGGCCGACAAACGGGTCGCGGCGACGGCGCGGTACTACAGCGCGCTCCTCAAAGCGGACCGCCGTGAACTGGGAGCAGCACTCAAGGAACTGGAGTCGCTGCTGAACGAGCCGGATACCGTGGCGTTTTTACCGGAGGCGTACTTCCTGGCGGGGCGCTGTGCGTTCGGAACAGAGGATTACGAGACGGCACTGCGCAACTTTAGTGTGTTTCTCCAGGCGCGGACTGACCACGACCTGGGCGCGTATGCTCGCGGGTATCGGGCGATCTGCTACGCGCAACTGGGGCGGGCAGACGACGCGCTTCGGGAACTCGACACGTTGCAGAAGGCGAACCCGACGCTCTATGTGCAGACCAAACTCGCGTGCGCCGACGCCTTCTACGGGATAGAAGCGTATGACGTGGCCGCCCGGCTCTACGACGAGGTGGCTGCGAGCGAGGCGGTTCCTGCTGAGACTGCTGCTTTCGCCCTTGCCGGTGCCGCCTGGGCGAAGTACTACAACGACCGAGCGGAAGAGGCTCTCCGGGACGCGACGCGATTCCTTGGGCAGTACAAATCGAGCGAGATCGTGCCCGAGATGCTGTTGCTGGAAGGATACGCGTCCAAGAAGCTCGGCCAGCTTGAGCAAGCGATCGCGGCGTTTCGTCGGGTGACCGAGGAGCATCCGGATTCACCCCTGGCGGTCGACGCGATGCTCGCGCTGGCGCGGACTCTGACGCAGGCCCAAAGGTTCGTGGAGGCGGCCGCTGCCTATGCAGCTTGTCTGGAACGGTTAGGGGAGGAGGCCCACTCCACGGGCAAGCAAGCCCGAGCGGTCGGGGCGTTCGACCAGGCGACGATTCGGCAGGAATACGCATGGGTGCTTTGGAAGGCTGGTCGGGGTGACGAAGCTTTAAAGGAGTACCGGTTGGCGATCCGTGCAGCCGGGGGGGGCGAAAAAGCCCCGGAGGCTGCGTTAAACGCAGCACAGCTTCTCATCGAGCAGCGCGATGCCGCCTCCATAAAGGAAGCTACCGCTCTGCTCAGCGGGGTGCTCAAGCGCTCAAACACGGCGGCGCATCGTGGGCGAGCCTTGCTTCTGTTAGCCCGAGCATCTGTTGCGGCGGAGCGCTGGTCCGACGCGGAACGCTACGCCCGGCAGTTCCTCGATACCTCGCCGGCACAGGAACAACAATCCGAGGCACTGTACATCCTTGTAGAGGCGTTGTACGAGCAGGGCAAATCAAGCGAGCTCGCCAAAGTTGTCCAAGACGCGGTGGCTTCGACTCCCCCCACGGCCGCCTGGTGGCCGAACGTCCAGCTCCGCCAGGTGCAGGTGCTCATCGCCGAACAGGACTGGCAGGCCGCGGTTCAGGCTGCGTCCCGGTTAGTTGAAGCGGCGCCGTCGCCCGAGTTCCGTTTTCTCGGGCACTTCTACCGGGGCCGAGCACTCATGGGGGTCGGTCAGTTGGACCGGGCGCTCGACGAGTTTCAACAGGCTTTGAAGTCCCCCTCGTCTGAGATCGCGGCGCGTGCCCAATTCATGATCGGCGAGGTTCATTTCGCGAGGGGGGCATATGAGGAAGCTATCCGTGAGTTCTTGAAGGTGGATGTGGTGTACGAGATTCCGCGCTGGCGCGCTGCGGCCCTGGTCGAGGCGGGTAAGTGCTACGAGAAGTTGAACCAGCCCAAGGCGGCCGCCGACCTGTACCGGCGTGTGCTGCGCGAGTTCCCGGATGCCGAGGTGGCCAGGGAAGCGAAGGAGCGTCTGAGCACGCTGGAAGCGAAAGAGAACGCTGACCGCAGCGGCAAATCCACGCGTTTGTAGAGGTGATGAGATGTCACGTCTGTGGCAAGTAATGTCTGTGGGCATTATCGCAATGGCAGTGAGCTGGCTCGGGGGGGTTCGGCCGGCAGTGGCCCAATCCGACGGCTTGGACTCAGCCGTGCGGTTGCCCCAGTTGCCTGACTGGATCGGCTCGAACATCCTCGTCCAGTTGTTCCAGCAGGGCGGGATACTCATGTATCCCATCCTGGCGTGCTCAGTAGTGCTGGTGGCCGTTATTGTCGAGCGGCTCGTGGCCCTGCGCCGCTCGCGCGTGATCCCCGGGCCCTTCGCGCAACGTATGCTCAACGATCTGCGCGATCGACTCCTTGACCGTGAGTCCGCTCTGCTCATGTGCCGTAACAACGGCAGTCCGTTGGCGCGGGTGCTCGAATACGCAATCCGGCGGTGGGGACGGCCGATTGGTGAGGTGCAACAGGCCGTGTCCGAGGGGGGGCAACGCGAGGTCTACGAGCTTCGTCGGAATCTACGTGTGATTAACGGGATCGCCACCGTTGCCCCCTTGTTGGGATTGCTGGGCACCGTGATCGGCATGATCCGTTGTTTCGGTGAAGTGGCAACGAGCGGTGACGCTATGGGCAAGCCTGAGGCGCTGGCGGGAGGTATCTATGTGGCGCTTTATACCACGGCATTTGGGCTCACCGTGGCGATACCGGCGCTGATCGCGTACTACTACTTCCTTGGGCGAGTCGATCGTTTGGTGGCCGATATGGAATCGATTGCCCAGGAGGTGATCGACCTGGTCGCTGCCGAGCCGGAGCCGTCGGCCGGCCTGATCCGAACCGGCCCCGACCGGGACAACGGCCACACGGCCCCCGTGCACGAGCCCAGACGACCGACGGTACGCACAGCCAAGACCGTTCACTCCGTGACGCGACAGTCGGCCTAACGGCGGCGGGGGTTTGCAGGAGCGGATAGGCAACGACCGAGATAGGGCAGGTGCACGATGTTGCCGCGATCTCAGCAAGAAGACCTCCCTGCTCTGAACATGACACCGCTGATCGACATGGTGTTCTTGCTCATCATCTTTTTTCTCGTGGGCACCCGATTCTACGAGTATGAGAACGAACAGAAGCTTGACCTCGAAGTCCCCCGCGTCTCGGAGGCTCGGCCCATGGTCCACGTCCCGCGCCAGCTTCTGATCGAGGTGGCGCGGGATGGGGCTGTGCGGCTCAACGGGGTCCAGGTGGGACTGGACCAATTGGCCAAGCAACTGAAACAAGCGCTCGAGGACGATCCGGAGCGAGCTGTCCTTATCCGGGGGGACGGGAGAGCTGCCTACCAGTACGTGGCAGAAGTGCTCAGTATCTGCAACCAGCAGGGGGTGCGCCATGTGGCGGTGAGTGTGCGGAAGCGGACGTCCGAGTCGGCGTCGCAGGAGGAGCCCTGATGGGCGGACTGAGCGCCGCAATCCTCTGGATCCTGCTGCTCGCCACAGTAAGCGGCCTGAGCCTGTTGCTCTGGACGCGCTGGGGGGAGTACCGTCCGCTTGCCAAGTCGTTCTTGCTCTCCCTTTTGCTCCACGCCTGCATCCTCCTGTTCGCCAGCACGCTGGATCTGGCCGAGCGGATCCGACCGGCCGAGGAACCGGAGGAGACGGTCTGGTTAGAGAGCATCGAAACGGAGGCGGAAGGGGAGGCGGAAGGCGCTGGAGGACTCGCCGCCCTGAATCAACCCTGGGACCGGTTTTCGCCGGGACGCGAGCTCGGAGCGCCTGAGCTGGATGATCCGGTGCAGGATCTACCCTCTCCTGGCCCGATGCCCGCTGCTCTGGAGCGCGGCCAGCGGGAACTGGCGCCCGACGCACCGTTACCCACGGTGCCCGGTCCAGAGGCCCCGCAGCCACAACCGGCCACCGCTCGACGCGACGTAGAGCCGGCGTTGCAGCGAGCCTCGGAGAGCGAACTGAGTCCGCAGGAACCGGTGTTGGAGCCCGAGCGGGTCGTCCCACGCTCGATGGAGTTTAGCGGTGAGCTCGTCGCGCCGACCCTGGAGGATCCAACCCCGCGGAGGCGTCTGACGCGCGATTCGGCGGCGTTGTTCGACGAAGGCGTGGGCGAGCCCCTTCCCGAGGCGGAGCTGCGCGTGGTGCCGCACGAGGAGAGCGAGGCCCTTGTGCGACGAGACGCCACCCAGGATGCAGGGGGGCCGGCTGCTTCGGAGACCCCTCTGCAGCCAGAGCTGCCTCGCGTCTCCGAATCTGCCCCGCCTGCCTCGCAGCTTGACCGGGGGCTTGTGCGAGCAAGACTTCCCGAACGACCGGCGACCATCGAGCGTGAACCGACCCGCCAAACGCGGCGGCCTGGTATTGCCCAGCAGACGATGGCGTCGGCGGCAACCAGCCTGGCCCCTGCGCCGCTGCCGCGGTTGCAAGGAAACTCCGACGTGGCAGAGACTGCTCGGGGGGCAATACGTCGAATCCCTCCGCCGGCGGCGGAGGCGGATACCCCGACTGAGGCTGGTGTACAGCCACGGCAACCCGCCGAACAGCCTCCCCACCGTGTAGCCGATCGGCGTCGGCTGCCCCTTCCGTCCGGCCTTGCCGCACCGAAGACAGCTTTCTCAGACGCGCTGCCCAGAGTCCACCACGGACGAGCGACCGCGTCGACCTCTGGCTTGGCCGTGCCCGACCGGGCCTTGATCGGCGCCCAGCCCCACATCGGGACCACAACCGGGGCCGATACGGGAACCCTGCCGGTTCGCAATCGAGCCGAGTTGGCTGCTGTACCTACCGAGCTTCGCCTGCGGGTAAGTCCGGAGCGGAGCGAGATTCTCCTTCGACGTGGCGGCTCGGAGAAGACCGAGCGAGCCGTGGATGCGGCTCTGGCCTGGTTGGCGGCGCACCAGAGTCCCGACGGCCGGTGGGACGCCGACGGCTTCGGCCGACTTTGCCCGGAGGTGGCCCCCTGTGGGGGGGAGGGAACGCTCCGCAACGAAGACACGGCCATCACCGGGCTGGCTCTACTTGCCTTCCTCGGTGCCGGCCACACGCACCTGAGCGGGCCGTACGCGACGAACATCCGCAAAGGGCTCGGCTGGTTGCTCCAGCAGCAACGACCCGATGGGGACCTGCGGGGAACGGGGCGGATGTACGCCCACGCTATCGCCACATTGGCCCTGTGTGAAGCGTACGCCCTAACCCGGGACAAGGCACTGTGGGGGCCCGCTTACCGAGCGGCCATGTTCATCGTCTACGCTCAGAACCCCCAGACGGGCGGCTGGCGGTACCAGCCCCGTGCGGTGATTTGCGATACCAGCGTCTTCGGCTGGCAGCTCCTGGCATTGCGTGGAGCACGCATCGCGGGGATCCAGGTTCCGGACACCACCTGGGAGCGGGCGCAGAACTGGTTGCGACTGGCTTCTTGGGGCAAAGCCGGCGGGCTTGCCTCTTACCTGCAGCGCTCCATGGATCGGCACGGCCCGACCCCGCCCATGACCGCTGAAGCTCTCGCGTGCCGCCTGTTCCTTGGCGTACCGGTCAGGGATCCTGCCGTCCAAGAGGCCGTTCAGTACCTGCTGGAGAATTTGCCCGACTATCGGGTGCGGAACGTTTACTACTGGTACTATGCGTCCCTGTCGCTGTCGCAGGTCGGGGGGGAAGTGTGGGCGCGATGGAACGAGCGGATGCAGGACATCCTGCTGCGCACACAACGGCGGAGTGGGCACGCCGTCGGAAGCTGGGACCCGGCGTACAACGTCGCTTGGGATACGGTCGGCGGTCGAATCTACACGACCGCCCTGAGCACCCTCTGCCTCGAAGTCTACTACCGCTACGCGCCCGAGGCTCGCCGCTGAGCACCCTCGACTGCAGTCGCAACCGGTGGTGGCTCACTCCCGTGGGTGGATCGCGTTCATCCCGTGCATCCGGTGCCGAACCGCTTCCGTGGGCGGTTGGCCGCGGCCCAATCCGCCAGTTCCCCCCAAGATGCGTGTTGCGTTGCCCCTTGCTGCGGGTTCGACGTTCGCGCCTCGCCGCGTAATCGGCACGCTCGTTGCGGCAGCGTCCACGGCTGGACCACGCCGCCGGACGACGCCTTCGCGCGAGCCATAGAATTGATTGGCGATCGTTGATGCACGAGGACGGCCGCAGCCATGATGCCGGGCAAGTGGGAAATCTTGATCGTGATCGGGCTTGGCCTGGCGTTGTTCGGTGAGCGGCTGCCCATCATCGGGCCTCTGGCGTATCGCCTGTTTCGGAACACGTGGTTCTTTCGGGAGTACAGGCCCTGGTTCGAACGCAATCGGCGGAGAATCGGGGTAGTTACGATTGTCGTTCTGCTGGCTCTGGTATATTGGATAAGGGTAAATAGCCGGCCGTAGGGTAGCGACGGCCTGACGGCGAGTCCGCGGAGTATCCACCATGTTTGCTACGAATCTGCTCGCGTTCTTCGGGATGCCCGGCCACTACGAGTTGCTGATCATTGCGTTCATCGCCCTTCTTCTCTTCGGCAACCGCTTGCCGGGCGTGATGCGTTCGCTGGGACGAAGCGTTACCGAGTTCAAGAAGGGAATGCAGGGAATCGAAGAGGAGATCGAAAACGCGGGCAAGGAGATCGAAGAGAAAACGACCTCTTCCGCGTCGACCCGGTAAAGTTCCGCACACGCAATCCACCTGTGGAGTGAACAGCGATGTTCGGGTTCAGTCCTGGTCCATGGGAGATGCTCATCATTATGTTCCTGGCAGTGCTTCTGTTCGGGAAGCGGCTGCCGGAAGTGGCCAGGTCTATCGGGAAGGGGATTAGCGAGTTCAAGAAGGGATTGAATGAGTGGAACGAGGGGACATACGCCGAATCCACGCCGCGGTATGTGGAGCAGACCCCAACTCGGGAAGAGCCGAAGGCTCCCAAGTTCGAGCTTCCTGACGAGGAGCTTGAGGAGATCGAAAAGCAACAGGGAGCCACGGCGGATTCGTCGGCGGTTTCCAAATAGCTGGTTAGAACTGTCGTTGGTTCCGCATTGTCCGGAGAGGCTGCTCCACCCCGCTCTTCCGCTGCACTTTCCCTAGCGGGCCACTCGGGCATGACTAGCCGGCGTCCGCAATCGAGGCACGAGTAGACGATCGGTCTGCGGTCGCCTTTGTTGGATCCCTCCTGCGTCTAGGCCTAGAACCGCTCAGTTCGGGTGCAGCTTCGCGGCTTTGCCACCCCGGGCCAGGTTCGTGTTGTCTAGCCGAAGCTCGGTTTCCGCCACCGTGCGCGACAAAGGCCTCCCCGAGGGCGCGGGTGCACTGCAGCACAAGCGCGCTGGTCCGATCGGGTCCACAATTCCGCTCATGGAGCCACGTAGCAGCGGGCCCGCGCGCGTCGTAAGTTCACATGCGCCTATTCCAGCACACGGACACTGGCGGCATTCAACACCGTCCGATTTGCCTGGGAGTGCGGTTGCGCGCGGACGGTGAAAGCCATGGTCTTTCCAATTAGAGACTCAGGAGATGCGGGAAGCTCCTGCTGGGGTGCGAAGAAATCTCTCAGTCCGGGTACACGAATCCAAACGCCCGTCGGGCGCGGCGCATGAGCGACCCCCTGGAGTTCGGCTAGCGCGTCGTGTGGGACACTTTCGCCGCAGGCGAGAGCGAAGTTTGCATCCTCGATCTTCCTGACGGTATCGCGCGATGGTTTCCAGTGCGGCGAGCCGATGGGGATGTCGCGCAGAGCTTCCTGCACCTGTTCCTCGTTCAGCCCGTGCGCAATGCCGAATCGCTCCGCCCAGTAAAGGCAGGGGCCGTAGAGGCCGTGGGTGCGCATCGACTCAATCAGCTCGCTTGCTCGGGCTCGCAATCGCTCATTTTGCAGCACGGAGCCCAACTCCACCATGCTCGCTCCCTCCGTCTGGATTACTTCCGCTATCTCCTCCCAGAGGTTTTGCAGCAAGTTTTGCCACTTGACTTTCTTGAAGGGGCGGGCCTTGGTCCGCTTCGCCGCCTTGGTGACGGTACCCGAAGACGCTCCTGGCCCGGCCTTTCTCGGGCTCTCTCTTTCTGGCTTTGCTGTGAAGAGGACCTCTGCGATTATGGATTGGACCTGGCCAACTCGGTCTTTTGGCAAGCGGAGGAACCATCGTCGTTCCTGAGGATCGCGTCTCTTCTCGAAAAGTTCGTCAAGCAAGCCACAGTGGGCGAAAAAGTTGCGGTTTCGGTGCCGCCCAGTCGGCGATGAACCCTTCTTCTTGGTCCCGCCCAACCTCTCTAGTTCACGGCGGACGAAGGTGCGCGCTACGGGCAGTTGGCACATGTCCGCCATGCGCCGATAAAAGTCGTAAAGCCCCCTTGCGCTCACAAACTCTGCGGTAACGTCCACTCCATTCAACACGTTTTCCACGGCCTCGTTCAAACTGACCACGAGCCCTCGTTGCAGGCATAGGGCGATCACAACATCGCGAATAGCAGCCGCGTGCTCTTGTAGGGAACGAACCTTCGTGCCAACCAGGCCACTGGAGGTGCAGATCCGAGCCAAGGTGTGCGAGAGCACATCCTCCAGGCAGTTGTCTATCTGCGCCGGCTTGCCGGGGTCAAAACGGGATGCCAGGTAGAGCGGCAACCCGTACGCTGCGGCGGCCCAGGTGTAGGCACCATCGATGAGCTGCTTTTCGAGGGCGCCGCTTTGGTCCTGGCTGTCGAACACATGCGCAGCGGCGGCTACCGTCAAGCGGCCTGAATCATCCACTTGTGGACGCGCCGAAGGGGGGTAATCGAAGAACGCCTTCACTTCCAGAGGCAGCTCGTGCACGTGCGTTCTTTGCCCCTCAGACCCGGCCACAACGGGATCTGTTGCGAATACGGCAAAGCGGGGGCTGTCGGCGCCCACGTGGTAAAGCCGCATACAAGCGGCTGCGAATCGGAAGGCGGCCCACAAGAGACCGACATACACGTTCAGCCCGCACGACGTATCGATCGCGACGACGTCCACCTGCGCTCCGCCCTTCCTGAGCTGAAAGTACGCGTGGAGGATCGCTGCCAACATGGCGAGCTGGACATCCATCGGATGGGCTCGGAACTCCGCGCTCTTCGCCGCACCGCTTGCATCACGGTAGCTGTAGCTGCCGAACGATGGTAAGACGGTGAACGAGGTCGATGAGGCGGCTGCACTAAGCTCATGGATCCTTCTGACATGCGGGTGTTCCTCAAAGAGGGGGGCCGGATCTTTCAGGTAGGCCTCGGGATCGGCCCAGACCTCCTCGATCTTGTCGAGAAACGCGGCGTGTGGCTCCCATGCAGCGAGGTGGGACTCCTGCTCTGCCCGAGTAGCTGCGTCTCGCTCTCCCACAGATCGAGCGGTCACGCGGGAACGCACGAGCTTTGCGAGCGAGCTGTTGAACGGCAGACTAACGGGGAAGAACAAATGGCACCAGGCCGGGCCATCGGTCCTGGAAAGAATCTGCTGAAGCGCCAGGCTGCTCAGCGTCGCATCCGCTTCCTGCTGAAGGTATACGAAGCGAAGCCGCGTGAGCATAGCGGCATCAAGTCGGCCGAGTTGAAAGAGCAACGTTCCCATCGGTGACCTCGCTGCTTGCGCTGCGGGACACGACGACGCACGCACCTCCTACCCCTGAGTGCGTCCACCCTCCGACCGGGGCACGGCCCAAGCGATAGCGGCTGCTTACAGGTTAGCCGGTTTTGTCGCCCACCGTCGCGACGGCACCACGTCTGTTCGGTCTGCGCGAGCAGCGCGCCGCGGCTCCCCGTGCACGAGATGGTTGGGCAACCCGGACGTGCATGTTCGTTCCGTGTGCGACGGGGGCAGCGCCTGTAAGCTGATTGGTAGCCTCGACTAATCGGTTGACGAGCGGGGGAAATTCTGCTAGGCTGGGGATCGTGGCGTAGCCGTTCCTCATCCGCTGCCAGGGGGCGTGGGGATCGCCGCGTCACGTTTACGGTCGAGCAGAGTCTAGGAACGGGAGACGGTTCGGGACGTAACCGGGTGCGCAAGCCGTGATCGACCGGGGACGGTCAGCGCGATAGCAGTTCAGCGTGGTTTCCCCAGAATGGGGAGCCGGTTTCCTGGTATCGCCGCGATGGCTCTTCCTGCGGCGCTACGCCTGCCAACCCCCTCATGTCCGAGCCGCGTTCTTGGATGTGCTGCGCAAGCGGCTAGCAGTGCGCCTGGCCCACGATAGCTTCGTCTTTGTCCTGCCGAGGATCGTTCCGTCGGCGCCGATCTGCGATGGGCCGGGCTTGTGAGCAGCGTGGACGCGCCTGCACTGTTGCCGGGAAAGCTCGTGCAGCCGCCTTCCCTGTGCCGCGGGATGCCCCCGTGTTTCGCTGCGGCGTGCAGCGAGAATCCAGCCAGAGCAGACAGAAAGGACGGTCAGCGATGGATAGAAATCGATCCCTTGGGCGTGGTGGTTCCTCCTCCCGTCACACGGTCGCCCGAGGCACAACGGTACAGCACCGCGGCCGGCAGCGGCCCAAGCAGAGCTGGCGGCCGCGACTGGAGCAGCTCGAGCAGCGGCTGCTGCTGTCGTTTGCAAACCCTCTCCTGAATTTTGACGGTATCGCTTTCACCGGAGTGGCCCCGCCCGACACGATCGGGGACGTGGGCCCGAACCACTACGTGCAGGCGGTAAACGCCGGCGACGGGGCGAGGGTGGCCATCTTCGACAAGGCAGGTAACCTGCTGGACACCATGACCATGGACACATTGGCCGACACCACTGCGTGCGGTGACGGCAGGGGCGATCCCATTGTCCTCTACGATCATCTGGCCGACCGCTGGGTGCTGGCCGAGTTCGCGGACTCCGATGACCAGGGGAACCACCTGTGCGTATACGTCTCCGTGAACGGTACCCCCTCTACCGATCCCGACGACTGGTACGCCTATGACTTCGAAACGCCCAATTTCCCGGATTATCCCAAGATCACGGTCTGGCCAGACGCCTATTTCGTGGGTACGAACGAGAGCGACAACCCGGTCTACGCGCTGGACCGGAATGCCATGCTGGACGGCCTACCGGCTGGGTTTGTGCGCTCCACGACCACGGATCGTCCTAACTGGCCGAGGAACCACATCATGCCCGCCGATTTGGATGGTCCTGCACCGCCTCCAGGAACCCCAGGCATCTTCATCCGCCAGATCGATGACGAGGTGACCAGTCTTGCCCCCGATCCGACCGAGGATTACCTCGAGCTCTGGGAGATGGTCCCGGATTTCGAGGCGGCTACTGCGAGCTACACGCTGGCGGCCACGATTCCGATTGCCGACTTCGATTATCGTGTCGGAGCAAGCGACCGCGAAGACATCGAGCAGCCGGGCACGACCAAGCAGCTCGACGCTCTCCCCCACTACATCATGTGGCGTGCTCAGTACCGCGTGATGGATGGCTATGAGTCTTTGGTGGCGAATTTCACCGTGGATGCGAACGAGGATTCCACGCCTGATTTCGATGGTGGCACAGCCGAAGAACGGGCGGGCGTCCGCTGGTTCGAGCTTCGGCGGGAACCGGGCGGCGATTGGTACCTCTACCAGGAACAGACCTATTCACCGGACGCGGACCACCGGTGGATGGGATCGGTCGCTCAGAATGGCGACGGTGACCTTGCGCTGGCGTACAGCGTATCGAGTTCAACCACCTACCCGAGCCTGCGCTACGCGGGACGCCGCGGCTCGGATCCGCTAGGGGCTTTGCCGGACGGAGAACACACAATCGTTGCCGGTTCCGGCTCCCAGTCGGACCTTCCCAGATGGGGGGATTACAGCGCGATGACCGTTGATCCGGCCGACGACAGCACGTTCTGGTTCACGAGCGAGTATGTGAACGCGAGCGGTAGTTGGCGGACCCGCATAGCGGCGCTCAGCTTTGGCGGGGTGGATCTGGTCATCTCCGCTGACGACCGGGGCGGGGACGGCACCAACACTGGAGGCGGCGACGTCGACACATTTCGACTGGTCCGCAACGGACCCGCCTTGTTCATCTACATCGACGGCACCCTGTCACGCACCGTGTTGTTTGACTCGCTCGATACCATCCTCGTCGCAGGTTCCGACGACAACGACCGACTGGAGCTCGACCTCACCGGCGGCCCCGTGATTCCTCCAGGTGGCCTCAGATTCGAGGCAGGCGGCGACAGTGGGGTCGGTGACTCGATCTCGATAAACGGCAGTGGAGGTGTCGGTGTCTACCGGCCCGATCCAGACCAGGAAGGCGACGGCGTACTGGAGCTCGGGGGGCGGACCCTGGAGTTCACCGGGCTGGAGCCGATTTCGATCTTTAACTTCAGCGAGTTTACGCTGATCACTCCGAATAGCAACGACCAGGTCAAGATTACTCGCCCGGCCCTGGGCAAAAACAGGATCTCGGGATCCAGCGGTGGGGTGCCTTTCGAGTCCCTGGATTTCTGGCTCGTCACGAACTTCTTGCTAGACACGGCCACAAACGACCAGCCTCTCGGTGACCCGAATGACCGGGTGGAGTTCGTCGACGGGTTGGAAGCTGACGACCTCGAGAGCTTTACGGTTCGACTCGGCGAGGGGGCTGATCTGGTCCTGGGCGATCCTGACATGGGGGTCACGCTGTTAGGAGGCCCCGGGGACGACACGCTCCAGGGCGGCGCCGGCCCAGACTGGATCGATGGGGGACCAGGAAGGGACACCTTGTCTGGATTCAGCGGGGCCGACACGATCGCCGGTGGCGATGGGGACGACGTTATCGATCCCGGCCCTCCAGGTACTTCCCCGGACGTCGTCGACGGGGGCGACGGTGTGGACACGATCGTGTACAGCACGTCGCCACTGGGTGGTGCCCTCCGCGAGGATTCCGGATTCCTCGCTATTGATGGCACGGGGGGCGGCTCAACGAACGTCACCGCCGGCAGCGTGGAGAACGTCCAGGTCACGGTCGACGGGTCGGCCGAGTTCCGTGTCGAGGATCTGGCGGGTACATCGGTGGTCAGCGTGGGCGTCCGCTACGTCGACGCGGGCGGGGCAAGCACGCTGGTCGTGGAAGGATCGAGCCAGGATGACCAAATCACCGCCGACCTGGATTTGCAGAGCATTTTCGACGGGCCCGGACCCGAGATGCTACCAACCATTACCACGCGATGGGGCAAGGTGTTTGCGGCAGACACGAGCGCGTCTGAGGGGGATCGCCTTCGCATCGAGGGATTGGACGGAGACGATGACCTCAAAGCGAGCGAGCGGATCGTGGACGGTTCGGGAGACGCGAGCCTTGCGGTGCTGCTCGATGGCGGGGCGGGCGCGGACGTGCTCTCCGCCGATGCCACTCTCATCGGTGGCCCCGGCGACGACACACTCATTGGTGGTTCTGGGGATGACAGCCTTTTCGGCGGCGCCGGCAATGACCTATTGCTCGGCGGCGGCGGCGATGACAGTCTGTACGGGGGCGAAGGCGAGGATACGCTCGTCGGCGGGCCTGGTACCGACACAGTCGACGGTGGCCCGGACTTCGATACGATCCTGGTAACCGGCACCTCGGGCTCCGATGTGATCGACCTTCTCCAGGCATCGCCCACGGCGCTCACCTACACGGTCAACTCCGTGGTCGACACAGACGTGCTTGCTCTGGATGGTGGGGGCAATCGCACCGTCGAGGCGGTGAAGGTCGAGGCGCAGGCGGGCGATGATCTGATCCGAGCCAGTTGGGACGATTCGCTCGGCGTCGACGCGGCCGACAATGCGCTTCGGTTCGTGATCGACGGTCAGGCCGATCAGACCCGCGATCGCCTTGGAGTGACGGACGATGGACCTGGGGACCTTGTCCTGTATCGCAAGGCAGCCGACCCGGATGCGGGCTCGATTACCATCGGACCAGCCAATCCTGAACCGTTGGAACTGAGCTTTAGCGGAATCGAATTCGTCCAGCCGCTGCCGGCAGCCGACGGCGACCTGGTCGTGCTCAAGCCCGACGCCTACGAAGTGAACGACCGCCTGGACGACGCGACCCATCTGGGGCTCGGCCCGGCCCTCAACGTGGATCCTTCCATCGATCCCCCATCGGATCCCGTGTTTGGGTTCCCGGCCGATGAGGACTGGTATCGGGTTGTTGCGGCAGCCACCGGCACACTGGATTTCACCGTCTTCTTCCGGCAAGTGGACCAGGTGCCCAGTGGACGACCCGGCCTCCCCGGCGGGGGGAACATTAACGTGGAGGTCTACGACGACGACGGGGACCTCCTGACGCCCGCACTCTATTCGCCCCCCGATGCGGACTCCGACGCCCGAGCGCGCATATCGGCCGTGCAGGGCCAGGTGTACTACTTCCGCGTCTTCGGGGCGACACCGGATGTCGTGAACGGCTACGCGATCTCGGTCAGCAACGTGGCCTCACCTGTCCCGTTCGATCTGGAGCTGGATGATAGTCCCCCCAACGGTACGCCCAATCCGCCCGGTCAAACCGATAACAGCGATACGGGCAGGTCGCAGTTCGACAACGTGACCTACGACAACACGCCAACCCTGCTCCTGCGACTGGACGATGCTATCTTTTTGCACGATCTGCCTGGCAATGCTGCCGATGATTCTCCTCCGGACGAAGTGATTCCCATCGCGTTCCGTCCAGGACCGGACCAACCCACGGAACCAGGCTACGCCATCGGCATTTTCGATGAAGGCGTGACCGATCCGGCCTCCGGCAGCGGCTCGGCTTTAGTGCAGGTGCCCCTCGGGTTTGCCACACAGCTCGAGGAAGGGCTCTACACCTTCACCACACCGCCACTGGAAGACGGTTCGCACTTCCTTACTGCCCGCGTCCTGATCATCGACCCGGCCGACCCCCAGCAGACGGGCTGGGGGGACCGCAGCCAGTCGCTCGAAATCGTTGTGGACACGGTTCCTCCCCCTGTGAGCTTCGGCAGTGCGGCCGACCCGCTGGACGGCCTCCACCCCGACAGTGACACCGGAATCGAGGATCAGCCCGCCACCTTCGTGGACCGGATAACGGCGGATACCACCCCCACATTCTGGGGGAACGCTGAAGCGAACGCCATCATCTGGGTGTACGCGGACGTCAACGGCAACGGTGCGGTCGACCCAGGCGACGTGCTGCTGGGCGAAACGGTTGCTTCTCCTACGGACGGCACCGATCAGTTCCCAGGCGGCACGTGGGAGGTACGCTCACAGGTCGACCTCAATGACCCCGGCTACTTCCCAAAGGATGGCCACCGACGGATCCTTGTGACCGCCGAGGACCTGGCCGGCAACATCAGCGACCCCCAATCGCTTGACATCTTTATCGACACTCGTGGCCCGCGGATCACGAACATGGAGTTCGTGCCGCTCGATGGTAGTCCCAACGTGCCCGTGTTCACCCCCAAACCGCTGGCGCCGTTCTTCGGACCGACGCCGCTGACGCAGGCCATAGAGGTCACCTTCGAGGATGAGCCCGTGCGCGTCGATGGCGGGCTGGGCTTCGTCTATCCCGCGGTCAATCCCGTGCTTGCCAGTACGCCCGGAAATTACAGGCTGGTCGGAGACGCCAATGGTCACATTCTTATCAGCGATGTCGTGTTCGTGGATTCGACGGTTGCGGGTGACGTGGGGCGCACGACCGTTCGCCTCGTCTTCGCGACCCCCTTGCCCGACGACCGCTTTACGCTCACCGTTACCGACCGGCTCGCGGACCGAGCCGGTAATCGTCTGGATGGCGACGTACAGGCCACCGGGCCGGGTACCGCAGGGGACCTTTTGCCCAGCGGAGACGGCGTCCCAGGCGAAGATTTCGTCGGCCGCTTCACGGTGGACTCTCGCCCGGAGATCGGCGTCTTCAACGATCGGATCTGGTTCATCGACTTGAACGGGAACGGAGTCTTCGACCCCGACAACAAGGACGCGACCAATCGGGACATCGTGTGGCGGTTTGGTCAGCCCGGTGATTGGCCCGTGGTGGGTGACTGGGATGGAGACGGCTTCGACGAAATCGGTGTCTATGGCTTCCGGGCCGGGGTATACATGTTTGAACTGGACGTCAACGGCAACGGCACTCTGGACGGTGCCGACGCCGTGTTCGTGTTCGGCAACGTTAACGCCCAGCCGATCGCCGGAGACTGGAACGGGGACGGAGTCGATGAGGTCGGGCTGTACTTGAACCGCAAGTGGCGCTTGGATCTGGACGGCGATTTTACCCTCGACCCCGGCGAAACCATTGCCACGAACATGGTGGGAGCACCGGTTGCCGGTGACTGGGACGGCGATGGAGATGACGATGTCGGCGTTTACCGCACGTATGATCCCGGCACGACCCCCTTGAATCGCTGGTTGCTGGATCTTGACGATAACTTCGTTCGAAACGCCGGCGACCTCGTCATTACGGAAACGTCTCCGCCAGGCGGCCGGAAGAGGCCGGTTGCCGGTGACTGGAACGCGCGCGGAACGTCTAAGATCGGCTTGTTCAAAATCAACCCCGAAACCCGGGAGGCCGAATGGTTTCTGGACGTGGACCGGGACGGGCGGTTTGAGCCCCCACCGACCGGCACCCCGGGCATCCCGCTGGTCGACCAGGACATCTTCTACCGATTCGGCGACCGTCGCAGCGAGCCGGTCGTGGGCAATTTGGATCCTCCTCCACCGGGACTGGGCGAGCAGATCCCCACGATCAGTACCGATGTTTCGAATCGTCCACGCCGTGCCCACCGGCTGACCGTTTCGGACGACCGGACGGTGCTTGCCACCGACATCGAATCTCCGTCAGACCGCGACTGGTACGTGTTCCGGGCGTTGAAGAGCGGCACCGTGGCCATTGACGTTACGACCCCGCAAAGCCCGTTGGACCCGATGATCGTGGTTCGCCAGGGGCGTAAGCTCGTCGCCCGCAACGGCAATTACAACCGAACGGTGGACTCGCATGTGGAATTCGCCGTGAAGGCGGGCCGGGAGTATCGCGTGTTAGTGCGAAGCCAGAGGCGAACCACAGGGTCGTACGTCATGGTTGCCCAATACCTGAACCCTCGGCGCGACGACCATGCGGGCAGCGTCCGCCGGGCGACCCCGTTGACCGAGCTGCTTGACGAACAGCAGCCAGGCTGGAAAGGGGCAGGCTACATCGAGCGGGCTCGCGACCGGGATGTGTTCTCCTTCGATGTCGATTCACCGGGTACCTACGAGGTATCGATCGATCCGATTGAGATGGGCTTCGACGCCGTGATCACGGTGATTTCGTCAAGTGGCAAGGTGTTGGGCCGCTACGACACGGCTGAGGCGGATCCAACGGACGGTGTTGCTGGTCTGAAGCTCGAGCTCCAGTCCGGGCGCTATTTCGTGCGCGTCGAGGGGCATGCGGGCCTGCGTGGCGAGTACAGCGTGCACGTGGACGCGGCAATCGAGGAGCTGCTGGGGGGCTGAGATCTGCCGCGTACAGCACGCACGCGGTGGGGTGCGACGACCTCCTGCGGAAACGCGGGGGCTGATTCGGATCGTGGGGAATAACCCCCTGGTGCCCGTTGCCGAGCTCAGGCGGTGCGCCCTCCGCCGCAAGGCCACTACCGGCAAGTGACGCGCGTTGAGTTCCAGCGAGCGGTTTACGGTGAAGGGGGCCAGGCACTCCGTGCCGCTTTTTTTGGAGTGCGGCAGTCCTCTGCCGCTTTCTTTGAAACCCGACGGAGCTGGAGAAGCGCGGGCCAGAATCGAGCCCGTCGAAGAACGGAAAAGCCGCCCATCGACCGGCCGGAAGGGGGTACGGCTAATTGCCCGCCGCTTCGGGCGCCCGGCTGGAAGCGGCCCCGAGCCCGCCGCCCGGCGGGCCGGGGGGGAGCCGGACCGCCGTCGCGCCGACGACGGCCCCTTCGGCCCGCCCGCCGCTTCGGCCGCTGGCCCGAAGCGGCCCCGGGCGCGCGGCTTGGCTCCGGCGGAGCTGCTCCGTTCCGGCGACGGACGGTTGGCGGCGCGGGCCGAGTGCGCGCCATCGGAGTCGACCATCTGCGGCTGCGCTGACGCAGCATTGGTCGCTGCGCCCCCCCGGCGATTCGTCGGGCGGACGCCGGGCGTTGCGCGGGCCCAAGAGGGCCGCCTTAGGCGGCCAAGTTCGCCCGCGGAGGGCTCGCCAGGAAAAGACGGTTCGGCCCGATCAGCCAGATCGGCCGGATCGGTCGGAGACCGGCCCCCACTCGGCCCTTGGAAAGTGGCCGGCCTC
>Ga0256839_1000230_pt1 | contig 73518 bp, 76 predicted proteins | sample 354166metaG_FD_185968 | JGI IMG/M metagenome (GOLD analysis project Ga0256839, IMG submission 185968) | Hydrothermal vent microbial communities from Mid Atlantic Ridge, Atlantic Ocean - 354-166 | ecosystem: Environmental > Aquatic > Marine > Hydrothermal vents | place: Atlantic Ocean: Mid... | reverse complement strand
ATGACGGTTATGTGGAGATAAAAGAGCTGATAAAACCACTTACAAAGTGGGTGAGGAAGGTATCAGCGGACGAAAGACAAACGCCTGACGTTTGGGGACCCAAGGACTTTGAGGTGTTTCCTGTAGAGTGATGGGGTTTATAGTTCTTTTATTGATAAGCTTTGTATTTTCTTTCGCCTTTGTGGTTGAGTCGGAGGGAGAAGGCTGTAGCTCGGACATAAAGAAGGCAAAAAAAGAAGCGCTAAAGAGTGCGAAGCTGAACGCGGTAGAGAGACACGTCGGCACTCTTATAAGCTCAAAGACGCTTATAGTAAACAGCAGGCTTCTCAGAGACATAATCCAGACGCGCGTTCTCGGGACTGTGAAGCTTGCAGGAGAGCCTGTTTACGAAAATCCCAGAATATCGGGCAGAGATCAGCTTTGTGTGAAGGTAAAGGCAAGATTTGAGATACCCGCCTCAGAGATAAAACCCGCAAACTTCGGACTTGTTATACTACTGAGCAAAAAGAAGCTAAGAGCGGGAGAAAGGCTTGAGCTGGAGTTGTCCGCGGAAAAGCACTGTTACCCCTACCTTTTCAGTGTGGACGCTAAGGGAAGGGTTTACAGACTACTTCCCAACCCTGTGCAAAGCTCGGAAAGACTCAAAGGGAAGCTCTATTTCCCTACAGAGAAAATGAAATCTCTGGGTTATGAGCTTGTAGTTTTTCCTCTCAAAGATGTCCCGAAACCCCAAAGGGAAGAAATTCTTTTTATCTGTTCAAAGAAACCCGTAAAGGCTTTTGAGGATTTTTTCCCCTCCGCCTTTGCTGAAGACGAGAGAAAACTAAAGAAGCTCCTTTCAAACCCTTATCCGCACAGTGTTGAGAGATTCAGTGAAATCCTTGTCCAGCTCGGAGCGGAGAACTACGATACGGTTGATGACTTTTATATTGTCCGTTGAGATTTCTGATATACTTTTAACTGATGATAAAAGTTGAAATAGTTACACCCCAAGGGTTGGCTTTTTCTAAGGAAGTGAACTCTGTTAACATACCCACCGTAGAGGGTGAAATCGGTGTCTTGCCTAAGCACATGTATTTGATGACTCTTCTTAAACCGGGTCTTGTTTACTTTGACGGTGATGAAAAGAAAGGTATGGCTGTTACATACGGTGTAGTTGACGTGACTCCCGAAAAGGTGCTTATCCTTGCGGAAGAAGCCTATGAGGTAGGAGAAATAGACGTAGGAAAGGCAAAAGAGGAGTTTGAAACAGCCATGAGAAAACTCGCAACCGCTCAAACAATGGAAGAGATAAAAGAGTGGGAGAAAATGAAAGAAAAAGCGCAAGCTTTGATAGAAGTAGTTGAAAGAGTCAGATAAAAGGAAAATCTCTTTCTTCAGAGGCAAAATCCACCTGTTTCAAATAAAAGATTACAGAGTATCCGTTGATCTTGTTATTTTCCTGTCAAAACTAAGAGGCATTAAAAGTAAAAGCAGAGTAGTGGATTTAGGAGCGGGATTCGGTTTTCTTTCTATAGTTATCTTCAAAAAATACGGTTGTAATGTAATCGCTGTTGAAAGAGACAGTCAGATGATTTCCTTACTTAAAGAAAATTTAAAACTCAACCGTGCGCAGGGAAAGGTATCCGTTATTGAAGCGGATATAAGGAAAATAGGAGAATTTCTAAATCGTGCGGAGTTTGACGTTGTTGTTATGAATCCCCCTTTTTATCCTTCCTGTTTTGGAACTGACAACACCTATCGCTTTGAGAAGGATACTACTCTTAAGGATTTCATAGCTTCAGCTTCTTATTTACTCAGAGACGGAGGGTATTTAAACCTTATTATTCCTTCCTTTCGGCTTTACGAGCTTTTCATACTTCTTGATAAATACAATTTACCTCCGCGCTTTCTCAGCCTTTTGTATCCGACAATTCACAAACCTGCCAAGTTAGCGGTAGTTTCCGCTGTAAAAAACGTAAAAGGTCCACTGCATCTGGACAGAGCTGTAATTGTAAACACAACAGATGGCGGTTATACTAAGGAAGTGGCTGATCTTCTGGAAAGTTTACTGTAAAACTTTCAAGCATTTCAGAGATTCAAAAGTATATGCTATAATAAGTAACTAATGAAACTTCCGGAACGGCTTGTGGAAAGAATTGTAAACAGAATATTAGAAGAACTCTGCGGAGAAAAACTAATAGAACCTGAAGATCCGGAACTTTTTAAAAAGAAACTATACGCCGTATTCAAAAAAGCGGAGGAGGAAGAGCGCCTTTTAGATGAAGAAACCAAAAAGATCCTGAAGGAAAAGATGAATCTATTGGAAGAGTCTAATCTTGATTACAGAACCGCCTTTAAGGCGGTAAAGTCCAAACTTGCTGAAGAGATGAAGATAAATATAAACAGAAGGGAAAGAATGAATCAAATAGCCAATATGATAAGGGATCTTATAATGGAAGACGATACAGTGGAAATATACGAAGATCCTCCCATAATAAGGAAAAGGGTGGCGGAAATACTCCGGGACGCTGTTCGTGAAGAGGAAGAGATAGAAAGGAGAGTAAGGGAAAAAATACGCCAGTATTCTCGCAATATACTGGAAGGAACTCCTGAGTGGAATCTACTCTACAGAAGAATTTACGAGGACGAATTACGCCAGAGAGGTTTAGCCTGATTCCGTAAATGATTCTCAGTGACAAAAGCATAAAGGAGCTTATAAAAAAAGGTGTTTTATCAGTAGAACCTTTTAAAGAGGATCTTCTTCAATGTTCTTCACTGGATCTGAGATTGGGAGATGAATTTGTCAGATATGCAGACGGAACATTTATAGATATCAAAAAAGGTGCGGGGGAAGTTATCCGTGAAAAAGTAAAAGATTTTATAGACATAAAACCGGGTGAATTCATCTTAGCTACTACGGTGGAATACGTAAAACTGCCTTCTCATATAACCGCCTTTGTGGAAGGGAGATCTTCCTTGGGAAGGTTAGGTCTTTTCATAGAAAACGCAGGTTGGGTAGACGCGGGTTTTGAAGGTCAGATAACCCTTGAACTCTACAACGCTAACAGAGTTCCTATAAGGCTTTATACAGGCATGAGAATTTGCCAACTTGTTTTTGCACAATTGGATAAAGTGCCGGAAAAAGTATATCGCGGTAAATACAGAGGTCAAAGAGGAGCTACACCTTCCCGTATAGAGCAGGACACTGATCTGTGAAAAAGTTTGCACTTTTTATTTCTCTTACAGTTTTATCCTGCGCCCCTAAGAAGGTTGATTTAATAAAACCCGTTTATATGCTACCCGCCAAAGGGAAGGTATTTAAAGAAGCCAGAGGTTACATTCTCAGAACAAGGTGTGCTGAATACATAAGAGCGGTAGAAGCGGGAGAAGTAATTTACGCAGGTAAAGATGTGGAGAACTACAAATGGGTTGTTATCGTTAAGCAAAGAGATGGATACTTTTCAGTTTACGGCAAACTGAAAGAAAAGTGGGTCAGACGCGGTGAAAAAGTAAAGAAAAGACAGATAATCGGCAGAGCAGGCAGAATTAAAGGAAACTGCGGTATTTACTATGAACTTAGAAATAAAGCGGGAGATCCCGTTTTCCCTGTGTTAAGATGAAAAAAATGAAATTCCTTTTCCTGTTTGCTGTTCTTACGGGAGTTGTTTACGGACAAACACTCTTAGATAAGTGTGAAGCAAATTACAAAAAATGTGTTTTTGATTGCGTTCAGGAGTTTACCTTAGATGAGACTAAACGTAAAGGTTGTGAAGCCCGTTGCAAACTTGATAAAATGCTTTGCAAGGCAAGAGAAGGAGTAAATAAAGTAGGCAATAGCCTTAGGGATTTCTTGGAAGGATTCTCCAAGGAGAAGTAGGCAAATGCCCGAAATAATTGATATGGAAGAGGTTAAAGAATTTATAAGGAACTCTTCCTCTTCCAGTGCGGTTTACGTAGGTTGTGATTCCCGCCAATTCAGAAATAAAACTGTTTTTGTAACGGTAGTTGTTGTTCATATAAATTCCAATAACGGTGCAAAAGTCTTTTGGCAAATAGAAAAAGTTGAGAGGATAACTTCAATTCGCCAGCGACTTTTTGAAGAAGTAAACAGAGCTGTTTACGTTGCGATGTCCATTGCGGAAGCTGTAGGAAACAGGCCATTTGAAGTTCACTTGGATATAAATCCGAACCCGGATCACAGATCAAGTGTTATAGTCAAAGAAGCTGTGGGATACGTTCTGGCACAAGGGTTGACACCTGTTCTAAAACCTGAAGCAATAGCTGCTTCCACAGTTGCGGATTTTATCACGAATAAGTATTAGTTATCTTTATGGTTTTAGCAGTTCTAACCCTTATAGCCTTAGTAATATCCTGCAGTCCGCCGATAAAATCCATGCGTTACGGTGATCTTTCAGCTCCCTGTCCTAAAACAGCATACATGAAGTTGAAATTCTGCTCCGGTTTCTACGCTTACTCCGACAGAATACAACACTTAAGTAGGGTTAGAATAACCGATCCTAAAACTCGCAAAAGCTTGATCCTATCTGTTAGATTCAACAGAAGAATAAAAGGAATATGTATTCCTAAGAAGTTTAAAAGGATCTTCGGGAAAGAGAATATCTTTGTAAAGGTGGAAGTTCTAAGATGCGGAGACAACGGAATTCGCCGATGTCCTAAGCGTATAAAAGGTTTAGCTTCTTGGTATGGTCCTAAGTTTCACGGTAGAAAAACTGCAGCGGGAAACCGCTTTAATATGCACAGTTACACAGCTGCTCACAGAACTCTTCCCATCGGAACTATTCTCTTAGTTAAGAATTTGAAAAACGGAAAAAGTGTAAAAGTTAAGGTGTTAGATAGAGGACCGTATATAAGAGGAAGAGAACTTGATCTTTCCTACGGTGCGGCTAAGAAATTGGAAATGCTAAAAGAAGGAGTAATCCCTTTCGTAGCTGAGGTGATAAGATGCGGAGGATAGTGATATTTCAAAACAAAACTATATTTAAATTATTAGGAGGGAGGTTCCATGTTAAAGTTAAGTCTTTTGGAGGAAATCATTGAAGAACTCAATTCGGAAGCACAAGAGAGTATAGGGATTATTCTACCCGAAGGCACAGCTGTTCCCCATAAATCAACTGATCACAGGATAGTTTTCAAGAGCAAAAGAGCCTTTAAAGAAACCCTGAAAGATTTGGAAATGGGATTCGGAGAAGGTTATATGAGAGGAGAAATAGAAGTAGAGGGTGATTTAGAAAAAGTCCTTATTGCAGGGATAAGGTATATAAACAAAATGGAAAGGGAAAAAGGTCTTAAATGGAAACTTTTCAGGATAGGAAGCGGGATTCTTTTAAACAGGATCAGGGAGAGAGAGAATATAAAAAAACACTACGATCTTGGGAATGATTTTTACAAGTTGTGGCTTGACAAGTCCCTTACTTATTCCTGCGCCTACTTCAGTCCTTCTCATTTGAATCTTGAGGAAGCTCAGAGAAAAAAAAGGGAAGTAATTTACAAGAAACTGCAGTTAAAGGCAGGGGATAAACTTCTGGATATAGGTTGTGGTTGGGGATCTCTTATAGTAGAAAGTGCGGAACTGTTTGATGTAAAAGCTGTGGGAATAACTCTTTCAGAAAACCAATACCACTACGTAAAAGAAGAGATAAAAAAACGGGGACTTGAAGGCAAGGTAGAAGTTCATCTTATGCATTACTGTGATCTGCCAACACTTGGGGAGAAATTCAACAAAGTGGTTTCCGTGGGTATGTTTGAGCATGTAGGTGTAGAAAATTACCGCCTTTTTTTCAGAATAGTAGAAAAAGTATTGGAAGATGAAGGTCTTTTTCTACTTCATACCATAGGTAAGGTTCATGAAAGTAGCCAGAGCAGGTGGATCAGAAAGTATATCTTTCCCGGCGGATACATACCCAGCCTTGTTGAAATTATCAGCGCCTTTGAGGGAACAGATTTTTCCCTTATTGATATAGACGATTGGAGACCTCACTACTACAGAACTTTAAAAGAGTGGTATAAACGTTTTTGGAAAAACGCGGGAAGAGTGTGGGAAATGTATGGAAGCGTTTTTCTGAGAATGTGGAACTTATACTTACTTTCCTCCGCTGTTTCTTTTTACGTGGGAAGTAATCATCTGTTTCAAATCTTACTGTCAAAAGGAGTAAGAAACGACTACCCTACCCTTGAGCGGATTTTCTCAGATAATCCTATCCCTAAGAGGGAAACCGCTTTCTATGAATTCTCTGACAAAAGGATCAGTTGAATTTACAATTTCTTCAGGTTTCCCTTCTGTTACTACCTCACCTTTTCTTAAAATCAGAATTCTATCGGATATAGTGAAAGCTGAAAGCATATCATGAGTTACAACAATTGCGGTGCTTCCCGTTTTATCTCTGAGTTGAAGTATGAGTTTGTCTATTAGTCTGCTGGTTATCGGATCTAAACCAGAGGTAGGTTCATCGTATATTATCAAATGCGGATTCGTAGCTATTGCTCTGGCAATGGAAACCCTTTTCCTCATACCTCCTGAAAGTTCCGAAGGCATAAGATCCATAATATCCTCTTCAAGATCAACTAACTTAAGCTTGCTCAAAGCGATCTTTTTTATATCTTCAGTTTTCATGTTTGTATGCTCCAGAAAGTAAAAGCCCACGTTTTCCCATACCCTCAGACTATCAAAAAGAGCACCTTCTTGAAATACATAACCTATGTTCTTTCTGAGTTCATCTAACTCCCGCTGGGATAAAGTAGCCACTTCTTTACCGAAAACCCACACCTTCCCCGACGTAGGTTTCCATAAGCCTACAAGGTGTTTTGTTATAGATGTTTTACCGCTACCGCTACCTCCTATTATTGAATATATCTCCCCTTTCCTCACCTCAAAGGAAACACCTTTGAGAATCTTTCTTCCTTCTATCTCCTTATAGAGCTTTTCTACTTTAACAACAACTTCGTTCATATTAAGTCTCCGATCAAATAGGGATTTGATTTCTTTTCAATTTCTAAGAGTGTTTCTTCGTAATGCCCGCATATCATAAGTGTATCTTCCGGGAATTCTTTTAAAATCTTATTAAGAGATTTCTTTAATTTCCGCAGATCACCTCCGGGTAAATCCCATCGTCCCACACTTCCCTTAAATATAAGGTCTCCGGTTATAAGCACTCTGAAATCCTCTAAGTAAAGCAAACAAGAACCCGGTGTGTGTCCGGGAGAGTGTATAACTTTGAGAGTTAAATCGGCAAGGGGAATACTCATACCTTCTTCCAAGAATACATCTGGCTGAGGGCAGGAAACAGCTCCTATGTAATTTCCAAATCCTCCCCATATTTCGTTGTTGAGCAGAAAAGTATCTTCTCTGTGCAGGTAGAAGGGAACGCTGTATACATCTTTTAGAAATCCCACTTGACCGGTGTGATCTATATGTCCGTGGGTGCAGATTATACCGATCACTTCAAGATCATCTATTTGATTTACTATTTTTTTTCCTTCCGCACCGGGATCAACTACAAGAGCTTTTCCTTTTCTTTCCAGAATTACACAGTTTACCTCTAAGGGACCTACAGGGATTACTTTTAAAACCATAAGAGAAAATATACCAGCTCTTAAAGTCCAAATATACCCTTAAGATCGGAACAGGTAAGTTTGGGTTGTGTTCCTTCTACGAAGACCATATCTACTCCATCACAAGTTTCATCTGCTATTACGTAATCCTTAGGATTTATCGGAACAACAACTGTTCCTTCTGGGAGAGGGAAGTCATCGTCTGGGTATTTAGCAGCTGCCACACTCATGAAATCCTTCCATATAGGCAAAGCTACCCTTGCTCCCGACATTCTGTTTCCGAGCGATTTTTTTATATCGTAGCCTACCCACACTCCTGCGGATATGTAAGGGGAGAAACCTATAAACCACGCGTCCATATACTCATCAGTAGTGCCTGTTTTACCCGCTACTATTCTCTGCATACTCTTAGCGGATCTCCCTGTTCCTTCAAGAATGACAGCTCTTAACATATCTACCAATACCCTTGTTTCTTGAGGAGGCAAGACTCTTTCACAGCGCGGACTGTTCTCTTCAAGAACGTTACCTTTTTGATCAACTATTTTCCTTATAAGATAAGGTTCACAGCGGATTCCCAAATTGGCAAAAACTTGATAAGCGGAAGTGAGTTCCAAAGGAGTTACCTCCACAGTTCCCAAGGCTAAGGAATAGTAAGGCTTCAAATCACTAAGTCCTACCTTATCACCTACGTGGAGAACCACTTCAAAACCCAGTTTATCCAATAGATTGACAGTAGCTGTGTTTATACTTTTGGCAAGAGCCTTCCTTAAGGTAACAACAGAATACTCCTTATCATCGTAATTTTTCGGTGTCCACTCTTGCCCTGTAGTAGGATCGTAAAAGGTTCTTGGTCTTGCATCAATGGACGATATCTGAGTTTCTCCCTTTAAAAGTGCAGCCATGTATATAACAGGCTTTATAGCGGATCCCGGTTGTCTCTTTGCGTATAAAGCTCTGTTAAAGGGACTGTAAGCGTAGGAATATCCTCCCACTAAGGCTCTTATTGCTCCTGTTTGAACATCTAAGCTGACAAGTGCTCCCTGAAGGTCGGGAACGAATTCCGCTTTTGGTTTTCCATTTTCCCCTTTTATTCTGACGAAAATATACTCCCTGTCACTCAACGGCAATCCTGAGGTATCTATGGAAAATAAATGCTCTCCTAATTGCACTTTTACCTTATCACCTTCCCTTTTAATCTTGGCAACGTAAACCTTGCCTTCCACAAGATCGGTATCTTGGATTTTGTAATACTCTTCCATATCTTTTTCCGTTTCTGGAAGGAATGGAATACCGTTCATACGTGCTATTCTTTTCAAGCCTTTCTTCAGAGATCTTACAGCGATACTCTGAAGATCTTTGTCAATTGTTAAGTATATCTTCAATCCACCTTGCAGGGCTATGTCTCCGTATTTATCCGTAAGATATCCTTTAACCATATCCAGTATGTAATCGGACATAATGTATCTGTTTTCCTTTCTTACTATAACGGGTTTGCTTACTGCAACTTCGTATTCTTCTCTGGTTATGTAACCTTCTTCTAACATACGGTGGAGAACGTAATCTCTTCTTTTCTTAGCTAATTCGGGATTTACAAAAGGATTAAATCGGGAAGGAGCTTTTGGAAGTCCAGCAAGCAAGGCGGATTCTTCTAACGTCAGATCGGCTACGGATTTTCCAAAATAGACTCTTGAAGCGGCTTCTACGCCGTAAGCTCCGTTACCCAAGTATATCTGGTTTAAATACAATTCCAGAATTTTGTTTTTATCAAAGGTTCTTTCTATTTTAAAAGCAAGGAGAGCTTCTCTTATCTTCCTTCCCAAGGTCCTTTCTCTTGTGAGGAACAGGTTTTTTGCAAGTTGTTGGGTTATTGTGCTTCCGCCCTGCACAATTCTTCCAGCTTTTAGATTCGCTACAAAAGCTCTTAGTATAGCTGAAATATCTATTCCCGAATGCTTGAAGAAATTTCTATCTTCCGCCGCTATAAAAGCGTAGATCAGTTTTTGAGGTATGTTTTCTATTTTGACGTAATACCTTTTCTGAACCCCTATATCTCCGTAGTATCTGTTTCTGTAATCGTAAACTACCGACGCCTGAGGAGGTGTCCAGCTTTCCAATAACTTTACGTTTGGAAGGTTTATATACAGAAGGAACAGATACAGTGTAAGAATTATTAGAAAAATCCCCGCTGAAATAAACAGGTATACAAGTATTTTTTTATGCATACTTAACTTCAACGGATTAACTATAATATTATATCTTTTTAAAGTTGCTCAGATAAGGAGGAGGTCATGGACAAAAGAAATCTGGAGGATTGTAAAAGGCGTCTATTGGAAGAGAAATCCAAGATACTTGAAAGATACTTTGCCAAGGAAGAGACTCAACAAAGGCTTGAAGAAGAGTCCAAAGAACCACGCGATTGGGAAGATATAGGTCAAATGACGTATACGGAAGAGCTTCTGGATAATCTATCACAAATAGAGATAAATACCTTAAAAGAAATAGATCTTGCCTTGAGAAAAATAGAAAGCGGAGCTTACGGTATATGTGAGAACTGCGGTGCGGAGATTTCCTTGGAACGGCTTAAAGCTATACCGTGGACAAGGTATTGTGCTTCCTGCGCTGAGGAAATGGAGAGAAAATCTGGCACATTTATGCCTTCTTACGGTTTTGAACCTTTCCTAACAGAGGACATAGAAATAGAGAGAGAAGATATAGGAGAGTCCTAACTTACCTTTTCAGAGATCTGTAAATAAACAAGATAAGAGCGGTGGTTATTGAAACATCTGCCAAATTAAAAGCGGGCCAGTAAAACTCACCTATATGAAGATGAAGGAAATCCCTTACTTTTCCGAAAAGGATTCTATCGTGAAGATTTCCCAAAGCACCGCCTCCTATCAACCCCATAATAAAAGCGTTTTTCATCTCCGAGCTGCGTCTGGCATAAACGTAGGTTACAACAAAAGCAATAATAGGAATTATAAGAAGCAGTGGAATTCTCAACCAGTCAGGAGAATCCGCAAAAATACCGAACGCCGCACCTCTGTTGTATATAAGAAACAGCTTAAGGAAAGGAAGGGGTTCATAGCTTTTGGTTGAAAAATACTCCTCCGCTATCTTTTTTGTAAACAGATCTACGAAGACAACACTGATAAGTGTGAGCAAGTATATTAGAGAATTTCCTCTAAGGATTTTTCCCAAACCTCCTTAAGGTTTTCTAAGTTTTCCTCTAGCAGATCTCTTCCGTTGTAACTTACTTTAAATACTCTTTGAGGGACAACCTTACCTATATACATCCATTCCAAATCTCTTTCTTCCAGAAAGTCCCTTATCTCTTCGGATTTTGAAGGATCAACACTTATGACTACTCTTGTGGGCATTTCCGCAAAGAGGAAGAAATCCGCTCTTTCATCGGAGTAAATTTCAAGTTCCGCTCCTAACTTTGTAGGAAACAGACTCTCTAAGACATTTACAAGTAAACCTCCCATGGAAATATCGTGAGCGGATAGTATCATATCCTTTTTTATCAGCTCTGTAAGAGCCTCTATGAGTTTCTTTTCCTTTTGAAGATTAACCTTTGGAACATTCCCCGCTACTTTTCCGTGAATTACCTTGAGATATTCACTTCCACCTACATTGGAAGCTCTTGAAATATCTCCTATTAAAAGTAAATCCGCTGTTCCTCTGTAATAGATGTTTACACACCGCCGAATATCTTCAAGGACACCTACGCAAACCACAACAGGGGTAGGATATATATTTCTTAAATGTTCTCCTTCTACTGTTTCGTTGTAAAGGGATACGTTCCCACTGACTACGGGAACACTGAGAATATCACAAGCCTTTGCCATACCTTCTATAGTCTTAGTTAACTGCCACATTATATCTGGTCTTTCTGGATTTCCGAAATTAAGGCAATCTGTTATAGCTAAGGGTTTTGCTCCTACACAGGCAACGTTTCTACATGCTTCTGCGACTACGTATTTACCCCCTTCATAGGGGTTAAGTAATACCATTCTGCCGTTGCCTTCTGAAGATATGGCTACAGCTTTTTCTGTTTTAACTTCAGGCTTAACAACCCATTTAAGCCTTATAACTGCAGCGTCTCCGCCGGGTTTAATGACTGTATTTGTTCCTACTTGGTAATCATACTGACTGTATATCCAACTCTTAGAAGAAATATTAGGAGAGGAGAGAATCTTTCTAAGAGCTTCGGACAGATCTGGCATAGGTAGAGATTCTTGATCAAAGCTGTTGAGTTTTTCAAGGTAAGAGGGTTCTTCTACTGGTCTTGTGTAAATAGGAGCTTCTTCTACTATTAAACTTACAGGCAGATCTGCTACCGGTTTTTCCCTGTATAAAACTCGCAGTCTGTTTCTCTCAATGGTTTTTCCTACTACAGCACAGCTCAAATGGTATTTTGTGGCTATTTCTTCTACGGACTTTAAGTTCTCATCTTCTATTACAAGAAGCATTCTTTCTTGACTTTCGGAAAGTAATATTTCATAAGGTGTCATGTCCTTTTCTCTAAGGGGGACTTTTTCAAGGTATATCTCCGCCCCAAGCTTTGACTTAGAAGCTATTTCCGAAACAGCACCTGCCAATCCTGCTGCTCCCAGATCTTGGATACCTATTACCAAATTCTTCTCCACTACTTCTAAAACAGCCTCTATTAACTTCTTTCCAAAAAAGGGATCTCCTATCTGAACTGTTGGCTTTTTTTCTTCCGCATTATCACCTAATTCTTCTGAAGCCATTACAGCTCCTTGAATTCCGTCTCTTCCTGTTGCAGATCCTATAAGAATAAGAATTTGATCAGCTCTTGTCGCTCTTGCCTTATAAATACGCCCTGCAGGCATAATTCCAAGACAGAAAGCGTTCACCAAGGGGTTAGTTTTGTAACACTCTTCAAAAACAGTTTCTCCCGCAACAGTTGGAATTCCTACGGAATTGCCGTAAAAACTTATTCCAGCTACAACACCTTTGAGCAGAGATTTTGAAAGAACTTCCCGAGGATCTGCAAATCTCAGAGAATCCGCTAAGGCTACAGGTCTAGCTCCCATAGATAGGATATCTCTTATTATTCCGCCTACACCTGTAGCAGCACCGTGAAAAGGTTCTATAAAAGATGGGTGGTTGTGGCTCTCTATTTTGAAAGCTATCCAGACTTTATCGTCTATTTCAACAACTCCCGCATTCTCACCGGGACCTTGCACAACCCACTCTGCAGAAGAGGGTAGTTTTTTCAAAAGTTTCTTAGAAGATTTATAAGAACAGTGTTCAGACCAAAGAGCGCCTAAGATACCGAGTTCTACTTCTGTTGGTTCTCTCTTTAGAAAGTTCACAATCTTATCGTATTCTTCCTTAGTCAAACCGTGGAGTTTCCAGCTACCACCCATGAAAGCTTTATTTTATCGCAAAAATTACAAGCTTCTTCACAAAGCTGTGGCACGTTTCTTGCAAGCTTTTAGATGGAGGTAAAGATGAAGATTGTGATCATAGGTAACGGCATTGCGGGAACAGCTCTTGTAGAAGAGCTTTTACAAAGGGGTGAAGGTAGGGAATTAAAACTCCAAGTTTTCGGAGAGGAAAAATACATAGGCTACAACCGCATACTCATAACGGAAGTCTTAGCGGGTAGAAAGTTAATGAATGAAATCTACATAAAAAGATGGCAGTGGTATGAAGAAAAGGGAGTTCGGTTAGAAGTAGGTTGCAGAGTTGACAGAATTTTTCCCAAGAAAAAGTTGATAGTAACGGAAGACGGTGAACTCTATCACTACGATAAGGTTGTAATAGCAACAGGTAGTAAACCTTTTATACCTCCCGTAAAGGGAATAAACAAAAAGGGAGTTTTTACCTACAGAACAGCTGATGACGTCTTTCGGATTTTGGATCTGGCAAGAATTTCCAAAAGAGCAGCTGTAGTAGGTGGTGGACTCTTGGGACTTGAAGTTGCTAAAGCTCTTGTAGATATAGGACTGGAAGTTTATTTAATTCATCTTTTTGACGCTCTTATGGAACAACAGCTTGATAAAGTCGCTTCAGATTTTCTTAAAAGAGATTTGGAAAGAATGGGGCTAAAGATATTACTGGAGAAAAAAACTACGGAGATAAAGGGAGAGAAAAAAGTAGAGGGACTTGAGTTTGAAGACGGAGAAGAACTACCAGTAGATTTTGTTGTTTTTGCTACGGGAATAAAACCTAACACTGAAGTAGGGAAAAACTCCGGACTTAAAGTTAGAAAAGGGATAGTTGTAGACGACTATTTGGAAACTTCCGCTCCCGATGTGTATGCTGTAGGAGAGTGCATTGAACACAGGGGGAAAACTTACGGATTAGTCGCACCGATAATGGAACAGGTTAAAGTATGCGCTCACAATCTTATTTACGGAAATGAAAGAAAATACGAAGGATCTCTTCCCTATGCAATGCTCAAAGTAGCAGGTATAAGTCTTTTTTCTGCGGGAGAATTTAAGGAAAAAGAGGGTGACGAAATTGTCACCTTTTTGGATAAAGGAAAATCCCTTTACAGAAAAGCGGTAATAAGGAATAACAAAATTGTAGGCACAATTTTGTATGGGGATATAAGAGGGAATACCTACCTTCTTGATCTTATCAAAAGCGGAAAGGATATATCATCAGAAAGGCCTTTGTTCCTTATAAAACACTTGATTCCGAGAGAATTAGGAGTTGGAGATCTCAAAGACTCCGATACAGTTTGTAACTGTAACGCTGTATCAAAAGGAGAAATTGTAAAAGCAATAAAAGATCAATCCGCTACAAGTTTAGAAGATATTCAAAATCTCACCAAAGCGGGAACTTCCTGTGGAAGTTGTATTGAGCTAATTGAAGAGATATTAAGAGAATTCGTTAAGGAGAAACCTGTAAGGGTAAACAAAATAGAAGTTATTAAAAAGGAACTTCACCCTTTTGAAGAGGAATTTAAAGAAAAAATGAAAACTTATTTTGAAGAAGCAAACTTAGAAAAAATACCTGAAGAGGACAGAGATATACGGCTAAAGTGGTTTGGAATTTTCTACAGAAAAGCTACCCCCGGTTACTTTATGGTAAGAATAAGAATACCTAACGGCAAACTTACCTATGAACAAGCTAAGATAATAGCGCACCTTTCGGAGAAGTTTTGTAGAGGGGAAGTAGAAATAACATCTCGCCAGCAAATCCAACTGCGATGGATAAACCTTGCCCACATTCCTGAAATAATAGGAGCTTTGGAAAACGCAGGACTCAGCACTTTGCAGACAGGTATGGACAATGTGCGTAATGTAACAGGAGATCCACTTGCAGGACTTGCGATAGACTCACTCATAGATACCCTTAGACTAACACAGGAAATTACGCGTATTTTCCTGGGCAGAAGAGAGTATGCGGATTTACCGCGCAAGTTTAACATAGCTGTTTTAGGATCCCGCAGGGATACTATAAATGCACTGTATAACGATATATGTCTTTATCTTGCGGAAAGAAACGGCAGACTTGGATTTAACCTTTACTTGGGAGGGAAAATGGGATCAGGTGGACCTGTCAGGGCTATTGATATGGATCTTTTTGTTGAACCCTATGAAGTTGTTGATCTTTGTAAGAGTGTCCTTGATATATACAACACTTTTGGGAATAGGGAAAATAGAAGTAAAAACAGACTCTATCATCTTTTGGAAGAATGGGGTCCGGATAGATTTAGGGAAGAGTTAGAGCGGAGATTGTATAAAACTCTTCCCACCGCGGGAAGAAATCTTGTAACTCACAGCGGTGAAAGGGAAGGTATAGTGCCGTTGCGTAACGGCACCTTTGCTTTACTCATAGGCATACCCGTAGGTAGAATAAACGCTCATGATTTCAGGAAAATCGCGGAGCTTTCCCGCAAATACGGTAGTAGGGAGTTACGTCTTTCCGTTTATCAGAATGTCTATATTCCCAATATCCCTGAAGAGAATTTAGATCCTCTCCTTTCTGAAGAGTTTTTAACGGAATTTAACAGTAAATCCTCCCATGTTCATACCCTTGCTTGTGGTGGAAGTGATACTTGTGCTTATGGAGTGATTCCCAACAAACCCGATGCTTTAAGACTTGCCAATTACCTTTCAGAGAGGTTTAAAGAGGGTGTTAATTTAAGAGTTCATTGGTCCGGATGTGCAAAAGGGTGTGGTCAGCACGGAGCAGCGGATATAGGACTTGTCGGAACAAAAACAAGAGTAGGGGATAATGTAACCTTGGCAGTAGATTTGTTCCTTGGCGGTTGCACTGAGGGAGAAGGATTCAGAGTCCTGCAGGGACTACCCCTTGAAGAGGTGGAGAAAGTTGTAGATAAGCTAATAAGTTTTTACAAAGAGAAAAAAACAGAAGGAGAAAGCTTTTCCGCTTTTGTAAGAAGATTGGGTCCGGATACCTTTAAGGCTCTTTTTCTTGAAGAGTTCAGTTTGAAGACTGTTTAAAGAATACATTTGCTTCTACTGGTTTAGAAATTTCGGGTGTTGACAGGAGTATTTTTATATCTGTCTTTTTGGGATATTCCTTAGACTGAGTGATGAACTCTTGAGCTGTTTCCCTTTGTCCAAGAGCAAGACTTATAAGGGCAAGAAGGGTATATTTTTCTTCGGAGTCTTCCGCCAGTAAAAGCCACTTGCTTGCTTCTATGTATTTGTATTCAAGGATATACCTTATTCCTAAGCTTAAAGGATCTTGTTTTTCTACAATATCTTTCCTGCTTAAGGGCTTATCCCCCTTGTATAGAAGGATTCGGAATTTCACTCTCATCTTTTAAAGATATATAAAATTCTTCAAGCTTTGAAACGCACTCTTGCAAGTTATCCGCATTTATTTTAAGGGAAGGTTTCCCTGTAAGTTTGTATTTTTTGTCGTAATACTCTACTATTAAAAAATGCACAGCTTTTTTGTATTCTTTATCTCTTAAGAGTTTTTTTAGGTATTTAAATCTTTCTGTTCCAAGGTATTTTGCTATCTTAAATAGTGCTTTTTCAACGTATTCTTCCCAACCTTGGAAAGAAGTGTATTCTTCAAGAATATTTTCTATCCTTGTATTTAAGGAAGCGGTTATCTCTATGTAAAGACCTTTTTCCTTTCTGTTCCAAAAAGCTTCGGGCAGGTGGATCCTGCCTATTCTTTTACTCTCATCTTCTGTGAAAACTACACCGCTTTTACAATTTTTTATTTCTTCGTATAGCAGAGCGTCAAACATCTTTTGGGAAAGCTTTCTGCTTCTTCCCAGATTCCCAAAAACAGATCCTCTATCACCTGCGAGTTCTTCAAGATCTATTATAGGCAGTTTCCTTTTCTTCAATTCTCTAAGAATCTTTGTCTTCCCTACCCCTGTCTTACCTGTAAGAACAACAAAGGTAATAGAAGAAAGTATCTTTTTCATATCGGAAAGAATAAATTGTCTGTAAGCTCTGTATCCTCCTTTGAGTCTGTAAAGAGTTAGTCCCATGCGTTCCATTACTTCACAGAGCTTAAGACTGCGCAGTCCACCTCGCCAGCAGTAGATAATTACATCTTCGTATTTTTCCTTAAGACTTCGTAATTCGGAGTAAATTCTTCCTATTTTTTCTTCTGCTATTTTTTCCCCCAATCTTCTGGCTTTTTCCATACCTGATGTCCTGTAAATGTATCCTATAAGTGCTTTTTCTTCGTTATCAAAGAGTGGAATATTAACAGCACCGGGTATGTGAAAGTCGTCGTATTCAGCCGGACTTCTTATATCTACAAGGACTTTTTTGTTAAGAGAAAACATTTCTTCCGGTGAGATGTCCTTGCTCATGAGCGTATTCCCAAAGTAAGGTGAAGGAAGTCTTCTGTTAATCTGTATCTTTTAAGGAAAATTCTTTCTTTGAAGGGATCGGGTATTTTTCTATACACATCGGTTTTTTTAAGAGCTTCCCAAACACTCAACCCAAGTAGTTCTTTTTCCGAAAAAATCCCTTGTGTTTTTACGATATTTTCCTTTTCTCCCGCTGTTATTCGGAGGTATATACCTAAATCTTCGGTTTTATATACCCCCTTAGTGTAAACTTCCTTCTCCTGAACCGCGGTAATCTCAAATTTTCTTCTCAGAAAACCGGCTTTCTTTCCGCGTATTATGAGAATGCCTTCACCGAATACAAACTCTAAATTTTCGTAGGAGTTTTTAAGGTGTTCTGGAGGAAGTTTAACCTCTATCTCTTTATCTATAAGATTCCCGAATCTAAGAAGGTCTTCTTTGAATATGCCCATGATTGTTCTTTTATCCTAACCAATCTTTTACTTATATCTAATATTTCTATCTCAATCAGTATACTGTAAATATCCGTCATGCACCATTCAAGAACTAATATACCTTTCCCTAAGAACTCACTCCAATCAAAATCTGGAACTCTGTAAAGATCTATGTGGATAAGTGTTCCCCTTTGTGTAGGATATTCGTTTACCAGTGTAAAAGTGGGACTCCGAACCGAATAACCCTCCTTTATACCTAAACCTTTTGCTATTCCTCTCACTAAGGTGGTTTTACCGCTTCCTAAGGGACCTCTTAGACAAACAACATCTCCTTTTTTTAGATTTTTGGCGATGGAAGCTCCCAGCGCTTCCATCGCTTCAGGTGATTTTATAAGGTATTCTTTTCTATATAGCCTTCGGTTTGCATGCATCAACAAAGCTCTGGATTAGTTCAGGGGTTGGCTTGTCCACCGCTTTGTATCTGGCTTTTACCGCGTTTACCCTATCGTGATAGGTTTCCGTTTCCTTTTTAAAGAAAATTCCTATAGGAACAGGAGCGTTCGGATCGTAATAGTGATCAAGATCGTGAAATGCTAATTCTAAAGCTTTTGAGTAGTCCGTAGGATCGTGTCCTAATTCTTTGTTTATATCTTTTGTTCTTGACTTGTAATACTTGAAAGTATCAACTCTGTTAAAGGTGGGACAAGGTGATAAGACATTTACAAAGGAAAACCCTCTGTGAACTATAGCCTGTTTGATTACTTCTGTCATGTGCTTGGGATTTCCGGAATAGGTTTGAGCTACAAAGGTAGCTCCGTAAGCCAACATTGTAGCAATTGGATTCAAGGGTTTATCTATTGTCCCGTAGGGAGTAAGAGAACCGTAGAGTCCTTCTCTTGATGTGGGAGAAACTTGGTTTTTTGTAAGTCCGTAAATTTGATTGTCCATACATATTACTGTAAGATCAATATTTCTTCTTGCAGCGTGGGGATTGTGTCCTGAACCTATGGAAAAGAGATCTCCGTCTCCCGTTTGAACTATTACCGTTAAGTTTGGATTGGCTAATTTTATACCCACAGCTACGGGCAAAGCTCTTCCGTGAAGGGTGTGAACTGAATAAGATTTCATAAAAAGAGGCGCTCTTGAAGAACAACCTATTCCTGAAACCTGAACTATATTTTCAGGTGGAAGCTTTAGTTCTGAAAATGCTTTTGTGCAAGCTGCTACTACACTGAAATCTCCACAACCGGGACACCATGTAGGTTCTATATCACTTCTGTAATCCGCGGGTTTGAGCTGAACCTCTAACTGTTGAAAGTGTGCCATTTTTCACCTCCTTTCTTTAAATTAGTCCGTAGACTTTCTCCTTACCGAAAACATCAGCAGCAGTAAGCCTACCTTCGGTTATTTCCGGGTTATCTAATAGATAGTCTATAAAACCTTCTACTTCGCTGGGAATCATAGGTTCTCCTCTGTATATGTTGAACGTTATAGGTCTTATATGGGTTTCCTGTTTGAGAATATCCGCCAGCTGTCCGCTCCAATTGGTTTCTGGCATAGCTATTCTTTCCGCTCTCTTTGCAAAATCTTCTACCAGATCAGCTCTCACGGGCCAGAGCATTTTCATATAAAGAGCGTTTACTTTCACTCCTCTGCTTCTGAGACGATCAACCGCTTCCTTAGTTATTGAAGCGGTAAGTCCCCAGGTTATTACGCCTATATCTGCTTTTTCAAAGGGCGCGTCAAATTCGTAGAATCTGTCTGCATCTTCCCTTAGGAGTTTTTCTAATTTCTTCATTCTCTTTTCCATCTGAAGGGTTCTTATATCCGGTCTGTTACGCGGATCGGAGTTTTCCTGATGTTCTAAGCCGGTTATAGCATGTATGGCGTTCGGATCTCCCGGCACTCCCATAGGTGTTATACCGTCTTCTGTGAAAAGAGCAAAACGCAGGAATCTACCGTTTCTTATATACCTTCCTTCGGGATCCTCAGCGGGATTGTATAGCCAGCGGTTTTCTAACTTAATCTTTGAAACGTTAGGAGTAGGGAAAGCTTCCGCTCTGAGTGAAAGGGAGGCATCTGTGAGTAAGAAAACGGGCATTTGGTATTTTTCTGCCAGATTAAAAGCTTCTATTGTAAGGTAAAAGTTTTCTTCTACGTTTGTGGGAGCTAATACAGCCTTAGGGTAGTCTCCATGACCTGCGTAAACGGTATGATGAAGATCTCCCTGCTCATGCTTTGTAGGCATTCCTGTAGCGGGTCCCACTCTTTGAACATCAACGATAACCACAGGAATCTCTGCCATACCCGCATAAGTAAAGAGTTCTGTTTTCAAACACATACCGGGTCCAGAAGTGGCTGTCATGGATTTAAGTCCCGCATGGGAAGCGCCTATAGCCATTGCCATTGCCGCTATTTCGTCTTCCGCTTGATATAGCCAACCGCCAGCTTTTATAAGATCATCTACTATGTAATTACCTACTGTTGTTGCGGGGGTTATGGGATACGCTGCGAAGAATTTGCAACCTGCTACAACAGCACCCTTTGCCACTGCTTGATTGCCTTCCATTATTACCACATCCTTAGGTTCCTTAGGTGGTGGAAATGAATAAGGATCTCTTTTTTCAAGATTTTCTCTGACGTAATTCATTCCTACATCAAGAGCTCTGTAATTCATATTAACTACATCTTCTCCTTTCCTCATGAACTTTGCCTTTATGGAATCCTTTATTGGCTTTGCGGGAATCTTGAACAGTTCACAAAGAACACCGAGAGCTATGACATTTTTGGTAATGTAGGCTTTCATTACTTCTCTTGCCAGTTCTGACAAGGGAACAGGGTAAGTAATTACCCCTTCGTGTTCTTCTGGTTCAAAATCCGAAGAATCGTAAACCAGTACCGTTCCCGGTTTGAGATGTTTCTTGTTGTATTCATAAGCTTCACCGTTGAAGCAACAGAGAATATCAAAACCGTCGCCTGTGGAGTATTTCTTCACATCGGATATTCTCACCGTAGATTGAGAGTAACCTCCTTTGATTTCTGAAGGAAAGCTTTTAAAGTTTACTACCTCATAGCCCGCCCGTGCGGCGGCTTCTGTTAAAAAATCTCCTGCGGAGATAACACCTTCTCCACCTTCTCCGCCGATCTTAATTGTCAGATCAAACGCCATACACTTTACCTCCCTAAATTAAGGTGTAAAAAAACATAGCCATAATCTTCAAATTGTCAAGAATCACTGATAACTTTTATCCTCTTTATAAGGAGCTATCCTGAGTATTGCTTCATCGGGATTAACCTGATCTCCCGGTTTTGCAAAGATCTTCTTAACTATTCCTTCCATGGGAGCGTGTATTTCGTTTTCCATTTTCATTGCTTCCACTATGGCTACAGTTTGACCCTGCTCTACTGGTTGACCTTCGTTGACTAAAATTTTTACCACCTTTCCCGGCATAGGCGGTGTTACATCTCCTGCTTCGGAAGCTTTGGGTATGCCTTCTTCTACCGGTGGAGGCGATACTGTGCCAGTTGAACCGCCTTTGGGTATCGCTTCTCTGTGGGGGAATAGTTGGATCTCTTCCAATTTCCCGTCTATTCTTATGTAGTATTTTCTGGGTTTTCCTGCTTCGGTTTCAAAGGAAACACCTTCTACTTTTACCCTGAATCTATCTCCGTGGTAAAGGATATCAAACTCTACAGGAGCTGCACCTTCCACTTTACCCTTTGGTGTTTCTGTAATATCGGCAAGCTCTTCAACGGGTTCGGGATGGAGTTCTCCTTTTTCTCTTAATATAAGGAATTCCTTTGCTTGCATTGGGAAAAGAATATAAAGTAGTATTTCCTCATCAGTTGCTTCTCTTCCTAACAGCTTTTCAAGTTCTTTTCTGGCTTTATCCCATTCTTCTTGATCCGCTAAATCTCCCGGTCTTATGGAAAAATCGGGTTCTCTATCTGGTCCAAGGATTTTTTCAACTAATTCTTTGGACAGGGGTCCGGGTGGCTTTCCGTATTTACCTTCTACGTAATCCCTTACTTCTTTTGTGATTGTTCTGTAACGTTCTCCTGTTATTACGTTCAAAACAGCTTGAACTCCTACAATTTGAGAAGAGGGTGTCAAAAGAGGTGGATATCCGAGATCAGCTTCCACACGGGGAACTTCTTCAAGCGCTTCCTCTATCTTATCAAGAGCGTTGGCTTCCATTAATTGAGCAACCATGTTGGAAATCATTCCGCCGGGTATTTTATGAATGAGAACTTTAGCATTAACACCTGCGTATTCTGTTTCGTATTTCTTGTATTTTTTCTTTATTTTTTTTGCCTCTTCCGCTGCTTCTGCTATTTTCTCTAAATCAAGTCCCGTATCAAAAGGGGTATTCTGAAGGGAAGCTACAATTGTTTCTGTAGCAGGGTGAGAAGATCCAAAAGCTAAAGGAGACAGCACAGTATCAAGCATATCAACTCCTGCAAGGACAGCCATCATATGGTTTATAGTCGCCATACCGCTCATATCGTGGTTGTGTAGGAGAACCGGAATTTTACCGTCAGTAGCTTCTTTTAATCCCTTAATGATCATATAACATTCAAAAGGAGGCATAATACCCGTTGCGTCTTTAAAGGATATCCAATCTGGTTCTAACTCTGCCAACTCTTTACCGTATTCCATCCATCTCTCATAGGTATGAACAGGGGATCTGGTATAGCTTATTTCAGCGTGAACTTCTCCACCGAATTCTTTTATAGCTTTAACAGCCATTTCTATATTTCTGTTGTCGTTTAAGGAATCAAAAACTCTGAAAACGGTTATACCGTTTTCTATTGCTTTCTCAACAAACTTTTTAACAGTTTTATCACTCTTAGGTTTATAACCTACTATGTTTTGCCCCCTGAAGAGCATCTGTAGTTTCGTGTTTGGCATGGCTTCTTTTATTCTCCTTAGTCTTTCCCATGGATCTTCCTTAAGATACCTAAGGCACACATCGTAGGTGGCTCCGCCCCATACTTCTACTGCATAAAAACCGCATTTATCCAGTTTTTCACACAAGGGTATAAGGTCATCAGTCCTTACTCTTGTAGCGAGTTTACATTGCTGTCCGTCTCTGGGAGTAAGGTCTGAGATTAAAATCTTTTTCTTAAAGCCTTGTTTTTCGTATTCTTTAATCTTTTCTTTAATTTCCTCTAAGATTTCTACCATTTATCCACCTCCTTGACAGTGCAATTTTTAAATTACTTATATTCCGTGGTAAGAAGCGATCACAGCGGATATTATAGCGGCGAAGTCTTCTTTGTCTCTGTGTTCTTTGTAATTAAACACCTGAGGGTGTTCTTCAAGATATCTTGTAGTAAATTTACCTGCTCTGAAGTCCGGTTCTTTCATTATTTCTATCAAAAGAGGTATGGTGGTTTTAACTCCTGTTATTTCATAGGTTTCAAGAGCTGCCTTCATTCTGTCAACTGCTATTTTCCACTCTGGCGCCCATACTATAAGTTTTGCAATCATAGAGTCGTAGTAAGGAGTAACTTCAAAACCCCTTGAGGCTGCGTGTTCTACTCTTATTCCAAATCCACCAGGAACGTAATACCTTTCTATCATACCTACCGAAGGAGCAAATCCCTGTTTGGGATCTTCTGCGTTTATCCTTACTTCTATTGAATACCCTTTAAAGTTAATATCTTCTTGTCTATACTTCAACTTCTCACCGGCGGCTATCCTGATCTGCCATTTGACTATATCTACACCGGTTACCATTTCTGTAACGGGGTGTTCCACTTGAATGCGTGTGTTCATTTCTATGAAATAGAGATTACCCTGCTCATCGGCGATGAACTCCATTGTTCCTGCGTTGTAGTAACCTATTTCCTTAGCGGCTTTTGCTACAATATCTCCGTAATAGGCTCTTTTTTCGGAAGTTAGTAACAAGGAAGGTGCTATTTCCACAAGTTTTTGATTTCTGCGCTGTATAGAACAATCTCTTTCTCCTAAGTGTATTACATTTCCGTATTTATCTCCAAGAACTTGAAATTCTATGTGTTTTGGATTTTCTATAAACTTTTCTAAAAGAAGATCACCACAGCCGAAAGCCTTTTGAGCTTCATTGTAGGCACTTTCATAGTTTTTTATGAGTTCTTCTTCATTCCTACAGATTCTTATTCCTCTGCCACCGCCTCCGGCGGTCGCTTTGAGAAGAACAGGATACCCTATTTCTTTGGCTATGGTTTTGGCTTCTTCAACATCTTTGAGAATTCCTTCAGAACCCGGCACTACTGGAACACCTGCTTTTTTCATTATTTCCTTAGATCTGGCTTTATCTCCCATAAGCTCTATAACTTGCCACGGCGGTCCTATAAAAGTTATGTTAGCTTCTTCACACATACGGGCGAATTCTGCGTTTTCCGCAAGAAATCCGTAGCCTGGGTGAATTGCATCTGCTCCTACCTCAAGAGCAAGATCTATAATTCTTTGCTTGTTCAAATAAGTATCAAGGGGATCAACTCCTATCATGTAGGCTTCGTCTGCCATCTTTACATGCCGAGCTGTTCCCTCTGCTTCGTTGTAAATGGCTACAGTCTGTATTCCCAGCTCCTTTGCTGCTCGTATAATTCTGCAGGCAATTTCGCCTCTGTTGGCTATGAGAAGCTTATTGAACATATTCCGCCTCCTGTAATTCGTTTAAATATTCTTTAACCTCGTCAAATATTTGTTTCTTTCCTGAAACTTCATATCTGCTGAGGTGGGGAATGTGCAGGATAACAATGGGTTTGTCTACTAATCCTGAAGGTTCTGTAATTTTGGAGATACGCATTTTCCAATTACCGTGGCTTGCGGGAAATTTTTTCTCGCAAACTTTTTTTGATCCGTATTCACTGAATTTTTGATGTAAATATTCATAGGGTTTTTTGCCGATAGTAATTATACATTTCGGTTGAACCGTTTTTATAAACCATTCATCAACTCGCCAAAAGCGGTTGAACAACTTATAATTTATTCCTTTTTCATTCCTTGTTCTGATAAAAACTAAGTTTAAAGCGCATATATCCCTGAGTTTACTCTCGCTACCAAATAAAAACTCTGAAAGACGCCTTATCCTCCTTTGGAATATTGATTCTCCAGGTTCTTCTCCACTCCAAATTTCATCAATGTATTCATTCCAAGTTCCTTTTTCAATACTCTTCTTATACTTGTATTCAATATCACATTCAATAGTCCAGTGGCTCATTTGAACTGGATCACCGCCTGGGTTTATCCCAAAAATCACATAATCTCCGGGTTTTACGGTTGAGTAGCTACTGTAAAGAACTCCCCCGGATTTACCCAATACCTCCTCTCCACAATACTCTTTTATAAGAGAAATAAGACTGTTTTTAACCCATAAGCAGTGCTCTTTGTCCTTAACCATTTTCAACCTCAACCCTATACTCAATGGGAGCAACCTTGTTTATCATATAGGCGATGGAGCAGGTTCCGGGATCGTATATAGTTTTGTCAAGGGCTTTTTTTACATCTTCTTCCGTAACATTTCCCTTTACTTTAACACTTAAATATATCTTTAAAAAAACCTTCGGGTAATCGTCTGTTTTTCTATCCGCATCTGTCTCTATTTCTATATTCTCAACATGCTTTCCTTCCTTGTGAAGTGCTTCGTAAAGGTGTATCCCAACACAACCTGCTACGGAGTGAAAGAGAAGCTCAGGAGGTCTTATTCCCCTTCCCTTTCCGCCTACGTAATCCGCAGCGTCTATAGGAACTTCCCTTCCTGCGGGTCCTATACCTATAAAGTGAAAATCTTCTTTCTGAGTTACTTTAATTTTCATTGATTATACCTCCTTTACTTTTATGTTTATTTCAATTTATCCTCCTTGCTATTTCTTCGGCATATTCTGTTGTTGAAACTTCTCTTGCCTCTTCTCCTCTTTTTCTGAACCCTGCGGCTATATCAGGTGTTCCTATTCTATCCTCTAAGGTTTTTCTAACAGCGCTGTATATTTTTTCAGAAGCCTCTTTCCAGCCAATGTATTCAAGCATCATTGCACCTGAGAGAATTAGGGAAAGAGGATTTGCTATATTCTTTCCAGCTATATCAAGTGCTGTTCCGTGGGTGCTTTCAAAGAGTGCGTATCCATCTCCTATGTTCCCGCTGGGGACAAATCCCGGACCGCCTATGAGTGCTGCGGCAAGATCTGAAACGTAATCTCCGTTTAAGTTTTGTGCTATTATCAGATCCCATGCTTCGGGTTTTAAAACTAACTGCATGAGCATTTGATCTGTTATAACTTTACTCAATTTCACTTGCCCTTTTGCGGGTTCTGCTTCTGGATCGGTCAGAACCCTTCCCTTGAACTCTTCTTCTTGAGCTACTTCAAAAGCCCAGTTTATAAAAGCTCCTTCTGTTGCCTTCATTATGTTACCTTTTCCTATAACGGCTACGTTCTTTCTATTGGTTTCAAGAGCGTATCTTAGAGCTTTTCTCACGTGTCTTTTTGTTTTGAATTCACTCATTGGTTTTACAGTAATACCTATATCTTGTGGAAAGCCTTCTTCTTTTGCTCCCATTTCTTTAAGAAGGAAATCTCTCACTTTAAGAGCTTCTTCTGTGCGGGAAAAGAATTCTACACCTGCATATACGTCATCGGTGTTTTCTCTGAAGACAACCAAATCAACTCTTGCAGGATCAGGTATAGGAGTGGGTTGTCCCATCCAGTAAACGGGTCTGACAGCGGAGTAAAAGTCAAAGGCTCTCCTAAGAGCGGAGTTTATAGAACGGATTCCTTTTCCTACAGGGGTTCCCAAGGGTCCTTTTATACCAACTACCGCTTTTTTCAGAAAGTCAAGTGTTTCTTTTGGGAGTCTTTCCCCCGTTTTTTCCTGAGCTTTATCCCCTGCAAGTATTTCAACCCAGACAATTTTTCGGGAATCTCCATAAGCGGATTCTACAGCTCTGTTAACGACACGAATCATGGCGGGAGTTATCTCAGGTCCTATACCGTCTCCTTCTATAAAGGGAATAACAGGGTAAGAGGGTATTCTAAGAGTTTTGTCTTCTTTTAGTTCTATAAACTCCCCTTTTTCAGGTTTTGCTATTCCCTTTTCCCACGTATAGACATTCTCAGGCATCAATATCCTCCAGAAAAGGTGTTAAAAATTTTATGTAAGGCTATGTAACCTGTCAAGGATTAAATAGCTTAAAATCTAACTATTTAATTTATACTATCCTCATTAAGGAGACGGTGATGAGAGAGATTTTTATAACAGACGTTTCCCTTAGGGACGGAATTCAAAGTTTACTTGCTACACGTGTGCGCACTGAAGACATGCTTGAAACTCTCTCTCTTTTGGACAAGTGCGGTTTTTGGTCCTTGGAAGTGTGGGGAGGAGCTACTTACGACGTATGTCTTAGATATCTTAAGGAAGATCCATGGGAAAGACTAAGGAGATTTAAAGAAGTTGCAAAAAACACACCGTTAGAAATGCTCTTAAGGGGTCAGAATGTTGTGGGTTACAGGCACTACGCGGACGATGTGGTGGAAGAATTTGTAAAAAAAGCTTACGATAACGGTATTGAGGTTTTCAGGATTTTTGACGCGCTGAACGATACCAGAAATATGAAAAAGTCCATAGAAACAGCCAAAAAGGTAGGAGCTACTGTAAAGGGTGTTCTTTCTTATGCAATAAGTCCTGTTCACACAGTTGAGTATTACGTGAAAATAGCCGGTGAACTGATAGACATGGGGATAGATATAATTTCTATAAAAGATCAGGCAGGTCTTTTGTCTCCTAAGAACGCCTATGATTTAGTTTCAGCTCTAAAATCTGAATATCCGAAATACCCTGTTCATCTGCACACGCAAACCACTGCAGATTTAGCGGAGATGGCACAACTCAAAGGTATTGAAGCAGGAGCGGATATGATAGATACGGTTTTTTATTCTCTTTCCTGCCAGACATCTCACCCTCCGGGAGAAACCATGATATACATTCTCAAAGAATTCGGCTACAGTGTGAGAGTAGACGCAGAAACCTACAAGAAAGCGGGAGATGTGTTCAGAGAAATAAGACAAAAATACAAAAAATTTGACGTTCTTTCCCCATATCCAGATGTAGGTGTGTTAATGCACCAAATACCCGGTGGTATGATAACAAATTTTATAAACCAGCTAAAAGAGCAGAATTTAGAAGATAAGTTGGAGGAAGTTCTCAAGGAAGTTACACGTGTAAGGGAAGATCTTGGATATCCTCCTCTCGTAACACCTACAAGTCAAATAGTAGGGACTCAAGCTTTTATGAACGTTCTTCACGGAGAACGTTATAAAGTGGTGACAAAAGAAACAAAAGATTACGTTAAAGGTCTCTACGGAAGACCACCAGCTCCTATTAAGAAAGAAGTTCTTGAAAAGATTTTAGGAGATGAGGAACCCTTATACGATAAAAGACCTGCTGATCTCTTGGAACCCGAACTTCAAAAGATAAGAAAAGAAGCCAAGGAAGCAGGTGCAAAAAGTGAAGAAGACATTCTCTCCTATGCTTTGTTTCCGGTTGTTGCTAAGGAATTCTTTGAGTGGAGAGAAAAAGCTCAAAAGGGAGAATTACAACCTTACGTTGAGGAGAAAGAAGAACAGTGCGTAGAAAAGGCGCCTGTTGAGTTTAATATAACTGTTCACGGTGAACAGTATCATGTTCAGATAGCGGGTAGGGGAGAAGAGACTGCGGGTGGAAGAACCTTTTTTATAAGACTTGATGGCAGACTTGAAGAAGTTGTTTTGCAACCTGTGAGAGAAGTTGAAATAAAAGGAGGGGGTTATGAAATATCAGAAGGATCTCCTGTAGCGCCTAAAAGACCGCGACCCAGAGATGTGGGAGATATAACTTCTCCCATTTCTGGTAAGGTGGTTAATATAAAAGTGAGAGTAGGGCAGCAGGTAAAAGAAGGAGATGTCCTTTTAGTTGTAGAAGCTATGAAAATGGAAAACGAGATTCACAGTCCTGTAGACGGTGTTGTGGAAGAGATTTTCGTTCAAGTAGGAGAAAGTGTAAATCCTGATGAAGTTTTAATAAGAGTAAAACCCAGAATAAAATGATAAGAATAGCTTTACCAAAGGGCAGACTCTTCAAAGAAAGTGTAGATCTACTTTTTTCTAAGGGAATACTGAAAAAAAAAGTAGAGGAAGGCAGGAAGTTAATCTTAGAGCTTAAGGACTTGACACTTCTGCTGGTTAAACCTTTTGATGTGCCTGTTTACGTTGAATACGGCACAGCGGATTTGGGAATTTGTGGTTACGATGTTTACGTAGAAAAAAATCCACATGTTTACCGACTATTGGATTTAGGAATAGGTCGTTGTCGTATATCGGTTGCAGGAAAACCCGAAAGTAAGGAACTTTACGAAAAAAGCACTTTTATAAAAGTAGCTACCAAATACCCCCGCACAACACACCGTTTCTTTTCAGAAAAAGGGGTTAAAGTAGATGTTATAGTTCTCAACGGATCTGTTGAACTTGCTCCAACCATAGGAATTGCTGAGTTTATAGTAGATTTAGTTCAGACGGGGAAAACACTTAAAGAAAACGGACTTGTAGAAATGGAAGTGATAGAAGAATCTACCGCGTGGCTTATATGTAACAGATCCAGTTTTAGAAACAAAAGGGAAGAAATTTTAGAGATAATAAAAGCCTTACACTGAAGAAAGCTTTACAAATTCTTTGAACAGATAGTAAGAATCATGAGGTCCGGGAGAATTCTCTGGGTGGTATTGAACTGCAAAAACTGGGAGTTCTTTATGTCTGATACCTTCAACAGTATTGTCAAGTAAATTAAGATGGGTTACTTCAACTTCTGGTGGTAAGGTTTCAGGATCAATTGCAAAGTTATGGTTCTGAGCGGTTATTTCTACTTTTCCTGTTCTTAAATCCTTTACCGGATGATTTCCTCCATGATGGCCAAATCTAAGTTTGTAGGTTTTCGCTCCTAAGGCGATTCCTATTATCTGACATCCTAAGCATATTCCCAAAATAGGTATTTTTTCCATGAACTTTCTGACAAGCTTTATTCCTATCTTTACCCTTTGAGGATCACCCGGTCCATTAGACAGGAAAATAGCGGAGGGTTTATTTTTCAGAATAAAACTTTCAGCTTCCTGCGGAGGAACTACAGTTACCCTTGCTCCTTCAGCGGTTAACCTTCTTAATATGTTTCTCTTTACGCCAAAGTCCACAACCGCTACAAGGGGTCCGTGGAGATTCCATTCTCCCTGATTCCAAGGAAAAGCTTCTTTTGAAGAAACCTCTTCCACCAAATCCAGTTCTGAAATATCCGGTAGTTTCTTTACTTTCAAATAAAGACTGTAAGGATCAAAATCTTTTGTGGAGATAATGCCTTTTATAACACCCTTTTCTCTTATCTTCTTAACAAGCGCTCTTGTATCTACTGACTCTATGGCAACAATACCGTTTTCTTTAAGGTATTCCTGAAGATTTTTTTTCGCTCTCCAATTAGAACAAAAACTAAAAGCTTCTCTTACCACAAAACCGTTAACCTGAATTTGAGTGGATTCTAAATCTTCATCGTTTACACCGTAATTTCCTATTTGCGTGTAAGTCATAACAACAATCTGTCCTTTGTAGGAAGGATCAGTTAAGATCTCCTGGTAGCCTGTCATTGAAGTGTTGAAAACTAACTCCCCTCCCTTTTCCCCATCGGCACCGAAGCTGTAACCTAAAAAATAACTACCGTCTTCAAGAACCAGTATTGCCTTTTTTCTTGACATTCTCTTTCTTCTTTTTCTTAGGTTTGGGCTTTTCAATAAGTTTTCTCAATTCTGGAGGTAAGTTTTCCGGATCGGGACTGTATATCCAAGCTTGAAAAGGAACAAAAGTATAAGCGGGAGCGAGATCGTTCTTAAAAGAACCGAAAGGCTTTATGTAGTTTGGAGTGGGATTTTCTATAGTGAGTTGAGGATCTGTAAGAGAAAAAGCTTTTGCTCCTACTGCTTCGTTCATTGAAGAGAAAACTTTTATGTCCAGCTGTCCCGCTATACCGTAAAACTTCAAATCCGCTTTGGCAGGATGACACACAGCGCAGAATTTACCTACTTGAGAACCTTTCTTGGTTTCCACCCTTAAATACTTCCAAAAGGGATTGGAAGGATGCGGATCATGGCAGCTTACACATTGCAGTTTTCCGTCTCTAAGCAATTTTTCGGGGACTTTTGCTATTTTCGGATTGGGTTCTATATTTACCGGGTGAGTCATGTGCAGGAATATAGGCCTTATATTAGCCCCGCCGAACTTGTCAAGATTGTGACATCCCAAACACAGGGCGGAAACACCGTCTATGGTTTTACCTGTTCGTGGATTTGGATAGACTTCGTTGTTTACTTTAAAGAGCTTCTGAGCTTTTGCATAGTGCGGATCGTGACAACCCAAGCAATCCAGTCCTTCATGAGGACCGTAGGAAAATCCCATTGCCGCCAGCATACATAGTATTATTCCTATTAACAATCCTCTCATGGCTGAACCCTCTCCCATCTTTTCTTAGCGGACTATGATAGCAGAGCAAGGGTTAATTTGCAAGTGTTCTTCACAAAACAACTTGCACTCTGATTCGGGGAGCGTAAAATTAAATGTTAGCTTAACCGCCTGTAAGAGGGAGGCATTTCCTCTTTCGCAAGGCGGAATTCAATTTTAAAGGAGTTTTAAGATGGGACAGCAGGTAGAGAAAAACACAGTTGTATCTTTCCACTACACTTTAAGAGACGGAGAAACAGGAGATGTTTTGGAATCCAGTAGGGATTCCGGGCAACCTATAGTATTTATGGTGGGAGCGGGAGAAATAATACCGGGACTTGAAAACCGCATGTTGGGTATGAAAGTGGGGGAAACAAAATCAATAGAAGTTCCTCCGGAAGAAGCTTACGGTCCTAAGGATCCTAACCTTATCCAGAAAGCTCCTAGGGAATATTTTCAGAACGTTCCCCTTGAGAAGGGTCTTCCCCTTCAGGCTCAAACTCCGGAAGGACATACAATTCATATGGTGGTTGTGGATTTTGACGAAGATACGGTAACAGTTGATATGAATCATCCTCTTGCGGGAAAAGTCCTTATCTTTGATGTGGAAGTTCTCAGCGTGCAAGAAGCTTCTCCCGAAGAGATATTGAGAAGACAAATGCGGGGGGGCGGATTATATTAATCTGCCGAATTCTTCAAATTTATACCTGTAAGCCCGCGGAGGTAGTTCCTTCTGCGGGTCTTTGTATCCCATGGATATAATAAGAACAACAATACGATCTTTGCCAATCCCCAGGAGTTTTTTCAATCTCTGTTCATCAAATCCTTCAAGGGGGTGAGTTTCAAGTCCGAAGTGTCTTGCAACTATCATAATACTCATAGCGAACATTGCTGTATCTCTTATTGCTTTCCTCTTCTTCTTTTCCGGACTTTTCCACTCTTCAAGTATCTGCTTACGTAAATTCTCTCTTTGGTCAGGTGAAATGTATCCTAATTCAGTCCAGCTATCCAGTATTTTATCAACATGTTCTTCTGCAGCTCTAAGATTAGCTATGACAACTAAATCTACTGATGCATCTTCTACCTTTTGCTGATTGTTGCATACTTCTTTTAGTTTTTTCTTAGTTTCCTTGTCTTTAACTACGATAACTTCCCAAGGTTGAAGATTGTAACTGGAAGGAGTTAAAGTTGCTATGTTAATTATTTCCCTTACTGTATCTTCAGAGACTTCCTTTTGAGGATCAAAAAATGTAACGGATCTTCTTTCTTTTATATACCTGAGGCATTCCTCACTTCTTTCTTTTTCTGTTGCCTCTTCAACACCTTCTATGACACCTGATAGAATATCCATTACCCCTGCTGTAGCTTTAGCGGTTAAGTCCTGTAGAGTTTTCAAAACTGTTTCCAATTTATCTCCCATTTGTTTGCGGGTTTCCTGAATACCTTCCACTATACCTTCGGTAATCTCTTTGACTTTCTCCTTTGAAGGCTGAACACCTTTAAAAGTTTTATCACTCATTTCCTTTATAGTTTGAGCTGTAGCTTTTTGAAAATCTTTTGTTTTTTCGTAAAAAACCTTAAAAAGTTCCTTGGCTTCTTTTTTCAAATCCTTTTCTTTTTTTTCACCGTTTTCACTCATTTTCAACCTCCTTAGATTTAATTATCCTACAGTTTAATTTAATCCCTAAGCGCTTTTTCTACCGCTGAATCCAATGATAGTTTATTTGCTTCTCTGATAACATAAGCAAAGAATTCTTCATTTCCTTTGCTTCCTTTGGGTGAGGCTTTTATCAAATCTCTTATACCGTATCCCAACTCTTGCAGGTGTTTTATAACTTTAATCAGTGCCTTTCTCTTTAAGCTTTTATCTTTTACAATTCCCTTCTTAACTTCCGAAGGGGACAGTTCAAATTGAGGTTTTATAAGAATCAGTGCTGTTCCTTCCTTCTTAAGGAACTTTAAAACGTGGGATAATACCTTGGTTAAGGATATAAAGGATACGTCTACGGTAAGAATATCTACTTTCTCGGGTATATGTTTATCTGTTAGCATTCTTGCATCTGTTTTTTCGTATAGAATTACTCTAGGATCGGATCTGAGCCTGAAGTGCATTTGCCCTTTTCCTACATCTACCGCATAAACACGCACCGCACCGTGCTGAAGCAGACAATCTGTAAATCCACCAGTGGAAGAACCTACGTCAAGAGCGATTTTTCCTTTCACATTTATGGAAAAACTTCTCAAAGCGTTTTCTAGTTTATATCCTCCTCTGGAAACATACTTAGGAAGCTCTTCAACCTCTATCTGTTCTGTTCCTTTAACTGTAAAGCCTGCTTTATCTACTCTCCTTCCGTTAACGTAAACAAGCCCTGCCATTATCAAAGAACGTGCTTTTTCGCGGGAATCTACAAAACCCTTTTCAAAAAGCCATCTGTCAAGTCTAGGCATTCCAAAGTATAATATAAAGCTTGAATCTTACAGGAGGTGAAAGATTGGAATTGCTTTCACATGTAGCACAGGAAGTGCAAAATCAAACAGGTATTAGACTTCACAGGAGAAATGTAGAGCGTGTTTTTTCCGCAATCTTGAGAACTGGTGACTTTTGGAAGATAGTAGATTTTTCCGATCTTCCTGTTCCCGCTGTTGCCGCTATAGTGAAAAAACTGATTTCTGAAAATATCCTCTTTGTAGATGAAGAAGAAAACATACTCCTTACTCAAAAGGGATACGATCTTGTTAGAGAACTGGGTATAAAGCCTGCGGGAAACTTCCTTTGTGTAGCATGTGAAGGAAGGGGATATCCCTTTTACGCAGACAAAGAGTTTTATAGAACTTTTATAGAACTCGCAAAGGACAGACCTTCTGCTATAAGGGATTACGATCAGGGATCTGTAACTCCAGAAACAACCGTAAGCAGAGTCCTCTTTATGGACGTTCGGGGCGATCTAAGAGGAAGGGATATCCTTGTAATGGGAGCGGAGGACGACCTTACAGGACTTGCAGTTGCTCTTACAAGAAAAGCTAAAAGCGTTCTTATTCTGGATATAGATAAGAGATTAATAGATTACGATAATAAGATTTTTAAAGAGCTTGGTATAGAAAACGCACAGGCAAAGGTATGGGATTTGAGAAAGCCTTTTCCTGAAGATATGCTTGCACGTTTTGATGTTTTCGTTACTGATCCGCCTGAAACCTTTGCCGCCTTTAAAGCCTTCATAGGTAGAGGTATAGCGACTTTGAAAGAAAGTGGTTGTGCGGGATACTTTGGTTTGACTTTAAGAGATTCTTCAATCTTCAGATGGAAGGAATTTCAACAAATCCTTCTTACTGACTACGGCACAGTAATAACCGATATAATTCAGAATTTTAACCACTACATGAACTGGGAGTATCATCCTCAAACAAAAGCTGCTCAAATAGCTCCAGTTAAGAAAAATCCCACGGATATATGGTATAGATCCGCTTGGTATAGAGTAGAAACCCTACCGGGTTTTAAAAGATGGAACGAACCTATATCCGATGAAGTCTTTTACTTAGATGAAGAAGGCTCTACTACTTAGTTTGCTTATCTTTATCTGCGGTGGATTTTCCAAAAAGGGAACAGATTTTCCTCAACTTCCGATAGATCCTCTTTTTGAGAGTATTCCTGAAGAGATGAAGCCTTTATTTGAGCTTAAAAGCGTTGAAAGTTCTAAACCCGATATATGGCCCGTAGTGGGGATAATAACTTCGGGATTCGGTTGGAGACGTATAAAAGGCAGAAGGGAATTTCATGCAGGTGTTGACATAGGCGCACCTTATGGAAGTCATGTTGTAGCAACTGCAGAAGGAGAAGTCCTGTTTGCGGGCTGGATAAGGGGTTACGGTAACACAGTAATTTTGTATCACGGTTATGGGTTCGTTACTCTTTACGCTCATATGGCATCGGTTGCTGTAAGAAGAGGCGATAAGATTCCCAAAAACGCTATAGTAGGCTATGTAGGTTCTTCCGGAAGAACTACGGGACCCCATCTTCACTATGAAGTGATTAAATACGGTATACGGCAAAATCCTATACTGTATTTACCTTAGGAAATCTATAAGATCAACATACCGTCTCCGTAACTGTAAAACCTGTAGCCTTTTTCTACAGCTTCCTTATAAGCTCTTAATATAAATTCTCTTCCTCCAAAAGCACACACCATTATAAGCAAGGAAGATTTCGGTAAATGGAAATTGGTGATCATACCATCTATTACTTTAAATTTAAATCCGGGATATACGTATAGATCTGTCCAGCCTTCATAAGCTTTGAAAGGAGAAGTTTCAATAGCTCTGACAACAGTAGTTCCCACAGCAATGACTCTTCCACCTTTTTCCTTAGTTTCTAAAATAGCCCTCACAGTCTCCGCAGGAACTTTAACGTATTCCGGTTCAACACTGTGTTCTTCAACTTTTTCTACTTTTACTGGTTTGAAAGTTCCGTAAGATATGTGAAGTGTCACAAACGCTCTTTTCACACCAGCCTGATTAAGTCTCTGCAAAAGCTCGGGAGAAAAGTGAAGCCCTGCGGTAGGAGCCGCTACTGCCCCCTTTTCACAGGCAAATACGGTTTGATAGTAATTTCTGTCTATTTCTTCCTCTTCCCTTTCCAGATATGGTGGTATAGGTATATTACCGTATTTATCTATTAGCTTGAGAGGATCACTTCCTATCAGTTTTACCAAAAAACTGCCTTCCTTTAGATGTTTTAAAATTTCTACTTCAAAATCTTCTGCTATTTTTATTAGCAGTCCTGGTTTTATCTTCTTACCTCCTACGAGAGCTTTCCATGTATCTGGTTTTATATAATCGGTGAGCAAGATTTCCACCTTTCCGCCTGTAGGTTTTTTCCCTTTGAGTCTTGCGGGTATTACCTTTGTGTTGTTGAATACAAGCAAATCTCCTTTTTTAAGATACGCCGGCAGATCCCAAAACGTGGAATGCTCAACAGTTTTACTTTTCCTGTTTAGAACCATCAATCTTGCTCTGTGTCTGGGAATAATCGGATATTTTGCTATTAACTCTTCCGGTAGATAGTAGTCAAATTCTTCAATCTTCATTCCGAACGTTTAATTTAAGTAAAATAGGAGCCAAAAGGGTAGTAACCGCTACTACAAATACAACAACTGCATATCCTACGCTATCTATAGCTTTAAAACTTCTACCGAATTCAGCAAAAATAAGCCCTACTTCTCCACGAGGCATCATGGAAAGTCCTATGTTTAACTTTTCCCTGAGGTTTCCCGGTGCTACGAAACCCGCTATAACTTTACCGAATATCGCAATTGCTATTAAAGACAGAGAAAAGAACCAAAACTCTCCTGAAGAAAAGTCTATAGCTTTAAGATTAAGAGCTAAACCTACTGAAACAAAGAATATAGGAGCCATAACGTTGATAAGGGGAATTATTCCCTCTTCAACTCTGTGAACGACTCTTTCATTAAGGTGTAAAAAAGCAGCAAAGGGAAGGGCAAATCTTCTTGAAAGAGCAAGTCCAGCTGTAAAGGCACCTAGTATTTCGGGAGAACCCACTTTGTAAGCGGCGTATCCCACTCCTAAGATAAGAGCTAATATTGAAGGAGGTATAACATCTGGTTCGTTAAGGCGATCTACTATCCACGATATAAGCTTTGCAGCAAAACGTGCCACAAAAGGAGCAACCACAAAAAATACTCCTATATGAACCATAAGATTGGTAGTTGCTTCCAGATTTACTTCCTTAGTCTTGGAAAACTCATAAAGAGCTGCTAGTATAACTACACCCATAATATCGTCCAAAACCGCCGCACCGAGGACTATTTGAGCAAAACGTGTTTTATGTTTTCCTAAGTCTGTTAAAACCCTTACAGTTATACCTATACTGGTGGCGGTTAAAGCACCGCCTATGAAAAGAGCACTTATAAGAGGCATATCCAAAAGGTAGTAAGATATTACAAAACCTCCTGCGAAGGGAACTGCAGCTCCTACAAAAGCAACAGCAATAGACCAAAGCCCCACTCTGACCAACATGTGGATATCTGCTTCAAGTCCCACTTCAAACAGCAGAAGGATAACTCCTAACTCCGCCAATACCTTTACCGCTTCGCTCAGAGGTATCCAACCCAGTAAGCTCTGTCCTAAAAGAATTCCAGCGAATACCTCTCCCAATACTGGAGGAATTCCCAATCTCTTAAACAGAGTTCCGAACATGCGAGCTGATAGAAGTATGATCGCTATGTGAAGAAAAAGGGTGTGTATGTCAACGCTGACCGTGTTCTCTACTCCAGGAGCTGCTGCCATTTTTCCAGAGCCTATTTTAACATTAAAGGTTTCGGTTTCCCTAAGTAATATCCCTGACCGAAATGAACACCTATTTTCTTGAGTTCTTCAAGAATTCTCTCGTTTTCTACAAATTCCCCTATTACTTTTATTCCCATTCTGTCACAGAATCTTGTGACCATTTCTGTAAGCAGTCTGCTGACTTTGTTTCTGTGAATTTCTTTTACAATACTTCCGTCTATTTTCAAATAATCTATTCTTATCTGGGTTAGATTAACTAAATTAGAATATCCAGCTCCGAAATCATCTATGCATATTTTATAACCGAGTTTTCTAAGCTTTGAAATATTTTCCCTAACTCTATCAAAGGAGGGAATTCCTTCCACTTCCGTTATCTCAAGGAGTATTCTTTTCCTTACAGGTTCTTTTATGGCAAGTAAAACTTCAAGGACATTCTCATCGGTAATATCTGTGGGTAGTAAATTTATACTAATTCTTATTTCTCTTTCCTTTTTAAGTAAATTCTCGTTTACAGTTATTATTTCTCTAACAAATCTTGTGTATATAAAAGTCCCTTTTATATCTTCAAGAAAGAAGATTGGTGTATAGATGTATCCGTCCTCTCCCTTTATACGTGCTAAAGCTTCGTAATGAGATATTTTTCCACTTTTAAGATCAAAAACCGGTTGGTAATAGCATATAATTCTTTTACTTTCTATGGCGTCTATTACTTCCCCGATGGAGAGTTTTTTCTTAAGCTGTTCTATACTCTCGTCATAGGCTTCAACTCTGTCTTTACCTTCTCTCTTTGCCCTATACAAAGCTCTATCCGCATTTTTTATAGTTTCTTCAAGAGATCTTTCTCTTCCAGTAGATATATTTAAACCCATAGAGACCTTAATCCTTATTTCACTTCTTTTAAACTTTATAGAATGCCTTTTTATCCTACTTTTTAAATCTTCCAAGAAGTTGATAACTTGGACTTTATCCTCAAAGTTGTCTCTGGGTATTAAGATCAGAAATTCTTCACCCGCGTAACGCACTATGATAGAGTTTTTGAGCTCATTTTTCAAAAATCTTGCCAACTCTTTGAGAACTTCATCTCCTGCCTCTTCACCGTAAGTTGCATTCACTTTTCTGAAATCGTCTATATCCAGTAGAACAAGATAGTATTGAGATAAATTTAAATAAGAACCCTTGTAATCAAGGTAATTGCGGTTGTAAAGTCCTGTTAGTCTGTCCGTATAAAGTTCCTTGAGAAGTCTTCTTTGCTTCAGATATTGATAAATAGCTATGTAAAGAAAGAAGATTGAAAATATTATAGATCCCGTTGACATATGTCTTATAAGGTTAATGGAACTCCTTACTTCTTTTATTTTTTGAACAGATATATCAGCTACAAGAAGTGCTTGAGCTTTGTCTTGAAGAACTATTGGTTTAAGATAGGTTGCTCCTATGGTGTGCAGGTTTTTTTGAATTATTACTGTTTCTTCTTTTTTGTTAAGGGCTTTTATCCAAAGATCTTCGTGAATAACATCTAACTTTTCTCCCGGCTCCGCTCTATCTTCTTTTGAACCGTCTGCTAAAAACCTGAACTTACCTTCTTTATCCCTGTAAATAACGTAAACATACTTTATCTCTGGTGTAATCAGTAGTGAAAGAATTCTTTCAACGCTTCTTCTAAACTTCTGATCTTTATAGAAAGTATCAACTAAATCTTTATCACTAACTTTTGTTTTAATGTATTCGCTGACATTGTTAAACGTATGTCCTACTACCGAAACCATATCGGAGATTATTCTCTTCTGAACGTGTTCTTCAACTTTTAAAGAACCTATATAGACTGGCACAGAAGTAAAAACCACTAAAAGGACAAAGGTAACAAGGAATACATCGGATCGCTGGAGTCTCATTTTTCTTTCCCTCCAGCTTTTTCTAACCTACTACCGAGGGATTCTATAAACTTGTCGTATTCGGAAGGTAACTTTACCTTTTTCCTGTTGAGCTTTTCCCGTATAAACAGAATATTAGGTCTTCCTTTTTTCCAGAAGAAAGCACCTATACAGTTTTTTCTGATAAATACATCTTTTCTTCGGGAAGAGAAAACTACTTTTCCGTAACAGGATTTAGGAAGTTTGTTCTTATATCTACCTGCAAGGAAAACTATATCCGCTTCTTTACAATTCTTGATTTCTTTAAGGTTCTTTGAATACTTTTTCATATTTGTGGAAAAGTAGTTACTTTTATTTCCCAACAGGTAAACTTTTACTTTTCTTTTCCCTGTTATATCGGAAAAGATTTTCTCAAGAATTCTTATCTCAAGCTCTTTTTCATTGGAGAATTCCTTCACCGGTAGTTTTCCAAAACAAAAAGAAAAACACAAAAGAAGGACAATTAATTTCATATCAAAACACCCAATCCACACTGAGATAAAAAGTTCTTCTCTTTACAGGATAGGAAACAACGTTTGAACCCTGCAGTGCAAAGTAGGGAATTTCTAAGGCTTTGTTGAGAAGGTTTTCACCTTTGAGCTTCACAGAGAAATCTTCTGTTAAGTTGTAAGAAATACCTGCACTTAGATCGTAACCAGCTTTTATTTCCTTTCCCCTGTAGGAGAATCCTTTTCTGTATATAAGTTCACCAAAGGCGGAAAGCCTATGAAAGGAAGATAAGATCCTTATATAAGCACCTTCTAAAGGAGACATTTCAATTTCAGGATCTAAAAAAGCGCTGTATCCTGTTTGAAGTTTGTGATCTTCTGCTATTTTGTATTCTATGTCTAAGAATAAGGGTTTGTATTCAAGAGTTCTACTGTCGTTTGTTGGAAGCCCTCTGCTGTCAGGAACTATATTGTCCTTTACCTTTACATACCCCAAACCCATGTTCAGCTTTGCCATATCAGAGTGGAAAACAACTTCGCCAGTAGCGGAAAGGGGGATTTTAATGGGACTGAGATCTCTTCCTGCACTTTCTAAATCGTAAAAGTAAGGAGGAATATAACTGCGTGATATAAAGCTTTTAATGTAAACACCTTGATAAGGAGTTGTTATGTATCCAACTCGTATTATATACTCTCTGAAGTCTTTGAAACCACCGTTTCTGTAATATTTATCCAGTTTCAAACCGCTTATCAGAAGATTTCTCGGATTCAAAGAGAACTGATCTTCAATAATGAAAGAGTATATTTCTTGTCTATCAAAGGGTATGGTGCTTCCCACATCAACTCTGTTTCCATCTAAGGTTATGTAATAGCGGGTATCTACATCAGAGTTATACAGTTTGTAGGAAGCAGCGGTCAGTAGTTTGTTTTTTTCTGATATAAATGTTTTTGATATATAAAGATCTACCTTGCTGAAGAAAGCGTCTTCATGGAATTCTTTAATAGAATCCGTAAAAATAGGTATATATAAACCGCTGGAGCTTTTCTCGTGATGCTTTCGCCTGTGATTGTCCAAGGAAAAAACAAATTTTAGAGTTTTATCCTTAAAGGGATAGGCAGTAAATACAAAATAGGTATCCTCCGCTCTTGTAAATCCGTATTCTACTGTATTATCAAGAGCAAATCCTGCAAAAGGTAATCTTTTGATAAAACCGTAACCTATTTCAAAGTTCATGTTTTCAAAGTAAAGACCTGTAAAGGCATATCTGTAAAAAGCATCTCTTGAAAGTGTATTGTTAGGTGTTCCATACTCCTTTCTGTTATCAGAGCCAGCGGATACAAAGAATATGTAAGAAAAAGAAGAGTTTACTTCTTTTGCCCTGTAAAAGACTGAGGTGTATCCTCTCCGCGAAGTGGCGGTTGTTCTTAATCTGTTAACATTTTCTTTAGCGGGTTCTTTTGTGTAGATTTTTATTATTATCACCGCAGGTTCATTTCCCAACTCTATAGCACCGGGGGCTTGGTATATTTCAATATGCTCTATTAGATCTAAGGGAAAGTTTTCCCATACAAGAAAAGGAGATCCTGTATGCAGTGAGGAAACTTCGTGATCGTTTATGTAGAGTCTGTAATGTCTGGGAATAAGAGAGTAGGAACCGAATTCCCACATATTCAAAACACCAAAACGGTTATTGGATAAAGTGAAAAGCCTTAAGGATTTGAGAACATCTCCTAGTGTATAAGCCTGCATGATTTCAAGATCTTCTCTATACAGGATTATTACATGTCCCAGACTTTCCTTACGGGTCTTTCTGTAAAGTTCGGAAGCTTCTTCGTATTCTTTTAAAAGCTTACCTATTTCCTGAGGGAAGGAAAAACTAAGAATAAGAGACCAAAGAATTACCACCCCCCTTATGTATTTTTCTCCTTTCATTCCTTCCTTAAAGAACTATTTAAATATACAATTAAAACGGATGCTCAGGGAAAAAATTCAGAGATTTCATTTCGTAGGTATAGGTGGTATAGGAATGAGCGGGATAGCCCGCATACTTCTTGAAATGGGTTATAAAGTATCAGGTTCAGACTTAAGGGAAAATGATAGAACAGAAGAGCTTAGAAGACTTGGAGCAAAAATTCATATAGGTCACAGCGAGGATAACGTAAAAGACGCGCAGGTTATTGTTTATTCATCTGCTGTCTCGGAAAGTAATCCTGAAATAAAAAAGGGTAAAGAGTTAGGAATCCCCGTAATACCAAGGGGAGAAATGCTGGCGGAACTTTTCAGAATGAAGGAGGGAATAGCGGTTAGCGGAACTCACGGAAAGACAACAACTACATCTATGTTAGCTTATATACTCCAAAACAGTGGTTATGATCCTACTGTAATTATAGGGGGAGTTCTTCAGAGTATAGAGAGTAACGCCCGTTTGGGAAGGGGATCCATACTCATATCGGAGGCAGATGAAAGCGATGGGTCTTTTCTTAAACTGTTTCCTGTTGTTGCGGTAGTAACTAACATAGACAGAGAACATTTGGATTTTTACGGAAATATAGAAGCTGTCAAGAAAGCGTTTCTGGACTTCACCCAAAGAGTTCCCTTTTACGGTTTTTCTGCGCTAAATGCAGATGACAAAGGCTGTCGGGATATACTTCCAAAGATTTCCCGTAAGGTAGTGACGTTTGGAATTAGCTCTCCTGCTACTGTGCAAGCGAAGAATTTGAGAGTAGAAGAAGGCAGATATGTTTTTGAGGTTTCCTACGAATGTGCTTCGCTCGGAACTATTCACTTAGGAGTGCCCGGAAGATACAACGTGTATAACGCTCTTGCTGCCACAGCTGTGGCTCTTGAGCTTGGAGTAAATTTTAAAGTGATTAAAAACTCTCTTGAAAGCTTCAAAAATGCCCACAGACGTCTTGAGCTTAAGGGAAGAATAGCGCAAATACCTGTATACGATGACTACGGTCATCATCCTACGGAAATCGGAGAGGTGATTAAAACTCTAAGGGAGATTTACAAAGACAGAAGAATTGTATTGGTTTTCCAACCTCATCGCTATTCAAGAACACACATGCTCTTTGATGATTTTGTCAGGGTTTTGAAAGAGGCAGATCTTGTATTCGTAACTGATATATACACAGCAGGAGAGGAGAATAAATGGAATGTGAAAGCAGTGGATCTCGCTAATGCAAGCAGTGCCTTTTACGTAAGGGATAAAGAGACACTGTTTTTACAATTAACCCAGATGCTTAGAGATACCGATGTTGTGGTTTTCGTAGGAGCAGGCAGTATATCAAAGTGGTGTGAAGAGTTTGTTAGTTCTTTTCAAGTTCTATCTGATCGTCTTCCATAAGATATTCTCCACTTTGAACTTCAATTAGTTCAAGGGGAATTTTTCCTACGTTTTCTATACTGTAAGGAATAGATTTAGGCACAAAGAAGCTTTCGTTTTCGTGGAGAAACTTTTCTTCCTTTCCTACCACAATCTTTGCTGTTCCACGAAGAACAATCCAGTGCTGGGTTCTATGGTGGTGAAGCTTGAGAGGTATTTTTTTCCCTACTCTGAGAATCAGCTTTCTTACTCTGTATCTCTCCCCTTCTTCCAGATCTACGTATACACCGTAGGGAACATGATGAGTTTTCCCTTTAAGAGCTTTAGGATTACCCTCTTTCTTTAAGAGAGAAAATAGCTCCTTGACTTGTTGAACATCTTCCTTGTTCACTACGAGAACAGCGTCTTCTGTGTTTACTACCACTGTATCTCTAAGATTTACAGAAGTTACAAGACTTTTGCCCGTAGAGATAAACAAATTGTTTTTCCCTCCAAGACTCTTAACTTCTCCAAAAATAACATTTCCCTCCGCGTCTTTGGGTAAATTCTCATAAACAGCTTTAAAAGATCCCACATCGCTCCAACCCATTTTAACGGAAACCACAGCTTTAGCAGTTGTTCTTTCAAGAATTCCTTGGTCAAAGGAAATATTGGGATACTCTTTAAATCTTTCTAAAAAATCTTCATAGGGTTTGTTCAAATCTATTTCAGGAATAAGCTCGGTAAAGTCTTTTACTACTCTTTCCAGCTTGAAGAGAAATATACCGCAATTCCAAAGGTATTTATCGCTTTTCACAAATTTTTCAGCTTTCTCCTTGGGAGGTTTTTCTTCAAAATCTTCAACAGTATAAAGGTTTTCTTCTAAAATTTTCCCAAGCTTTATATAGCCGTAACCTGTTTCCGGATAAGTTGGTTTTTCTCCAAAAAGAACAAGAAAACCTCTCTCAGTAAGCTTGAATCCCCTACGAACAGCTTCTAAAAAAGCGTGAATATCCTTTATAAGATGATCTGAAGGCAGAACCAGTATATCCTCCAAGGGAGGAACTTCAAGACTCATAAGTTTTTTCACGCCTAAAGCAATTGCAGGAGCTGTATTACGTGCAACGGGTTCTGTTACTATTCTGATGCGATTAACTCCAAGTTTTTCAAGTTCGTCCCTTACAAGCCATTCGTATTTTTCACCGGTTACTACAAATATATCTTCTTCACCTACAAAGTTTAAGGATCTTTTAACTGTTTCTTGAAAAAAGGACTTGTTTGAAAAAAGTCTTATAAATTGCTTAGGGAATTCCTCTCTTGAAAGAGGCCAAAGCCGTGTGCCGCTTCCACCGCATAGGATAATAATTTTCATGATTAATATTTTAAATGGCAGAGCCTATTAAGATAAACAAGCTTGAAATTCCCATCGTATTCCAGCAAGGATATACCCGTATTGTCCATGTGAAACCACCACAGAGAGTTTAACTTTAACCCCAAAGCAGTGCATATTAAGCTGTGAAGCGTTCCACCGTGTCCTACTACAGCTATTCTCTCTTGAGATTGTTTAAGGAGATCTTCAAGGAATGAAAGGATTCTTTTTTCAAAAACTTCATAGGATTCTTGGCCAGGCAACGGATACTGAAAAGGATCTTTGAGCCATTTCTTCATGACTTTACCCTCTGTGCGCATAAGTTCCCAGAAGTTTTTTCCTTCCAGTGTGCCGAAAGACATTTCTCTTAAGCGTTCATCTAATAATAGCTCAATATCAAGGACGTCAGCTATTATAAGAGCTGTTTTGTAAGCTCTTTTTTGAGGAGAGGAAATTAAAAGAGATATTCCCTCTTTTTTGAGAAATCCCGCAACTAATCTGGCTTGAACAAATCCAAGAGGTGTAAGATCACTGTCAAGTTTTCCTTGAAATATCCCCTTTTCATTGAATTCGCTTTGAGCATGACGGATAAGGTAAATCCTTTTCATATCTGTTCAAAAAGAATATCAAGAACTTGAGCTTGTATATCTACTTCCCAGTTTTGGTAGTGATCTTCTTTGTTTATAACCAATACAATACCGAGGGTTTCAAAGTATAGAATTAGTTTTGCCAAATTTACAAGTCCGCACAGTCGGGCGGATTTCATCTCTCTTATCTTTACTCTTGGCACGGGATTTTCTGATTCTTTAAATATTTCCAGCAATTCCTGTTTAATGTTGTAATAAAGTGTTTCAAAATCACAAGGCATTTTCACCTCCCAGAATGGAAAGAACAATTTCCCTGTCGCTAAAGGGATATTTTATTCCCTTAATTTCCTGATAGCTTTCATGTCCTTTACCCAAAATTGCTATCATGTCCCCCTCTCTGGCAATTTCCAGAGCATATTTTATGGCTTTTTCTCTATCAAGTTCTAAGATAACCTTTTCTTTGCTTTTGATGCCTTTAAGAATATCAGAGGCTATAAGTTTCGGATCTTCTGATCTTGGATTATCCGATGTAAGAACAATAACGTCACTCCACTTCTCAGCTGCTTTTCCCATCAGCGGTCTTTTTTCTTTATCTCTATCTCCTCCTGCGCCGAAAACTGCTATTAACTTCCCTTTTGTCAGTTTTCTTGCTGTTTCCAAAACACTGTAAATAGCCTGCGGTGTATGGGCGTAATCTATGATAACAGAAAATCCTCTATCGGATCTGATAACTTCAAATCTACCGGGGATTTTCACATTGAGAAGAGATTTTTCTATGATTTCTTCTTTTATACCTTTTTTGAAAGCACAAAGAACCGCAGCTGCTATATTACTTGCCTGAAAGCCACCTACTAAATTACTTTTGAAAGTGTATCTTTTTCCTTCAAAGTTTAAAACTATTTCTGAACCACTGAGATCAGATCGGAAGTTTTCAATTTTCATGTAACCTTTTTTCCCAAAGGTAAAAACCGCACCCTTCAAAACTTTCAGAAGCCTTTTACCGTATAAGTCGTCCGAATTAACAAGAGCCAAGTTATAGCGATAATCAGTAAAAAGTCTTTCCTTAGCCCGGTAGTAATTTTCCATGTTTTTATGGTAATCAAGATGATCTCTGCTGAGATTGGTAAATATCACCGTATCAAACTTTGTCCCCCATACTCTTTCTTGATCAAGAGCATGGGAAGATATTTCCGCTACAACATGAGTAGCCCCTTCCTTTACCATACTTTTCAATGTTTTATGCCACAAAATACTATCAGGAGTAGTTTGTCCTTCTTTAAGAAAAACCTTTTTTCCTATCCTGTAATTTACCGTTCCTATGTAACCGGTTTTCTCTCCCGCATTGGAAAGGATTTCCGTTAGGATATAAGCAGTAGTAGTTTTTCCGTTTGTTCCTGTTATACCAATTATAGACAGCTTTTCAGAGGGTTTACCAAAAAACAGATGGGCGCTTTCCGCTAAAGCTCTGCGGGTAGAGTCAACTTTTATAATTCTCCCTCTTTTAAGAGGGATATCAGTTTCTACAACAACAGCCAAAGCTTTCTTTTCCAAAGCTTCTTTTACAAAAAGATGTCCATCGTGTTTAATTCCTTTTAGAGCGAAGAAAATATAACCCTCTTTTACTTCCTTTGAATTGTGAGTTATTCCTTTGGCTTTTTTAAGCAGAGATAGGAGTTCTGAAGTTATTGTCATAAGTAAACTCACGTATTTTATAATTATTACACAATGAAAATTTACGAAGGCAACTTAAAGGCTGAAGGGTATAAATTCGGCATAGTAGCTTCCCGATTTAACCATCTGCTTGTGGATAAACTGGTAGAGGGGGCTGTGGATTGTATTCTCAGACACGGTGGAGAAGACAAAAACATAGAGATTGTGCGTGTCCCCGGTTCATGGGAGATACCGCTGGCTGTAAAAAAACTGCTAAAGCGCACTGATGCAGTTATAGCGCTGGGGGTTTTGATCCGAGGAGAAACTCTACACTTTGACTACATAGCTGCGGAAGTTTCAAAAGCCTTGGCTAACTTGCATCTTGAAATCGGTAAACCTGTTTCCTTTGGAATTATTACCGCTGAGAGCTTAGAGCAAGCTGTGGAAAGAGCCGGAACAAAAAGAGGAAACAAAGGGTGGGAGTCCGCTCTTTCAGCAATAGAGATGGTGAATCTTCTCAAAGAACTTGAATAACGCCATGCGTTTCAGAAAAAAAGCAAGGGAACATAGCCTAATGGTACTCTATCGTTGGGATATAAGAGGAGATTCTTTTGAGAAGATATTCGGAGAAATAGTAGAAGAGAAAAACATTAAAAATAGGGAAGTTTTAGACTATATGAGTAAACTTATAGGCACTGTAAGGGAAAAACTTCCTCAGATAGATGCGGTTATTTCAGAGCATCTTGAGGATTGGAATTTTGACAGATTAGGTTATATAGAGAGAAATATTCTAAGATTGGGAACTGCAGAGCTTATCTTTATGAAACCACCAGATCCGGGTAGAGCTTTTAACGATTACGTAGATATAGTTAAAAAGTATGCTGATAAAAAAGCAATGAAGTTTGTAAACGGTGTTTTATCACAAATTTACAAAAAAAAGAAACCTACTTCTTCATTCCGAAGATGAGATTCAAGATAAGTGTCAGCACTATGCTTATGAGTAAGGACGTAACCAAAGGAAAGTAAAATACGAAGTTATCCTTTTTAATAACTATATCTCCGGGTAGACGTCCTATACCTAAGGGGAGTTTTTCCATCAATAACATCAGAACGCCAAGAATTAGTAAAACAGCTCCGAAGAGGATTAACAATTTACCTACTTCGGACATACTTATATAGTTTAACAATTCTGTTAAAAGCTTCTCCTCTTTCTCTGTATCCAGGAAACATATCAAAGGAAGAACAACCGGGGGAGAAAAGGATAAAATCTCCAGGTTTAGCTCTTTCAAAAGCCATTTTCACTGCTTTTTCCAAACTCGCTTCTGTCTTGACTTCTGTATCTCCTCTAAAGGTATCTTTTAACTTTTCTGCGGTTTCTCCTATGAAAATGGCAAACTTTACCTTCTGTCGAACTGTTTCTTTAATAAAGGAAAAATCCGCTCCTTTATCCTTCCCGCCCGCTATAAGTATTACCTTTCCATTGGGAAAGCTTTCAAGAGCGTTCTTAAGAGCATTGGGAGTTGTTGACTTGGAATCGTTGTAAACTTTAATACCTTTAAAGGTTATCAGATGCTCTAATCTAAAGGGAAGTCCTTTAAAATTTCTGATGACGCTTCTTATCTTTTCAGGCGAAACTCCAGTATGATAAGCAACTAAGCTGGCAAGGAGAACGTTTTTCAAATTGTGCTGTCCTCTGAGCTTAAGATCTTTTAAACTGAAAAGGATATCTCCGTTGTATTTAACAAAATCTTTTTCTATCTTCACTTCTTTTGATATATCTATTCTCTTTGCAACGGAAGGTGTTTTTGATATTTCCATTGAGGAAAATTCTCCAAAGAGAAGATCTTCTTCTTTTTGCCTTTTGAAAATATTGTATTTACTGTTCAGATAATCTTTAATGTCTGTATGCCAATCTAAATGATCGGGAGAAAAGTTGATAAAAATTCCTATTTCCGGTCTGAAGTTTTTAAGGGTCTTTCCTTGGAAAGAGGAAACCTCCAAAACAGCTATACCGTCTTTCCCCTCTAAAACCCTTCTGGAAAGAGGAACTCCTGAATTACCCGCTTCAAAAGCTTTAAAACCTGCACTGGACAACATAAGGTATATTAGACGACTTGTAGTGGACTTTCCATCAGTTCCCGTTATAGCTATTTTTCTCCCTTTAAAAAATCTATCCGCAAGCTCCAACTCTCCTATTATTTCTAATTCTTTTCTTTTTGCTTCTTTCCATAAAGGGTGAGTGGGCGCAATTCCAGGTGATAGGACTACAGTATCTACAATCTCTATTAAATCCTCCCATCTGTCACCTTTAGAATCATCTCCTGAAAAAACTTCAAAACCCTTTCTTTTGAGAAGTTCTACCGCAGCTGTCCCACTTCTTCCCAGACCCCAGACAAGAAATCTTTTCATATCCAAAAAGGCGACGGGCGGATTCGAACCGCCGTAAAAGGGATTTGCAGTCCCTCGCCTAACCGCTCGGCCACGTCGCCTTTATTAAATAATATAACTTATCTTTATTATCTCTCTTGCCTTTTTAGGTGAGTTTTTTAAAAGCTTCCTTGCAAGGGTTTTCAGTTCAAAAGGAGATCTTCCTGTTACTATTAGATTGAAATCCTCTTCAATTTTTTTAATTTCTTGGAGATATATATGCTTGGCAAATAAGCTTGCCACACTTACTTCAATATACTTACTATCCGCTTTTTCTTTCAAGTGAACTTCTTTACCGAAGGGATTATTCTTTCTGTAAGCATCTATCACTATACTGGAAGAAGGGAATTCAGAGCGTATTCTTACAATCAATCTTCTGTATATTTCATCAAGTAATTTATTCAAATTTTTGTATTTTCCGTATAGATCGTTGAAATCTTTCGGTTTTAAAATTTCGTATTTTAAACAGATAAGGGGCTTAAGCTCTGTAACGATCCTCTTTAATTTTTCACTGTTAACTTTCTTAGAATCACGGGGAGCGGTTTTTATAACAGATTTAAAGTTTTCAGGATAAATTACTGCACAACACACTACAAGAGGACCGAATATCTCACCTTTACCAGCTTCATCACAACCTATAAGAACTCTTTTCGGTATTTCTATTTCAGATAATATCTTTTCCTGCCATTTGAAAGCATCACTACCTTGTAAGAGAATTATCCCGCTGGGATACATATTCACGCATACTCTATCTTTCTTGCAACTCCACAGAGCATTTTTGATTTTTCTAAATTCAAATCCTTCTTTTTTTAGAAATCTTTTAACTTTTTCTTCATACCCTTGAGGGATTCTTAAAGTGCAATTTTTATCACTCATCTTTAAGAACTTCTCCTATTTTTTTCAACACCTTGCTTCTCGCTTTAACTTCCGTAAGAGAAAGTATATGATCAGAATTCGTGATGATGACAAGTTTTTCCCAATTTACTTTCTTCGCTAACAACAAGCTGTGTCTTACGGGAATTATTTTATCCTTTCTTCCGTGTAAGATTACAACAGGTGTAGGTTTAATTGCTTCTATCCATTTTAAAGGACTATAAGTGTTGTCTATTAGAAAACCGCTTAAGAAGGAAAAAGGGTAAAGAATAAAAGTTTCTTTCAACTTATCTCTAAGTATAAGTTCGTAATCTGCGAAGGGACTGTCCAGAATAAGCAATTTTATCTTATCTTTGAAAGGAAAGTTAGCAACTGAATAGATAGAAACAGCAGCTCCGAGGCTCTGACCGAAGACTATCAGTTGATCTGATCTCCCTATTTCCAAAGCCTTATGCAATGCAGATATCCCGTCTAAATGAATACCGGTAAGAGAGGGTTTCCCTTCGGAAAGTCCATAACCCCTGTAATCAAATATAAAAAGATCATAGCCTGCCTTTACAAGCCAAAGTCCTGCATTTACATGGGTGCTTATATTTTCTGCATTCCCGTGGAATAAAACTATCGTTGCCTTAGGTTTAGAGGTCTTGGCAAACACATACCAACCGTGGAGCTTTATGCCGTCTTTTGAGGAAAAAAACACATCACGGTAGGAAAAAGATTCAATATAAGGATTTTTCAACAGTTCCCTACTGGGATAAAAGAAGAAAGAAGAACAGGAAAAAAAACTAAAAGTAAAGAAGAAAAGAAATCCTAAGCTCAGAGCTTTTTTTGTCACCAAGTCTTTTATAACCTCCTTCGGTTCTAAAAGCTAAGTCTTTTAAAAAAGGTATATTCAAACCACCTTTTAAATAAAGGTATTTTTCTTTATCAAAACCCAGCAAATAACGTCCGGCAGATACGGAAAAGAGCAAAGAAAAGAACTCATTTTGTGATAAGATGCCTATTTCAGTTCCTACCGCAGTTCCGTAAAAACCCTCCCCGCCTGTGAGTTTTATATCAGGTAGTATAAATACAGAAAGCACATCAAATCCCAAGGTATATCCCCCTCCCGTGTTGATCAAAAGAGAAAGCTCTTCCGAGCCATTTGTTGTTAGTGTTCTGTATAGTCCAAAATCTACTTTCCACGAGATAGGTTTATAAAAGGAAAGTATTGGTTCTAAGGAAACTATTCTTATGAACTTCCATCGGGATAGTTCAAGATCCTTTTCCTTTTGAAAAAATCTCAGAGCTATCTCCGAAAAAATTATCTCCGCATTTTTCTTGTATCCGTAAGATCTGTCCAGAAGATCGTGATAGACGGGTCTGTAAGCTAATTCCGTGAAGTATCCCTCTTTTCGGTAGCCTATTGAAAGAGAAAATCTTTGAGGATTGTGTGAAAGATGAGGCTTCTCTTTTTTGAAAACTAACTTGCCTTTGCTTTCGGGTTTTCTACTTCTTATCCTTAGAACTTTTAGATACTTACCACGATATGTTTTCAAATCTATAACCGAGCCGTAGTAAAGGAATCTAAGATAGTCAGCTGCGAATTCGTAGAAAGTCGTATCCCTATTTTCAGGTATATCTGACTTTCCTCTTATCCAGTTCTTCAGCAGTATTATATCTTCCTTTTTTAGAAATCTTTCCCGCGCTTTGAGTTTAGTCAAAAGGGAAGGTTCATATCTTACAGAGACAACCCTACCGCTTTTGATAAGAGCTTTTATTGTATCTGTAGGAACAGTCCAAGGGGTAGTGAGTTCAAGTTTTTCAGAGGGATCGGTAAAGTTAAGGAGAAAAAACACTTCCGTTGAGCAATTTTCGTTAAAAAAGTAATAGTATGCGTAAACTTTTTTAAGCTCCCAAAGGTGGAGTTTTAACAGATACAAGTGTTCTTTATCAATTTTGAGTTCATATTCCCATAGATCTCTTCCTTCAATACCAGAGTATTCTTTTATCTTGGAGTAAAAAGGAGCTACTGAATAATAACCTCTGTAAAAGCCAAAAATTCCTTTAAAAGCGTATAAAAGTCCCGCGGGATCATCTACATGAGCTGCGTAGTTGACTATGTAGGAGTAAAGATCTCCTTCTCTTTTAAAAATCCTTATAAAAGTATGACCGAACATAGAAGCGGGACTGTTTATATGAGAATCTGCAAAAACTAAACTGATTCTACTGCCTTCAAGTTCTGAAAGGAATTTTTCAAGCTGTGGACACTTCTCTTCAGGTAAGTCTATTTTAAGATAGTGTTCAATAAAAAAAGCTCTTGCTGGAAATTTGCATCTGAGTCTGGGATTTCTCTTTATCTTCTCTACTGTTGCTTGAAGTTCCTTTAAGGGATACTTTTTCCCCTCTTTATGCAGAAAGAAGCGGGGATCGTCTATGGTGCTTTCATCACCTTTAAAGTGTATTAAAAGATACCACAATCTTTTTTGAAATTCTGTAAGACCCCCGCCTATGGCGGGGGTGATTGAGAGGAGGATAAAAATTAGAATCAGATCTTTAAAGAGTTGCAATAGTGTCTATTACGTGCGCGGAGCTTACCTCTTCTGATGGGAATATCTTATCAAAGTTGTTCTTTAATTTAGTGTAGAATTCAAATCTACTCTCTGCAGGAATATGCATTAGATCTGCTAAGGTTTCCACATACCTACCTTCCCCGCGGGCTATATCTTGGGCTAACTCGTCCATATTTTCCGATACGAATTTGTAAAGTTTCTCATTCTTCACAAAGCTGGCGGGTCTTTCACACTCGGAAGTTCCAGAGGTTATTCCAAAAGTTTGATTTGCAGAAGTGCCGTTGGTAGTAACAGCAAGAGCTTCAAAAAGAATTCCTTTTTGATCTTTCATAAGAACGTAGCCCAACCCGCAACCTGTGTTACTCTTTTCAACGGCGAGGGATCCTGCACAGAACAAAGTAACTCCCCCTATGATTGCCAACATTTTCTTCATGGTTCACCTCCCTTAAATTTTCTTAAATAGATAATTTAGCATAAAAATAGTTTGTAGGATTGAGAACTATGCTTGTAGATGAATTTGATGTAGTCGTTATAGGAGGAGGACACGCCGGCATAGAAGCTGCACTTGCAAGTGCAAGAATGGGAGTTAAAACTCTTATGTTTACTCTGAATGTAGACAGCATAGGCCAGATGTCTTGCAACCCTGCAATAGGTGGAATAGCAAAGGGTATAGTGGTAAGGGAAATAGATGCACTCGGTGGGGAAATGGCAAAAGCTATAGATACAGTGGGAATTCAGTTCAAAATGCTCAACACCAGAAAAGGGAAAGCGGTTCAATCCCCGCGAGCGCAGGCGGACAAAGCTAAATACAGGGAATACATGAAATCGGTATGCGAAAGACAGGAAAATCTTTACATAAAACAGGACGAAGTTGTAGATATTGTTCTTAATTCCAAAAGGGAAGTTGTAGCTGTAAAAACAAAGTTAGGAATTGAATACAGAACAAAAGCGGTAGTTGTCACAACGGGAACTTTTCTAAACGGTATTATACACATAGGAGATAGAACTTTCCCTGCAGGAAGAGCGTGGGAACCACGTTCAGAGGAACTTGCTAACTTTTACAGGAGAGAAGGATTTCCGCTTCTCAGATTCAAGACCGGCACACCCGCAAGATTAGACGGTAGAACTATAGACTTTTCTCTTCTTGAAAGGGCACCGGGGGACGATCCACCTCCTAAGTTTTCCTTCTGGACTGAACCGAAAGCCTCTTATTGGTTTGAAAGTGGAAAAAAGCAGAAAGACTGTTGGATAACATACACTACGGAAAAAACCCATAGGATAATAAGGGAGAATCTTCACAGAACAGCTCTTTACGGGGGAAAGATAAAGGGAATAGGACCTAGGTATTGTCCTTCAATAGAAGATAAAATTGTAAAATTCCCTGATAAAAGCAGACATACTGTATTTTTAGAGCCCGAAGGTTGGAATACTGTTGAAGTATACCCTAATGGTTTATCTACTTCTTTACCTGAGGAGATCCAATGGGAAATGTACAGAAGCATTCCCGGATTAGAAAAAGTAGAACTCATACGTCCCGCATACGCTATAGAATACGATGTAGTCCCTCCCACTGAGTTATTTCCTACATTGGAGACGAAAAGAATTAAAGGACTTTTCCATGCGGGGAACTTCAACGGAACTACAGGTTATGAAGAAGCTGCGGCACAAGGTATAGTTGCTGGTATAAACGCAGCTCTTAGAGCTATGGGGAAGGAACTTTTTTATTTGAGAAGAGATGAAAGCTATATAGGAGTAATGATAGACGATCTAACTACCAAAGGGGTTGCTGAGCCTTATAGGCTTTTTACCTCAAGATCGGAAAACAGACTTTATTTAAGGCAAGACAACGCCATTCTCAGGCTTGCAAAAGTAGCTCATAGCTTAGGACTGCTTAGCGATGAACAGTTCAGGTTGGTAAAGGAGATAGAAGAGGAAATAGAAAAGTGGAAAAGCTTTTACAAAAAAGAAAAAAGATACGTATACTTAGGAGAAGAAGCCAAGAATTACACAATAGCAACTCTTTTTACAGCTGGATACTCTATGAAAGATGTGAGTGAAAACTTAGGGGTTGAAATTCCGCATGATTCCTACATTAGAGAGGAAGTGGAAATTCAGCTTAAATACGAACCCTACATAGAAAGGGAAAGAAAACTCAATGAAAAGTTCCGCAAACTTGAAGATACACCTATCCCCGAGAATATAGATTACGATCGCATTCCCGGTTTGAGCAGTGAAGCAAGGGAAAAACTAAAGAAGATAAAACCCCTTACTGTAGGACAGGCTAGCCGCATAGAAGGAATAACTCCCGCGGCGATTACAGCCATTTTAATACACTTAAGAAGACTTGAATAACTCCTGAAGTCTTTTTTTAAGAAGGAGTATAAACTCACCTTTTAAAGGAAGCTCCTCAAGAGTTATTATTCTGCTGCGAAGTTCCTTTTCAGGAACACCTAGTAAATCTGAAGCTCTTTTAAAGTCAAAGAATTCATATACACTCCCCTGAAGTAGAAAAGATTTCCTAAGAGTTCTCATCGCTAGTGAAAGAAGTTTTTTCCCTTCAAGGGAAATTTCTCCGAAAGAAGGTATATAAAAGCAATAGGGGTTTTCTCTGTAATTTCCTGGGAATTTCTGTATCTGGACAGATACACCCGCTTCTTTAAAAGTATCAGCAAGAAACTGAGCTACTCTGATATATATATCCGTAGGTTTATTACCCCATCTGCTTTTTAAATCCGTAAAGGAAAAGGATATATCCCAGCCGTGGAGTAAAATTCCACCTCCTGTGGGTCTTTTAACCCAAGGAAGTTGTGGTTTTTGAGGAGGTTTTTGATTTTTTCCTATACTTAAACACATTCTATCCCATTTAAATATCCTGTAATTAGGAAAGCCCCTTCCCACTTCTAAAGCAAAAAGAGCTTCTTCATCTCTTTTCATATTCTCTTCAGGTGAGAGAACTTCCACTATTAAAGTTTTAGGCATTTTAAACGGAAACCAATTTTTTGTGAAGTATTTTAACCAGTTCAAAATTAGTGCTGTGTCCTCCTTTAAAGGAGAAGAATTTACCTCTTACAGGCTTACCTAAGAGATAAAGATCTCCTATGAAATCAAGTATCTTGTGCCTTATGGGTTCTTCTCTGTATCGGAGACCTCCTTGATTATAAACTCCATTTTTGCCAAGAACAAGCGTATTCTTAAGGCTTCCTCCTTTACCAAGCCCTTTTTTCTTTATCATTTCAATTTCATGATCAAAGCAAAAAGTTCTTGCAAGTATTATATCCTTTAAGTTTCCTCTAAAAGTATGCCTGCACTTGCCGTTGTAATATTTGAATTCTCCTTCGTAGGTGACTTCAAGTTCCTGAGCGGGAAGAGCTTTTACAAGGGATCTATCTCTCCGCACTGTAATTTCTTCTTCTACTGTGTAAGCCTCCGCTTCTTCTCCTTGGATAAGTATTTTTTCTTTTAGTTTTTTGTAAAAGTAATATCCGCTTCCATCTATTATAGGTATCTCACAACCTTCCAAAACCTCAACAACCAGATTAGTTATTCCCAAGAGATGAAAAACAGCAAGGAGATGTTCCACTGTTCTTATAACAGTTCCACCGATTCCCAAATCTGTGGAGTGGAATGTATTTACCACGTATTCAGGACTCAGAGGTATTTTATAGCCTTTTATGTAAAAGGATATTCCTTCATTTTCATGAGCAGGATACAGTATAATACGATTCCACTCACCGCTGTGAATTCCTATGCCTTCAAACTCTACTGGTTCTGTAATTGTTTTCTGCAATATCTCCGTGATCATCATCTTTTAATATGTGCAATTCTCTTGCCAAAAGCTGTGAATTTTACCCGCAACTTCTTCCATCAACGGTTTGGTGGGCACGAGTAAAGGAGATATACTCCGGGATTCCAGTTCTCCTTTTGTAGTTTTTCCAATAGCTACTACCACGCACTTATTGAGAAGCCTTTTTCCTTTTCCTTCTTGCACATTTGCAAAAAATCCTTTTACTGCGGAAGGACTAGCAAATACTATAAAACCTCCTTTTTCTACAAGTTGTTCAACCTTTCGGACGGGATACAATACAAAGGTTGTTCTGTAAACAGTTAAGGGAACCACGTTGTATCCTTTTTCTTTAAGACCTGATATAACTTCCTCTCTCCCTTCTTCTGCTCTGGGTAAAAGTATATTCTTTCCTTCCGAAAGGGGAAAGACTTTTACAATACCTTCTGCTGAATGTTCCAACGGAACAAGAGAAACTGAAAAGCCTTTCTCTTCTAAAATTTTGCGGGTTTTTTCTCCTACAACTGCGATTTTCGCACTGCAGGGAACAGAGGCTTTTCTGAGAAAATACAAAACCGCTTTAACACTTTGGAAGACTATCCAATCAAAATTAATATCCGGGATTTCAAACTCCACAGGTTCGGTTTTTATGAGAGGTAAAGGAACAACCTCAAATCCTATTGATTCAAACAGTTTTCTATCCTTTTCTATGTCTTCGGCTGATCTTGTAAGGATTACTCGTTTAACACATTTTCTATCCATTCTTTCATTTTATCTAAGGCTCTGAGTGCCATTAGCTCTTTTCTTTTCCTTTTATCTTTGATTTTCTCTTCCAAAGGAGGAAGTAGACCAAAAACGGGATTCATAGGTTGAAGTTCTCCTTCCTTTGATGTTACATAATGAATTAAAGCTCCCAGCATAGTCTCAGCAGGTGGAACGGTTAAGGGTTTACCCTTAACAAATCTGGAAGCGTTTATCCCCGCCAGTATTCCTGTAGCAGCTGACGCTGTATAGCCTTCAACACCGATTATCTGACCTGCGAAAAATACACTTTCTTTTTTTCTTAAATTGAGAAAGGGTGTTAAAACTCTGTTGGACTGAATAAAAGTGTTTCTGTGCATTGATCCCAACCTAACGAAAGTCGCATTTTTTAAACAGGGAATAAGTCTGAATATTCTCTTTTGCTCACCGTAGGTAAGTCTTGTTTGGAAACCCACGAGAGAAAGAAGAGTTCCTTCTCTGTTCTCCTTACGTAGTTGCAATACCGCAAAAGGTTGTTTACCTGTTTTTGGATCTTTTAAACCTACCGGCTTCATGGGTCCGAAAAGTAGAGTTCTAAATCCTCTACGGGCAAGTTCTTCTACAGGTAGGCAACCTTCAAAGTAGATTTCCTTTTCAAAATCCTTAAGTTCAACTTTTTGTCCTCTTAAAAGTTCTTCGTAAAACTTTTTGTAATCTTCTTCCGTAAGGACGCAGTTAAAGTAGTCATCTCCTCCTTTTCCATAGCGGGATCCCCAAAATCCTTTGGAGAAATCAACACTATCGGCTTCTACAATTGGTGATACAGCGTCGTAAAAGTAAAGGAGATCGTATCCTACAAGTTCCCTTATGTGTTTTGCAAGTTTTTCGGAAGTCAAAGGACCTGTTGCTACTATCACAATTCCCTCTTCTGGAATTCTATCTACTTCCTTTCTTACTATTTCTATAAGTGGTTCTTGTTCAAGTGCGTGCGTTATATAATCTGCAAATATCTCCCTATCTACTCCCAAAGCTGAGCCTGCAGGGACTGCTGCATGCTTAGCAGCTTCCATAACAAGAGATCCAAGGAGATTCATTTCCGCTTTTAACAATCCCGCTCCGCTGGTCAGTTCTGTGCTACCCAAGGTGTTACTACATACAAGTTCTCCTAACTTATCTGTTCGGTGAGCGGGTGTCATTTTAAAGGGACGCATTTCATACAGAGTGACTTTTAAACCTTCCTTTGCAAGTCTCCACGCAGCTTCACAACCTGCAAGACCACCACCGAGAATACTGACTCTCATAGTATTCAAGATAAGGACTGTTTCATGTTATACATTCTTTTATCTGCTACTTTAAGAAGTGTTCCCGAATCAACACCGTCTTCAGGAATTTCTACTATACCGTAACTGAAAGATACCCCGTAGTTTTTAAAAAAGTCTTCAATTCTCTTTCTCAAGTAAGAGAGTCTTCTTTCCAGATTTACTTTTTTGCAGTCATAAACCAATACAAGAAATTCATCTCCTCCTATTCTTCCTACAATATCCCCTTTCCTGAAGCTATTTCTGAGAAAGTTTGCAATCTCTTTCAGAACCCTATCTCCTTCACTGTGTCCAAATTTGTCATTTATGTATTTGAAATTATCCAGATCTATATACGCTAAACAGTAGGTTCTGCCTTTTCCTCTTTTGACCATATCTATAATTCGCTCAAGAGATTCAAGCACAAAAAGTCTATTGTATAAGCCTGTAAGATGATCTCTTACAGCTCTTTCCTTCAACATATTAAAGAGTTTGTAAACCATAAAGCTGTAAAAGGAGGAGAGAAAGAAAACACCTGTGTAAGCCCCGAGAGCTTGACGAACTTGGATAAAACTGTAATAGACTTCTATAAAACCTGCTTTATCAAGTAAGATCAGTGTAAGAGAGATACTTATGAACAGAAAATTCCAGAGTATAGCGGATATGTAATTCTTTAGAAAAAGAGACAGCGGAGGGAAAGTGTATATCCAGAAAATTCCCGTTCCCCTATAACCGCCTGTAATTAAGAGAAAACTCAGGGATATGACCATAATAGCAAGGATTACCGTTGAAGCTAAGCTGTAATCTTTTTTTATATGGTAAAAAGCTAAATTAGCCAATGCTATTAAGACTATTAAAGATTCAATGAAGGCAGCTAAGAAGTTCTTTTCTGTTATATGAACGGAGATACCAAATACCAAAGCAAGAGCTGTTCCTACAAAGGTGAAAATGTATATAACTTTCTCTCTATAAGGGAGTGTATGAATCACTTCCATAGTTTTTATTTAATCAATTTAAAATATGGTTTACTCTATTTTTACCTGTTCTCTTTGCTATATAAAGAGCTTTTTTAACATTTTCTACAAGTTGTTCACAGGATAGGACTTCTTCCTTAACTTCCGAAACTCCTATACTGATGGTAAGCTTAAGTGTTCCTCTTTCGGTTCTGTAACTGTGTAGTTCAACTTTTCTCCTAAGATTTTCTGCCACTTTTAAAGCGTCGTTTAAACCCGTGCCGGCTAGAATAACTAAGAAGTCTCCATTGTCCCATCTGAAAAGAAAATCTGTATTTCTCAGTGAATTTTTGAGTATAAGAGCGGTTTCCTTTATAAGGAAATCCTTTAGGTTTTCTCTTCTTTTAAGATTATCTATATCTATTAGTAATAAGGATACTTTCTTTCCCATTATTAGGTGTTTGTTGATTATATCCATACCGAATTTTTCCACAGCCTCTTTGCTGTATAACCCTGTTATGGGATCGGTAAGGCTTTTTTCAAAAGCGGTTTTTTTAAACCCTGCTTCTCTGGCATACTTTATTTGTTTAATCAATTCCCTTTCATCTTTGTCTTGCAAAATCCTATCCAGAGTGCTAAACTCAAACTTGTTGAAGTAATTCAATACGAAAAAGAATCTTTCAAGCTTTGCAACTAACTTTCCGAAACCGAAAAGCCAACCTATAAATAAGGAAGCCACTACAGGTATGTATAGGATAAGAGTAAACTTTAAACTTCCAAAGACCACGGATTGATAGAAGAAAGGTTCGTAGGTGAAAAAGTAACCCAAAACGTTACCCTTATTGTCTTTAATGGGCAGGGAGCATACAAGGAATTTTTCCTTCTGTGTTTTAAGAATCCCTTCCTTGGGAAGGAATGATAATTTTTGGAAAAACTCTGCATAGGTGTCTTCTGAAGCTATAAGAAGATACTCTTCTAAGGGAATTGTTTGCTCAGTGAGTTTTTTGTAATCCCCATAGCTTAGGTTTCTTAACAGAGTTTCTTTAAGCAGGACAAGTCCACAGTTTTTCCCTGTTATCTTTTTATACTCCTTAAGTAATTGTTCCATTCCCAAGGTTAGGGAAACTATGCCTGAGATTTTCTCTCCTTCTTTAATAGTGGAACAAGCGTTGATGTAAGGTCCCTCCTTTGAAAAACCTATTTCCCATTTGTTCTGTAAGTATCCGTTGCTGATTACTGATATTTCCTCAGCTATATTTTCCTTACGAATTTGACCAAAGAGTTCCTCTAACTTACTGTGGAGATTTTCCCAGTGCTTAAGAGATAAAAACAGTTTTATCTCCCTATCCGAAGCTATAAGAGTGGCTACCGATAGAAGTTCTTTCCCTTTTGATTCAATCAAATGCAGATACCACCGCATATTCTCTTTGCAGAGTCTTTTTTCTTCCTCCTTGAGTATTTCTACGGAAGAGATCACTTGACTGGATAGACCGCTTACTATAACTACTATAAAAGAAAGGGTTATAAGTATGACAATTTTACTCTTTTGGAGCATACAGAGTTTAATATCGGATAGTTGCTCTTATATATGAGGGAAAAGGATAACCTCCCTTATACTTTCCGTTCCAGCTATAAGCATTACAAGCCTGTCTATTCCTATACCTTCTCCCGCCGTGGGAGGCATTCCATACTCTAAGGCTGTTATAAAATCTTCGTCCATAGCCATAGCTTCTTCATCTCCACTTTCTTTTTCCTTTATCTGTTCTAGAAATCTTTCTCTTTGTTCTTGAGGATCGTTAAGTTCTGTATAGGCATTTGCTATTTCCCAACCGTTGACTATGAGTTCAAACCGTTCAACTAAATCTGAATCTTCTCTGTGAGTTTTTGCAAGTGGTGAGAGAATTCGGGGGAAGTCAACAACAAAGGTGGGTTGTATTAACTCCTTTTCAACTGTTTTTTCAAAAACTTTATCTATGAGTTTTCTATGGCTTAGTCTGTCCCAGTGTGAAATTTCAAGATCACGTGCCAATTCTCTGATACCTTCTAAATCCTTAAGGAAAAAATCTTTGTCTTTTCCTGTTTTTTCCTTTAAAAGATCAAAATAAGAGACTTTCCTATACGGAGGGGTGAAGTCAATGAGTGAATTACCAACTTTAACTTTCAAAGTGCCGAGAGTTTCCTTAAAAACGTATTCTAAAAGTTCTTCCGTGAAATCCATAAGATCTTTGTAATCCCAGTAAGCGACGTAGAACTCAATCATTGTAAATTCAGGATTGTGGGTGCGGTCTATTCCTTCATTTCTAAAATTCTTTCCTATCTCGTAAACTCTGGGAAAACCTCCTACTATGAGCCTTTTCAAATACAACTCAGGAGCTATACGTAGGTAGAGATCTCTGTCCAAGTAATTGTGACGGGTTACAAAAGGCTTAGCGGTTGCTCCGCTTGCAATTGTTTGTAGAATTGGTGTTTCAACTTCCACAAAACCTCTACTTTCCATAAATCTACGTATAGCGCTTATTAGTTGACTTCTGAGAAGGAATACTCTTCTGCTCTCTGTATTGGCTATTAGATCTAAATACCTTTGTTTGTAACGGACTTCTGGATCTTTTAAACCGTGCCATTTTTCTGGAGGCGGGTTGAGACATTTTGCTAAGAGTTCAAATTCTTTTATCTCTACTGTAAGTTCCCCTGTTTTGGTTCGGAAGAGTTTCCCTTTAATTCCCAGAATGTCTCCTGTATCAACGTATTCATTAAAAAAGTGAAATTTATCTTTTCCGATGGTATTTTCTCTTAAGTAAATTTGTATTTTGCCTGTTAAGTCTTGAATGTGTCCAAATATAGCTCTTCCCATAGTTCTGAGAGAAATCAACCTTCCTCCTAGGGATACTTCTGTGTTTTGTGGATCTATATCGTATTTTTCTTTTACTTTTGCGGGTGTTTCTCCTTTTTCTTTACAAGGTATTGCCTCTGTGAGACTTATTTTTCCTTCAATACGGGAAAGAATGCCTTCAAAGGTTTGAATTTCTCCTTCTTTTACTTTTACTTCTGTTGTATAAACAGGCATTTCTACTCCGTCTTCTCCAAGAATTCTGATCATATACCCTTTTTCTGTTTTTGAAATTCTCTTGATTTTTCCTATTATCCTTACTTTGTAAGGAGGTATCTCCCTTTCATAAAGTTTTCTTATACTGCCTATGGAATCGGAAATTTTAAACCTATAAGGATAAGGATTGATTCCAAGTTCTTTGAGTTTACGGAGTTTTTCCTTTCTGGTCTTCTCCATTGAGATTAAGAATTATAACTCTTGTTTATCAGTAGATGTCGGCTTTTCCCATTTTTCAAGAGCTTTTCTGAGATGTTTTAAAACTTCCCGATCCTCTACTTTTTTACTACCTTCTATCTCTGCGACGCTAATGACTCCTATTAGGGAATTAACCAGAAACACCGCTGAAGCTTTTTCAAGATCTTCTACTCTTAGTCTTTTCTCTTCTATATCTGAAGAATTGCTAATAGCTTCAAGGGTTGTTCCTCTTAAAAGTCCGCTTTCTCTTGACGGTGTGTAGAGTTTATCTCCTATCAGGAGTATAAGATTTGAAGCTGAACACTCGGTTATCTCTTCTTTTTCGTTCAGTATTATTGCATCGTAATACCCTTTTTTCAAAGCTTCCCTTTTTACAGATATGTTAAACAGATAATTCATTGTCTTATGTTTCGGTATTGGATCTGAGGAGTGTCTTTTAAAGGGAGAGAATGAAAGATTTACCCTTTTGGGAGGTGAAGGCAGATCTCTTACCACTACTTCTATCCTGTAATTTTCAGGTTTTTCCCAAAAAATACTTGAACCGCAGTAGAACAAGCAAAACTTTACGTAAATATTTTTTTTACCGCCTACGGCGGTCTTTAAGGAATTTATGAACTCTTCGTAGGAAGGACAAGGAATACCGAAAAACTCTGCGGAGGAAGATAATCTGCGGTAATGTAGAAGTAATTTACGGTTTTCTCCTTTCCACCTAATGGTTTCAAAAAGTCCTTCTCCGAAGTAAAGAGTTCTGTTCATACAGTTGTTTTGAGTTTTCTCAAGGCTCTACGAATACCTCTGATAGCTTGCTTTATCCTGAGTTCGTTTTCCACTAAAGCAAATCTTACATAGCCTTCACCGTATTCACCAAATCCTATGCCTGGAGAAACAGCAACTTTCGCTTCTTTTAGAAGAAACATAGCAAAATCAAGGGAGTTCATTCCTATCCAATCTGGAATCTTAGCCCAGACAAACATGGTGGCTTTGGGTTTTTCAATATTCCAACCAAGACTTTTTAAACCTTCCACAAGGGTGTTCCTTCTTCTCTCGTATATTTGTGCGTTTTTTTCAACAATTTCGTAAGGGCTGTCTAAGGCTATTACAGAAGCCACCTGAATTGGTGTGAAAACTCCGTAGTCTAAGTAGCTTTTGAGATGAGCAAGATTTTTTATTATTTTCTCATTACCAACGGCAAATGCTATACGCCAGCCCGCCATAGAAAATCCTTTTGACATGGAATACAGTTCCACAGCAATATTCTTAGCACCTTCCACTTCAAGAATGGAAGGAGGCTTGTAACCATCAAAGGCTATATCCGCATAGGCAAAATCGTGTATTATCCATATACCTTTTTCTCTACAGAAGTTTACAAGTTCCTTGAAAAATTCCCTTCCAACGCATATTGTAGTAGGATTGTGGGGGAAGCTTATAACTATTGCTTTTGGAGGAGGCATGGACTCCTTTACTATCTGGCGAAATTTTCTGAGGAATTCCTCTTGGTGATCTTCAACTCCGTTAAAAATAAGAGGAATTGTTCTGACTTCTCCCCCTGCTATTATGGGTGCGTAGTAGTGAATTGGATAGGTAGGATTTGGAACTATTACAGAATCTCCTGGTGAAATCATTGCCAAAATAAGGTGTGAGTAGCCCTCTTTAGCACCTATGGTCATTATTGCTTCTGTTTCAGGATCAAGCTTTACGCCAAAGCGTCTTTCGTAGAAATCGCATATAGCTTTTCTAAGTCTCGGTATGCCCTTAGATGCGGAATAGCCGTGAACGTGAGGTCTTTTAGCAACTTCACAGAGTTTATCTATTATATGAGAAGCGGGTGGTGTAGTGGGATTTCCCATTCCCAGATCTATGATATCTTCTCCTTGTCTTCTTAATCTGTATTTAAGTTCATTGACAACTGCAAAAACGTATGGTGGTAATCTCTTTATTCTGGGAAAAGCCCAATCCATATCAGTTGTTGTCATTTTTCCTGTTCCTCTTCAAGTTCTTTGCACTCAAAACACATGGTTGTAACAGGACGTGCTTTTAGCCTTTCAAAAGGTATGGGATCTCCACAGTTTTCGCATACTCCGTAAGTTCCTGATTCCATTTTCATAAGAGCGTAATCTATTTTATGAATAAGCGTTGCTTCTCTTCCCTTTATACGAAAGGTAAGATACCTTTCCCCTTCCATATCCGCTCTGTCTATTTCATCTCCGCCTTCAAAAGTAACGTTGGAGGGATCTTTTATCTGTTGGTGAGCTGATTCTATAAGTTTTTTTCTCATTTCAATAAGTGAGAGTTTAAGCTCTCTTATTTGAGAATCTGTCAGATGCTTCAATTTGACTACCTCTAATAATAGTTTATTCATAGATTTAAAATTATGAACATTTTAAAAGAATACAGACTAATACCCCTTGAGGAACAAGACGGACTCCTTAAGCTTTTAGTCCCTGCTTCTTATAAAGAGGAGGATATAGAAGAAATAAGATTCATAACAGGTAAGGATGTAGAACTAGTGATAGTTTCAGATGAAGAGTTTACAAAAGAATTACAAGAAAGACTTTCAGTGGAAGAGATCCACATAGAAGATGGAGAGGAAGAACAATCTGAAGGTTTAGATTTACTGCTTGCTCATGATGATAGCCCTGCGGTGAGCTTGGTTAACTCGGTGCTGATAAAGGCTTCTGCGGTGGGTGCTTCTGATATTCACTTTGAACCTTACGAAGACGAAGCTGTGGTGAGACTTCGTATGGACGGACTTCTCCACGATATACTAAAAATTCCCTCATCTTCATACCAAAACGTAGTCTCCCGAATAAAAGTTATGTCAAATCTTAACGTGGCAGAGAAGAGAATCCCTCAGGACGGGAGAATAAGAGTAAGAATAGGGAAGAAGGATCTTGATATAAGAGTATCCGTAGTTCCAACTGTTTTTGGAGAGAGGGTAGTGCTAAGACTCCTTGATAAAAGCGGTTCTCTCCTTACTTTAGAACAGCTCGGTTTGTTAGAAGAGGAAGAGAAAAGAATAAAACGCTTAGCCGAAAAACCCTACGGTATTGTTCTCGTAACGGGACCTACAGGAGCGGGCAAATCTACTACTTTGTATGCTATGCTTATCCATGTAAAAGATCCCAAGAAGAACATAATCACCATAGAAGATCCGGTAGAGTATCAAATAAAAGGGATAAGTCAGATACAGATAAACCCGAAAGTAGGATTAACTTTTGCAACAGGTCTAAGATCTGTGCTAAGACAGGATCCCGATATAATAATGGTCGGTGAAATCAGAGATGCGGAAACTGCAGATATAGCTGTCCACGCGGCTCTTACAGGACATTTGGTTTTGTCCACTTTACACACAAATGATGCTCCCTCCGCTATAACAAGGTTAGCAGATATGGGAATAGAACCTTTTCTTATAGCAAGTTCCTTAGAGGGGGTAGTAGCTCAAAGACTTGTAAGGAGAATATGTAAAGAGTGTAAGGAGGCTTACACTCCTTCAGAAGAAGAGTTAAGGGAGTTAGGGATTAAAGAGTTCAATGCTAAATTTTACAAAGGGAAAGGTTGTGATTCGTGCTTAGGGACTGGATATAAAGGAAGAATAGGAATATTTGAAGTATTGGAACTTGATGAAGAATTAAAGTCTCTTATAACAAGGACCCAAGATTCTAATGAAATAAGAAAACTTGCCCTTAGAAAAGGATACAAAACTATGCTTGAGGACGGTATTGAGAAGTTAAAAAGGGGAATCACCACATCAAGTGAACTCATAAGTGCTGTTAAAGCGTAGTTAACTTCCAATTTAAAAGTGATATACTTATTGATCAGTATGGGGTTGGTGCTTCCGCTCTTACTGTGGATAGCCTACTCCTTCTCCAATGAGAATATACCTTTAAACTTAAACATAGAAAAGATTAAAACTCTGAAGGAAATAAGAGAATTCAAGGAAATGGTTAAGGAAACGCTTCAGGAAGAATACGTGGAAGTAGCTCCTTCTCTGAAGGTTCTTAAAAAGTGTAAAGTTGAAAGAGGTATAGCTTCTTGGTATGGTGGGAGATTCCACGGTAGAAGAACAGCAAACGGTGAGATTTACGATCTCTTTAAGTTTACAGCAGCCTCTCGCACACTTCCCCTTGATACCTACGTTTTGGTAAGGAATGAGGAAAACGGTAGAATCATAACTGTAAGGATAAACGATAGGGGACCTTACGTAGACGGCAGAATTATAGATCTATCTCAAGCAGCCGCTTACAAGTTAGGTATGATGTGGGAAGGAATAGCTATGGTTCAAGTTATCCCGCTCAAATGTATAGCACCAGAAACTCTTTTTAAATACTATGATGAGATTATATTGGATATTGCCAATACTTTCTAAAAATCTTTAAAACTGTCTTCCTCAAGGGATACTTCACCCACTACTTCAAGATTTCTTACATGTTTTTTGGTGCTTTCTACGAATTTCACAAGATCTTCAAATTTGTCCGGAGAAGCTATAAGATCCACTATCTCTGTTCCTTTTCTGTTAGCTCTGGCAAGAGCCAATCTACCCGCACCTTCTACGAGAGCGTTGAAAAATCCTATTTCATCAGTAGGCATTTTAACTCTCAAAACACGTGCTTTAACCTCTTTTCCATTCATAACGGATTACCTTTGCGTTAAAAAGTTCTATCATTTTTAAAACAGACTCATCGTATTCCCTGTTGAGCCTTTTTTTTTAATTACTTCAAAATCAACAAAGGGAACTTCCTTCTTAAGATTTTCAAACTCCTCTTTAAAATTCGTATATATTTCTTCTTCAACCTTGAATACAGTCTTATCCCCTTTTATTTCTCTTTCCGCTTCTTTAAGAGCTTTTGAAGCTAAGGAGGAAAGTTTTGAAAATATACTACTTTCTAAGGAGTTTTTACTAAGCAGATCTTTATCTGACAACAGAAGTGAAATGGGTATGATTTCTTTTACTATGAGTGTTTTAACAACTGCGAGTTCGTAAGCTCTTAAGGTGGGGCGTGTGCGTGCTTCTTGTTTCCCTCTGTTTATTACGTTTTCCAAATACAGTAAAGCTTCTAATGGATATTTACTAAAAGATGAGCATAGAGTTACATCTTCCACAAATTCTTCTGGATTTTCAACACTTTTGCAAATAATAACTTCCCTAAGAAGGGATTCCAGTTGATCCCAGAACTTTGGAAGATCAAATCCACTGTCGTGTAAGTTTCTCAAAAATCTCAGAGCTTCTTCTACTTTAGAGTTTAATAGAAGAAGTAGGAATTCTTTTACTTTTTCTTTCCTGGTTATACCTAAGAATTCTTCCACCGCCTGTGTGGTAATTTTACCTTCTGTATAAACAGATACTTGATCCAGTAAAGACGCAGCGTCTCTTAAACAACCTTCTGAAGCCTCTCCTATTAACTCCAAGGCTTTTTCTTCCCATTCTATACCTTCCGAGGAACAAATCCTTAGTAGAAAATTTTTTATACTGGAAACGTCAACCCTTTTAAAGGGTATTCTCTGACACCTTGAAAGTATGGTCGGAATAATTTTCTCGTATTCAGTAGTGCATAGAATAAAAAGGGTTCTTGGCGGAGGTTCTTCAAGAGTTTTCAGAAGAGCGTTAAAGGCTTCTTTTGTAAGCATGTGAGCTTCATCTATTATGTAAACCTTATAACCTCCCCTTAGTGGAGTGTAGTTCACAGCTTCTCTTATAGCTCTTATGTCATCTATTCCTCTGTTAGAAGCTGCGTCCATTTCCACGAGATCAGGAAAATTACCTTTTTCAATGGAAATACAGTTTTCGCATGAATTGCAAGGTTCTCCTTCTACAGGATTTAAACAGTTAAGAGCTTTAGCGAGTATTCTGGCTAAGCTGGTTTTTCCTACACCTTTCGGTCCTGTAAACAGATAAGCGTGCGGGATTTTTTTACTTTTAACCGCATTTTTCAGTATTTTAACAGCTATTTCCTGTCCTGTTACCTCAGCAAACAAGCGAGGTCTGTATTTACGCGCAAAAGGTATATACATAACTCTTATTTTACCCCGCACCCGGGACGGCAGGCTTACCCTTGCTCCCTTTCGGGCCTGGGGGAGTTCACCCTGTCCCGTTGCGGGGCTAATTATAAATATACTTCAGCATTTGCACTCTTTCACTCTGAGTTTTCTTGTATAATTTGTCTTTTCAAAAGGATTAAAAAGTGTATATTTATACTTAAAAACTGTAAAAATTTAAGGAAGAGAGCCATGATTGTCCTTAATCTTAAGGAAATTCTTGAGAATGTGGAGTCCTACGAAAATCGCTTTGTTCTTTCTCCGAAGGAGATCAAGCTTCCACCCGAAGTGGGAAACATTGAAGAACCTGTAAAGGTCCATCTAAGGGTGACTAAGGAAAGAGAAGGATACAAAGTTAAAATAAAAATGAAAGGTGCTGTTGATCTTGAGTGCAGTAGATGTCTGGAAGTTTTCCGCAAGATCTTTTACCAAGAGATTGAGAAACACGTAGAACCTTATCCGAAAGAGGACAATCTTACTCTACTTCCTGAAGATCTTGATGTATCTTTTATGGAAGAACCCGATGTAGTTTATCTTGAAGATCTGGTAAGAGAAGAGATCCTTTTAAGTATTCCCATGAAACCGTTGTGTAAACCAAATTGTTCGGGATTCTATGAACTATCAAAATCCAGTGCGGAAGATACTTCCATTGATCCAAGATTTGCTATACTAAAAAACCTGCTCACTGGGTAGGTTATGTTTGGTATAGTTGGAGAAAACTGCACAGGTGTCCAAAAGCCGCCAGCCGGGTCCGTGGACACCTTTAAAAGGCGGGGTATAAATAGCCCGGCACCGAGGAATGAAACTCGGTTTTTGGAATAAACCATGGCAGTTCCTAAGGCTAAAACTTCAAAGTGGAGAAGGGATCAAAGAAGATCTCAGAATTTCTTTGCAAGATTAAAGACTCCTTCCCTTGTAGAGTGTAAAAACTGTGGAGAAAAAATACTTCCTCACAGAGTTTGTCCTTACTGCGGTTTTTACAAGGGTCGGGAAGTTATAAGTATTGACTGATGGAAAATCTTAGCTTTGCTCTTGACTGTAGTGGAGGAGACTTCGCTCCTCTTGAAATTGTAAAGGGAGGTGTGCAAGCAACAAGGGAGCTTAGATGTAAAGTGTATCTGGTAGGAGATGAAAAAGAGATAAAGACAGTTTTAGAAACCTTGGGAGAATTTGGAAACCCACGCATTGAAATTGTTCACGCTCCTGAAAAAGTAGGAATGAACGAATCCCCGGCGGTGGTTTTAAAAAGAAAACAATCTTCCCTTTACGTAGCGGGTAAACTTGTCAGGGACGGTATAGCTCAGGGGCTTGTATCTGCTGGAAACACAGGCGCGGTATTAGCGGCTGGTAAGTTTATAGTGGGAACAGAAGAAGAAGTAGAAAGGCCCGCTATAGGGGTTGCTCTACCAAATCCAAGGGGTAGAACTGTGCTAATAGATGTTGGTGCTAACGTTGATTCAAAACCCAAACATTTAGTTCAGTTTGCGGTTATTGGACACACTTACGCACAAGAGATATTGGGTATAAAAAATCCACGAATAGGGCTACTGAGTATAGGAGAAGAGGAGGGAAAAGGAAACGAATTGGTAAAAGAAACTTATCCTTTGATGAAACAAACTAAACTAAATTTCCGTGGCAATGCGGAAGGAAGGGACATATATGCTGGAACTTTTGATGTTATTGTATGTGACGGTTTTGTAGGCAATGTTATACTAAAAGCAAGCGAGAGTCTTGGGCTTGCTGTAATCCAACTTATAAAGGAGGAAATAGATAGAAGCTTCCTTGCAAGAATGGGAGCTTTTTTACTCTTACCGGCTTTAAACAGATTCAAGAAAAAAGCAGACTTTACAGAATACGGTGGAACACCCTTGTTAGGAGCAAAAAAGCCTGTTATAATCACTCATGGAAAGGCGAATGCAAAAGCTATAAAAAACGCTGTGCGTGTAGCGGGGGAATTCTTAATGCAAGACTTTAACGGTAAGTTGGTGGAAAACCTTAAAACTTTAATACCCCATGAGGTTAGAGTGTAATGGGAACGAAAATTCTCGGCACAGGCGTATACCTTCCGGAAGGTATCCTCACAAACCAAGATTTAGAAAATCTGGTAGAAACTTCCGATGAGTGGATAACTACAAGAACAGGTATAAAGGAAAGACGTATAGCAAAAGAAGAAAACGTTGTAGATATGGCACGCCAAGCCTCTTTACAGGCTATAAAGGAAGCAGGTGTGGATCTTCAAAGTATAGAAGTTATAATAGTGGGAACTCTTACACCGGAAAAACGTTTCCCTTCTACAGGTTGTCTTCTTCAAGCGGAATTGGGAATAAAAAGAGGCTATGCTTTTGATATATCAGCTGCCTGTAGCGGTTTCTTATACGCTTTGGAATTGGCTGATGGTCTTATAAAATCTGGAAAAGCAAGGTTAATACTTGTGGTGGGGACAGAACTGCTCTCTGAGATAGTGGACTGGTCTGACAGAAGCACTTGTGTTCTTTTCGGAGACGGAGCGGGAGCGGTTCTCTTGGGTTGGTCTGAGGAAGAAAGTGATATTTTAGCTTCAAGAATGTATTCGGAAGGCAGTCTTTGGGACTTACTCTACGCTGAAAAAAACGGCTGTATAAAAATGAAGGGAAGAGAACTCTTTAAAGTGGCTGTCAGAAACATGGAGGAAGCTTGCAGAAACGTTATTGAAAAAGCGGGAGTGAGTATAAAGGATATAGACTTAGTAATACCTCATCAGGCAAATGTGAGGATAATAAACTCCCTTGCGGAAAAGTTGGGAATTTCTAAGGATAAGGTATTCATTAACATAGACAAATACGGAAACACTTCCGCGGCTTCAATTCCTATAGCCCTTCATGAAGCTCTTAAAGAGGGAAGAATAAAAAGAGGAGATCTTATACTCTTCACTGCCATGGGTGGTGGCTTAACGTGGGGAGCAACTCTTTTGAAATACTAACTAACTCACTTTAACGTTCGTTAGAGGATTCACGATTTTGAGCTTGAAAAATCCTGTAGAACTGTTCTCCTTCCGGTAATTTTTCTACGTAAAGAGATCTGCTGGGAAATGCAAAGGAAGAACCGTGCCTTTCTACTATTTCCATTATTTTCAAATTAACGTCTTCCCTTATTGAAAGATATTCCGCCCAATCAGCTGTGTTTGTAAAGCAGTATATAAATATATCAAGAGAACTATCTCCAAAGTCGGTAAAGTAAACCATAAGAAGTTGATCTTTTGCTATACGAGGGTGATTCTCAAGCATATTTCTTATATCTTCCAGTATCTTTGTCATTTGTTCCTTTGAAGTGCTGTAGGTTACTCCTATGGTCATCTTTATCCTTCTTACATTTCTTCTGGAGAAGTTTTCCAAAGGTTGATTTGCAAGTATCTGATTTGGAACTGTAAAGAGACTTTTTTCAAAACTCCTTATTTTTGTTGTTCTGAGTCCTATATCCTCAACTATTCCTTCAACGTCACCTATTTTGACCCAATCTCCAACCTTCATAGACTTATCAGCAAGAACAGTGAGTCCACCAAAAAGATTTGCTGCTGTATCTTTTGCAGCAAGAGCAAAGGCTAATCCACCCAGTCCTAAGGAAGCCAGCAAAGCACTTACGTTTATACCCCATTCTTGAAGGATCGCTACCGTTCCCACTACAATTACAAAGGCTTTACTTATACGGATAAAAAACCTACCTATTTCTTTTTCAAGTTCTTTCCCGAATTTCCCGACAAATCTGAATATATGACTTTCAAAAGCGCAAACTGTATTGTAACCTGTCCACGTCAAAACGAAGATTATGAGACTTTTAAGGATTCGCCATATAGGATCTTTTTCCAATCCTAAGGTTTTTAAAAAGAGAAATACACCGAGAATTATGAAAATAAAACCTAAGGGTTTTGAAATTATTTCAATTACTATGTCATCAATACGTGTTTTTGTTTTGCTTGCTAGACGTTTTATAAACTTTATAACAATTAAAACAAAAAGTTTTCTTAAAAAGACAAAACTAAAAAGCAGAGCAAAAGCCAAGGCTATTTTATAAAGAGGGACTCCAAAAAGAAGCTGATTAAGGAAGTCAACAACTTCCTTCATAGATCCGGTCATTTTCCATAAAAAAATTATAAAGGTTGATTTTCTCAGAGGAGCTTTGTAAACTATTTGAAATAGTTTAAGATTTTCATAATGAAGGGCTATCTTGTTGTTCTTGTTACATGTCCGCTTGACAAGGCGGAGGAGTTGGTGGATTTTATTGTAAAAGGGAAACTCGGAGCTTGTGTAAATACAATAAAGGAAGTAAGCTCCGTTTACTGGTGGAAAGGAAAAATTGAAAAAGATAAGGAGGCTCTCCTTGTAATTAAAACGAGTGCCAATAGATTCAGTGAGTTATTAGAAAAAGTGAAAGAAAAGCACCCTTACACTGTTCCAGAAATAATAGCTCTTCCTATAGTGGGAGGAAATGAGGATTATCTGAAATGGATAGAGGAAAGCCTTGAATGAGACCCCTCAAGCTGGAGCTGGAGGGTTTTACCGTTTATAGACAACCCCAGATAATAGACTTTGAACCTTTAAATTTTTTCATAATTCAGGGAAAAACAGGAGCTGGTAAGACAAGTATAGTAGATGCAATAACCTACGCTCTTTACGGTAAAGTCCCACGCTATGGTTCTTCAAAAGCTCACAGGGCGGTTCTGTCTAAGGGAGCTTCTAAACTC